>Ga0306908_1000492_pt1 | contig 14389 bp, 18 predicted proteins | sample AntRauTorcE11899_FD_190430 | JGI IMG/M metagenome (GOLD analysis project Ga0306908, IMG submission 190430) | Saline lake microbial communities from Rauer Islands, Antarctica - Metagenome Torckler E11 #899 (v2) (version 2) | ecosystem: Environmental > Aquatic > Non-marine Saline and Alkaline >... | reverse complement strand
TCTCATATTTAGTTTGCTTTGCTAAGTCTTTATAGGTCATTTTCTGGTTGGAAAGGTAATAAGTTTTGAATAGGTATTGTTCTTTTTCAGTGAATCTGGTTTGCAGGAATCTAAATAGTGATTGACTCACGTATAATATCTCTTGGCGATACACTACCGTATCTTGATTATCTTCTTCGGTATCAATCATCACCCAATCAGCAATAAATTGTACTGACTCATGTTCTATGTCTTGTAGCTTTACTTTCTTCTCCCTATTCTTAGCTAATCTTAGTTCATTCTGGAATGATCTAAAGAGATATCCCATAAAGTTGTCACCATCGTAGCCTTTGCGTTCTATACGATCTCTAACTGTAAGGTAGACATTATGGATGATGTCATCCGTGTCATCTCTATGCGATAGTATTGAGGTGGCACTTGTCTTTATCTTATTATATTCATCACTAAAAAACTTATCAAACATCTCTACCTTTTCTTTATTACCCATTCATCATATATCTCTCATAAATGTGAGTTGTTGCAATTCCAACTAAACCATATAGAAAGACATTTGGAAAGCTAATATCTGTGAAGTATAATACATTCAACCAAGTAATATGAAAACTAATACAATAGGGACAGTTTAACAACTTAATAAACAACACATAAAGCCTTAGTAAAACAATAGTTACTATTATCAACGGAGATAGTATATAAGCAATTGTTCCCATTAACTTTAAATAGAAACTCCATTTACTCAATGCATTTACTGTCGGTCTCTTCTCATCCAGTAATAAGAACTTCTTTAGTTGGTATGCTAAATCAGAATTGTATGCTATTTCGGTGGATAGTACAGCACTGGCAATTATAATTATTAATAATTCTATCATATTTGGTTATGCAATTTAATATAAATAGTGTTAAAATACAAAAAGTTATGCATTAATTATAAAAAAATCAATAAATTCTCTTATTTCTTTCTCATCCAGCACGTTATGATAGTGTAATAATGCTGCTTGTCGCATCACATCATTGACATTTGTACGTTTAGTTGGTTTTGTTTTGTTGATATCAATGTATTCTAACAGTTTTATTTCTAAATGCATTAGAACCTCATCACTATGCCTATTCAATAGATTGAGGTTTTTAATGCTCATCTTGTTATATTCCTGATTGTCGTTATTTTCTTTCATTATCAATTTCATCTAATTTTTGTAAAAAGGCATAGAACCAAAAGTCGTTAAAATAGGAATTACTATACAGTATAGCAAATGTATCTACAGCATGACTTTGTAAAGAATCTAAATCTTTACTATACTCTTTCAATAATCTATTAAATATACTTAACTTCTTAATATTTTCTAAATCCATAAACTAATTTTAAGGCTCTCTAAGCTATTCAATTTTATTTTTGGGATCATCATACCACTTAAGGAACTCTATCGCCTCAGCATCATCCTTTAGCATGTCCTTGGCAATAATTGGATGATCAGCTATTGCACTCAAGAAGTCATTATACTTTTCATTGGTCATTTCTTGTTCATCAAATTGTTTCATAGTACTATATTTTTCATTTTAAATTTATTAATTAATTTGAATATATCAGTTTCGGGTACTTCTTCATTTGGACGTATACGTTTATCTTTGTATATCCATTGGTATTGAGGTACTGATAGTTTACCATTGATAAATGCTTTACCTTCATCAGTAATTGAATATCTACCTCCTTTATGCTGATCAACTAATTTCCAATGTTTAAGCTTACCAATTACATTGGACTGTAATTTGAAGAATTTCTGTATATCATCCTTGTGGTGTAAAACATTATTGGATTGTTCATTAAGGCAGAATAATGAATACAATGAATTAATCATTGATTTAGTTAATTCAATCTTATTCGCTTTGATATGGTTTATACAAATTGGACAATTTCTATCCCCTTCATAAATACTTTCTCTTAATTCAGTCTTACGTTGATCAATCCAATCTCTTATGGCTTGCATCTGCAAGTCCATAAGTTCTTCACCAGTCATACTGTATCGGGATTTGTTATAGAATACTTTCATTGGGTTATCTTGTTTTCGTACATGATTAATGATTGAAGTAATTCTCTTTTATATTTCAATGGTAAAATATTATCAACCTCATTGTAGAGTTCTATAATACTATCATCGGTAGGAAACACATCACTATTATCCAATACATTGGGATATAGATAAGGTAGATTAATATTTTTTTGTAATAGTATTTTGGTAAATAATTGTTTATATTCTTTATTTCTAATTATTTGATCTAAGCAGAGTGTATAATAATCTTTCTTAATCTTATCCAATTGGATGATGTTGTTAACATCCTGATAAGTAATTGAAGTGAGTTTATCTAATTTCATAATTGTTTAGTTTTTAAAAATTGATCTATTGTTTTGTAATTTTCTTTATTTGAAAGTGGTATACCAGCTATCATTGATAGTGTATCATTCAACTTAATAAATTGGAATATATTATTTCCATCATTATTGTTATTTTTTAAATTGTTAATGATTAATATATAGTTGGATGTTAAGTTAAGTTCTTCTTTAGCAAAATTGAATGATGTTTCATTTTTAAATGTATTATCAAATAACCAATTCCATATTGCAACTCTAAATTTGTAAGGTAATTTATCAATTCTATCAACAATTGAAATAATTTCATTTGAGTAGTTATACTTTCTTACTTTCAATTTACTATCAATGTATAAACTATTATCTTGATTATAATTATCTGTATTATTACTCAAATTTTTTCTTACTTTATCCTTTACTTTATTCTTTACTTTATATATTACTTTATCCTTTACTTTATATATTACTTTATCGGGGGTATCTCCTACCCACCCCTCTGGTCGTGAAATACCCACCCCTTCGTTCGTCATATACCCACCCTCTGGTCGTGAAATACCCACCCCTTCGTTCGTCATATACCCACCCTCTGGTCGTGAAATACCCACCCCTGACTGGGTATCTCTTACCCTCTGGGCATCTGTCGACTTAGCATGTTTTTCCTTTGCATCATCCTTAGATTTCTTGTACATCTTATCAATTTCTTGTATATCTAATGTGATTATATTATCGTCAATTATTTTGAATAATTTTAACTCTATCAACTTATTAAAATTAGTTCTTGCTGTTTTTCTTTGAATGTTAGCTCTCATTGCAATACCTCTTATAGTCACTTCATACGACTCTTTATCACTGTAGGATAGTATTGCCATTGCAACTTTCAATTGGTAGCCGTTAAGGATTGTGTTAAGCTGATTCGGGATCACTGTATAGTGTTTATCAAACTTAATTCTTTTAATCTTGTACATATTATAATTGTTTATTTAAATATAAATACGTTTGTGATTCACAAAAGTTCTAACAAATCTAATTTATTTATAAATAAAATCAAAATACAGTAATCAAATCCTTAGTAATTCACCCTAAAAAGCATTATATTGTAAAACTTTTATTATAAAGTAAAATGCCTACTAAAAAGAAAAAGAATAAATATTGGAATGACGAGCAGGAGTTATTGGTAGTGGAATATATCAATAGTGAGGTATGTTCAATTGATCGTGATCGGTTGGCAAATAGACTATACCCAAATATATATAGAGTTAGTGAAGAAGTTATTAAGAGGTATTTTGCTAATACATTTGCTACTGATATGGAAGGTGAATGTGTAGAGGTAACATCACATGTGTTTACCAAGTTGGAATTGTATAATACTTCAATGAATAAGAGAGCATTTTCTTATATACAGACGGTAGCTAAGAATTATTTACTAACCAAGTATCGTCATAACAACAACAATAAGAACGTTGTATACCGTAATCAAGTGAGTATTGACAAGACTGTTGATGATGATGATGATGTGAGTGCTAATATGATACAGGCATTACTATACGATATGATTGATGATAGTGAACCTATAGATGTCGAAGTGATACATGAAAATATTGTTAATCATCTGCAGGATATCTATGATGTTCAAAAGACTGATCGTAGTAGAGAATATATCCAAGTCCTATTAGATTTCTTTAATCAGGAAAATGTTAATATGAACACTGATGCTTTGTGTAATTTTATTTTAAAACATAATAGTTTTTTAAATGTAGACCCTACAGCAATAAATTCTAAATATAGAAAGTTTAATATATCATTACCAATACAGAGTGTAGTCAATGATGATACTATAGATTATGGTACTAAGGGAATTGAATATTATTTTGATGATTATACTCCACTTGATAAGAGTAGTAATAAGAAATTAGGTTACTTTTACAAAAGAACAAATAGGGATCATTAACGGTTCTTATTATTTGATGTGTTATTGTTTATACGATGATTCATATCATCCAAAGTATTATTCATTCTTTGCAATTCTAACATGACACGTTCAAATAATTCTTTGTTTACTTTCTTATTATCTAAATTATCAATCTCTTGACGTAGCAAATGAATCTCATTTTTAATATTCATTATACTTGATTCTCTCCTACTATTATTAGTTGATTCATTAATAAAATACCCCATACCTACTATAAGTATTGTTATAATAACTGGTAATAATTTTAATATATTTTCTTTAAACTCGGACATAGTTTTCTTATAGAGGGATATTCTTTTAGATAATATTTGAAATAAATTAAAACTTGTTACCACTGTTATTTTTTAACCATCCAAATATTATATTTATTATTTTATCTGTAGCAAATAGAAATCCTATACCTAATAACATCATAACAAATGGATAGATACCATTTATTATTTCCTGAGTAACCATATACTCATACAATTGAATACCTAATCCTGATAGGAATAAAAGTATACCAATGATCGTACTTTTTATTTGCTTAAGTCTATTCATTAATTAAAATATTTATTATAATATTCATTAAATCCATTACCACGTGTTCTATTTTCTTTACCTAAATAGATACCTGATGAATAGGTTTCAGATTTATTAATTGGATTTTCTTCAGAATTTCTCCATAATGGATATTTCTTTTTGTTATCCTTTAAGTATTCCAACATACGATTACGGTAGAATACTGCTTTATCTTTTATACCTTGACGATACATCTCAAACTCTTCCTTACTAACAGGATCAGAGTTATCTGATGACTGCTTCATAACACCTTTAGCATAGGTCTTATAGTTAAGAAACATAGATGCTTCATACCATGACCAGTAAGCTGATGTATTTACTATATGATTCTCATACAAAGTTTCGTTGTCACCACTGATAGTTGCATTTTGTAGTTGGGTCTTTAGTTCAGTTGTTAAAGCAGAACCTAATACATCCTCAACATACATCTGTTCTGCAACTGGTATGTAAGGAAGTAAAAAGTCTATGTCAACTGACTTAGCTATTGAAGTAAGTTGCTTAAGTTTTTCTACACTGATGAAATTGAAATCGTCCATTATATTGCTTTTCTTTTAATTTTATCATTATTCTCACCACTGTAAGATGAACTGGAATTGATATTCATTTCTTCTTCATTACCTGCTTGAATTTCACTTTCCTGTTCTCTTTCTTTACGTATAATATCTTCCTCATTGTTAGATAATGGTGGTAAACCGTATATAATATCTCTTCTTTCATCAACACTTAACTCATCACCTTGTGCTGTTGGCATTTCAACTCTCAATGGTTCGTTAGCTACAGTAACCTCACCCATTTCGTTATGCTTAAATATTTTATTCAATCCTTTAAGGATGATATTCTGATAATCAACAATAACATTCTGAATGAATGCCGAACGTGCAACGTTCAATTTATTAGCTGATCCACCAAGATCAGCACCTTTACCTTCTATACCAGCAAGTGATAAATCACCTTGATGTGCTGTGGCTATTTTCTGTGAGACTATAGAGTTTAATTCCTCAAACTGACCATCATTATTATCCTCTCCCATTCGAGTGAACTGTGGTGCTGATTCAGAGCTATCCTCCCAAGTAAATAACATCTTACCAGTATTCATAGAACCACCTTGTTTTCTATTGAACTGATTAACAAACTTATCCTTATCTTCATCGTCTGGTGAACCAAACATTGTGATGATAGCTGATGGAAAGAAACCATTTCTTACTTTATTAAGATGGAATTGTGATAGTTGATAATCAAGGTCAATCCAATTGATAGCACTGAAATACGAAGGTATCGCATAAACATCTGATAATGAACCAGAGGTATAGTTCTTAATATAAAGTAATTGTCTATAGCCATCTTCAGCGTAAGTATCAGGATTATAGTTAGGGATTGGTATTGCATTGCTTTTTAATGTAAATTTTCTCTTACGCTTATTTGTAATAAGTCCCCAATGATCTGAGTAATACCACATATTTACTCTACCTAACTCATCTGGTTCTTCTGCTCTTATCTTAGATACATCAGTGTGATACATTTGTACTATTTTACCTTCCTCATTGTAAATGAGTTGAAGTGCACAAGCTTCAAATATTGCAAAGTCTGCAGCAAGTCTACGGTAGATATCATTTAAATCATGATCCGCACCGTTTTCTTCACTTATAAATTCCTTTAAGTTCATATTAGTATCCAAGGATGGATATAGACCTGAACCATATATCAATGATTTCTTAAGGTTTATAAAGTTGGAATGTACTGCTGATCCATTATAAACCCTATCTATAAGACTATCAGGTAAAGCATTGTCATCAATTGTATCATCTGAATTGAAATATAGAATCCCCATAACATCTGTGGTGATGTTCGGATTAATTGCTTTATAGAATTTCTCGTGGTTTAATACTCTAAAATTTTGTTTTTCGCTCATAATATATTTGCTATACTATTATAATTAAAAATTAATTTTATCGTAGAGCTTAAAGTCATCTTCGTATCTTTTGTATACTTTTTCCTTGATCTGGTCACTATAATACATCTCCCAACTACCTTTCTTAGACTTTTTGGTATGAATTAATGGTATTTCTTTATTTACAATCTCCTGTATTTTATACCAGTCTTGTTCTAATTTATCCATTGAGATAAGTGTTTGAGTAGATTCTTCTACTTTATCTAAAAACCATGATTGTGATCTGAAGTGTTCATCTGCATTATCATCGGGTATCTTAATTACTCTATCAACAAAGTCAATCCAATCAGTACCTAATAATTCTTGATTATATATCTTCTTGTGTTGAATAATCCTATTCATCCAGCATGATACTAATCTATCATATGGATTGCGTATAACAGCAAAGGACTTGTTATAGTCCTTTAACTGTTTATAGTGTAGTAATGATGATTCCTGTTGGTGAAAGTCATAACCTAATGGTTTTAAAATGGATGTAGATGCATTCTTTGGTATTGCAATAAACACCCAATCATCTTGCTGATAGTATCTACTTTCGTTGTAATACATTAGTAGATGTTATATTTATCGTTAAGGTATGTTTCAACTTGATTAATTTCAGATTGACTAAGTATTCTATTATATACTACTAATTCATATGCATCAAAATTTGCAAAGGAATCACGTACTGTTTCACCACCCATCATTTTCCAAAGATATTGATCACTACTATTATAAGTAGTTGAACCTGATAAAACAAATGAACTATCTAATGAAATAGATGCATAATCATTTTCTTTTAATTCACCTCTAAATATATGTGGTGTACTACCTAAATCAGCAGCAGTACCATATGATTCTCTAAAATCAATTCCATCACCATTACCAAGACCAAATACTTCTAAACCTTGTTGAACACCACCATTAACATCATATCTTGATCTTAAACTGAAAGTATTCCTACCACTTTCAAATCGAAACCAAGTGTTACTTATTTGATAACTTTGACTATTTGAACTTATATTAGAAACCCAAAAATAAGTAAAACCTGCATAACTTATTTGAAAATTATTACGTAATCCTTGATTGCTTCCATTAAAGCTAATAGAGTTTTTAGTACTATCATACGTAGGTGGATTAACATTAAAATCACCTTTAAACCAGTCATTACCATTACCACTTAGATCATCCCAATTTGTAATTGAAGTACCTTCAACCAATGTAGTTCTATCGACACCGTTATTAACTGTATCACCCCACCACCCAATAAGGTTGTTAATATCTACAGGTAAAAATGGTGGTGGTACTACAGCACTACTATAATATCTACCAGCACCACCTTTATAAATTAATGATACTTCACTTTGATTAATTGCTCTATCATAAAAAGCTAACTCATCTAATTTAGAATTACCATAATTATCATCAGGAGTACTAACCGAAGCCCAGTTATTCATGATTATAAGACCATTACTACTAAACCCTATATTAAAACCAGTTGAACCTGATGCAACTTCAATTCCATTTTTATAGAATTTCCATCCATTAACACTATCAAAAGATAATACTAAATGCATCCATTGATTATAATCTACACTTGCTATTGAGATATTACCTACTATCCATTCTGCCCCATCACCAATTAATATTCTAATATTATCAGTTGATGGGAATGTAGCTATTCTAAATGATCTTTGACCAGTTGAACCACCAGCATCTAACCATGATTGATCTGTATTTGTATCAACAGTATTTACCCAAAGTGATACTGACATATCACCATTTGGATATAAATCTTGAACATTAGATGAACTAACAACTGAATTGAATGTATTTCCAATACCATCTAATGATTTTAAATTCTTTCCAGTAGCATTCAATAATCCTGAATTAGAAGCTGTTGCTCGAAATCCATTAATACTATCTGTAGATGTTACACCTGAAACCTCATTGAAATTCCAATAACCAGTTAATCCTGAAGAAGGAAATGCTATTACCTCTTGACCTGATTGAACTATACCATGTGTAAGACTATATCTTGTCATATATTATTATGCTAAATCTCCTTGTAATAAATGTTCGTCACTACCTCTGTGATATACAGTTGCTCCTGCATATTGATCAGCAATGGTAACCAATCCACCTTTGGATTGCAATGTTCCATTGGATGCAATAGTAATAGTACCTGTACCAACATTAGTGATAAACACTTGCCAACCAGTACTTAAACCAATTGGAATAGTAATAGTAATACTACCTGTACACTCAATAATATTGTTATTGTTGGACTGTGATAAGGTTACTGAACTTGATTGTGATACAATAGTAGCATCTAAATCTACCTTATTAGCAGTATTACCACTAACAGTATTTAAATCAGTTTGTAATGAAATTACTTCATTTGATTGATCAAGTGCTGATACATCTACTGTTACATCAGTAAGACCTTCAGTTCTTTGTAATGATAAAGTATCACCAGATAATGTAGCACCTGATACAACACCATCAGTAGTACCTCCACCACCAGATGCACTAATAATAGGATTTAATGGATCAGTTTTATCAATACTAATATTAGTACCAGCAACAACATCATCCAATTTGTTATTTTGTAATGATGATATGTCATTAGTATTGGTATTAGTTTGACCACTAACCACACCGATATTAGTAGTGTTGGTTGCAATGTTATTTGTGTTAGTATCAGTTTGTCCAGATACAGTATCAACATCAGTTCTTAATCCACTAATATCAGATGTATTAGTATTAGTTTGACCTGATACAGTATCAACATCAGTTCTAAGACCAGAGATGTCTGAGGTATTAGTATCAGTCTGTCCAGATACTGTGTCTACGTCTGAACGTAGACCCGATAGGGTTGTATCTGTTGCACCAGTATAAGAATCAAATTCTGATTGTGTAACACCACTTGTTTGTGCTTGAGTTGCATTAATAATTACAGTATCGGTAGTGGCAGATAAACTGATATTATCACCAGCAACCAATGTCTTAAACTGTAAATTATTTGAAGTGATATTTTTATATAAACCAATACCACCACCAACATTGTTAGCACCAGTGATAGTACCAGTAGCACCTGTGATAGCTGAACTTGGTTTTAATTTAACTCTTATGTTAATTTTTGACATCTTATATAGTTGAATATTCGTTAATAGTAAATTTTCCCTTTAAAAAGGCGTACCTGACAGAACCATCAAGCAAGTACATGTTATAGACATACTCACCTGCTCTTGATTTGATATCGGAAGCTGATTTAATAATTTGGATTTCACCATTATTACCTAATATTATTTCTCCATTGTCTGAGTCTAATGTAAACGCATCAAAATCACTATCACGTCTTACTTTGGCTACAAGTATTGCTCCTGTAAATCCTGATAGTTGAAAGATACCAATTTTAGTATCTCCTGAATATGTTTCAGCCACTATAGTCTGATCTAAGTCTACATTTCGATTTATCTCTAAATCGTATTCCGCATCTGTTGTTAAATCGATTTCTTTAATCATCTTACTATTATAATTAATTTTTTACGTAAGCAGATTGTCCTCCACCCATTGTGGATTAATCAATCTTGCTCTACTTATTGTGTTATTTATTAATGCAACCGTATAAGAGTTGTCTTCATTGTTAATTTCCCAATTGGATAGTTCAAATGGAGTATCATACCCCGTTACATACCAATTATCGTTGTTATCTAAGAATACCACCGTTACATTCCTCTTTAAATAGTTCTTAATGTTCTGTGCATTGAAAAAACGGTTGTTATTATCAGAAATAGCAGGTATAACCATATCTATACTTAGTTGGAAATACTTACCTGCCCTATCTTCAATAAATTGTTCATCAAAGGTAATAGAATCGGGTTCAGTAATCTCAAACCAATCTAAAGTATCATTGATAGAGTCAACCTGATTGTTTGTAAAGTTCAAATCCAATGGGTAATCTATATTTTGACTACCATCATTGAAAAAGAAGCGTTGTATACCTCCTAAGTTAAAATTACACTCATAAAATCCGAATAAAGGTGTTGCCATTATAGTATGTTTTGTTCTACGTAAGTTTTATTTAGTGCCATAAGTACTCCATCGGCATGTGGATCAGCAAAACCAATAGTAAATGCATTGTTCTCCTGAAAATCACCAGTATTCTTGCTAAGTACATCACTCTGTGCACCATTATCATGACCGAACACCCAATAGTTATCGTTGTTGTCTTGAAAAACTACTATCCAAGGCTTATCTAATACAAACTCTACATCATCCCAATCAACAAATCCATCATTAGCTACACCAATGGTAAGTATGTCGTTGTAGAATACACCTTGTACGTCTCTGTTGTATCCTTGAGTAAATGTATTTGATGGTTCAGTTGGTAACTGATACCACGTAAGTGACTCAGTAAAGCCCGATACTTTCTCATCTACTATGAGTGCACTGTTAGTTGTCCAAGGTGCAATAAATACTTTCTGTATACCACCTTGTGTCATGCCATCCTCACACTTAATGTAGAAACTACCTAAGAATTTACATTCATCAGCATCAGAAGTAAAACTGTAGTAATATCTATATTGTGGTTGAAGACCATTTATAGTAATACTTTGAGTAGCATCTTGATCACCCACTTGAATAGGGTTCTCTCTATATACATCCCAATCACCTACTTGATTAGCAGTAAGTGTAGCTGAAGAATTCCAACGTTGACCAGTTCTTCTAATTGAATAATCAGTATGATTTACAATGCTTTCTTGAACGGTAACCGTAGTATTAGTATCAGTAGCAGCAATCCATCTTGCACTGAATGTATCTCTTAAAAACCTTTTTGTAGGTATAACTTCTAAGAAATAATATCCAGACTCTAAACCAGTAAATACACCAGATGCATTTATAGTATATTCAGTACCATTAATATCTGTTAAACTAAAATCATAAAAATAAGAATATGTATCATATTCAAATATAGTAATACTACAATCGTTGTTACCACATGTTCCATCTTGAACAGTAAACGGTTCATCCAAATCACTAAATGGAATTGGAACTGGTACTATTGGAGTAGTAAAAAACAGAATATTATTATCCCATGCAAATTCATTTGAATCATTATCAACACCAATAACTCTTGCTGCATATTGAGTTTCAGGTTCTAATCCAGAAATGTTAACTTCTGTTGTTGGTGCTTGAACAGTTCCAAATGTAGTCCATACACCATTAACCAATATTTGTAATTCATAATTATATCCAATAACATTTGATGGTGTATTTTTATCCCAACCAAATGTTACAGTAAATGCACTTAAAGCAATATCAACTAAGTTAATTGGTGCTGGTACTACATTATAGTTAATCTCTACAATATTAGATGGATTTGAAGTAATACCACTTGATGTATATTGTATGTTATAAAAATACGTTTCACCTATAGCAAGTTCACTTACAGTATCAGTATATGTTGTAGTACCTGAACTGAATGTTTCTACAGTAGTAAAATTAACACCATCAGTACTAATATTAACAGTATATGATTCTGGATCAGGTGGTTGTATCCAGCTAAATATAGGATTATAAAAATAACTACCTTGACTAATATCATATTCAACAAATTCAAAAGTAGTGATTGGATATACACTATCTGCAGTTGTCGATGATAACGGAACTGGTTCTGATTGTCCACTATAGTATTGATTTACTGCACGTACATAATACCAATATGTCTCACCATACACTGCAGTATTATCGGAAAGAGTTAAAGTAATTCCAGTATCAACTACTGAATAAGTTCCACCTGAAGTATCTGCTCTATATAATTCATAAAAATCTACATTATCTAATGTAGGTTCGGTAATATCAGCTTGATTAAAAACAGTAGCTGCAGTAAATGCTTGAGAGTATGTAACTTCTGGTACATTAGGTAGTTGTAAGTTGTATGATGTAATTGATATTACACCACCTGTTGATCCTGCACCACCAGCTAAAAAATTTGCACCTGTAAGACCACCATCACCACCACTACCAGTATTAAGAGCACCAGCTTGTGGTACTGTCCTTCGACCTCCACCACCTTTTGCAAATTCTTTATTTACTCCATCAAACCAATTTAGTATTAAACCAATACCAGCACCACCACCAGCAAAGTCACCACGAGTACCTGCTGAGATAAAACCACCTCCACCACCAGATTCATTTGCACCACTACCATCATTACCTTGTTCAGTTACACCAGCACCACCACTAAGTCCACTACCATTAGCAGCACCACCACCAGAACCACCGTTTGAACCTGATTCCCCTGTACCAAAACGTGTTAATATATTATCACCACCAGCACCACCACCAAATAATGTGACACCTGAAAATATTGTATTTTGTCCGTTAGTGTCAGAAGCTCCACCACTACCAATTGTATATGATATTGTTTGTGTTAATCTACCCCAATCTTTTAGGAAACCACCACCAGCACCTCCACCACCAGCAGCAACAGTAAATCCATCACCCTGTGAAGAACCACCTCCACCACCACCAGCAAATGCAAAGATTTTACCATAGTTTGTATTACCAGATATTACTAAGCTACCACTACTGTTTGATTGTGTGATATTTAAATCCTTTAATATTGGAACAAATGCGACAGGGTCAGAATATAATGTTATACCGTCATCATCGGTCACAAAACCCTGTACCCAATAAACAGTATCTATGGTATTACCAGTAGCAGTTGCTTGAAATGTGCCACCAGTATTACCACCACTTGTGTAAGTATCTGAAAATACTTGATCATCATCATATGGTGAGGTTAATCCCCATCTTATACCTTTGTCTACAATAAGAGATGGACAAAAACCAATAAAAGTAGCTTCAACATCAAATATAGTATCAATTAAATTGTTAGTATCAGCACTATAAGATAATATTTCTACTTCAAATGACGGTGGTACTGATATATTACCACCTTGATAATCTACAGCAAATGAATAATAGTTTGTTTCAATTAATTGATTATTTGATACATTAAATCTTTGTTCACGTAATAATAACTCACCATTAAATGGAAAATTATTAGCAAATTCATAACCAATAATACGATCACCTAAATCTTGAAATAATCTGTTACCTGTTGTTTCACTATTACCATATGAAAGTAATCCAACTAATACATTATCATCAGAAGGGTCTTTTATTGAATTACTATTTTCAACAATTACTACATTACCATATTCACCATTACCTGAATTAGTAATTGAATATAAATCCCCTGTGAATGATTCATTATTAATTCTAACTCTTAGGTTATCATTAACACATTCAGCACTGATACTGAATCTAAAAGCATTACCTGAAGTAACATTAAAATTTGCCATATGCTATTATTATCTACTATTATAATTAGGAAATAAAAAAAAGGGGCGATGATATATCTCTCATCTAACCCCTTTAGGTTCTAAGGTAAAATCCTTATGTTATTATAGGTATGATTCAGCAACCGATGCTAACACCTCATTTGCGTATCCACTATTACCACCTGATAATCCAATTGTGATAACGTAACCATCTG
>Ga0306908_1000490_pt1 | contig 14438 bp, 15 predicted proteins | sample AntRauTorcE11899_FD_190430 | JGI IMG/M metagenome (GOLD analysis project Ga0306908, IMG submission 190430) | Saline lake microbial communities from Rauer Islands, Antarctica - Metagenome Torckler E11 #899 (v2) (version 2) | ecosystem: Environmental > Aquatic > Non-marine Saline and Alkaline >... | reverse complement strand
GCGACAGCAGGAATCCCTCGTCACCGCGCGCAAGCGCCTGCAGACGCAATGCGCGATCCGCGGGCAGTTCCAGCGGCTGGCGGGTCATGTCGACGGGGTCGCGGCCGGCCGGCGCGTTGCGCTCGATCAGGTCTTCATTGTTGAGATACCCGGCGACATGCGGCACCGGTTCATCGCGCGGCTCCATCTCCGGGGCCATCGCGGGGGCCATCTCGCCGGCCATCTCGGGGGCCACCTCGGGGGCCGGTGCCGGATCGCCCTCGGCGGCCAGCTTGAAATCCAGCAGACGATGCGTGTAATCGAAGGTCGGCCCCAAAAGCTGCCCGCCCGGCAGATCCTTGAAGGTGGCCGAGATGCGCCGGTCGCAGGCCATTCGGGATGTCTCGATCGCTGCCGAATTGCCGAACCGGGGCAGCGTGGTGCGATAGGCGCGAATGAGGAAGATCGCCTCGATCAGATCGCCGCGCGCCTGCTTGATGGCCAGCGCCGCGAGATCGGGATCGTAAAGCGATCCCTCGGCCATGACCCGGTTGACGGCAAGGCTCAGTTGCTCGCGGATCTGCGCCAGTGACAGCTCGGTGATCGCCGGGTCGCCGCGCCGTTCCTCGGCCAGCCAGGCATGGGCATTCTCGATGGCGCGCGCGCCGCCCTTGACCGCCACATACATCAGGCCGCCTCCACTCTGGTGGTGCGGGGCAGTCCCGCCACCCGGTCACCGCTGGTCAGCAGGAAATCCAGCCCGAGGGGAAACCGTGCCGCGTTGCGCCGGAACGCCTCGGTTTCCGGAAGCGACAGATGCGCCCGCGACCGGATTCCGGGGCCACGCAGCGTGACCCCGCGAGGCACCAGGTCGGGCATCTCCACGATCAGCGTCGCGGAGCGGTCGGGATACTCCGCCGTGCCGCCCGGGTACTCCGAAAGCGGTATCAAGGCCTCCCATGCCCCCAAGGCAAAACTGCATCGCGCGGCATCACAGACCGGCGCACCGGTGTGGAAGGTGATCCAGGCGCGGACCGCGTCACAATCGGCAGTCCCGGCCAGATGAATCGGCGTCTCCGCATCGCAGAGCGTCAGCAGAACCACCCCCGCCGCAGCCGATAGCGGCGGGGGTGGCATGACGCCCGAAACGGCCTCGATGGTGCCGGGCCGCGCCACGGCCCGCATGATCGCGCGAAACGCCTGCGCCGCCTCAACGGCGGGATCGGCAAAGCCGGGGCGCAAACGGGTACGGGATGTCATGCCTCGCCCCGCATCATGGTGAAGAAATCCACCTTTGTCGCGGCGGCCTTGGCGGCGCGGGTGGTCCGGCGGGTCCCGGCCTCGGCGCGGAGGACCGCGAGGACCTGCGCGCGCAGGTCCTCGGCCGCTTCGGTCTGCATCAACGCGTCCACCAGTGCCGCGGCCTCGGCATCCTCGCGGCGGCGCCCCTGCAGCCAGGCGTGCCCCTCTTCGCCGGTCTCGAGGCGCAGCGCGCAGCGCGTCACGGTCATCTCGCCCAGATTGAACGGCGCGCCACTGGCCCCTGTGCGCCCGCGCACCATGACGCTGCCATATTCCGGGGCACGCAGCCACTCGAAGCGGGGTCGAGCGGTCGTCTCGTCGAGCAGCGCCGCGATCCGACCCGCCGGCGCGCGGACCATCAGCCCCATCCATGCGCGGCGATCTCCGGTGACCTCTGTTGCGCCGTCCATCTCGACACGCCTTCCCATTCCTATACAACTAGACTAATAATGACAGACAGGCGCTCAGGATGCGAGAGAGGATTTGTGAAACTTGGGTAACAAAACGCCAATCTGGTCGGCCATCGCGCAAAGCCTGCGCGCCGATATCGCCGAAGCGCGCTACGGCCCCGGCGACAAGCTGCCCACCGAGGCGGCGCTGGCCAGCCGCTTCGGCGTCAATCGCCACACCGTGCGCCGCGCGCTCGGGGACATGGCCGAGGCGGGCGTGATCCATACCCGGCGCGGGGCCGGGATCTTCGTGGCGCAGCGCCCGACCGATTACCCGATCGGCACAAGGGTGCGCTTTCACCAGAACCTGCGCGCCGCGGGCCGCCTGCCTGCCAAGGAAATTCTCGCGCTGGAAACCCGCGCGGCGGACGCCGCCGAGGCCGAGGCGCTACACCTCGCGCCCGGCGAGATGGTCCATGTCTGTGACGGGCTGTCGCTGGCGGACGGCATGCCGGTGGCCACGTTTCGCAGCAGCTTCCCGGCGGCGCGCTTTCCGCGGATGCTCGAGGCACTGAACCGGCTGACATCCGTGACCGAGGCCTTGCGCGAACAGGGCGTCGCCGACTACACCCGCGCCTCCACGCGGCTCGATGCCAGGCTTGCCAGTCCCACGCAGGCGCTGCATCTGCAACTCGAACCCGGTGCGCCGATCCTGCGCACCATCGCCGTGAACGTCGATCCCGAAGGCCACCCCATCGAATACGGGCGCACATGGTTCGCGGGCGACCGAATGACGCTGACACTGGGCGCGCCCTGAAATCGTCGAGACCGTCATCACGCTGTCATGTGATCAGGCTAGCAGCAAGATCATTGGAGCCGCGCTTTACCCCCCGCACCCATTTCAGCACCTGCAAGGCGGCCCCGGTGGCCGCCTTTTGCCGTTCAGCCGCCATGCTTTGCCAGAAAGGCCGCAACCGGGAGCGTGCGAAAATCCTCCAGCGCGGCGCGCAGGCGCCCATGATCCCAGTCCCACCACGCGAGCGTCATCATCCGCTCCGCCAGATCAGGGCTCAGCCGCGCGCGCAATGGCGCAGCGGGAAGGCCCGCCACGATCATGTAAGGTGCCACATCGCGTGTCACGACAGCCCCCGCAGCGATCACCGCGCCATGGCCCACCGTCACGTCCGGCTTGATCTGCGCCCCGTGCCCGATCCATGTATCATGCCCGATCCGTGCAATTCGACCCCGCCGCCTGTAGAACCACGCAGCGTCATCTTTAGCATCCTCCCAGTAGCTGGCAGACCGATAGAGAAAATGATGAAGGCTCGCACGATCCAGCGGGTGATCCGTGGCACCGATCCGCACATGGCTCGCGATGTTGCAGAATTTGCCGATCTCGGCATTCGCCAGATCACAGATGCGGTCACAATAAGAATAATCCCCGATCGTGACATGTGCCAGCCGACTGCCTCGCCCGATCTCCGTGTAGGCCCCGAAGTGGCAATCGGTGATCTCGCAATCGGGGTGGATCACCGCCTCGTCAGGTCGCAATCTCGGCATGCCGCGCTCCGCAAGAGAAGAATTCCTCCGGCGGGAATATTTGGGGCCAGAAGAAACCCGTCATGCTTCATCTTGCCCAAAATACTCAAATCCGCCCCCTCAATGCCCGCTTTCGTCGGACATGATCAGCCTGCGCCGCAACCAGCCTGAAACGGTGTCCATCACCATGACCATGATGAGGATCAGGATGATGTAATAGCTGACCTCTTCCCAATCCTTCTGCGTGATCATCGCCTGGGTCAGCAAGAGGCCGATGCCGCCGCCGGTGATCGCGCCGATAATGGTCGCGCTGCGGGTGTTCGATTCAAGATAATAGAGAAGCTGGCTCAGCAGGATCGGCGTGATCTGCGGGATGACTCCGAACCGGTAGCGCTGCAGCGGTGTCGCGCCGGTGGATTGCACCCCCTCGATCTCGCGTTTGTCGACATTCTCCAGCGCCTCCGAGAAGAGCTTGCCGAAGGTGCCGGTATCGGTCAGCAGGATGGCCAGAGTGCCGGTCAGCGGGCCGGGGCCGAAGGCGCGCGACAGGATGATCGTCCAGATCAGCGCATCGACGCCGCGCACGAAATCGAAGACGCGGCGCACCGCCGCGCGCACCACCATCAGCGGTGAGAAGTTGCGCGCCGCGGCAAAGGCCAGCGGCAGCGCCACGATCCCCGCCCCCATGGTGCCCAGAAACGCCATCAGGATGGTCTCGAAGATCGCCCACATGACGTCCTTGTGCTGCCACATCTGGTTGTTCCAGACATCATGCGTCATGGCCGCCAGATTGCTCTTGCCCTCGACCAGCCGCTCGCCCGACACCGCCAGCCCGGCGAGGTCGAAGAAGCTCTTGCCGTGGAACGGGCTGTCGAGCGTGAACCAGAACAGTTCCCAGCCGAAATGGTAGCGCATCACCTCGGTGCGCGCCTTGGTGAGCGAGACGCGCCCGGCCTCGGTGGTGATGTTGACGCGGCTGGACGACACGCTGATCCAGTCCGGCGGCGTCTCGGTGGGCAGCGAGAGGTCGACACCATCGCGGCGGCTCACCTCGGCCTCGATCAGCCCGTAGCCCGGCACGTCATAGCGCAGCCGGTCACCCTCGATCAGCACCTCGTGCCCGCCTTTCAGGGTCACCAGCGCACCGCCCTCGCCCACGATGTCCACCCAGTCGGGGCTGCGACCCTCGGGCCAGGTGCCCTTGCGCTCGCCCTCGACCGCGACGGTCAGACCGCCCGTCCGGTTGTCGCGCGTCACATGCGTCTTGTAGCTGTAGCTGTCCGCCACGAGAATGCGCGCATTGTCCAGCCGCGCCCGTTCCGCCAGCCCGGGGATGTCGAAGGCGAAGAAGATATAGACGAAATAGGCCAGGATCACTGCAGGGGTGGCAAGGGCCATCCGTTTCTTGCGCTTGAAATGCCCGGCTACGTCGAAGCCCGCGGGGCTCGTGTCGCTTGCGGTGCTCATCGTCTCAGCCCTCGCCGATCAGCTTGTTGCGGTAGCGTCCCGACATCTGGTCGAAAAACACGATCGTGCCGAACAGCAGCAGAAAGATCGCCGCCACCTCGTCATAACGCCCCTGCCCCCAGCTGAACGCGTTCTTGAGATCATAGCCGATGCCCCCGGACCCCACGAAACCGAGAATCGCCGAGGCGCGTATGTTGATCTCGAACCGCAAGAGCGCATAGCTGAGGTAATTCGGCGCGACCTGCGGGATCACGCCCAGCCACATCCGCTGGCCCCATGTGGCGCCCACCGAATGCAGCCCCTCGACCGGCTTGAGGCTCGCATTCTCGTTGACCTCGGAAAACAGCTTGCCGAGTGCGCCGATGGTGTGCAGCGCGATGGCGATCATCGCCGGGACCGGCCCGCCGCCCAGGATGAAGATCAGGATCAGCGCGATCACGATTTCCGGCACCGCGCGCAGGATATCCATCAGACGACGAAACACCCCGATGAGGCGGGGCCATTTCGCCAGACCGCGCGTGGCCAGCAGCGAGATCATCACACCGAGGATCGCCCCAAGAAGTGTCGCGGCCGCCGCGATATTCACGGTCTCGACAAGCGAGGGCAGGAATTTCCACATCAACCCCGGCAGGTTCGTGATCTTTTCGCCGGCCTCGGCCAGCACTTCAGAGGGAAACTGGAAAATATTTCCGATGCCGTCCCAGAACCCGCCCGCGTTACGGTTGTCGGCAACCTGAAAGCCCGACACCATCAGCGCGATGAAGACGATCAGCATGACGGCACCGTAGGTCCGTTTGCGCCGGGTCATCTCCATGTAGGCGTTTTGCACATCGCGCGCGCGCGCCGTACCCGTTTGCCCTGCCGCCAGATCCGTCATGCCGTTTTCCCTTCAAGCAAAACCGGGCCTGCGCGATGGCAGGCCCGGCACTTTGTCCGTCCGCACGGGCTCACATCTTGGATTTGCGCGCTTCTATGATCGAGGTGTAGGCATCGTGATCGATCGGCTGAAAGCCGAGCGCCTCACCGGCCATGAAGTTGTAGGCGCAGTCGGCATCCATGTAGGGCAGCGACGCGGTCAGCGTGGCGATATCGACCTTGACCCGCTCGGGCAGTTCGGAACGCAGCACGATGGGGCCTTCCGGGATCGGCTTCGATTTCCAGATCTCGACCATCTGGTTCATGTCGACCAGCCCGGCATCGCTCGCCTTGCGCAGCGCGCCCGAGTTGTAGCCGTCCTCCCACGCGCCCATGCCATCGGCCCAGGTCACGCCGGCGTCGACGTCTCCATTGGCGACCGCGACGATGGTCTGCTCATGACCGCCGACGAACTTGACCTCGCCGAAGTAGTCGCCCGACTCCATGCTTGCGCCCACTTCCTGAGGGATCTCGATCGAGGGGATGAGGTAGCCGGAGGTCGAATTGGGATCGCCGAAGGCGAATACCTTGCCCTGCATGTCCTCGAGCGAGGTGATGCCGCTATCCGCGCGGGCAAACCCGATCGAGTAATAACCGTAGGACTTGTCCATATTGGTCTTGACCATGATCGGCTCGACCGCCTCGGGATCTGTCAGATACGCCTTGGCATAGGCCGAGGCCCCGAGCCACGCCATGTCGATGCTGCCGCCCAGAAGGCCCTGGATCACGCCGTCATAATCTGCGGGGGTAAAAAGCTTGACCGGCACGCCAAGCAGGTCCTCGGCGAGAACGCGGTAGCACTCGTTCGATGACATCCGGTCCTGTGCGTTCTCGCCGCCCAGAATGCCGATACGGAATTCGTCGATCGTCTCCTGTGCCAGCGCGGGGCTGACAAGGGCCGTGGTTGCCACGATGGCGGTCAAAAGTTTGTTCATGATCATATCTCCGGTTTGAGGGGATGGCCCGCCGTTGACGGGCGCGGGGGTTGTCAAATCGCGGCCTCGGCCTCGCGGCGCGGGCGCGCGGTGCCGCGATCCAGCGTTTCGATGGCGGTCGATGTGCTGTCTTCGGTGAACGAGGCGCCGGCGCCGTAGATGTCGCGCGCCACGCCGGTGGTCAGTTGCGCGGGCGTGCCGTCAAAGACGACCCGACCGTGCAGCATCCCGATCACCCGATCACAGTAGCGGCGCGCGGTATCCAGCGTGTGCAGGTTGGCGATCACCGTGCGCCCGTCCTCGTCATGGATGCGGCGCAGGTCGTCCATGACCAGTTGCGCGTTCATCGGATCGAGGCTGGCAATCGGTTCGTCCGCCAGCACGATCTTCGGATCCTGCATCAGCGCACGGGCAATCGCCACGCGCTGCTGCTGACCACCCGACAAGGATTCGGCCCGTTTGGGCGCATGATCGGCGATGCCGAGCCGGTCGAGGATCTCGATGGCGCGGTGGATGTCGGCCTCGGGATAGAGATTGAACATCGTCGCGAGGGTCGAGCGCCGGTTGAGCGTGCCGTGCAGCACATTGGAGACCACGTCCATTCGCGGCACGAGGTTGAATTGCTGGAAGATCATCGCGCATTGCGACTGCCAGGCCCGCTTGCCGCGCCCGGACAGGGCCGTGACGTCCTTTTCTTCGAACACGATCCGTCCCGAAGACGCATCCGTCAGCCGGTTGATCATCCGCAGGAAGGTCGACTTGCCGGCACCGGACCTGCCGATGATGCCGACGAACGCGGCCTTTGGCACGGAAAATGTCACGTTTTCGACGGCCGCGTTGTCACCGAACCGTTTCGTCAGCTTTTCGATCTCGAGCATCAGCAACTCCCAAGGTTGCCGGATGGGTACCCATTCGACACGTCAGTTTTGTGAAGGATTCGTCCGAGTTCGATGACAATCGCGCCCTGTCGAAACCTTGAAACCTGCCTTGACTGGCACGTTTCGTCCGCGTGATCCGCCGAAAACCTACCCTCGCGTCAGGAAACAAGGCCGCGTCGGGCGCACCGCTCTGATCGGGCCACCCCCGCCTTGCAGGCGCATTGCTCGATCGCTTTCGCAGGCGCGCAGGCTCTTTCGAGCAGGGTTTCACTCGGATGTCATGAAAGGTGCTCATAAGGGCATTCGGAGGGTGCGAAATGGACAGGCAACTGGCGACTCTGAAGACGGCACAGGCCTGCGGGCGCGGCATGGTGAACGCGCCCTGCGCGCAGGGCAGGCTGCGGCGGCTTCACCGCGGGGCCGGGTTCATCAATCGCCGTTCAAACCTGCCACGCACGGCGCGTCGTTCACAGCCCGTCTCGACGCTGTCGGCGACCGTCTGACCTTCGCGGGAGAGGCTGCATGAGTTTTCTCACGCTGGAAGGTCTCACCCGCCAATGGGACGGGCAAGGCGGTGTGCGGGACATCAGCGTGTCGCTGTCAAAGGGGGCCTTTCTGTCGATCCTCGGGCCGTCGGGCTGCGGCAAGTCCACGCTGCTACGGCTGATCGCCGGGCTGGAGCAGCCGCAGGCGGGGCGGATCCTGATCGACGGCCGTGATGTGACCGCCCTGCCCCCCGCCAAGCGCAACCTGTCTATGGTGTTTCAATCCTATGCGCTGTTTCCGCATCTGAACGTGGCGGAAAACGTGATCTTTGGTCTCAAGGTGCGGCGGATTGCGCGCGCTGACCGCAACCACCGTCTGGCCGAGGTGCTTGCCATGACCGGTCTTGAAGGGCTGGAACGGCGCAAACCCTCCGAGCTATCGGGTGGCCAGCGCCAGCGCGTGGCGCTGGCCCGCGCGGCGGTGGCGGAAAAGCCGCTCTGCCTGATGGACGAGCCGCTGTCGAACCTCGATGCCAAGCTGCGTCATTCCGTGCGTCGCGATATCCGCACGCTGGCCCGCAAGCTGGGGCTCACGGTGGTCTATGTCACCCATGACCAGGGCGAGGCGATGAGCCTGTCGGACACGGTCGTGCTCATGCGTGAAGGCAATATCGAACAGATCGGCACGCCGGCCCAGCTCTACGGGCACCCGGCCACGACCTTTGCGGCGCAATTCATCGGAGAGCCGCCGATGGCGCTGATCGACGGGGCGGCGCTCGGCTATGATGCGCCGGTCACCATCGGCCTGCGGCCCGAGGCCATGTCACTGGGTCCGGCCGGTCGCTGCGATCTCGATGCGGTGATCGCTGATGTCGAGTTTCTCGGCGGCGAAACCCGGCTGGCGCTGGACCATCCGGCGGCAAGCGGGCTGGCCGTGATCCTGCCCGGACCCACACAGTTCGCCCCCGGCCAGACGGTCGGCGTCGTCATCCCGCAAGAAAATCGGCGCCTTTTCAACGCCGCCACCGGCGTTCTGGAAAAGGCACCGTATCAGGATCCCGTGGCGCAGGATCGCAAAGATCCCGCGTCCGAGGACGGCCACTTGGCCATCATGTCACCCCGTTCCATCAAGAGGACTTATTGAAATGACCCGCATCACCGCCCTTTCCGCTGCTCTGGCAGCCTCGACCGCGCTCGTCACTCCGGTCGCGGCCGAGACCGAGCTGACCATGTATTACCCGATTGCCGTCGGCGGCGCGCTGACCGATGTGGTCGATGGCATCGTCGCCCGGTTCGAGGAGCAGAACCCCGATATCACCGTCAACGCGATCTATGCCGGCAATTATGACGACACCCGGATCAAGGCGCTCGCCGCCCTCGATTCGGGCGAGCCCGCGCAGCTTGCCGTGATGTTCTCGATCGATGCCTATGACCTGATCGAACAGGATCTGATCGTGCCTTTCGAGGACGTGATCGAGACCGAGGCCGACCAGGCCTGGCTCGACGGCTTCTACCCCGCGCTGATGGCCAATGGCGAGATCGAGGGCAAGACGTGGGGCGTGCCGTTCCAGCGCTCGACCATCGTCGCTTATTACAACAAGGACATGTTCCGCGCAGCCGGGCTCGACCCGGAGAAAGCCCCGGAAACCTGGGACGAGATGGTCGAGATGGGCAAGACGCTGACCACCGACGAGCACCATGGCCTGATGATCCCCTCGACGGGTTATCCCTACTGGATGTTCCAGGCGCTGGCGATCCAGAACGGCGAGGAGCTGATGTCGGAGGACGGGCTGACCACCTATTTCGACGATCCGGCGGTGGTGGACACGCTGGAATTCTGGAAATCGCTGTCGGTCGAGCATGGCATCATGCCCGAAGGCACGGTCGAATGGGGCACCCTTCGTCAGGCCTTTCTCGAAGGCGAAACCGCGATGATGTGGCATTCGACCGGCAATCTCACGGCGGTCAGAAACAGCGCGGAGTTCGATTTTGGCGTTGCGATGCTGCCCACGAATGAACGGCTCGGCTCGCCCACCGGCGGTGGCAATTTCTACCTCTTCAAGGACGCGACCGACGCCGAAAAAGAGGCCGCGCTCGAACTGATCAAGTTCATGACCGCGCCCGAGCAGGCCGCCGAATGGTCGATCGAGACGGGCTACATGGGCGTGTCGCCCGCCGCCTATGAAACCGACGCGCTGCAGGACTACACCGAGGACTTCCCGCCCGCCCTTGTGGCGCGTGATCAGCTGGAGCACGCGGTGGCGGAATTCTCGACCTTCGAGACGGCGCGGGTGCGCGACGGGCTCAACACCGCGATCCAGTCGGCCCTGACCGGCGCCGAGACCCCCGAGGATGCGCTGGCCGAGGCACAGGCCAACGCAGAGCGTCTGCTGCGCGCCTACAAATAAGCCCGCGACTGACCACTGGCGGGGCCGGTTCCTCCAGCCGGCCCCGCATGAGACACCAAGGCACCGGCATGACTGACAGTTTCACCACAGAGCGTCGCCGCCGAGCCCTTCACGGCTGGCTACTGCTGTCGCCTGCCCTGATCATGCTGTCGGTCTTCGCCTTCTACCCGTCGGTGGCGACGCTCGTGACATCGCTGTGGTCGCGCGGCACGCGGCGCAACCCGGTCGAATTCGTCGGGTTGGAGAATTACCGCTATCTGTTGGAGGATCCGACCTTCTGGCAGGTGGCGGGCAACAACCTGTTTTATGCCGCCGTGACCATTCCGACCTCGATGGCGCTGGCCCTGTCGATGGCGCTGTGGGCCAACGCCAAGATCCCCGCGCGCAGCTTTGTGCGCACCGCGTATTTCACACCCACGGTGCTGCCGATGATCGCGGCGGCCAACCTTTGGCTGTTCTTCTACACGCCCAGCTTCGGCATCCTCAACCAGATCGGCGCGGTGTTTGGGGCCGGACCCGTCAACTGGCTGGGCCAGCCGGAAACGGCCCTCTGGGCGATCTGCGTGGTGACCATCTGGAAGGAATCCGGGTTCTTCATGATCTTCTATCTCGCAGCCCTCCAGACCATCCCGCCCGACCTGAAAGAGGCCGCGGATATCGAGGGGGCGAGCCGCTGGACCTACACGCGCCGGATCGTGCTGCCGCTCCTGATGCCGACGACGCTGTTCGTTCTGGTCAACGCGATGATCAACTCGGTCAAGCTGATCGACCATCTGTTCATCCTGACCAAGGGCGGGCCCTCCGACAGCTCGAAACTGCTGCTATATTACATCTGGGAAACCGCCTTTGCCTATTTCGACCGGCCCTCGGCGGCGGCGATGACCGCGATGATCCTCGCCGTTCTGGGGATCGTGGCGGCGTTGCAGTTTCTCGTGCTGGACCGAAGGACGCATTACAGATGATGCGGTATGTCGAGCCCGCGCTGGCGATCACATTGGCGATCCTGTGGATTTCGCCGCTGGTCTTCGCGTTCTGGGCCGCCTTTCACCATGTCGGTGATGCGGTGAATTTCCGCCTTGCCGCGCCGTGGACGCTGGACAACTTTCGCACCGCCTGGGATGGCGCGCCGTGGCTGCGCTATTTCCTCAACACCTTCCTGATGGTCACGCTGATCCTTGCCGGGCAGTTCATTCTCTGCACGCTGGCGGGTTTTGCCTTTGCCCAGACCGAGTTCCGCGGGCGCGACGCGCTGTTCATCCTCGTTCTGTTGCAGCTTTTCATCCTGCCCGAGGTGTTGATCGTGGAGAATTACCGCGTCGCGGCCTCATTGGGTCTGCTTGACAGCCTGCTGGGTATCGGCGCGCCCTACATGGCCTCGGCCTTCGGCATATTCCTGATGCGGCAGGCGTTCAAATCCGTCCCGAAAGAGCTGGACGAGGCCGCGCGGGTCGAGGGGTGTTCCACCCTCGGCGTCCTGTTGCGGGTCTACGTGCCCGCGGCCCGGCCCACCTATCTCGCCTATGCGCTGGTCTCGGTCTCGACGCATTGGAACAATTTCCTTTGGCCGCTGATCGTGACGAATTCCCCGTCGACACGGCCGCTGACCGTGGGCCTGTCGCTTTTCGCTGCACCGGAAAGCGGTGTCGACATCTCGGTCATCTCGGCGGCGACGGTGATGGTGATCGCGCCCCTGCTGATCGGGTTCCTGATCTTCCAGCGCCAGTTCGTGCAGGCCTTCCTGACCGCCGGGGTGAAATGACGCCAGCCTGGTCCATCGAATATCCCGGGGGGCGCGGGTCGCATTGCTGTCGTGATCCTGCAAACGGGGCGTTACTATTTGATGAAATATTCAATGTGATGCTGCGCGTCAGGGGCCAGTGCTGCCAGAAGAGAAAGCCCATGCAACGAAAGTGTCACGGCATCAGTACGGCCCTGCTCGCGTCGTTGGCGTGGGCCGGTCCGGCGGCGGCGCGGTTCGACTATGTCGCCGGGATCGACGTTCAGCGCGGTGAGATTACGCCCGAACAGGCAACCGGCCCCGAACCGACGAAAGGCATCGTGTTTCACGATCTCAGCCGCGACGGGGTGCGCCAGAAGGACGAGCCCGGCGTGGCCGGCGTGTTCGTCACCAAAGGTCGCGACGTCACGGTGACTGATGCGCAGGGGCGCTACGCCCTGTCCGTCTTCGACAACATGACGGTGATGTTGCAAAAGCCCGCGTGGCGTGCCGCGGTTTTCCTACACCCACAAGCCCGGGGGCACGCCCGAGCCGTTGCGCTACGGTGGCCTCGCACCGACCGGGCCCCTGCCCGACGCGATCAACTTTCCAATGATCCGCACCGGCAGCGAAGATCAGTTCTCCTGCCTGATGATGGGCGACATCCAGACCTGTTCGAACACCGAACCGGGCTATGTGCGCGACAGCATCGTCGCCGATCCTGCGTCGCGCGACCTCTCGGGTCCCGCCCGTGTCGCTGCACGATCTGCCGGACGTAAAACCACGCACGCCTTGCAACGTTGTCAGACGGAATGGAAATGAACAGCTTCCGGATGGCGTCAGTTGTCTACCTGTCGCCCGTAGCGGAGAAAGGCGCGCTGAAAACTACGCCAACTGGGCCTGAAGAAGGCTTTGGTCGCTTTTATTGCGTCGCGGATGCATTTCGCGCGGACAGCGTCTCTCGAACGGGTGGTATGGTCCTAGAAATGTCGCATGGCTTCGTCCTCTCCCAGTCGAATGCGCACAAGTTTGTTGTTGCAGGGTCATGCTTCGGGGGACGACAGGGCCAGTGAACGAAGAGTATCGCTCCCAATACACTTTCTGGACGAGGCGGCGTTGGAAGGTCGCGGCTACGCTGGTCGAGCGAGATGGAGTGCCAGAATGGGTGCGACGGCACATGCGCGCGGATGTTGGCTTGAGGGACCTCAACCCGGATTACCTGATGTGGAACCTGCGCAGGAAGGTCGATCACCAGGCGCTGCCGGACCGACGGGTCGTCATTCGGTTCAATTTCATGGACCGTGTCGCGGATCAGGTTCTGTGCTGGCGTATCGCGAAGCCCGGCTCCTCTGTCGACTTGTGCAAGAAGGACCCGAAGTTCGATGTCGACCTCTACATTGAGGCGACGAGCAAGGCCGTAGCAGCGATCTGGTTGGGTTACTCGACATGGAACAAGGAGATCGCACGCGACTCCGTGTTCATGAACGGCGACGCGGTCATGATGAAGACCATCGCAGATTGGCTGCTGGAGTGCGGCTTTGTTGAGGCCGCCGAATAAGCGCCTTTGGTGCCATCATGCGACCCTCAGTCCTTTCACATCCCCCGGCATGTCACCGAAGCGACCATGCTGGACGGCACGCGGCGCACCATGCTTTCCGACCAGTTTGGGCTCTTTTCTGCCTTGCGGCGGTGCAGCGTGCTGATCGCCGCACTTGTGACCTGTCATCCCAAAGCTTCATTGGAGCGCATGACATGGCCCCTCACGACGTTCGGTCCAACTACGTCTTTGCGGTCACGAGAGCTGCTGGTGCGGGTACGCGAAGTTTCGGGCCGTTGCCGAATTCGACCGCGACCGCCTCCACCATCGCGCGGCGGATTGCCTCTCGATTGCTTGGCGGCTGCGCGTCGATCAGCATCTTCGCACGCACCGTGCCGCACGAGAAAATTTTCCACAAACCTTCGGGCTCATCGATTTCGAAAAAGCAGTCGATCGTGCTGGAATGGATATTTGTGAAACCGGCCTCCGAGAGGAGGGTTTTCGCCGAGGACGGGTTGGCAAAACGGTAAAAGTCCGGCGCATCCGGTAGCGACGTTGCGGGATCTGCATGGCTTTGGATAGACCCGAAAGCGATCCTGAAAGCAGGGGATCGCTCAGGGCCGCACCACGACGTCATGACGAAGTTGCCCCCCGGCCGGAGAACGCGATGCACCTCGGCAAGTGCCCTTGTCTGGTCAGGGATATGCATGATGCCGAAGCCACACACGACCGCGTCAAACGTCGCGTCGGGGAACGGCATTGACTGCGCATCACCTTCGCGCAGGTCGGCCGCCCGAGCGCGGCTGCGGGCCTGGCGCAACATCGCAGGCGAGAAATCGAGCCCGGTGACATCGGCCCCGGCGGCAAGAAGCGCCTCGGTGCCGGCA
>Ga0306908_1000489_pt1 | contig 14442 bp, 8 predicted proteins | sample AntRauTorcE11899_FD_190430 | JGI IMG/M metagenome (GOLD analysis project Ga0306908, IMG submission 190430) | Saline lake microbial communities from Rauer Islands, Antarctica - Metagenome Torckler E11 #899 (v2) (version 2) | ecosystem: Environmental > Aquatic > Non-marine Saline and Alkaline >... | reverse complement strand
ACTTCTGAGGTCAATGAGTTCGTCTTGGTTTTCTTGAAAATGTTCAAACTCCGTTTCGGCGTTCTGTTGTGGAACTACTTGTGCTTGGTAGCCAACGAACGCAGTAACGAGAATACCGAATAAGAGTATAAAACCAATAAGTGAAGACACTGCTCGGGTATCGCTTTGTAAGCTCAGATCCGTCCGATTTGATTTCATGATGATGTCCTCCTATTTGGGCTACGCATCATACGTACTTCTGTTAAACTGAGGAGACTGTATGCTGTCCAGCTCAGAATCGAACTTATTTCGTTGGAGTGTAGACTGCCCAGCCGAATCTGTCGACGGAGACGTGAGTAGATAGATTCTACCAACTCATCCAACAGCATTCCAAGTATCGGACAGACAACAGCGAACACAATCCGATACATCAGTTCCATATCTTACATACAATTTCTTCCCACATATATCATTTCGGGAAAGTAGTATCCTAACATCTACCTACGTTTCTGACGACAACTGGCTAAGTTTGAAATAGAGACTATCAAAGTGTAGTTATTCAGCATCGCAACAAAGTAACTTCGGAGCAAAAGTCGGGATGTTCCGCTCAGACAACGACTCAACCGGTTCTTGTGATTATTGTTAGCGATTTAGGTGGATTGGCTGTTACTGTGCTTCCCATCGAATTATAACAATCCCCGAACCACCGTCACCGCCAGGTTCGGCGTTATTGCTGCCGGATGTCCCTCCACCACCTCCGCCTCCAGTATTTTCGGCCCCGTCTTTAGCTTCGATGCCATCTCTATCACTCCCACCGTCACCACCGCCGCCTAAACCACCGCTCCCGAGTTCACCTTGGCCGTCACCGCCGCCGCCTCCTCCGGCGAAGTACACGTCGCCATTATTTTGTTCGCCGTATTCTGTCCCAAACACGTCTGCAAAACGGTACGTTTCACCGTCTTGGCTCACTTCAGCCAGGCCGTTGCCACCTTTCGCACCGTCATTCCCGGTGATGTCGCCCGGTTCTTCGCCCGCACCGCCGCCGCCACCGCCGCCGTCGTCTCTGCTATTTCTCGAACCGTCGTTACCAAAGTCTTTGACGTTCGGGTTCGGGTTTGTATTCGGTTGTATTCCCTTGCCAGGAGGGTTCTGCCTACCACCACCACCGGAGCCACCGTCACTTGCCTTGGTATTGTCACTCCCGCCAGTCAAGATGCCGCCCCCACCGCCGATGGCCGTCAGACCATCAAACGTGCTATTGTCTCCGTTTTCCGCTGGCATACCTGCTTGATCAATCCCGTCGCCGCCGTCACCAACAGTGAAATCAATGGTTTCTCCCGGAGTAACATCGTAATCGGACGCGAAGATTAGTCCGCCAGCACCACCGCCACCGCCACCCGCACTGGTGTAACCAGTGTTTGCCGCGCCACCGCCGCCACCGCCGACCACAAGGACGTCAACCTCCGTTACGCCGTCTGGGACAACCCAATCATCATCACCGACATTTTCGAAGGCCTTTACTTTGTAATCGATTCCACTACCTGACCGATCGATATTCGTTGTTGGATTTTCATCCGGTTCGGTTTGAACACCCACCGTATTCACTCGAAGGTCATCCGAGTCGACAGTTAAATTGAGTGCGTGAGTATTATTCCCGTGTGTTTCATTGTCGACACCCTGATATGTAGCACCAGCACCGCTTAGTGCCTCATCCCAGTATTCATTTGCATCTAACCGCGTCGGAATTGTCACTGTCAGATTATTTCCCTCCGGGAAATCATCGGTTGCAAGAGTATTCATTGGATATACTTCGAGTGTTACACGACCGGTTCCTGTTTTTTGGAATGAATTTTGTACTGCAGTAATGCTCACGCTTCCGTTTTCGACGATTTTCTGCTCTCTAATGACACTCAGTCTTTCTCCACGATCACCATCATCAAGATACAACAATGAATGTTCATACCAAGTAGAACCAACGTCTATCTCATGATATCCAGGCTGATACTGTATAAACCGGGTCTGGGTCTGGGCAATAAGATCTCCACTCTCGTTGGAGATATTGATCGGATAAGGCTCGCTCGTCTGGAGGAGTCCTGATGGGGGAGGCCCATTTAATGCAATGAATCGAGTCCGATAGCTTGTCCCGAGTTGAACGGTCGGAAATTGTGCACGATTAGATGTTCCTGTGGTTAAAATGCTATTTCGAAGTTCAATGAGCTCATAACGATTCTCTTGAAGATGTTCGAACTCTGTTTCGGCGTTCTGTTGTGGGACAACCTGCGCTTGGTAACTAATAAATGCGATGACGAGGAAGCTGAACAAGAATATAAAACCAATGAGTGGAGCTATCGCTCGATTATCGTCCTGACAAAAATTTGCCAAACCATTCGGTCTCATGACGTTTGCGTACTCCAGCGTGAGTTGATGACTGTGCGTACATCTGCGGGACTAAGATGACAGTATGCAACCCAACTTAGGATCAAAATTCCTTCTATATAGTATGGGATAACCAGTTGTATTTGACGCCAGACCCCAGAAGAAATCATAATCAGTGCAGAAATGACTCCAAAAACAAAAGGCGCGATAGCCATGAATTGCATACCTCGGTCAGATTGCGTGTCAGGATACGAGATTTCTATGCGAAACTGTGGGAAAATTGATAAGATTTTCATAGAACTCATACCTTGATATTTTGCAATGGCAATATGCGTCAATTCGTGCAGCAGCAGCGCTAGTATCGGACAAAAGATAGCAAACATGATCCGATACACCGAATCCATGTATTCATCTAAATTGCTATATCTACATAACATTTCGGGGATGATAAGATATCACCAATTTTTCTCTGGACAGCACAAAACTATGTTAATGTATTAGGCGCAAAGTCCCCTTCCTCAAGGAGCAACGCAGGGAGCGAAGCGACCAAGTAGCGCAGTAGGGAGGGGATACACCGTTCACAAGAGCTTCGCTCTTGTGCGCGAACGAGACGCTTCGCGTCTCGTCAACGCCGCACGATTCTCAAACACGTTCGTCGCTCGGCCCACAGGCCCACACCATCTTTATGTCTATTCTGCGGATGCTCGAATACAAATGCGAGCGGGAAGGGACACACTTCGTCGCCGTTGACCCGAAAGACACGACGAAGGAGTGCGCGTCCTGCGGTGTCAGGACGAATAAGCCGCTGTGGGTGGGCGAACACTCGTGTGCGGCTTGTGGGTTTGAAGCGGATAGGGATGCGAATGCGGCGTGGAACATTCTTTCTCGCGGTCTCGAAGATGTAGGAGTGGGATACTCCGAATCAACGCCCGTGGAGACTGCGCTCCCTGTGGATACGCCTGTAACTGCAAAGCGCGTCGTGGAAACAGGAAGCCCCACTCTCAAGGAGCGAACCGCGTCAGCCGTGAGCGAGTAGGGTGGGGTAGTTCACATTGAGGTTAGTTTACATTGTGCTATTGTGCAACGATCTCACAACAAAGGTCAATGACCAGCTGAAATCAAGTTATATGATCACATAAAAACTGATTAAGCCAAATGTGAGTAAATGCTAAAGTGTGTCCTGTTGTCACATATTGAGCCGTCGAAGAGTATAATATTCCGTGACCCTCTCTATTGAGTAACAAGTATTCTTTCGTACATACCTATGCCACAAACCGATACAAGAGCTCAGTCTGAGACGCTCGGGACAATTTTGATGATAGCAGTGATTACGGCGAGTATTACTTTTGCTGGAGGTGCGGTCACAGTCAACTATTTTGATCAGGCATCAACTGACAAGCCGCTTGCGGAACTGGAAATTGAATCCGAAGACGGCAGCAATATCGATATTCGACACACTGGCGGTGAGGCCTTAGATATGAACAATACAGTGGTGATTATCGACGGCTTGACGCTTGGTACACTTGGGGATATAGGCTCTTTTGACGGGAACCGAGATGAGGTATTTTCGATAGGTGAGTCAATTACGATCAATCCAAGTGCCAGCAGAGGGACCATTGAGGTTCTTGTCGTTGATAAAACCACCAACTCGATTGTCAAACGTGAAGAGATCATACTAGTCGACAGACAGGAAGGTAAACTCTCAGTTGAGAACTTCGACGCCCCTGAGGATGCTGAGCAGGGTGAGACGATCACTGTCAGTGCCGATATCGTCCACAGCGGCGATGTCGAACTGACCCAAGACGTGAATTTCAGCGTTAATGGTATTCAGGAAGATACTGAAGAAATAACACTTGAAGACGGAAGCCAGAACGTTGAGTTCAGCTACACGGTAGCCGAGGATGAGGGGGCCGACTCTATCACTGTCGAGATCACCACTATAGACGATGGGGAAAGCGCGGAGGTGACAGTACTGGACGTCGGCGAACTCACCATTGAGAACTTCGACGCTCCTGAGGATGCTGAGCAGGGTGAGACGATCACTGTCAGCGCCGACATCGTCCACCGCGGCGATGTCGAACTGACCCAAGACGTAACGTTCAATGTCAATAGCAATCAGGTGAGTTCTGAAGAAGTGACACTTGGGGGTGGAGTCCAGAACGTTGAGTTCAGCTACACCGTACCCGAGGATGAAGATGCTGACTCTATCACCGTAGAGATCACTACTGATGACGATGAGGAAAGTGTAGAGATACCAGTCAACGCTGCTCCAGAAGTACTCTACGTCTCCGGCTCCGCTGGGTCATCTGATGGGTTGTTCATAGACACTAATAGCGTCCTAAATTTTGAAGTCGAAAGTACATACGGAGCGGAAATTGAAATAACAGGTTTCAGCACGACGGGTCCTGCAGGAGCTGGCGGAGTTGAACGAAATGGATTGTTCTTTGGACTACTATTTGCTGAGGAAATCGTAGTTGACACAGAAGGCGGAGAATCCGTCCGTGACGGGTACTTCTCTATCGGTGAGCGTGCAGATCTTGGTTCCATCGCTGTCGTTGGACCGGAAAGCACTGCCTCAGTTACAATACGAGAGTACACAGAAAATCAAGAGACGTCTGACCGTGTCGATATTAGTGGGGAAGAGTTGACAATCACAGTATACTACAACGACCCCAATGGGGAAGAGCAAACGGCAGATCTCACCTTCGTGGTTGATAATAGCTAAGAATCAATTCAATCATCAAATCGTTATTCAATCAGAACCGGGTGAGCAAACTGCTAAGACAGGTAGATCAAGAACTGTTACACTGATGCTCTACGTTTTGCATTGAGCCACGTAATCGAGTTATACGATTTCTCGATTACGTGACTCAGCACTCTAGTGAGCGACTGAGTAGACCTAGCCCACCTCAATCGAGTGGCCGGTCAGGATTCATCGCCCACTGTCAGGATCACGGAAACCCGTGATCGGCGGGGTGCGGAACATCGATTGCGGTTCTCGGCACTGCTGCCGAGCGGTCGACTGACACGCTTTTTACTCGGTTCGACTGTCTTCGAGCCTATCGAACAGTTCTCGGGCGTTTTCTTGCAGTTCACCGCTAACTCGATGGTCGTCGGCGTCAGCCTCGACATCTACAGCTGGAGTCGACCAGAAGTCCGTGACGTGATCATTGCCGACCTGTGTCGGTATCTCGCCAACACAAACGATCGTATCGAACACACTTAGATCAACGTCGGCCAATGATTTCCTATCTATTTTGACAGTCTCAGTGTGACGCTTTGCCAGCCCCCGTCGGTACTGAGCAGATTGGTCATCTCCCGACGGATCGGGGTCAGTCGACACATGGATGACGGTAACCAAATCACCGAGTTGTCGCTCGTTGCGCTCGTGGGACAGGACGAACGACGCCAACCGACTCCAGTCATCGGTCCGGGAAACAACTGCGATCCGATGGGACTCCGTCCGGCGACGTGCCAATAGCAATCCGCCTGCCAGAAGCGACAGGACCGACACCCCACCCAGTGACCACATGACCGTCGGCGTCAGCAAGGCACTCCACCCCTTGGCAGCGTTTAACTCGTCGGTGCTTACACTGCTGTCGGCTGTTGGTGGGTCCGCGGTCCCGCTGGTCTCGGTCGAGGTCGATCCATTGTCCTCGCCAGTGACCACGGTCCCATTGTTGCCTGTCGTCTGTGTGTCGTTGTGATCAGTAGTCTGACTCGTACTCGGAGCGACCGGCTGTGTGCTGGCGGCACCACCTCGGCCACCACCAGACGGTGAATTGGAGTTACTAGGTGAGCTGGCCGTTTCGGGCGCGGTCACAGCGAACTCCGAAAAGCCGGGTGTCTCGACACTGAACACGTAGGTGGTCGTCGACTCCCTGAGAAGTGTGCTCCCGTGGGACACCCATTGGTTTTGGGTCTCGTTGTACCGATTGAACGTTACATCCTCGGGGTCGACTCCCGAGGCCAGTCGGTCTTTCCTGATGCGGTAAGTGAAACCGGTGTCGTCGAAGGCACTGCTGGGAATCGAGTAGTCCTGTTCGACGTACTGTAGTGTCTCCTTGCCAGAGACATCGAGCGAATGGATGATCGGCGTCGACTGATGGGTGAAGTTCATGCCGAAGTTCCCATCGTGAGCGACGGTCATGTTCACCGTGTCGAATCCCATCGCTGTCTGTCGCGTGCCGGGCTGTGAGACGTTGACCCTGAAGGCGGCTCCCGACTCGACGTTCTTGGCATCGAGATTCACCGCTGTCTCGTCGCGGTCGGCGTCGACATCGCGTTCTTGGACGACGATGTAGGTCCCGGAGTTCGAGAGCCAGACGTTGATCTGTGGAGCGTTGCCCGCATTGCTCAGGATCTGTAGCTGTGCCTCTTTGGTTCCCTCAGACTGCGGCGTGAACGTCACCTGAATGTCTCTAGATTCGCCCGGCGACAACGAGAAGGGGGCGTCGCTGGCCTCGGTGATCCCGAAGTGAGCCGGGTCGCGGCCACCGATCCGTGTCGACCGGACATCGAGCGCCGACTTCGACGTATGGAGGTTCCGAACTGTGATGTTGTAGGATTCGGTCTGGCCGAGGGTCACGTTCCCGAAGTCGACGTTCAGCGGATCCGCGTCGATCGTCGGTGCAACTGCCGAACCAGTGAGCCCGCTGCGTGCGGTTCCGGCGGGGTCGTTACTGTCGACGCCGAGTGTCGCGGTGTAGTTCCCCGACGCTTCGGGGCTGAACGTGACGTTCAGCGAATCGACACCACCTGCCGAGACGCTCGTCGGCACATCGTTGACTGCAAACGCGGAGCTGTTGGCTCCAGTCACCGACACCCCGTCGACGTCGAGGGGTTCGGTGCCGTAGTTGGCGATCCGAACCGTCTCGGTGCTCTCGTTGCCGGTCCCAATCTCGCCGAATTCGATAGCACCGTCGGGAAGGGCGATCTCCGGCCCGCTGCCGGTACCGCTGAGTGCGACTGTCGTTAATGTGCCGTCGGCAGCTTCGAGGCGGAGTGTCGCAGTCTGCTCGCCGTTGGCGACCGGCTCAAACGTGATGTCGAGATCGGTGTGCTCGGTGCTACCTAGATTGCCGGGGAATCCACCACTGTCGGTGATCTCGAAGGCGTCGGGTGTTGAACCGGCGACCGACACGTCGGTAATGTCTGCGGCCTCGGTCCCGTCGTTCGAGAGTGTCACCGTTCGGCTCTCGGTAGCACCGAGTGAGACCTCGCCGTAGCCGATCGATGTGGGGGCGACACTGAGGTTGCTGTCTACGCCAGTGCCGCCCACAGTGATAGTGATAGCCGGGAGATGCGTTGCGTTATGATCGATGGTGAGTGTGGTATTATTCACCCCGGCGACTGTCGGCGAGAACGCGACCGCAATCGACCGGCGGCCGCCCGGCTGGATCACCGGTAACTCGGTGGCTGCCTGTCCCACAAGTTCGAACGGCGCGTCCGGAGCCGCGAAACTCGCCGCCGAAACGTTCAACGGTGTCGTCCCGTCGTTCGTGAGTTCGAGGGATTCGATGGCTGTCGAGCCGACTGACGTGTTCCCAAATGTGATCGATGTTGTCTCGGCACTCACGTTTGGTCCGCGAACCTTGATGATGATCGTCTCGGTCGCCGCGTTGCCCGACAGGTCGGTCACTGTGACCGATTCGGTGAACCTTCCGGGGGTCGTGTAGGTGTAGTTGTGGCGGCCGTCGGCGCTGTCGACGACGGTCCCGTCGCCGGAATTGTCCCACTCGTAGTCCGCGATCTCGTCGGTGTCGGTCGACCCCGTCGCATCGAAGGAGACGGTGTCGCCGACCGCCGGGGTCGTAGTGTTGGCCGTGAGGTCGACGACTGGCGGGATGCGGTCTTCGACGGTGATCGTTACCGAATCGGTCGCCACCGATCCGTTAGCGATGACCGTGAGCGTGACCGTCTGTTCGCCCACCTCGTCGAACGAGTAACTGAAGTTCTGAGCTGTCAAGACGAGTTGCTGGTCGATCCGCCACTCGTAGCTCGGTGTCCCCGATGGAACGGTCGACCGGTCGGCGTCGAACGCTACCGTCCCGCCGAGCGAGATCTCGGCACTGTCCGCCGTGATATCGGCCTCCAACGCCTCGTCGTCGACGACTGTCGTGTCGGCATCGAGATAGTCGGGTGTGCCGTCACCGTCCGTGTCGTTGGCCCCCTCCGTCCGGTCGGGGATGCCGTCCCCATCTGCATCGGTATCGAGGTAGTTTGGCGTGCCGTCGCCGTCAGTGTCGGCTGTTCCCTCCGTCACGTCCAGAATCCCGTCGCCGTCGGTGTCGGTATCGAGGAAGTTGGGTGTTCCGTCGCCGTCAGTATCGGAGGTCCCTTCGGCGCTGTCGTCGATTTCGTCACCGTCAGAATCTAAATCGCGGTAGTTGGCAATCCCGTCGCCGTCGACATCACCTGCGCCTTCGGTGCTGTCGGCGATCCCATCGTTGTCGCTGTCGGTATCGAGCGCGTCGATGGTCCCAACGCCGTCGGTGTCGACGGCCTCGCCGGGGCCAGTGTCGTCCGGCTGGGTGGTCTCGACGCCGTCGTCGATCCCGTCGCCGTCGGAGTCGGCCTGTGTGGCGTTGGTACCGAGTGTTGCCTCCTCGTCGTTCGTCACACCGTCGCCGTCGAGATCGCCCTGTGAGCCGTCCTCGTCGTTGGCATCAAGGTAGTTCGCCGTCCCGTCGTTGTCGGCATCGCCGGTGCCCTCGGTGCTGTCGAGCGTGCCGTCGCCGTCACTGTCTGGATCGAGGTAGTTCGGCACCCTGTCGGCGTCGGTGTCGACCGTCCGCTCAGTCTTGTCGTCGATACCGTCGCCATCGGAGTCGGTATCGCGGTAGTTCGGGACGCCATCGTCGTCGGCATCGCCGTCTCCCTCAACGCTGTCGTCGATGCCATCATCGTCAGTATCCGCATCGAGGTAGTCGGGTGTGCCGTCGCCGTCGGTGTCTGCGGTTCCTTCGACGCTGTCGGGAATTCCATCGTCGTCCGAATCCGAATCGCGGTAGTCGGGCGTGTCGTCGTCGTCAATATCGACGGTGCCTTCGACGCTGTCGGGGATTCCGTCGCCGTCCGAGTCCTCATCGAGGGCGTCAATCGTGTTGTCGCTGTCGGTGTCGACGCTGGTGCCGCTGTTGGTCTCAGCGTTGTCGTCGATCCCGTCGCCGTCGGAGTCAGTGTCGTTCGGATCAGTTCCCAGCGTGTGTTCGTCGGAATCCGTGAGCCCGTCCCCGTCGTTATCCGGATCGAGGAAGTTCGGCGTGCTGTCACCGTCAATGTCGTCGGTTCCCTCCACGTCGCTGCCGTCGTCGAGGACGCCGTCGCCGGTCTGGTCGTCGGGATCGTCACTATCGATATCCCGGTAGTTCGGTACCCCGTCACCGTCGGTGTCGCCGTCTCCTTCAACGCTGTCGTCGACGCCGTCACCGTCTGCATCGGTGTCCAGGGCGTCAATCGTGTCATCGTCGTCAGTGTCCGTTCTGTTGCTGGCCCCTTCGAGGCTGTCCGAGAGACCGTCGCCATCGGTGTCGGCATCGCTCCGGTCGGTTTCGCCGTCGTCGACGATACCGTTACCGTTCGTGTCTTCGTCATCATCGAAAACCCCGTCGTCGTCGCTGTCGGTGTCCTGGAAGTCGGGCGTCCCATCGCTGTCAGTGTCGCCGTCACCTTCGAGGCTGTCTGGGATGCCGTCGTTGTCGCTGTCAGTGTCGAGGGCGTCAATCGTGCCGTCTTCGTCGGTGTCGACTGCTGTTCCTGAGGTATCGCCGTCGACCGGTGTCGTTTCGGCACCGTCGTCGATCCCGTCGCCGTCGGTGTCGTCGTTGTTCGGGTCCGTTCCGAGATCGGCTTCGGTATCGTCATCGATGCCGTCGTCGTCGTTGTCAGGATCGAGGAAATTCGGCACCCCGTCGCCGTCGGTGTCGTCAGTTCCCTCCTCGGTACTGCCGTCGTCGAACTCGCCATCGCCGGCCTGGTCGTTGGGATCGTCGCTGTCGACGTCCCGGTAGTTGTCGACACCGTCACCGTCTCTGTCGCCGTCTCGTTCATCGCTGTCGTTGATGCCGTCGTCGTCCGAGTCGGTATCCAGCGCGTCGATCTGGTCGTCGTCGTCAGTGTCGACGGCTAAGCTGGGGCCAGTTCCGTCCGGCTGTGTTGTCTCGGCACCGTCGTCGATGCCATCGCCATCCGTGTCGTCGTTATTCGGATCGGTTCCGAGATCCTCTTCGACATCGTCGTCGATGCCGTCACCATCGTTGTCGGCATCGAGGAAGTTCGGCGTCCCATCGTCATCGGTGTCAGCGGTGCCTTCCGCGTTGCTCCCATCATCGAACTCGCCATCGCCGGTCTGGTCGTCGGGGTCGTCGCTGTCGACATCCCGGTAGTTCGGGACGCCATCAGAGTCGGCATCGCCGTCTCCCTCGTCGCTGTCGTCGACGCCGTCAGCGTCTGCGTCGGTGTCGAGGGCGTCAATCGTGTTATCGTCGTCAGTGTCGACGGCTTCACCGGGGGCGGTTCCGTCTGGGAGTGTCGTCTCGGTGCCGTCGTCGATGCCGTCGCCATCGGAGTCAGCGTCGTTCGGGTCGGTTCCGAGAGCCAACTCGGTTTCATCATCGAGCCCGTCGCCATCGTTGTCCGGATCGAGGAAGTTTGGCGTCCCATCCTCGTCGGTGTCGTTGGTTCCTTCGGCCTCACTGCCATCATCGAGCGTTCCGTCACCGATCTGATCGTCTGGATCGTCGCTGTCGACATCACGGTAGTTGGCGATCCCATCGCCGTCTGCGTCGCCCGATCCCTCGATCTCGTCTGGGACTCCATCATCGTCTGAGTCGGTGTCGAGGGCGTCGATAGTCCCATTCCCGTCGGTGTCGACGAGCGTGGGCGGATCACCACCGACCGGTGTCGTCTCCTCGGTGTCGGTGATCCCGTCGCCGTCGTTGTCATCGTCGAGGTAGTTCGGTGTGTCGTCGCCATCAGCGTCTGCGGTTCCCTCGTTTTGATCGCCGTCGTCCAGGTGGCCATCGCCGGTCTGGTCGTCGGGGTCGTCGCTATCGACGTCCCGGTAGTTGGCGACCCCATCGTCGTCTGCATCGCCCGCCCCTTCGGTCTCGTCCGGGATTCCGTCGTCGTCCGAGTCGGTATCACGGGCGTCGATGGACCCATCGCCGTCGGTGTCGACGCCGTCGGCGGCCCCTTCGAGCTCGTCGGAGAGCCCGTCGTCGTCGCTATCGGTGTCAGTCGGATCGGTCTCGTCGATATCGAGCACACCATCACCGTTGGTGTCCTCGTCCGCATCGAGTACCCCATCATTGTCGCTGTCAGTGTCCTGGAAGTCCGGCACCCCGTCGCCGTCCGAATCGGTCACCTCGCCGTTGCCAACGATGCCGTCAGCGTCTTCGAGATCGTCGGGGATACCGTCTCCATCGGCATCTTCGTCGCGGTAGTCGGGGATACCGTCTCCGTCGGTGTCAGTCGCCTCGCCGTCGTTGGCGGTGAGGTCCTCGGTCGCGTCACCGATCCCGTCGCTGTCGCTGTCGGTATCCAGCGCATCGATGATCTCATCGCCATCTGTGTCGACCTCGTCGGCAGCGCCTTCGAGGCTGTCGGGGAGCCCATCGCCGTCCGAGTCGGTGTCGTTCGGATCGGTTCCGAGCGTATCCTCTCGGTTGTCCGAGATGCCGTCTTCGTCGTTGTCGTCGTCGAGGAAGTTCGGTACTCCGTCGCCGTCAGTGTCATCGATTCCCTCCACGTCGTTGCCATCATCGAGCGTTCCGTCGCCGGTCTGGTCGTCGGGGTCGTCGCTATCGACGTCCCGGTAGTTGGCGATCCCGTCGTCGTCTGCGTCGCCCGCACCTTCGATCTTGTCGTCGATCCCGTCATTGTCCGAGTCGGCATCGAGGGCGTCGATGATCCCGTCGCCGTTGCTGTCGACGAGCGTGGACGCGCCGCCGCCGACCGGTGTCGTCTCGACCTCATCGCTGATTCCATCGCCGTCGTTGTCGTCGTCGAGGAAGTCCGGCGTCCCATCCTCGTCGGTGTCGTTGATTCCCTCGTTCGCGTCACCGTCGTCCATGTGATCGTCGCCGGTCTGATCGTCTGGATCGTCGCTGTCGACATCCCGGTAGTTGGCAACACCGTCACCGTCTATGTCGCCGTCTCCTTCGTTGCTATCGTCGACGCCGTCGCCATCACTATCGGTATCCAGCGCGTCAATCGTTTTGTCGCCGTCGGTGTCGACTGCCGTGCCGGGTGTGTCGCCGTCGACCGGTGTCGTCTCGCTACCGTCATCGATCCCGTCACCATCGCTGTCGGCGTCGTTCGGGCCGGTCCCGAGCGAGGGTTCAGCATCATCGTCGATGCCGTCACCGTCGTTGTCGGCATCGAGGAAGTTCGGCGTCCCATCGCCGTCAGTGTCTGCGGTTCCCTCCTCGGTGCTGCCATCGTCGAACTCACCATCACCGGTCTGGTCGTCGGAATCGTCGCTGTCCGAATCGCGGTAGTTGGCAGTGCCATCACTGTCGGCATCGCCATCTCCCTCGTCGCTGTAGCAATAATCGACCGTGTATAAACCCGATGATAGATAAATTTGCCATACGGGTAGCCCGATAAACCGATTGAGCTAACTTGAGATTGGCAGGATACATCACGATACCGTCTTAGACTAATCCTGTACACACCTACCGAATAACACTACAAATGTAGCAACTCCTGTGCGAACCTTTTAGTCCATAGTCCGCAAACTATGTACTATGTCGAAAGCTCCACCCTCCACACAGTCGCCAGATGCTGGACGGACAGCACACCAGTTCTTTGTTATCCAAGAGCTGTTGAGAACACCAGATCTCGCACGGTTTTACACTGATCTGCTGATCAACTCGCCAACAACAGTTGTTGCCGTTCGTGGTCGACAAGAACTCTCGAAGAGTACAGCCTACAAGTACGCTAACACACTGGCAGAGCTCGGCATCGCAACAGAACTAGACACGTACGAAGACGGATCGTCATTGTGGCGTGCTGACCCGGTAAGCGGTAACTGGACGAATCAAACGACCATCGAACTCGGTCCCGTTCTTATTGCCGTCTACGGAGCAACGAGTGTCGACGACGATATCGAACTCTTCGTCGACCGACACGGCAAGGCGGCCCTCGCTCCCGTGGTTATGTCGACAATCGAGTATCTGAAAGGCGAAACTACCCGTCGTGGTGTTGCAGATGACCTTGATATCCCTGCTGTGGAAGCAATTGCAGTCACCCAGGTGATTGAACGTATTATCACTGTAGTCAAAGACCACGATCCGACACTAACCGGGGTTTCCTTCGATGTCAACGTCCACGACCGGGCGCTCGACCAGGGGCCATACCAGCGTGCCGATGAGTGAGGCCCACCCATCGCCGTTTCCGACTGCACTCATTTGTGATACGAGTTTCCTGCGAACAATTGGTGGGACAGATAGCGATCCGTACCAGACGTTTGTCGAGTACGTCCAGGCCGAGGACCGTCAGCTCTACCTGAGTCGTGGTGTCGTCGAGGAACTGACCGAACAGCGTGGATACATTAGCATTGACTGGGTCGACCGAGCAGCAACGACAGAGTGGATCACTACCGTCGACGACGTACAACTGGGTGTGCGGGTTCACGATGGACCTCGTGCTGGAGAAGTCATGGACCGGGTCCACGAGCGACTGGCGCAGTTCGAACAAACAGACCCAGATGTGTTGCGAAAGACAGATTCAGAACTGCCTGCAGTCGCTGTGATGTTGCTCGGGTCGACACCACATGAGTCAGTCGGGATTTTGATGGATGACCGGAACGCCGAAAAAGCGATCTCTGGAGTGATTGAGAACACGTACTACGAAGGAAGGGTTCGGATCATAGATATTTGGACCGCGATAGAACACATGGAGTCACAGCAGAACTGACCCACTCGTAATCAAGTTATACGGTTACTCGCTTATCAAGGATCAGTACTTCACAAAGCCGCTTAGTTAGAACGTCTGCTTGCTGAAGGTGTGTCTAAAACCAAACAAGCAGACGGTGAGATCCACGAGGACCAGCTTCTTAACTTTCTCGTCAACCGCCTTGAC
>Ga0306908_1000484_pt1 | contig 14563 bp, 6 predicted proteins | sample AntRauTorcE11899_FD_190430 | JGI IMG/M metagenome (GOLD analysis project Ga0306908, IMG submission 190430) | Saline lake microbial communities from Rauer Islands, Antarctica - Metagenome Torckler E11 #899 (v2) (version 2) | ecosystem: Environmental > Aquatic > Non-marine Saline and Alkaline >... | reverse complement strand
ATTTGTTGAAAGCAGTAGCAGACCGCATTTATCTGGGGCCTCGCTGAACTTCTTTTGATCTTTTTTCGTGTCTAGTGGAGTGCGTTCCTAGAATGCAGGGAAAAAAGAGTGACAAAGCTCCGACACGATCGGTATTCGAAGACGAATGGGCTGAACTTCTTTTACAACTTTTTGGGCCTGATGCTCTAAAAGGCAGATCATATTGTCACACAACAGCTGTGCGTTCCTGCCCTCATTTACCGCCAGAGCTGAAGTCCAAGTTAGTCAAGTGGGAGTTACTGGACCAGCAGTTCGTCAACTCCGTTGGGGCTCTGCTTGATCTGGCTGATGGCTTTATAGCGCGTTATCCCTACATATCGCCAGATGCGATTTCACGTGAGCTGAAAGAGCTCCGTACAATTCACCCGCGCGACAAACGCCACAAGGCTTCACTTGATAGTGAAATCTGCAACAAGGAGTGGGCCCTAGCCAATTGGATTGATGTCTTCTTGGACGAGTTTTGGGCAGAGTATGGTCTGCTGGTGTCAGCTATTTATGTTTGCGATAACAACTGGAAACTGAAATTCCTGACGAACTGCAAGGTCAGAGAAATCTCAGAATGCACCAATGCTACTGTGAAGGACCTAATATCGTCTACCGAATACGCTCGTCTCACAGGGCTAAAGCAGTGGTCGCCTATAGGGAAGTATGCACTCCGATCCAGGGCACAGTCCATGGTACCGCGGCAGTTTCGTCTCCACCCGACTAAGAAGTTATGGGAGGTCAAGGACGAGCACGGGGCTTCTGCTATTCTTGATGATGGCTTCGAACTAGGTACTGTTTCCTGTGATGCGCTGGACCAAGCCAAAATTGCCCACGCACTTGGTGATTTCAATTTCATCTTGGTGCCTCCCGGGTCTAGGTGCAAGCAGGACACAAATAGTCTCAGTTGCAAAGCTTCCACACCTCAGGCGGAGAAAGCACCCCCTCTGGTGATTTCTGCTTCCCTTCAATCCCGCTTAGCCTACACCATTTCCTCAAACCTGAGTCAGCACAAGTGCCTTGCAGCGTCTGTATGCTCTATTCTGCACATATTGAAGTACAGTGAAATAGCTGAACAACTGTGGACATCCAGCCAGCAGATCCCAGTTGCCTCTGGCCTTGTGGGTAAATTCAAGAAGTCAGCCAACAGCATCCTTGCAGAACACGGGCTAGCTCTTGTGCGGTCGTCGAAGCGCAAAGGCAGGACCAAATTCGACCCAATTATCCATTCTGCAACTGATCCTGTAGTTGCGCAGTTGAAGGGGGAACTAAATCACTGTGTTGTTTTCTACCGCGGCCTTCTGGTTGATCCTGCCTTTGCCATGCCCTTTCCTATTACACCAGCAAACTTAGCGAAATCAGCTGGAAGGAGCGGCTACAAGGGCATACTTTGGTCTCTGGTTCTGATTAAGAACGTGTAAATCTATTCATTTTCAACAAACTCTTGTTATTATTAGTTAATATTATCCTACTGTGCGTTTTTCTGGCTTGTACGCATTTGTTTCTCGTTTCCTTTTTTTCCTACTTTTCCAACCAGTCTTCGTGTTTACCACTTTTTCCTTAGGCATTACTGTCACCTGGGTTGCTAGTTCCTCCAGTATTATTGCTGCCATTGCCACTTTGGTCGGTACTGTTGCTTGTTTCCCCATTAGTTACAGCTATGTTTTCGTCATTACTGCTGCTAGCCCGACGAAGAGTGCTGCGGCCCTGTGTTGCATTTCGGGTCCTTGCTTCCTGGCGCTGAGCCTGTCTTCTCTGCTCAACATGGTGGAGACTGTACGTGTGTGACAACAAGTACGCACGGTTTGGGCGGTTAATTGTTTCCGAAAGGAAACCTTGGAAGTAGCGATCGTACTGTACTAGCAAATTGATGTCAATGCCTTGAAACATAGCTTGACGTCGCACATTGCTTTCCGCCAGATGGGGAGGTGCCACTTCGTCGATGTAGGCAATCTCGTAGGCCCCATATTGACTGCGTCTCCTGGCCCCATCTCTGACTTGTCGCATGTCCACCTCAGCTATCATGGAACGGCCACCCTCTGTCCGAGTAGTCCAGGCCAAGTCCAGAATATTGTCTGGGTCTGCATAGGTCATCAATAGGTGAAGGGCAGGAACAATTAACTGTGTGTAAGCGTTGTTGGGTACACCTGGGATGTTGAATTCGTGCAGGCGTCTATAGGCACCAGGGCGTCCTGAGACTTCGAAGTTGTGACCCATGACTAATCGGGCCAGCGAAAGGACCGCAAAACCCCTCAAACTGCTTCTGTAGAAATGCCGGTTTGGTCCACTGTCTTCCAGCCGATGGTTGTGCACCAAGGCATGTAGCTGCCAGAACTCCTCCAGGAGTGCTTCCGCGTTGGTTGTGTTATGGCGGTTATTCGCTGGCAGGTCAGCTATTGGCCCAAGGAATGCATAAACAACGCGGGGGGCATTACCTCTGGTGATCTCCCGTGGAACTACTAGCTGCTGGGTGCTGTTCGGGCCAATGACTGTAATAGTAGGACCTTCAGGGTCCACATTCTGGATTGGCAAACGGCGAGAGTGCCTAATGTCTGGGACTGGGGGAATTGGCTCGTTGCTCTCAGAGAGACCAAGAGAGAGTCGGAACCGGTGGTTACGAGCATTTACAGAATCACCAGTGAGGTCAACAATGGCAATGGGTGGCGGAGGACGCACAGCAGCAGGTGAAGTTTCTCGACGGGTACGGTTGTGGCTTCCACTAAGTCTTCCAGGCACAATGTCTGTAGCTTCTTGTTGCATGTCCCGTTCAAGCTGTTGCCAATAAGCTCGTCTTGCAGCTCTCGATCTATTCACTGGCTGACGGCAGTTTGGGCAAGTAAAGTGCTGGCGTCCTGGTTGATACAGCCATGGGTCTGAACACGCATTGTGAAAACGGTGTCCACAAGGTTCCATCTGTTGTGAGTTGCTGTCATCCATAACTTCATGGCAGATTGAGCACACATCAACCTCCTGAGTTGCTGCAGCGGCAGCAGCGGCGGGTGGTCCTACTGTTTCTGCAGCTGTTGGTCCTGGGGCTGTTTCTGCAGCTGGGGCTGCTGCCGTTGGAGTTCCTGTGCCTTCATCCTGTGTTACAGTCGGAATTTCAGCTGGGGCAGGTGGTGAAGAAACAGGGCCTGGACCTTCTTGCCTTTGTTGCTGAGTATCTGTCGGTGAATGGGCAGGACTTGGACCAACGCCTGCTTGTGCAAGATTTGGGGACGTGTGCGGTGCATTAGTTGTACTGCTATACCTCTGCATCCTTTCAATGGTTTGAAGAAAATGCTCACGTTCACGGTGCAGTTGTCTGCCTGAGCTATCCAATCGGAGATGGCGTTGTCGAAAATTAGGCAGAGGTGGAGGATTAGTACGAGCTGCAGTTGCGGCTGGTGTAGGACCAGAACAGTCAGTAGGACTTGTAGCTGGTGCTGGTGCTGGAGCATGAGTAGCAGTACGAGTTGTAGCTGGTGCTGGTGCTTGAGTAGGAGGAGCAGTACGAGTTGTAGCTGGTGCTGGTGCTTGAGCAGGAGGATCAGTAGCAGGATTTGTAGCTGGCGCTGCAGCACTTTCATCATTGTCATCATCGTCAACTGAATCAACATTATAAACAGTGGGACGAACTGGCCCTGTACTAGTAGCTGCTGTCGTTGCTGGACCAGGACTGCCTGCTGTTCTTGCTGCTCGATTTGATGCTGCCAGAGCTAGCCCTATTCGAACTGCTTCTGCTCGCACTTCTGCTTCTCGAGCTTCTTGCGAGTGGCTATTCTGTGTGAAAGGTGGAATGGCACCTTGTTGAGTGTTTGCTGGAGCAGCTCCCATATCGGCCTGTTTGGAAGGTGGAGGTGGAGTACCAGTACGAGTTGTAGCAGCAGCTGGGGGAGGAGGCCTAGTACGAGCTGGAGATGCTGCTTCTTCTGCGTCCATTTGGGCATCCATCTGCTCCTGCTTTTTACCGTAGTAATAAAGAAACTCACCACATGCAAATTTTATATAATGGTTGAAGTCCGCACTAACACGTTCATTGCCCCAGTAAATTGCATTCTCAAAAGCCAGTCTCTGAAGTGTTTTTACCTGCTCAGGTAATGCAACACCATAGAGGGCAAGCTCCCAGTCTCCGTTTTCCCTCTGTACAAGAAAAATACACTGGCTGATGTTGTACCACTTCAACCTAGAGTTCAACACATCCATGTCATTTCCGCTGGAAGAGCTTGCTGTACTGCTCAAGCTACTCGCTGAAGCATTGGTTTGAGGACTTTGACTGACGTGAAATAGGGCTGCAGTATGAACTGGATCAGGACTCCCATCGGGTTGTTGTCTATCTTGTCTTCCTCTTTGATCTCTGTTCTGTCTTGTTTGCTGTTGACGTAGGAATTGCTCCCTATCTTCGGGACGATGTAGATACAAGCGCAATGGAGTATTTGCTGTTCTTGTTGGCTGGGCTATCTGCTTTCTATTATCACTGGCACTATCTTTGGTAGTATTCGATTGGCTTGCTGTGCTTTGCTGGCTAGCAGTGGGCTGATTTTCTTGAGAGTAACGGACAGGACTTTGACTGACGGGAAATGTAGCTGGATCATGACCCACGTTGGGATTATTTGAAGCGCCATATGGCTGACCTCTGGCTATGCTGCGTTGAAATCGTTGCTGCTGGTTAGTCCAACGAGAAAAGTCTGCTGCCCTGTCTAGTCGCTGACGCAAATCATCCAATGGAGGGCTAACAAATGGAGTTCTCCCAGCTGCTGGAGGTTGCTGTTCACTGGCGGCAGGGCGGCTGACTCCATTGTTGTTTTCTTGGCGGGTTCCATAACTTGGTGGCTGGGGGTAGCCACCATGGCTGTTGTTAGGAGCGTTGTTGGGAGCCATTGTCATTGAGAAACAACAAAGTAACTGTGCTGTTCGAACAATATAAAAGAAAAAGACGAGATCAATGTTGTCGAAGCTGATTAATTGCAATTTTATGAAGAAATAGTGCTAGGAAAGCAAATGATTGTGAAGTGTTCCCACGCTGAGGAAACCATCCACGCTGGTTTCGTTTCCATTTTTTGAGATTTGAGGCAACCACGATTCAAATCACAGTTTCAAATTTCAAAAACATCGTTTGTTTCTTCTGTTGTTTTCGGTACTTCATCCTGCAAAAAAATAAGGAACAGAACAAGAAGTAAAACAGTAGAGTTTGTACTAGGAAATGGTGTCTAATACTGGCAACTAATACTTTTATTAATATGCAAGTTCCTTTGCTCATACAGCTTTATCACCATCATAAAAAAGAAAAAAATCCCAATTCTTCTTTTGCTTATTGGGTATGTGCTTCACTTGGACTACCACCCAGATCTTGGTCTTTTCTCGCACAAAGTAGAAAAGCGGCTTGTTTTGCTTGTCATTGGGACGGACAATAGCTATAACACTGACACCATAGTAATCACTGTACTTCACTTTACAATCGTGCTCGTTCTTCTTGGAACCTTTGGTCTTACTGAAGATTCTGCTCTGGAAAAAGTGGCACTGAGCAAAAGCAGGGCAATTAGAGCCAAAGACCACCAGCATTGAAGCATGCAGGTGCAACCTGGCATCATCACCAGAGTGGAATACAAGCCGCTGTTCCATTATCCCTGTACTCCCACAGAAATCCAGTACCTTGGCATCAAGGACATTTTTGGCGAAACTGACAGCAAAGTCGTGTGCATCAGTTGTCCCAAAGTCAATGCCCAGCGAACTGTGGACAGCCCCAAAAGGATTAGGGCCACTGAGCTTTCCTTCCAACTTGGAAAATTGCTCCGACATTTTGAGCTCTCGGACACAGACATGCTCCTTCCCCAGAATTGCTTTGTTGTTGATGAGATCAAAACTTTTCTCTTTGAGGACTTCAGCAACAGTACAATCAGACCGCCGCAGGAAATCAAAGAGTACTGGCAACACTTCTGGGAAGGTAACAGGTTTCGTAATCAGCAGTGGGGGGTCACTCTCCTCCATAAGGACGGAAATGTCACCAATAGCAGGGAAGTCATTAGGAAATGAAGAACACTCCTTCAGCTGCTTAAAGTTGCAGAACGCCCTGCCAGCTGCCCTGTCCATTCCGTCCAAAAGTGCATCTGCTGATACACTTTTGGATGGCTGTTTGCTCTGGCGCTTCTTCTTACCCCCCTTAGAGGATTTTGACATGGCTCTCTTTCGCTTAGTACTAGCTGGACCTGCTTTCCGTGGAATAGGTTCATCACCAGTCAAGCTGCTCTCGAAATCTTCAGCTGCACCCTCATTTGTTACAATTGTTCCAGGCGGAGTATCCCTAGGAGTAGATGATTGGAGGCAGAGTTTACTTGGATCAGATTTGGTCATCATCTTGGGCTTTAGCTCCCTTACCATTGGCTCAATTTCCATTATGGCCTTGGTCCGGGCATAGTATTTTATGGAATCCACAATCTCAGACAGAGTCTGCTGCTTGGTCTCACTCTTGGCGAAATCCTTATCCATGATACTGAACCACGCAAAACGAGAAAGACGGTCTTCTTTGGCTTCTGGCATCTCACCCTCAAATGCCAGGCGGAAATTCTCAAGGAAGGAATCACACTCTTCGTCCTCTCTCCAAAAATAATTGACTTCTTCCGGTGGGAGAGCATTGCAGGGCTCAAAGGGCGCAGCCATCCTCTGAAGTGGCTTTCCACCAGGACCTGATGGGGGGAAGAACTCCCTCAGAATCCCACCCTTCTGGTAGTGCCGTACTATTTGCTGGGAGAAAGTTAAGTCCTTTGGACCACCACCAGAGCGGTTGCCCTCACATGATATTGACTCCGCTATTGCTAGATGGACGTCAAGGGCGTGAGCCACGGTGGGCAGGAAGGTTTGATTCTGTGCCTTCGATCGCGCTTTCAAGGCTGGATAATTCTGCGAGGCTGATGCAGTGTTCAGGACTGCCAACTCAAGGCACTGGGATGGGAGTAAGCCTACTAGGGCTCCAAACTGGATGGCATTCTGTGCAATGAAGTCACCTGCATCTGGCATCAACTTCAGGTGGTCGTGCAGTGACTTGAATGCTTTCTGCTTTAGCTCCTGATTGTCCCCTTGAAAGATTGCACGGTTTTGTTGCATTCTTGCCTTGTTAACTGCACTTCTTACTGCAAGCAAGGATTTCCTCAACCATAGCCCGTCTTTTGTCTTGCCTCGAATTGCAGCACCTGATCTCGGGAGCGGACCACTGAAGAACCCACCAAACAGACGGTGCAACTCGCTGTGCATAAGGGTAAAATAGCAAGCCTCCTTCGTAAGGGTAGGAGGGCACTCGGCCCACTGATAGATGACAGTAGCCATGGCAAAAGTACAATTGCAGAACGCTGCAAGCACTACAAACTCCATGCTGTCCAAGAAGGAAAGGGGTATCTTTTGATGGAGCTTGAGGAAGGCATCCACCAAGGGACCCCAGTGTCCAATGGTTTTGTCAACTGCAAACTTGTTCACAACAGCAGCTGATACAATATTCTCGTCTTTTTTGTCAAAAAGAATAACCACACCATCTTTTCCTCGGCCAGCCATAAAGGCGGGGATCTCCTCAGGGGTAAGAGCTGCCCGGTAGGACTCGTGCTTGGATTGGCGCAGCTCCTGGAGTTTTTCTTTAATATCAAGGATGGGCTCCTTGTATGCAATATAACGGCCTACAGCATCGTCAACAGACTTTCGAGAGTAGGCAATGTTGGTCTGTCGGACAATGGCTTTAACATAAATGCCTGGGAAACCAGGGACATCCAAACTGGCAAGAAAAGCTCTTCCAAAACCTAGGATCTCAGGGAAGTGAGGGGAGTTGAGGTCATCAAAATGCTTCTCCAGCTTTGAGGGGAGTAAGTGCTTGGCCTGTGTCTTCAAGATGTTCACATTAAATTCACTTGTGTCGACAGCGGAATGCTTGGCAAAAACACCAGTGACTTGGAGGACAAGAAGTGCAGCAGTGAGTGCGTCAATATTGAGGCGGTCCTCCTGGTTCTTGAGGAGCTGTGTGTTGAAACGGTCATTGCGATGTTCCATATGCTTGGTGGTTAACATACAGTCGGAGAGATCTCCTGCAAGGGAACGTGAAAGGTCGGTTTGAACCAGCCCAGCAAGCTTCGACATGAACCAAAGGTGTTCAGCAAGGTCCTCGCTGGCACTGCCAGGGGTTGGCATAGATACCCCAAGGTCTTCCTCGCCATTCTTGCTTTTCCTGGTAGTGCACATTCCACAGGTCCAGCCAGCTGCTACTTGGTAGTTACCACGGCCCTTGTCTTTAGAAACCTGGCCACTTGCAAACTTCTTATAGAGGGCAAGCCCATGCACTGGATTCTTGCTGTCAAACTCAGAAGCCATGTCTCCAATCAGATCAGTGTACTCCTTGGTCCCCTGGTTCAGGACCAGCACAAAGGAATTCTTCCTCTCTGTCTCGTCACTTGGAAAGCAAGAGGCTTTTGCAGAGTAATACTGAACTTCGACGTTGTTCTTATCTGACTGAACCTTGGTAGGGAACAAACTGCCATTGGACTCGGAGTAATGAACATTTCTCTGTTGCGCAGCAACAAGGGGGGGGTTAGTTGCCATGATGACATTTCATGGTGCTTTAGATGCACAATCATGAATCCAAAATTAAATTGGAAAATATCCAGACGTCGGCAGAAAGTTTTAGTGGAAGCCAGCTCAATAGCAAAAAAAATTGCTACAGCCTGGATTAAGCTTTGGCTTTCCACTAAACTTTTGCCGACCTTAGGTCAATTGCATTCGGTGCCTTGTCATCCAGTTTTCCTGCTCGCAAAGACGCGTTTTCGTACCGGACAGGAGGAATGGTTCGCTCATGGTATTTGTGGTGGATGCACTGCAGGGCCTTTGAAGATAGGAGATTATGTGGCTAGTAGTTTCCAAAAAGAATATCTGTTGCTAGGAGCCAGGCTGTGCCCTCCTAGTCACCAAATTCCTTTTTGAAAACTTCGCCGCTCACACAGGACTTTTGTGAAAAAGTCTCTGCGTGGCCTCAACTTCGCAGGGACCCAAATGTCATCGAAACCACCAACCTTTCTTGCAGCCACACTCCCAGAAGGGTATCGATAATAACGTCCGGCTTGGTAAAACTGGTTTCCAGCGGTGAATACAATTGCCCGTCCCGAGATAACCTACTATCTACCCTGACACTAAGCGGCGAAAAACAATAAAGTTTCACACTCACCTGGTTTGCATCCTTGACAACATATGCCTGGAATTGAAACACGGGGGCAATCTCAATTTTGTGGATGGCTTTCATCTTCTTGAGGCGACCAACATCGGCTCCCTCACGTACAGAAGAAACAGAGTACCCGTGCGGTTCTTCGTATTCCTCAAAAGTGAGGTACTTTGGCTTGTCAGCATTAATGCCATCAAGTTCCTCCTGGGAAATGAGTGATTTGGATAGCCCGTCCAAGAATGAAACCTGCTGTTTCCCCTTAGCAGGAGTGTTGTCAGGGGACACGGTCTCGGCAGCAGTCTGAGCAGCAGGTTCCTTTGAAGAGGACACAATAGAAGAAAAGGCCTTGGCCACAGCAGCGGAAGCAAAGGAGGACATGGTGATTGAGAGAATGGTGACAATTTAGGGAATTTAGTACTCAGTAGTATTTTGCCAAGAAAATAAAATAAGTGAGCTCATTGGATCCTAGAATAATATTTTAAATTACAGCCAGGAGAACTGGATAGATGCCCAAGATTAAAGCGGATGCAATGAACTGCTAAGCAGCCGGCTGTGCACTATAATAATAGTTCCGCCGCGACCGAGGGACAACAACTAGGTAGATGCCCAAGATAAAAGTTGCTTATTGACAACCAGCATCAGATAGAGCAACCATCTTGCCAGCAGAATGACCGCAGAATAATGGGTTTTTTCAGGATTAGAATTATCAGCGACGATGGCGTTGCGCTTATGAAGCAGGTCTTGACCCATCTTGCTCGCGGGGAACATGATTCAATTGCCGCATAATGCTGCTTTTTTTTAGGATTAGATGGCCGGTCTTTCGAAGAATAACATAAATAGCGACCGCATAATGATGGGTTATTCCATGATTAGATGATTGCAGAATAATATGAAGTTGGTCTTGGCCATCTCGCTAGTCATTAAAAGAGACAAGGAGATAGTCTTGGAATAATAGTCTTGGTCATCGCGGAGTGGTTGTATTACTATAGTTGGACATCTCAGAATGGTAGTGCACTTGTTGCTGCTCTAAAGGTCGAGAGAATTAGAATGGATTTATAGTAGTACATCCAATGACAGAAAATTTCTTAGGAAAAAATCTTTGTCATTGGCGCGACTTCAGCACTGATTTGAGTTCAGTCTTGGTAAATTCAAGAAGCTTGAAACTAACAGAGCTCGTGTGACGTGTCTCCACGCTGATCAACTGAGCGTGTTCCGAGCGGCTGGACTGCTCGACTTTTCGATGGCTGGCTGTGCATATAGTGCAAACTACTACTCTAGTAGTAGTAGCTAGAGAGGAATAAATAATAAATTGGAAAAAGGAAATTATTTTATTTCACCGACGGTTTCTGGAGAACTTATTATCAGCATAAGAGTGAAATAGTTCCGCCCAGTCACTGAAAGGCCTAATTAGGTAATAGATATGGTGTGCAAAAGCATGAGGCTGGACCGATGTGTCAGGTATAGTAGCATCGAAATCGGGGAAAGCATTGAGTGGGCCGCCAAGGGTATCGCAACTGTAAACAACTGGCGTAGGGGAATACTTCTTCTGATATTTAATGTGGTTACAATTTTCGTCTTTGTGTAGATCAACATTCCACTTCTGGCATTTGTAGACGAGCTGCTGGTCGTAGTGGGCGGAATCGTCGTTGCTCATTTCTGTCTTCAGGGAGTGCCCGATAAAAAAGTAACCCGAGGTAGTTATCAGCTCTTGGCAGTATGGGATGCCGATAGGGGCCTTGGGTATCTGCGAAATGTGTAGAAAGCAGAGGAGATGACACGGAACACGCATGATTTTTGCTTTCCCCTTCCTTTGTTTTATCTCGAAGTTCACATACGCCCAGTGTTGTCGAGCAAGCTTCTCCGTACCGCAGCATGGATGAGCGTGAAAGATCTGGCCGTCACGGTTAGTCTTCGTAATTATGGAAACACCTAATTCGGGTTTGGGCAGACAATTCAGTATGTGTTTGCGGACCAAATCGACAACTTCTTGACAGGAGATGGGACTGTCGGGACTCCATAGAGGGACGGCTGCCTGAGGCTTCTTCGAACCTACTTGGACCGTATCCGGCATAATGCGAAGAAGGCATGTCTTGCTGTAGGAAATTGCTGGACCGTGCTCTTTCTCTTCTTCGCTGTCGCTTTCATCTGAATCGGTATCGTCTTGTTCTTCTTCTTCTTCTTCCGCTGGTGGACGCTTGATTCGGTCCAGCGGGATTACCTCATTCTCGATAACACTGAGTGCCTTCTTCAGCTTGTAACTCTCTAGCCAGCGGTTTGCAACCTGATGAACAACTGTGCCATGCCTTCGCTGCGTGTTCTTCACGGGGATCTTGGCGTTCTCGATGTGATTGTGCTCTCCAGGCGAAGAGCTAAAGTTCTCAGGAGAGCCAAACCTTTTAATATCATCGCACGTGTGAACTGGGAGATGGGCTTTCAAGGTCTGGTTACCATTCCCTTCTTTTCGTGGGAAAGAAGCAAAGTACTTATCCAGGAATTGGGGGATGAATTTCTCTACTTTTTCAAGGTGCGATTTGGGGATACTTGTGCTTTTGCAGAATGCACCGTAAAGCAGAAGGAGCTGAAGGCCATGGACAAGATTATTGCACTCTTCTTTACCAATCCGGTGCTGGAGGAAACCAGGTACATCTTTGTCGGATGAAGCCTTGTATTTCTTTTTATCGTGATCGTGATTGTGCTCAATGACTAGAATCAGGAAAAGGATGATAGCAACACCAAAAAACTCACTGGCCTGCATATACGACAGCTTAGTAATACCATTTGGAAAGCACATACGCGGCAGAGTTTGGTCACTCTGACACTTCATGTAAGACGCAATCTTTGCTGCAAGTGCCTCTGTCCGCTTTAGCACATCGGTTACAAAGACACCGTTTCTCCGCTGACCATCCTGCTCCTCGGCCACTGGGTCGTCGTCAGGGGCTAAGACATACTCATCCTCGTCGTCCTCTTCAGACTTCTTCTTCTTTTTCTTTTTACCGTCAGCATTGGCCTTGCGCTTGTATATCTTCACTTTGATGCCAAGACAGTACTGAACTGCTCGCTGCAGTATACCCAGGAGAAAAGCGTGTAGGATCTCGGCTGGGGTGGCTCCATGGGGGCCTCTTTCCTTGTCGGCAAAGAGCAGATGCTGGGTGTAGTCTAAGCCGATATCTTTGTAACCCATTTCCCAGAGTTTTGCCCCGTGCTTGCTTTTTTTGTACCCCACAGGGTGCAGCGGTAGCGCTTGCTCCACTTTTACCTTCCGCCTGTCAGATATGTCCGCATGGTTGGTATATGTGAACTTTGCATACGGTTTGTCGAATCTGTCCATGAGTGCATTGCAGATGCGACAACTCTTGTAGTTCATTACCTTGCCAAGGAGCTTGTCGTGGCCCTCCGTGTCACCTGTGTTGACGTGGATAGGGATGTGGAGACGAACGTCATGAATTTGGCTGGGAGAGGGGTAGGCAAGGGCGAAGTCAATTCCCTCCAGCCTCTGATACTGGACAAACTCGGCAAATAGGAACTGCATGATGAACTGCAGATCCGTAGATTTCTGGTCAGATGTGGCCTGTGGGGCCACTTGATCAATGTTGGGCACATATCCCAGTTTCATCCATGCCCTTGGCATGTTCCTTATCTGACGGCGGAAGAGGCCAAAAGTGAACTCCAGGGGTTCCAGTGTGATTTTGCTTTTCCCCGCCATGTGGGTCTTATCCTGAAAGAAAACATGTCCATTGTATACATCTTTTTCTTTGTTGGTGCAGTAAAGATTGTATCCATCTTTCCAGACTGAGCCAGAATCAAGGTCGTTGTACTCGTCTGCAAAAGCTCCGGGAGGGAGACCAAAAGGCGACTTGCTGGGGAGAAGCAGATTCTGGCCCTGCATGAGGGCGTTGTATGTCAGAAGTAACAGAGCCATGTCATCGTAATGGAACCAGGTTATATTGACCGGTACTTTTGTTGCGGGAAGGACCACTTTGGTCCTCTGGGGCTTAACTTCAGCAAGTCCATACATTTCATCTATAGCCTTTAGAACTGACGCCCGGTTGGTGACCTTCATTCTTGGATCAATCGGGAACCCGTATTCCTCCATCATCTCATAACAGATATCCATTACCTTTTTGAATAGAGTGAGTGGGTGCCCCTTGAGTGCAGCTGCCATTTTAATATGGGATTGCAGGACTTTTGTTTCCAGCTCTTCGAGTGGCTTTGGTTGGTTGCGGAACTCACCATTGCCAAGGCGGTCAAGAAACCTTTGGGAAGAAAGCTTATCAACTCGAGGGAACTCAGGGGGCCAATCGGTGATATCAACAGAATTGAGGCAGTCAACTACAGATTTTATATCAGTGGGATGGGTGTGGGAAATATCTTTTGCGGCAGGGGCAGGGCTTTCATAGTCATCATCGTCCGAATCTGGGCCTGGCATTCCTTCATCTTCATTGTCTGTTCCTGCTGGTGGCATTTCTTCGTCTTCAGTTCCTGCTTCTCCTGCCGCCAGCAATAATTCTAAGGCATTATACATGCTGTCATCCTCTTCCTCATTGTCAGTGGGGGGGAGGCATACCTTGGCTCTCTTGGGTTGAGGGCCAGCTAGTGCGGGCACAGCACCTGTGGTAGCACTGGAGATACTTTCCAGGTGGTCATTGTAGGCCTCGAGGCAATCAAGATTCCGCAGGTGTTTATAATGCTGTGTGAAAGCTTGCGTCGATGCAAAATTCCTACCACATTTATTGTTTGGGCAAACAATGCTATTGCCGTAGTAAATGTAGTTGGGGTTCTTGTGATCATCCATGATGAGCTGACTGCATTCAATGTATTGCTTGGCTGTATATTGCCTTAGATGCAGCTACCATACCAGAAAAGAAGAAACGAAGCAATAGCCGGACTACTATTTTACTGGGTGAAAAAGCTTTAGAAACTGTTGACAAACAGACGGGATTGGTATAATATGTTCATGGCGCAGAAATATTTGTCTATGGTAGGCAACACATGTTATGTAGGGGACTGTTTGTTTGTTTTCGATAAAGTATGTCAGTTTAGTACATATTATGTTATTGAAAAACATATCCAGTGGTTTTCAGTGACGTCTGTCTGGTTTTGGCAGGGTTGGGGCACATGTTTGCCCGCAGAGGGTAAAGCGCGCTAGAAAAGTTCTTGTGATGGCTCTTTGTACATTTGTTCGTAATTAACATGCCCGTTATTGAATTGCTCGAGTTTGTCGGGTTTGGGAGTCTTGTCTTTTCTACAAGCTAGCTTTCCCGAGGAGGCGTAAATGCGCTGATGGCTACCGGCAGCACGAAACAACAAAGATACAGCAACTCCGTTGGTAGTATCTACCATTCGCGCCTTGTGAGCCCACCAGAAAGGCACCGGAGC
>Ga0306908_1000483_pt1 | contig 14571 bp, 16 predicted proteins | sample AntRauTorcE11899_FD_190430 | JGI IMG/M metagenome (GOLD analysis project Ga0306908, IMG submission 190430) | Saline lake microbial communities from Rauer Islands, Antarctica - Metagenome Torckler E11 #899 (v2) (version 2) | ecosystem: Environmental > Aquatic > Non-marine Saline and Alkaline >... | reverse complement strand
GGCGTCGGCGGCGGCACCACATTCCTGCAAGCCAAGACCGCCAACGAGGTGATGAAGGCGCAAGAGCGAAGGCTGCGGCTGCAAAAGCTCAAGGGCGAACTGGTCGACAGGTCGCGGGCGGAAACGCTGATGTTCCGGCTGGCGCGGGATGAGCGCGATGCCTGGGTGACATGGCCCGCCCGGGTCGCGGCGCTTGTGGCGGCCGATCTGTCGGCCTCGTGCAGCGAAGCGGCAGGTCAGCAGATCACAGTAGAGCCTGCCACGATGCAAAAGGTCCTAGAGAAACATATTCGCGTCCACCTCGACGAACTCGCCCAACCTCGGGTCACACTATAAGGAGTTGCCCCCTTGTTCTTGTCGCAATATTACGGGTCAGGAAAGCGTCAATGTCGCGAAAAAGAAACCAACACAAAACAAGGCGATGAGAGCAACTCCCGCTAGTATCCGGCCATAGGCAATCGCCTTTCGATACGCACGGGCGAAAAGTTCGCTTTCTGACTCATCTGAAAGCACGCTTGCGCGATCCTGGTATTCCCGGCCGACTCGTGCAACCAAAACAAAGAACAGGAACAGGATTCCCGCCATTGATACCGTGGCCAACAACGCAATAGTTCGCAGCGCTTCTTTGCTTGCTAGATCGACGGTGTCGGCGCGAACGAAGGCTGCCGTGGCCGCAATAAGCGCAAGATACATCGTAATTATCGACACAAAAAGTGTCAGCAAATATTTCAATAGATCAAAGCAGTGATCGAGAAACTTGATCTTCAGGTTTTCCGACATGCAAGAGACTCCGACGTCAGGCTGAAAGACGACCGGTCTGATCGTAGCTGCGGACCTTCCAGAAACCAAGCTCTTGATGGACTGTGCTCCCAAAACCGCCATTCAGAAGTCCTGGAAAAACATGTCCGTGCCAAACTCGACGATCTTGCCGAGGTCAAACCCGATCTCCGGTGATACCGACGATATGCTGGATTTCGATGGCGCGGCAGAGATCCTGCGCGCCTGGGCTGCTGGGCTCACGCCAGATCCAGACCTCACGGTTTCGGAATGGGCCGACCGGCACCGGATGCTCTCGGGCCGCGCCTCCGCCGAGCCGGGGCGCTACCGCACAGCGCGCACGCCCTATATGCGCGAAATCATGGATGCGCTGTCACCGGCCAGCCCGCACCAGCGGGTGGTGTTCATGAAGGCCGCGCAGGTCGGCGCCACGGAAGCGGGCAACTGCTTCATCGGCTTTGTCATGCATCACGCGCCGGGGCCGATGCTGGCTGTCCAGCCGACGGTGGAACTGGCCAAGCGCAACTCGCGCCAGCGGATCGATCCGCTGATCGAGGAAAGCCCGGAACTGCGCGAGCGGGTCAAGCCAGCCCGGTCGCGCGACGCGGGCAACACGATGCTGTCGAAAGAATTCGCGGGCGGTATCCTGATCATGACCGGGGCGAACTCGGCGGTGGGACTGCGCTCGACCCCGGCGCGCTACATCTTTCTCGACGAGGTCGATGCCTATCCGGCTTCGGCTGACGAGGAAGGCGATCCGGTCAGCCTCGCCGAGGCCCGCTCGCTGACCTTCGCGCATCGCCGCAAGGTGTTTCTGGTCTCGACGCCGACGATCCGGGGGCTGAGCCGGATCGAGCGCGAATTCGAGGCCAGCGATCAGCGCCGCTATCATGTGCCGTGCCCGCATTGCGGCCATGTGCAGTGGCTGAAGTTCGAGCGGCTCCGCTGGGACAAGGGCCAGCCGGACACGGCGGACTATCATTGCGAGGGCTGCGACGCCCCTATTGCCGAGCACCACAAGACGGCCATGCTGGCGGCAGGCGAATGGCGGGCGACCGCCGAGCCCGAAGACCCCGGCACCGTCGGCTATCATCTCTCCGCGCTCTATTCGCCGGTGGGCTGGCTCGGTTGGGCCCGGATCGCGCGGGCCCACGAGGCGGCATGGGGCAGCGACGAGGCGATGCGGGCGTTCCGCAACACCGTGCTTGGCGAGACCTGGATGGAGACTGGCGAGGCGCCCGATTGGCAGCGATTGGCGGAGCGGCGCGAGACTTGGGCGCCGGGCACAGTGCCGGAGAAGGGTCTGTTCCTCACTGCGGGCGCGGATGTGCAGAAGGACCGGATCGAGGTCGATGTCTGGGCGTGGGGCCGCGGGCTGGAAAGCTGGCTGGTCGATCACATCGTGATCGAGGGCGGGCCGGGTGACCCGGACTGCTGGCAGACACTGACGGATCTGCTGGGCAGGACATGGGCGCATGAGAGCGGCCAGCACCTGACGATTGCGCGTTTCGCGATCGATTCCGGCTTCGAGACCAGCGCGGTGTATGGCTGGGCGCGGCAGGTGGGGTTTGCGCAGGTGGCCCCGGTCAAGGGGCTGGAAGGCTTCAACCGCGCGAGCCCGGTGACCGGGCCGACCTATGTCGATGCGACGTTGGGCGGCAAACGTCTGCGACGTGGCGCGCGGCTATGGAGCGTGGCGACCTCGACCTTCAAGGCCGAGACCTATCGCTTCCTGCGGCAGGACCGCCCAACGGTGGAAGACATCGCGGCCGGGGCCTCGTTCCCGGCCGGAACCGTGCATCTGCCGTCATGGGTCGACGCCGAATGGTTGAAACAGCTGACAGCCGAACAGCTGGTGACCGTCAAGAGCCGGCGCGGGTTCTCGAAGCTCGAATGGCAGAAGCTGCGCGAACGCAACGAGGCGCTGGACTGTCGGGTCTATGCGCGGGCCGCCGCCTGGATCGCAGGGGCCGACCGCTGGCCCGAGGCCCGATGGGCGGATCTGGAAGACCAGCTTGGGGTGGCGAAGACGGACGAGACCGACGCCGGGCCAGGCGCTTTACCGCGCGCTCAGGGCCGGACGGCGCCACGACGGCGGACGATGCGGTCGAGTTACATGGGCTGAGCGCTGATACTTCAGCGCGGTCGGAGCATCGTCTTTGCCGCACGCAGCGGAGATGCTATCTCCAGGGAGGTAACAAAAGGACGGAGTAGCCAATGACCGAGCCAACCATCGCGCAAAAAGCCCCATTCCCGACGGATGTCGAAGAGGGCAAGACCTACATGTGGTGCGCCTGCGGCAATAGCAGCGATCAGCCTTTCTGCGACGGCAGCCATAAGGGCTCGGGCTTTTCCCCGGTGAAATACACGGCCGAAAAGACCGGCAAGGTGTTCTTTTGCGGGTGCAAGCAGACGAACAACACCCCGCTCTGCGATGGTACGCATTCAAGCCTGTAAATTCCAGACAACGATCTCAGCAACGGAATGGCATCGACATCAGTCGCTGCTTTGTCGATCAGGCTTTCAGTGTCCAAAATCAGTGAGCGTGCCCGGCACGGGTCCGGGCTTATGCTTGGTCAGCGCCCAAGTCCCTGCGCCGATCGCGCAAGACGCTGTCGCAGGGAGCGGTCGCGCTTGAGATGCCATTCGCGGCGCATGGCCTCGATGCGGGATGGCCATCGCTCGGCATAGATCAGGGTCCACACACTGCCGCGTGTCGATTTCGCGCCGGTGCCGGAATTGTGCTCGGCCAGACGACGCTCGAGATCGAGGGTCCACCCGACATAGGTGCGATACCGAGAGGCAGTCCGGCTGCCAAGGACATAGACAAACCCGGTCACAACGGCTTTTTGCGCGCATCGCCGCGATGCCTCAGGAGCGGCCCGCGCCGCCGCGCCGCGAAGTCGTTGATGCTCACGTGAAGGCTTCGCTCGTCGATGTCTTCCGGGTCGAAGGTTTTGCCGTACCATTCCAGCAGGCGCTCGTGGTCCTCGTGTTCGGGATCGGACACCGCTTCGAGGAACTCCTCGAACCCGGTGATGCCGCCAACGTCCTCGGGCGGGGCCCGGCGTGCGCCGGCAATGAATTTGGGATATTCGGTATCCGCATCACCCTGCCGGACACTTTCGACGGTGATCCGGTGCCGCCAGTTATCTCCGAAGTCATAGACGTAGACGAACGCGCGCACGTCGCGATCCAGCAGGGTACCAAGCCGGATCGCCTTGGCCTTGTAAACCTTGCGTTCGTAGATCTCGTCATCGGGATGCGGCTCGCCATAGATCTTGTCGCCGATCACGAACTCGTAAAGGTGGTAGTCCCACCAATCCATCACGACCTGAATGATGTCGTGCAGCGCGGCCAACGTGGTCGACATTGGCAGATCCAGCTCGCGCCAGACGAGGGGATCGGTGTCTTCGAGTTCAATGCGAATGCGGGCAACGGTTTCTGACATGTCCGGCTCCGGATGCTGCGATACCCTGAAGATAGAAGGCCGGCCGCATGTCCACAATCGTCGATCTGAAGTCCCGCCGTGACGCCCTCACGGCACAACGATCCTCGGGCGTGGCGCGCGTGAGCTATGACGGCAAGACCGTGGACTATCGCAGCGTGGCCGAGATCGACCGGGCCATCGAGGCGCTGGATCGCGAGATCGCCGCCGCTGAAGGACGGCGGATCGTACGCCATATGCGCGTGACCACGTCGAAGGGGCTATGATCCATGGGGCTGTTAGATCGGTTTCGCCGCCCATCTGCTGGTGGCCCTGTTGGCGTGCGCGCCCGGCTCGAGGGCGCGATGTCAAAGCGGCGGCTGCGCGGCTGGAACCCGCCGCTGGAGAACATCAACTCGCTTGTGGCCTCCGGCGGTCCGCGCTTGCTGGCTCGCGCGCGCGAACTGGTGGTCACCAATGGTTATGCGGCGAATGCCTGCGAAGCCTTTGCGTCCAACATGGTGGGGGATGGCATCAAGCCGTCGTCGCTGATCGAAGATGCAAGCCTGCGCGACCGTGTCCAGCGGCTCTGGCTCGCCTGGACCGATGAGGCCGACGCCGACGGGCTGACCGACTTCTACGGCCTGCAGGCGATGGTCGCGCGCGAGATGTTTGTCGCGGGCGAGTGTTTTGTGCGGTTGCGCCCGCGCCGGGCCGAGGACGGGCTGCTGGTCCCGCTGCAGATGCAGTTGCTGCAATCCGAGATGCTGCCCTTCGAGAAAACCGGGACGGCGGCCAATGGCAACCGCATCCGCTGCGGGATCGAGTTCGATGCCATCGGCCGACGCGTGGCCTATCACTTCCGCCGCAACCATCCCGGCGACAGCACCGATCAGCGCGTGGCGGTGCCTGATACGGTGCGGGTGCCGGCCGAGGATGTGCTGCACATCTACCGCCCCATCGATGCGGGTCAGATCCGGGGCCTGCCGCATATCGCGCCGGCCATGGTGCGGCTGTTCCTGCTCGATCAGTACGACGACGCCGAGCTTGACCGCAAGAAGACCGCGGCGATGTTCGCGGGATTCATCACCAAGACCGCGCCCGAAGAGCCGATGATGGGCGAAGCAGAGGCGGACCTCGACGGCGCGGCCATGGCCAGCCTCGAACCCGGCACCCTGCAGGTGCTGCTGCCGGGCGAGGATGTGAAGTTCTCCAGCCCCGCGGATGTGGGCGGCGGTTACGAGGCGTTCCAGTACCGCACGCTGCTCGCGGTCTCGGCCTCACTTGGACTGCCCTATCACCTTGTCACCGGCGATGTGCGCCAGGCCAACTATTCGAGCCTGCGGGCCGAACTGGTGGAGTTCCGCCGCCGCGTGCAGCAGCTCCAGCACGGGGTGATCGCGCATCAGCTCTGCCGCCCGATCTGGGCGCGTTGGCTGGATACCGCGCAGCTGGCGGGCCGCCTGGATCTGCCCGACCCGGCGGCGGCGCGCATGGTGCAATGGATCCCGCCCCGCTGGGACTGGGTCGATCCGCTGAAGGACATCCAGGCGCAGGTGCTGGCGATGGAGGCCGGCATCACCTCGCGGCGCAAGGTGGTCGAGGCCACCGGCTACGACGTCGAGGAGGTGGACCGCGAGAATGCGGTGGATGCCAAACGCGCCGAAGCGCTCGGCCTGCGCTACCGCACCAGCCCGGGCGAGACGCAGGGCGCGCGGGCCACGCCCACACGGCGGCCACAGCCCCGCGATGGTGATGGCGATGACGGCGAAGAAGACGCCGGGGCCGCCACGCCCGACAAAACCCAACAGGAGTAACACCATGAACAGCTGGTACACGATCCGCGCCCGGGACGGCGGCGCGGAGGTGCTGATCTATGACGAGATCGGCGCCTATGGCATCTCGGCCCGGGGCTTTCTCGCCGAGCTGGGCGCGCTGCCCGAGGGCCCGGCCATCGACCTGCGCCTCAACAGCCCCGGCGGTTCGGTCTTCGATGCGGTGGCGATCCACAACGCGCTGAGCCGCCACGCCGGCACGGTCACCGTCTGGATCGACGGCATCGCCGCGTCGGCGGCGAGCTACATCGCCATGGCGGGCGACGAGATCGTCATGCCGGAAAACGCCTTCCTGATGATCCACGACCCGTCGGGACTTGTGATGGGCACCGCGGTGGACATGCGCGACATGGCCGGAACGCTGGACAAGATCGCGGCCAGCATGATGCGCGGCTACGCAGCCCGATCCGGCAAACCCGAGGACGAGATCGCGACATTCATGACGGCTGAGACATGGTTCGATGCCGCCGAGGCGCTGGAGGCAGGGCTGGCCACGCGCCTGGCGGAGCCGGTGCGCATCGCGGCCAGCTTCGACATCGGGCGCTTCCGCAATGCACCGCCAGAACTGGCAGAGGCGGTCGAGGCCGTAGAGCCGAATGAGGCGCCCACAGCTGCTGACATCGTTGAAGACGCCAACGATGTTGCACCGACCACCGATCCCGCGCCATCGCCCGAGATGGACGAGTCCGACGGCACTGTTGCAGCCGCCAACACTGCGCCGGACGCCACCGCCATCCGGGCCGAGGTTATCGCGCATGCGCGGGCGGTGGTCGATCTCTGCCGCCTCGCGGGCCAGCCGCAGATGGCCGGCCGGTTTCTCGAGGAGGACGTGAGCCTCGATGCGGTCCGCGCCAACCTGCTGGACGCCCGCGCCGCAGCGGAGCCGCAGATCACGCCGCATCACCCGCAACCCGGGCCGAACCCCACGACGCGCCCCTGGGGCGATGTCATCGCCCGCACGTTCAAACTGAAAGGCTGACTCATGAACACATTCACCGAAGGCCCGCATCCCGGCGGCTTCCTCACCTGGGAAGTCCTGCGCGGCTTCACCCGCGACACCGTCACCCTCGCCTCCGGGGCGGGCAAGCTCGCCCCCGGCACCGTGCTGGGCAAGATCTCCACGGGTGGCAAGTTCACCGTGCTGACCCCCAGTGCCTCCAACGGCAGTCAGAATGCCGCCGGCATCCTCTGGGGTCCTGTCGACGCCACCGATACCGATGCGCCCGCCGTGGTGCTGGTCCGCGGCCCCGCCATCGCCAACCGCCACGAGATCATCCTGCCCGAGGGCATCACCGAGGCGCAGACCATCACGGCGATGGCCGGACTGGCCGCGCTCGGCATCCTCCAGCGCTGAGCCTGAAACAGAAAGGACATTGCCATGGCCACCATGGATATCTTCGAGGGCGATGCGTTCACCATCATCGAACTCACCCGGGCTCTGGAAAACATCCCCTTCAAGCCCGCGATCCTGTCGGGCGCGGCGCTCTTCGGCTCCCGCGGCGTGCGCGCACGCACCGTGATGATCGAAAGCCGCGACGGCACGCTGTCGCTGATCCCGTTCTCCGAACGCGGCTCGGCTTACGAGAGCCAGATCCCCGAACGCCGCGAGATGCGGGCGTTTGTGTGCCGGCAGTTCAAGAAGCAGGACGTGCTCTGGGCCTCTGAAATCCAGGCGATCCGCGACTTCGGCTCGGAAACCGCCGTCCAGCAGGTGCAGGCCGAGGTCGCGCGCAAGTTGGGCCGGTTGCGCAACGACGCCGAGGCCACCTTCGAGTTCCACCTCTTCAACGGCATCCAGGGCGTGGTGAAGGACCCCAGGGACGGGGCCACGGTGATCGACTACCACGCCGAGTTCGGCATCACGCCGGCCACCGAGATCGATTTCGACCTGGACAACGGCACGCCCGGTTCCGGCGCGCTGCGCAAGCGCTGCCAGGCGCTGATCGAAAGCGTCGAGTACACGCTCGGCGGGCTGGCCGCGGGCCAGGTGCAGCTGCGTGCCGAATGTGGCTCGGCGTTCTTCGCCGATCTGGTGGCCCACAAGGAGGTGCGTGAGACATACCTAAACACCGCCGCGGCGGCCGATCTGCGCGGGCGCGTGGGTGAAGAGGTCAGCTTCGGCGGCATCACCTTCCGCCGCTACCGGGGCGGGCTCGGCTTCGGCGTGCCCACCGACAAGGCTTACTTCTATCCCGAGGGCGTCGAGGGGCTGTTCGAGATCTACTACGCCCCGGCCGACACGTTCGAGACCGTCAATACCGTGGGCCTGCCGCTCTATGCGCGGATGATCCCCGACCGCGACCGCGACGAATGGGTGCGCCTCGAGATCGAGAGCAATCCGCTGCCGATCTGCACCCGCCCACAGGTGCTGCGCTCGGCGCGACGGACGTGATGGACGCCGTCGCCATGGCGCTGGACGCGCTCTTCGCGGACGGCAACATCGCCAGCGAGGCGGTCTACACGCCCGACGGCGGCGTGCCTGTCCTTATCCGCGTGGTCACCCGCCGCGCGGACGACGTGTCCAACTTCGGCGACGCGCGGATCTGGTCGGAGACTACGCGGATCGATCTGCGCGTGGCCGAGGTGCCAAACCCGCGTCCCGGCGACCGTATCGAGGTGGACGACGAGGCGTTTCTCATTCAGGGCGAGCCCGTTCGTGACCGCGAGCGGCTCGTCTGGACCGTGGATCTAGGGCCGGCATGAATCTCAAACTCGACATCGTTGCGATGACGGGGCCCGGGTTGTAGCCGAGGAGCGCATGATGACGGCCCAAAACGGTCCGCAGTATCCCGCATGGTATCGGAACGTTGTTCTTTTTGGATAAGCTCTACGCGACGTCATTCAAGACGTGCCGGAACTTGCGCAGATTGTGCCGCGCAGGATGTGTATCCTTGGGATCGACAGAAATGAGCAGCGGACAGCGTGTTTCGTCCATCCCGCGCATCCCAACTCTCGCCATCCATAGGGAGCGAATTTATTAAATCCGCGTCTGGGCAGCGGCTTGCAGCAGATCCCTGAGAGGGTCGAAGTCAGGATGGTGGATCACTGGTCTCTGAATTTTCTGTAGGGTGCTTTGGCAGGATGAGGGGTACTGCCGCGAGGATGATCAGGACAATTGCCGCTGACAAGACGGCAGTTGCTTCCAATCCGAGACCCGCGATTACACCAATCGCGGCAGTCGCCCAAATACTTGCAGCCGTGGTCAAGCCTTCGACCAGGTGCTGCGCGCTGCGGACTATGATAGCGCCGGCGCCCAGGAAGCCGATGCCTTGCACGATGCCCTGCAGCACACGCGACATATCCTCGATCGGCATGCCGCTCTGTAACGGACCGATGACGAAAAGTGCTGCTCCCACCGCGACCAGCATATGGGTTCGCACCCCGGCGCTTCGTCCCTTGAGCTCACGTTCGTATCCGAGGATCCCACCAAGCACTGCCGCAAGCACCAGGCGTACGGTGATGCGAGTAATGGTCGACACGTCTGGAACGTCCGAAAACTCGCTGACGATGGTCGCCCAGATTTCTTCTCCCACGGTAGATTCCTCTTGCCGAGTCCCAGGAAGGGGATCGAAATTGAATGCCATAGAAGACGATGGTTCACAAATCGAAGTTTGCCAAAAGACAGCTTGATTCAAAGTGAGCGCGGCAATCCACGCGCACCGTGACATCGCGCCGTCGTGGACGCGCGATCAGTTCTCGGTCAAAGGCACCCTGATCAGGGTATGGACGAAGAGATTTATGGTGGAATGCTCAGGACGCGCCACCTTGAGGACGAAAAGCCGGACACCCCCTGCGCATGAGACAAGATTGCAATGACCAAAACCGCCCACGTCGGACCTCAAATGACCTGGCGCGATTTGAGCAACGTGCGGCTGGACCGGACGGTAGACTTTAGGTCTGGATGAAACTGAAGCTGAATATCGATCCCGACATCGCTGCGATCATGGCGGACGAGTTAGCGGCCGGCGAGAAGGCGGTCACTGCCGCCACTCGCGAGGCCGGGACCAGCCTCAAGACCGCCTGGCGCAGCCAGATCACCGGCGCGGGGCTGGGACAGCGGCTGGCGCGCACGATCCGGTCCGAGCAGTATCCGAAGGGTCGGCCCAGCCTGAACGCCGCGGCACTGGTCTGGTCAAAGGCGCCCGACATTGTCAGCGCCCATGATACCGGCCCGCTGATCCGCTCGCGCAATGGCTTTTGGCTTACGATCCCGACACCGGCCGCCGGAAAATCCCGCCGCGGCGGCCGGGTCAGCCCGGTCGAGTGGGAACGCCGCACGGGTCTGCGCCTGCGCTTCGTCTATCGCCGGTCCGGCCCGAGCCTGCTGGTCGCCGAGGGGCGGCTGAACAAGGGCGGCCGTGCGGTGGCGTCACGCTCGAAGACCGGACGGGGCCTGACCACCGTGCCGATTTTCCTGCTGGTGCCGCAGGTCAAACTGCCCAAGCGGCTGGACCTCGACCGTGACACCGCGCGGGTGCATGACAGTTTGCCGTGGCTGATCGTGGCAAACTGGGCGAGAGAGCGGCTGTAGACTGAAAACTCCTTCCCGAATGTATGGCACGAATAGCCGATCAACTGCAGGGCATGTGATCCTGAGCAATCGCTCGGCGGTCAACGGAGTAAGATGCTGCTGGGTCAAGCGACGGCACCATGATGTTATGGTGCCGCCGCATCCATCGACCGCCGCAGGAACACCTGCCCGATCAGCGCGATAGCGGCAGGCCGTCGGCAATCAACCGGTTCAGCGTGGGACTGTCGACATAGCCGGTCACAGACAGGCCGCGCGCCTCCTGGTAGTTGCGCAATGCCTCGCGCGTCGTGCCGTCGAACTGGCCGTCAACCGGCCCGGTGCTGAATCCCTGCGCCCGCAACTGCGCCTCGACCATGCCGCGGGTTATCATGTTGAGCCCCAACGCCGCCTCGGTCTCGCGAGCCTGCTCTTGCGAGACGGCGTCCTGATCGGGGGCTTCCTCCTCGGTCAGGTCGGAAAGCCGCTCGGCGGCCCGCTCGGAAAATGCGCCCTCGGGAAAAGAGTCGAGATATTGCATATAGGCGTCGGCGGTGTCGGTCTGCTGCGCGGCGTTCCAGGCGGCCTCGTCGGCGGCTCGCGCCTCGGCCTCGCCCATTTCGGCGAGACGGGCGCGTGCACGACCGGCAAAGGCACCGTCTTCATGCGCGTCCAGATAACGGCCATACGCGGTTGCGGTATCCTCACCTTGGGCACGCCTGCCACGCCTCGCGGTCACGCGACGCTTCGATCTCGGACAGGCGCGCGCTTGCGACATCCGAAAACAGCCCGTCGGGGAACCGCTCGAGATAGGCCTGCAGCCCGGCTTCGTCCTGACCGCGACCGATGTCCTCCCAATAGGCGCGGTCCGCGCGCTCGCGCTCGAGCGCCTGTTCGCGCTCCTGCTCTTCCAGTTCGGCCCGGCGGGTTGTCGCCATCTCGTTCAGGATGGCGATCTGCTCAGCGGTCACAAATCCGGTGGCCTCAAAACCGTTCGCCTCCTGCCAGTTACTGATCGCGTTACGGGATCCGGGACCGAAGATGCCATCGACACCGCGTGTGTCATAGTCGAGGACGGTGAGATTGCGCTGGATCTGCTGGCGCGCGGCGGTGCCAAGGTCCAGCGCCGCCTCCATCCGCTCGGGATCGCGGGCCAGCGTGTCGATTGCCGCGCGTGCCTCATCGGCAAACTCGCCATTGGGATACTCGGTCAGATAGGCCTCGTAGGCGATGATGGTGTCGGCATCCCGCGCGGCTTGCCAGGCTTCGCTCTCGGCCTCCGCATTCGCGTCCTTGGCGGCATCGGGGTCCTGGGCCGCGTCGTCCTGCGGCAGAAAGGTCACGAGCGGCGACAGAAAACCATGTGCCTCGAGCCCGGTTGCGCCTTCAAGCATGTCCGGCAGGCTCAGACCCCGCTGCACAAGCGTGTCCTCGGCGAACCCCAGAATATCCGGGATCCCGCCCGAGATCACCGTGACACCCTGTGGCGGATCCACCATGCCGAGGCCTGGCATGAGGCCGGTGCCGAGCGTGACAGGTGCGTCTTCCTCGGCGCCTGTGTCTTCAGACAGATCGGCCTCGGAGCCCAGCAACACCAGCGCCCCGCCGGGGGACCGGCTCGCGATTTGCATCAATGTGTTCAGTGACAGCGCCTCGCCGTCAAGCGTGGCCAGCGACAGCTCTCCGGCCTCCGCGGTCTCACCGGGCAGGTACCAGCTGGATCCGCCAGAATTGGCAAAACGCCCGGTCAACAGGATGACGCTGCGCTCGGGGGCGGGCTCCGTCAGCAGGCTGCCCAGATCCTCGCGCAAGGCGTCGATCTCCGGATCGACACCGGAGACAACCTCGAAACCGGCCGCCTCCAGCGCCTCTGCGGCACCGGACATATCGCCGGCTGCGGTCAGTTCCTCCTCGCCGTAGGTCTCCGTTCCCATCAGAAAGGCACGGTTTTCAGCCATCGCCGGCGGCGCAACAACACAGGCGCAGGCGATCACGAAGCGCAGTCTCATCTTTCAAACTCCTTTAGCTTGAGGCGTGGCGAAGGTGCCGCCAACACATGGCCACAACCCCTCCTCGGGATTCAACATGCCAGTTTTGGACCGGTTACACCATCGCCGGGTCGACCGCCGGGATGGCGGCGGCCCACCCAACGATTGCCTGTGACGCAATCAAGCTGGAATCGACCGTGATTGCCAAGACGACGATATGTCCTGTTTTGTTCGGGCTATGCGTTGGCTACACTTTTTCTTATGAAGCAGTGGACATGTTGGCTCCTGCCGGCTTGCCACCAATGAGATAGGCGGCTGTACCAAGACGATCAGCGATGCGCCAAAGTATCCAGGTTGCGCCGTAGACAAACACAAGCAGCAGTCCGAATTCGACCGGCCACGACCAAGAGAGTTGCGCAGCAATTGCGAGACCGACCAGCGTCAGCGGGAAGTGCAGGACATAGAGTGGGAATACGGCCCGGTTCAACTCCGTCAGCATGGTGCTTGGAATGTTCAGAAAGCGGACCGCGAGCCCAAGGGCAGACATGCACCATGCCCAGGCAGTCACCGCTTCCACGACTGAGTAGAGCGCGGCGTTGGGCGGTTGCAAGTCCGCATGAACCCACCCTCCTGCGGCAAGAGCCTGGCCGCTTGGCTCATCTTCCAACAAAGCAAGGGTGAGCAGCCCGGCCTTGACCAGAAAAAACAGCACGGCGACGCTCAACAGCATCCAGACGCGACGTCCGGCCCAATCCAGAAAGATCTGGTGCTTCGCGCCAATAAGGTATCCTCCGATGAAGAACAGCAGATAGAGGGCGAACTGATAATTATCACCGGCAATCGCGGCCGCGTAAGGCTTCAGTCCAAGTATGGCCAAAGCCGACAGGGCAACCAAGGCTGCCAGCAGCGCCGGGGGCGAAAGCGGCAGACGGGCGATCTGGTCGCGCATGGCGAAAAGGGGCCAGCACAACAGGGTATAGAGCGCCAGGTTGAACAGAAACCACAGATGCTGAACCTGAGTCGGCGCAGGGTCAGTCAACCAGAGCCACCAGAACGCAAAAAAGCCCGGTGCGTCACCGGTAATCCGTGCGATCGCATAACCGCTGAAAACATTGAGAAACGCGGCACCGAACAAGGCGGGTACCAGAAGCCGAAAAAGCCGATTGCCAATGAACCGCCGACCAGCGCCGTTGCGCGTGATAAACCAGGTCCCGATCCCGGCAATCAGAAACAGCGAGGGAAGCCTCCAGCTGTGGCTCCAGAAAATGAAAAGGCTCATCCCCTCACCGGCGAGATCATTGTTCACGAACCGATAGATATCGACACCCCAATCGACAAAGCCGACAGCGACATGATGCGGAACCAGAAGCGCAAAAAGCAGCACACGCAGCCAGTCAAGCTCATATCGGCGGTCCATATCTTCTTCCTCTCATATCGGCCCCAACAGCCTCTGTGCCGCGCATCCGGCCCCCGGATTCACCACGCGCACCGCGCACCAGGTTCGTAGCGACTGTATGAAAAAAGCAGTGCCCGGTCTCGGTGCCGTGTTTCATCATCGCGGTGGCGATGTCGCGCCCCTCAGGCACGAAGCACCAAGCGCCAATACAGCCATACCGCTCGATGTTGCGCTGGTGGCAGTTGATCTCCTGGCCTGGGGTCAGTTGGGTGGGCCCGACCGTTGCGGCATCCCCCTCGGCTCGTCGGTCTCCGCAGCATCCAGCCCCGGGGGCGATTGCGTCCTCTCATTTTCGCTCGCCCTTGCGTTGCCAGAACTCTGACAGGCTGTGCAGGGCACGGCAAGATCGACGCCTTCAGAAGTGTCGACTACCCACCACCATCAACGTTCACCCGCTCCAGGAGCCACCCATGCCCTCGACCCGCGAGACGATCCTTGCTGCGCTGACGGCGCAGCTGGCCGCACGCGCGGGGGCGGAGGTCCGGCGCAACGCGATGCTGCCGGAGCGGGTGCCGGCCGAAGGGCTGGTGATCCTGCGCGACGGCAATCCTGGCGAGCCGGATGTGACGCTGAGCCCGTGG
>Ga0306908_1000476_pt1 | contig 14627 bp, 10 predicted proteins | sample AntRauTorcE11899_FD_190430 | JGI IMG/M metagenome (GOLD analysis project Ga0306908, IMG submission 190430) | Saline lake microbial communities from Rauer Islands, Antarctica - Metagenome Torckler E11 #899 (v2) (version 2) | ecosystem: Environmental > Aquatic > Non-marine Saline and Alkaline >... | reverse complement strand
GCTGGTCGCCCGTAGGTGTTGGTTCGCAAGAATATCCGTCGCGGTCCCGGCGGGTAGGCACTACGCCATTCGTCTGTGTCGCGGTTTCTCCCTCGTTCTTGGAGGATGTAGCGCCGATATTTCGACCCTGGCAGCGACGGAGTTCGAAGCGGCGTTCGCCACCGAACTCGGCGAAGGAGACGATAGCGCGGCTGCTCTGGTGCGCCGAGGAATGAACCAGCAGCTACCGGGTCGAACGGGCGAGTAGTACTGTGGTCGTCGTCAGCCCTGCCGGCTCAGATGCCGACGAAACCGAACGCCAGCCCGAACGTCACCACGAGGCCGACGAGCAGCACGACGAGGCCGATGCCGACCTGGCCCGTGCCGAACTCCTGCATCGGTGACGTGACTCGTCCCTCGCTCTCTCCGTGGTCGTCGTGGTCCCCGTGGTCGTCGTGGTCAGCCATAGCTCCGACTCCGGACGGACCCTACTTTTCCCTATCGGATGGCTCTCAGCCCGAGCTGTCGATTGCGTCGAGTGCCCGGTCGAAACAGTCCTCTGTGAGCAGCAGTTCATCGGCGTGCTCGTTGGCCGTCTCGCCTTCGTAGCGGTCCACCACCGCCTCGATAGCCAGCAGCATCGCCTGCCGAACGGCCGCGGCGACTTCCGCGGCGGAGTAGCCAGCCATCGCCGCCGCAAGCGCGTCGAGGTCGACGTTGTCGGCCAGCGGCTTGTCGGCGACATGGATTTCGAGAATCTCACGCCTCGCGTCCAAATCGGGCGCCGGGACGCGGACGTGTGATTCGAACCGGCCCGGCCGCAGGAGCGCGGGGTCGATAGCGCCCTTGCGGTTGGTTGCGGCGAGGGTGACGATGCCAGGGTTGTCGGCCACCCTGTCGAGTTCGGTCAGGAGCTGCGAGACCACCCGTTCACCGACGCCTGAGTCGTTGCCACCGCCGCGTTCGCCCCCGATGGCGTCAAGTTCGTCGAAGAAGACGATGGACGGTGCGGCCTGTCTGGCGCGTTCAAACAGCTCCCGGACCGCTTTCTCGCTCTCGCCGACGTAGCGATCCAGCAGTTCCGGGCCGGCGACCTGCAGGAAGTTGACACCGCTCTCGCCGGCGATGGCCCGGGCCAGCAGCGTCTTCCCGGTTCCGGGCGAGCCGTGGAGCAACACGCCAGTCGGTGGGGTTGTGTTGGCAGCCTCGAACAGCGGCCCGTAGCTGAGCGGCCAACTCACCGCTCGCTGGAGGGTCGCTTTGGCGTCGTCGAGTCCGCCAACGTCCTCGAAGGTCACGTCTGGCGTCTCGGCGACGTACTCCCGCATCGCGCTGGGTTCGACGGCCGCAAGCGCCGACTCGAAATCTGCCCTGGTGATGGTCAGGTCCGCTGTTGCGAACCGAGCCGCGGCGTCATCAGGCGGTGATTCAGCGTCGTCCACAGTCTCCGCCGGCGGCTGTCTTCGTGCCTTCCGAAGCGCCGACATCGCGGCCTCTTTCGCCAGGGTTGCGAGGTCCGCACCAGTGAACCCGTGGGTGCGGGCCGCGAGCCGGTCCACGTCGACATCATCCGCCAGCGGCATCCCCCGAGTGTGGACCGACAGCACCTCACGGCGGCCCTTCTCGTCGGGGACGCCGATCTCGATCTCACGGTCGAAGCGGCCGCCACGCCTGAGTGCGGGGTCGAGTTCGTCGACACGGTTGGTGGCACCGATGACGACAACCTCGCCCCGGGTGTCGAGACCGTCCATTAGCGAGAGAAGCTGGCCGACGATGCGGTTCTCAACGTCGCCACCACTCTCGCGCTTTGGCGCGACGGAGTCGATTTCGTCGAAGAAGATGATTGCCGGGGCGTCGCGGGCCGCCGCTTGGAACACCTCGCGGATGCGCTCCTCACTCTCGCCTTTGTACTTGCTCATCACCTCCGGGCCGGAGATGGAGATGAACGTCGCATCCACCTCGTTGGCGACAGCTTTCGCGATGAGTGTCTTCCCCGTCCCCGGCGGCCCGTGGAGTAACACCCCTTTCGGCGGGTCGATACCCAGCCGGGCGAACAGGTCCGGCCGGGAGAGCGGCAGTTCGACGGTCTCACGCACCAGTTCGAGTTCCTCGTCGAGCCCCCCGATATCCTCGTAGCTGACGCCGGTCGCTGGTGCCCGCGGTTCGGACTCTGAGGTGGTGGCTCCCTGATTCGGCTCGTTCTCCGCATCGGTTCTGTGTGGAGCTGCAGCCTCGCCACCAGTATCCCCGACGCGCGGGGCGTTCGACTCCGCCTCTCCTCCCTCGATGATCACTTCGACGGTCGTGTCCTCGGTGACCTGCACCCGTCCGTCCGGCTCGGTCTCAGCAACGGTGAAGGAGATACCCGAGAGTCGTTCGAGCCGGAGGCGGTCGCCGGCCTGCAGCGGTCGGTTCCGAACGTCCTCGGTCGCGAGTCGTTCGAGTTCGTCCAGTGGAACGTCGACATCTCGGAGGGAGGCGGGACCACGAAGTCGCACGCGAGCCGCGGGTTCGAGCTCCGCAGCCCGAACCCGGACCGTCTCGCCCACCTTCACGCCGGCATTGGCTCGGCTGTCAGCGTCAATTCGGATGACGCCGTCCGGCAGGTCCCCGCGGGCCGGCCAGAGCTTCGCGACCGTCTCGCGTTCGCCCGCGACCACGACGGTGTCGCCCGAAAGCAGTCCCAGTTTGCCACGTGCGGATTCTGGCAACCGGGCGATGCCGCGACCAGCATCACGTTTTTCGGCCGCCCTGACTGTCAGGCGGAGTTCGTCCTCACTCATTACCTTGGGGTGACGGTGGCGGAGGCTTCAGCGTGTGGGTTCGGGTGAGGTGTCTCGTGGCAGACAGCATGCCGCTTTGTCAGGGTTGGCTACACAGCTATGCCGTCGACTCACGATTGACACGGATCACCGCCGCGGCTGCACTACTCCCAGAAACTTTTGGTCCGCGCATACTGGCGCTCCTGTTCGAGAATATCCCGGTAGAACGCCGCTTCGTCCTCCCGGAACTTCGAGATGATGCGGGCGGCGGTCTGTGGGCCGACGCCGCGGGCCGCGAGCGCCCGAACCGCCTTCAGCCCGTTCGCCTGGACCAGATTTGCCGATTTGAACGCTTTTCGCGTCATCCGGTCCTGTTCCTCGTCTTTCTCCTCGGCACGAGTGGCTTTCACCACCTCGTCGGCCCACGGGTTCAACGCGGCAACCCGGGTGGAGCCGCATTTGGGGCATTTGATTGATTTTCGGATCCGGCCCACCGCCTGCTTGCGCGTCCAATCCTTGCAGTGGACACAGAACAGCAAGACGCGGTCGCCCTCGATGCGGTCTTTAACGGTCTGGATGACGCTCGCGTCGGCCGTTTCCGGAACGAGGAACTCACCGCCCGCAGAGCGCCCGCCCGCGCCGATGGGAGTACGTTCGCGCGCGGTTGCAAGTTCGACTTCTCCTGTCTGCACGCGTTCGAGCAGAGCACAGGTCGCCTCCACAGCGAGGTCCTCGTGGAACACCTGCCTGATCGCCTCCTCGTAGATTGGGGTGTCCTCGAGCGCAGCGAGCAGGCGGTCGGCGCCAAAGCGGCCCTGCCCCTGATAGCGCTTGAGCGCGCCGAACTTCGCGGCGACGTGGGTGAGCGTGAACTTCAACGCGTCCGAGTTCTTCAACGCGAGTTCCAAAATCGCCTCGACGTGGCCCGGGTCAGTCTCCTGAAGCACGTCGCGGAACACCCCGACGCCGACGCCGCCGGGCACCTCAAACTCGATGCGATACGGGTCCACCTCCATCCCGACCGAGGAGCCGGTGCGTTGACCGACGAGCGCCGAACAGAGCCGGCCGAGCGTCTCGTTCACGGTGTGGCCGTACGGCGAGTTCACCACGATGGTTCGACCGTGCCCTTCGACGACCAACCGCTCCGCGGTCGGTATGGGTTCCCCCGCCTCGACCTGTCGTTCCACGGGGTCAAGTGCCGCCTCAGCGGTGTGGCTCCCGACGGGATAGCGGTGACGCAGGTCCGCGGCAACCGCAGATAGGGCCGCACCGTTCTCGAACTGCTTGGCGGCGACACCGCGATGCTCCCCGACTTCGTTGGCGACTGGTGCCGGAACCGGGATCTCGGAGCCGACCCATGTCGGGACCTCGCCGCCGGGGTCCTGGACTGGTGAAACCTCGACGCGCTCTTCCTCTTCGTCCACCCGGTCGACGCGCCACATCTCGCCGCGCTGGACGAACACCGAGCCGGGTTCGGCGAAGTTGACGACGAACCGTTCGTCGAGGCTGCCGATGCCCCGGCGTGAGGAGACGTCGTAGACCTGGTAGGTCTCCTGGTCTGGAATCATCGAGAGGTTGGCGTAGTAGTACTGCCAGGTGCCGCCGGATTTCTCGAGGCGGTCGTGGTCCTCTTCCAGCCAGAGCAGTCGGTTCGAGGAGAGCTCCCGGACCACTTCGCGGAACTGCCGCTCCTCGAGGTTGCGGAAGGGGTAGGCCCGCCGGACCAAATCGAACGCGTCTCGAGCGTCGATTTCGCCGAAGTCCATCAACAGCCCGGTTATCTGGTTCGCGAGAACGTCGAGACTCCCTTCGTGGATGCCTGCCGGCTCTACCTCGCCAGCGGCGGTTCGCCGCGCGATGGCCATCGCTTCGCTGGCGTCGTCGGGGTCTGAAACTACAATGGTGCCGTGGGAGACCTGTCCACGGCGGTGGCCTGCGCGCCCCACGCGCTGGAGCAACCGAGCCACTTCCCGGGGTGAGCCGTACTGCACGACGTGGTCCACCCGCCCAACGTCGATGCCCAGCTCCATCGACGACGTGCAGACGAGGCCGTCGATATCTCCGGCTTTGAACGCTTCCTCGACATCGATTCGCGCATCTTTCGAGAGCGAGCCGTGGTGGACGCCGATGGGTGCACCGAGGCTCTTGAATCGCGAGCCCAATGCTTCGGCCGTCTGCCGGGTGTTGACGAAAATCAACGTGGACTCGTTCTCGGTGACCACGTCGCGGATGAACCGAACGTGGCTGGCGATTTCGGCCTCTGTCGCCAGTTCCCCGGCGAGTCGGCGGTCGGCCCCGGTAATTTCGGGCTGGACCACCTCGAACTCTACCTTGGAGCCGGCGTCGACCTCGACAATGCGGTACTCTCGCTGCGTGCGTGTCTCCCCGCAGGCTGACCCACAGAGGAACTTCGCCACCTCGTGGGGGTCACCAACGGTGGCAGAGAGCCCGATGCGTTGGAACGGGCCCGACAGCTCCTCGATGCGTTCCATCGCGATGGTCATCTGGGCACCCCGCTTGGAGGCCGCAAGTTCGTGGACCTCGTCGATGACGAGGTGCTGTACGTCCTCCAGTGCTTTCCGGAGCTTCTTCCCGCTCAGCATCGCCTGGACGGTCTCGGGGGTCGTGATGAGCACGTCCGGCGGGTCATTGGCCTGCTTGCTCCGCTGGTAATCGGTCGTGTCGCCGTGACGCACGTCAACCGCCACGTCGAGCGTCTCACCCCACCACTCCAGTCGTTCCATCATGTCGCGGTTCAGTGCGCGCAGGGGTGTGATGTAGAGCGCCGAGATGCCGTGGCGCTCCTCCGCGGCCGCGATGCTGTCCAGCACGGGCAGCATCGCCGTCTCAGTCTTCCCTGTTCCGGTGGGTGCGATGACGAGTGCGTTCTCCCCCGACGCGAGCGGGGGTATCGCCCGTCGCTGTGGCTCGGTGGGTGTCGAGAACCCCCGCTCCGAAAGAGCCGAGCGGACCGCCGGCCCCAGGTGCGTGAACGCGTCCACACCGGCATTCTCCATTTGACAAATCGAAGGGTTCGTCGGGGTTAAGCACCACGCTTCCGGGGGTAACAAACCTCCTCAAGACCCTCTCACCATCGCCGGAAGGCCAAGCGTAAGGTGGGCTGGGACCCACGCCAGTACATGAACGTCGACCGAGACCGACTGCGAGCAGATATCGAAGCGAATGCCGAACATGGCGAGATTGCGGTCGAAGCGGGCCGCGGCCGTACGGTACTCACAGGGACCAAAGCGAACCGCAGCGCCCGCGAAACGCTGGTCGAGCGGATGGAAGACGCTGATCTGGACGTGACGGTGGACGCCGTTGGAAACATCGCCGGAACGTGGACGCCCGACTCAGCGGACCCCGACGCCGCACCCGTCGCGGCGGGCAGTCACGTCGACTCCGTCCCGGAGGGCGGCATCTTCGACGGCCCGCTCGGCGTCTATGCGGCTCTGGAGGCGGTTCGAGCGATGCAGGAGGCTGATGTCGAGCCAGCCCGACCGGTGGTCGTCGTCTCCTTCACGGAGGAGGAAGGCCAGCGGTTCGCTGATGGGCTGCTCGGCTCCTCAGTCGCCGTCGGTGAACGTACCGTCGAGGAAGCACTCGCGATCCAGGACGACGACGGTATCACGCTCGGGGAGGCCCTCGACGAAATCGGCTTCCGCGGCGAGGGTCGACTCGACGCGAGCGCGTGGGACGCCTGGTACGAGCTCCACGTGGAGCAAGACACTCGGCTGGAACGCGAGGGCGTCCCCGTCGGCGTCGTCACGACCATCACGGGAATCACCCACTGCGAGGTGGAGGTGCTGGGAGAAGCAAACCACGCGGGCGCGACGCCGATGGACGAGCGAACCGACGCGCTCGCGGCTGCCTCGGAGGTCGTCCTCGACGTGGAAGCGGCCGCGAACGATGTGGTCGACCAAGAGAGCGAGACTGCTGTCGGGACCGTCGGCTCCCTCGATGTCTCTCCCAATGCGACCAACGTCGTTCCAGGAAAAATCGAGATGGGCGTCGACATCCGAGATATCGACTACCAGTCGATGCAGACGATCGTAGAAGCGACCCAAGCGAGTCTCAGCGTCGTCGAACAGTCCCGTGGCGTCGAGACGAGTTTCGAACGCCCGTTCGATCTCGAACCGACGCCGATGTCCGAGGAGCTCAGAGCAGGGGCTCACTGTGCCGGTGAGGAAGCGGGAATCGAGACGATGGATATCCACTCGGGCGCTGCCCACGACACGATGCACGTCGCCGACGTGACTGACGCATCGCTGCTGTTCGCGCCGTCGGTCGACGGTATCAGCCACAACCCCCTCGAGTGGACCGAGTGGGAGGACTGTGCGAAGGCGACCCGCGTGATGGCTGGGGCGATGGCCGGCGCAGCGGGTGCAGACCTATCGCTCTGAAGGTGTAGCGAGCAGGCGACCGGCTCCCCACGGGACGGCTGGTCGCACAACCGCGAACCGTCCCGCGGTAGTTCTCAATGCATAGGGACGTTGGCCACGCTCTCCCCTTTCAACTCCGGGTCAGTAGCCGATTTCTGCGAAGAAGTCGTCGACCCGCTTCATGTAGGCCTCGCGTTGGTCGAAGTGGGGGTTGTGACCGCTCTCCTCGAAGATTTCGAGGCGGGCGTCCGGCAATAGGTCGGCGATCTCCTCACTGGCCGCGGGCGGCGTAATCCAGTCGTGGCGGCCGACCGTGACCAACGCCGGCGCGCCGACACCGGGGAGGTCGTCGGTGTAGTCCATCTCGGGGAAAACATCGCTGAACATCGCGTTGTGTGTTTCGTGGTGAAATCGTAGCTCCGCGATTTGGTCGGCGGCGGCCTCGGCGTCGAACGCATCGAGCGAGGGTGCATAGAGCGGCAACATTCCGTGGAAGAGCCGGCGGAACTCCTCGTCTGAGCGGACCTCCCCGTCCATCACACGGTCGAGTTCGGCCGCCGTGATGTGAGGAACGTCGATGCCTCGCTCGCGCACCTCCGGAAGCCGTCGGCGGGCGATTTCGCGCGCTTCCAGGTCGTACTCAGGCGTCGCCGCTGTGTCCCGGAGGACGAACCCCGCGAGGTGCTCGGGGTAGTCGACCGCGTACTGCTGGGTGATGAAGCCGCCGTAGGACCCACCGACCAGCACCACGTCGCCGAGGCCGAGTTCGGCCCGAAGCGCCTCCACGTCGGCGGCGAACTGCTCGTTCGTGTAGGGGGGCTGGAGCTCCGAGCGCCCGCAGCCTCGGTAATCCGGTGCGACGAGATAATGGTCGTCGGCCAGCGGCGCGAACCCGCGGATTGATTTCCGGCCGTCGCTGATTCCGGGACCGCCGTGGAGTGCGAGCACCGCCGGGTCATTCGGGTCCCCCTGGGTCTCGACGTGGAGTTCCGCGCCGTTGAGTTCGAGCCGCATCTCCTCGCTCCGCCGCTCGCCGGCATCGTCGGCGTCGCCGCTCATCGGAGCACCTCCGTCGCCTCCTCGAGCAGCGAGACCGCGCGGTTGCGTTGGCGTTGGAGCGCGACTAGCTGCTTCTTCCGTTCGCTCGCGTCCATGTCGTTCAGGTGGGCCGCGGGAGCGAGCCCCGGGTACGGCGGCCGGTCGGTCGCGGGGTCCTGCTCGAACTGCCCTTCAGTGGTGTAGTCGACGCGGATGAGCGAGCGCTGGAGGGCGAGGATGGCTTCGTTGGCCGTCTCGGCGTCGATGTCGTCGGCGACGAACTCCGGGGGCCCACCAGCGTCGATGTCGTCGTAGAAGCCGTCGACGGCTGCGTCGAGAGTGCCGAGCGCCTCGCGGACCGGGGAAAGGTCGAACCGGTCGCCTGCTGCCTCGTCGTACTCCGCAAGGGTCTGCTGGTGTGACTCGACAGTGTGGCGGAAGTCCAAGGGGAGAATTTCCCGCCGGGCGAGTCGGGCGACGATAGTCGCGTAGACTCGGATATCCCGGACCAGCACGTCGGGGTCGGCCTTGTCCAGCGTGTCAGTGCTGAGGTGCCAGGCGTTGCTGTGGCCGCCACAGCCACCGACGGCGTGGTAGCCTCGCTCTTCGCGGACCGCTTTCGGGATGTTCGAAGAGAGCATCAAACAGCCAGTCACGCCGAGGTTGTTGAAGGAGTAGTCGCCGGCACGGGGCGGGCGGACCTCCGTGGCTGCTTTTCCGCACACGTCGTCGATGGCGTTCCTAGCGAGCGCGTCGGCTTCTGGCATCCAGCAGAGCATGTCCTCGAACTCCGTGGCTTCGGCGGCGCCGGGCGAGTCGACATTGACCTGTGCGACGCAGTTCTTGGAGATGTCCAGGCCGAACTGCTCGGCGTACCACGTCGAGCCGGCGTAGCGACCCGTGGAGTGCCCTGGCCACCAGCAGACACGGATATCCCGGCTGAGTTCGTCGGCGTGGTCCGCAAACACCCGAGCGAGTTCGAGCAGCGCTGCATCACCCGTCGCGTTGTCCGCGATGCCCACGTGCCAGGAATCGTAGTGGCCGTGGACAAGCACGAACTCGTTGTCACCGGTGTTCGAACCGCTCGACGGAATTCGGGCTTCGAGGACCGGAGCGTCGAACCAGCCCGTTTCGGTTTCGGCGGTCAACGCCATCGACGTGCCCTCGCCGAGTTCGCGTAAGCGGCGGCCGACCGGTGCGGCGGCCACGATGACCGGCACGTCCGGGATACGGTGTTCCTCTCCGGGTTCGGGTGCACCACCCCAGACTGGCGTCGCGATTCCCTCGTGGGGTTCGCGCTCGTGTGGGTGCACGACGACCACGCCCTCCACACCTGCCGCGTCCAGTTCGCCGATTGCTTCGATTGGGAGGAGTCCGTCGAGCACGGCGACGTTGCCAGTCATATCGCCCACCTCGCCGAGCTCTGTCGAGAGGATGTCGTCAACGCTCGCGGCGTCACCTGTTGCGAAGTCGACGAGCTCGCCAGCCGCCGTTCCGCCACCGAATGAGACGGTCTTGACCGCGTCAAACGATTCGCCGGCCGCTGCGAGGGAGGCCTCCCCCGGAATGGAGAGGTAGAGTTCGGGGTCGTAGCGCTCGTAGTCGACGCCCAGGTCGGTGAGTCGGTCCGTGACGTACTCGGCGGCCTCGACCTCCTCGTCGCTCCCGGAAACCCGTTCGAGTTCGGAGAACCGCTCGACCAATTCCCAGGGTTCGTCGGCTGACACCGCGTCGTACAGTTCCCGTTCGACGCCGGAAAGCGACGGCTCATCATGCTCTGAGAGTTCGTAGTCGTGCATCGACATACGTGTGGGTTGGTGCCACGGCTCAAGTTGGTTCCGGAGGCGGCCAACTGGGGAACCGCGGCTCCGCAGGACTCATTTCCCCAGCGCCGCACGCTCGACCATGAAGCAACACGTCTCTCGGTCCAAGGTGGCCGGACGCTGCCGCGCGCCGCCGTCGAAGAGCTACACCCACCGGGCAATCTTGGCTGCGGGCTATGCAGGTGAAGCGACCATCGAGGACCCGCTGGTGAGCGCCGACACGAAGGCGACGATGCGCGCCGTGGAGGCATTTGGCGGCGAGGTGGACCGCCTCCGCCTCAAAGAGACCGGGGCGCTCCCAGTCGACGGGTTCGACGGCCGCCCCGCGACGCCCGACGACGTTATCGACTGTGCCAACTCCGGGACCACGATGCGACTCGTCACCGCGTGTGCTGCGCTCGGAGAAGGGCTCACCGTTCTGACCGGCGACGAGTCACTCCGCTCCCGGCCCCAAGGACCGCTGCTTTCGGCCCTCGACGAACTCGGGACCCGAGCTGAGAGCACCCGGCGGAACGGGCAGGCGCCACTGGTGTTGGGCGGCCCACTCTCAGGCGGCGAGGTCGCCATCCCCGGCGACGTTTCCTCCCAGTATATCACCGCGCTGCTGATGGCCGGTGCAGTCACCGACGAGGGGCTGGATATCGAACTCGAAACAGCGCTCAAATCTGCGCCGTACGTGGAAATCACGCTCGAAGTGCTCGACGCGTTCGGCGTCGACGCAGAGCATACTGCGGACGGGTTCCGTGTTCCCGGGGGTCAGCAGTACGACCCAGAAAGTGGCCGCTACGCGGTTCCCGGTGATTTCTCCTCTATCTCCTACCTCGCCGCGGCTGGCGCCGTTGCCGCCGAAGATGGCGAGGCGGTAACCGTCGAGGGTGCCCAGCCCAGCGCACAGGGCGACACCGCCATCGTCGAAATCCTGGAACAGATGGGCGCGGATATTGACTGGGACCGCGAGGCCGGCGAACTCAACGCTGCTGCAGGAGCGCTCTCGGGCGTCGAAGTCGACGTTGGCGACACACCTGACCTGCTCCCGACTATCGCCGCCGTCGGCGCGATCGCGGACGGCGACACGCGAATCGTCAACTGCGAGCACGTCCGGTACAAGGAGACGGACCGCGTGAGCGCGATGGCCGAGGAACTCGGGACGCTGGGCGTCGAGACCACCGAGAAGCAGGACAAACTCACCGTGCACGGAGGCGACTCTGAACTCGTCGGCGCGGAGGTCGACGGTCGTGGGGATCACCGTATCGCGATGGCGCTGGCCATCGCCGGCCTCGTCGCCAAGGGAACGACGACCATCGCCGGCGCCGAACACGTCGATGTTAGCTTCCCGAACTTCTGGTCGGTGCTCGAGGATCTCGGCGCGACGGTTACGGACGCTGAATAGATGCAGGACTGAGAGACTGTCCTGTAACGGGGGCGGAAACGATTCCGTCCCCTGACTTTTGTCGGTACCAATAAACGGGACCATCCACGATTCGGCGATATGACCGACTCCGACGACCTTCTGGATAGCTACGCCGAAGACGGGTTCGTCTTCCCGGCCTACGGCGACCGCTGTTTTGCAGATGTGACCGAAAGCGCCCTCTCACTGCTGTCGGATGAGTTCAATCGAGAACTTCCCGACGACGCCTTTGGAGATCTGCTGAACGGCGAAGTCGACAACGTGGTCCTCCTCGTGCTTGATGGTCTCGGGTTAGATCAGTGGAACCGTTTGAATCGTCAGGTCCCGTTCTTCGAATCGTTCGAAGAGTTCGGTGAACTCTCCCCACTCACCTCCGTCTACCCCTCCGAAACGGCGGCAGCCATCACCACCCTCCACACTGGGCTTCTCCCGGCCGAACACGGGCTGCTTGGCTGGCATCAGTATTTCCGAGATATCGAGGCGTCCATCCAAACGCTCCCTTTTCTTTTGGAGGACGGCACCCGGGTCCACGACGCGCACCCGCTGGCGAACGCTCGTGAGCTGTTCGCCGGCGAAGCCATCTACGGCGCTGCTGAATCAGCGGGGATCGACACCCACGTCGCCCAGCCCGAGCGTATCGCGAACTCCGCCTCTTCACAGCTTACGACGGCGGGCGCTGACACGAACGGCTACTGGAACGTCGCAGATATGGCGGTCACAGTCCGGGACACACTCGCCGACGCCGAAGGCCCGACTCACGTGACCGCGTACGTCCCCAACGTCGACCACATCGCACATATCACCGGAACCGAGCAGGATCGCTATGACGCACAAGCCCGGATGGTCACCGAGGCAGTCCGCACGGGCCTGGTCGAAGAACTCGACGCCGAAACGGCCGAACGGACGGCACTGCTCGTGACGGCAGACCACGGACACACCAACGTTGACCAGTCCGAACAGGTCGATCTTTCCGTGCCCGAAGTGCAGGATACGCTTCAAACGGGAGAGGATGGGGAGCCGATTCCCCCAGTCGGCGGGCCGCGGAACGTCCAGTTCCACGTGGAAGATGGTCGTGTCGAAGAACTTCGGAGCTACCTTGAGGCGAATCACGACGTGCTCACACTCGATCGCGAGGAGTACACAGAACGCGGCCTCTTCGGTGAGAACGAGGTCGAACCAAGCGAGATGTTCGAACGCCGCGCTCCTGACCTGGTGGCCGTCCACAAGGAGACGGTGATGTGGTACCACGGCGACGAGAAGATTGGTGTTCACGGTGGCATGACACCAGCAGAGATGCTGGTTCCGTTCGCAGCAGCCCGAATCAGCGACTTGCAGGAGTAGCCGTCGCTGCCGCGAGCCACGGCGCATGTGGCAACAACGCTCACTTCTCAGACCCGCGCAGTTCTGCAACCACTATATGGGCGGCGCTCCCACCCGTCAGTAATGAACGGAAATCGGTTCGGCCGTCTCTTTCAGGTGACGACCTACGGCGAGAGCCACGGCCCGGGGATGGGCTGTACGGTGAGTGGCTGCCCCGCGGGCGTTGAACTCGACGAGGAACTGATTCAGCGAGATCTCGACCGGCGCAAGCCCGGTCAGTCGATGATTACGACCAGCCGGGGCGAACCCGACGAGGTCTCCATCATGTCGGGGCTGCAGGACGGCTACACGACGGGCACCCCAATCGGGATGACGATCCAGAACAAGGACGCCCGCTCGGGCAAATACGAACCGTTCGTCACGGCGCCTCGACCCAGCCACGGCGACTTCACCTACTCCGCGAAGTTCGGCACGCGGAACTGGGGCGGCGGCGGCCGCTCTTCCGCTCGGGAGACGGTGAACTGGGTCGCCGCCGGCGCAATCGCCAAGCAAGTACTCGAACAGAGCGAGTTCGACGTCCAGGTCAAAGCCCACGTCAACCAGATCGGCGACGTCGAGGCTGGCCCAGTCAGTTTTGAAGAGATTCTGAAACACAGCGAAGAGAACGAGGTCCGCTGTGCAGATCCGGCGGCCGCCGAGGAGATGCGCGACCTCGCCGACCAGTATCAGAAGGAGGGTGACTCCATCGGCGGCGGCATCTACTTCGAGTGCCGGGGCGTCCCCCGGGGACTCGGCGCTCCGCGGTTCGACAGCTTCCCAAGTCGGCTCGCACAGGCCATGTACTCTGTGCCCGCCGTCAACGATTTCGAGTACGGAATCGGCCGCGAAGCCCGGACGACCGCCGGCAGCGAGTACAACGAAAACTGGGAGTTCGACGACGACGGTGAGCCCGTTCCCGTCGGCAACGACCACGGCGGCATTCAGGGCGGCATCACGACCGGCCAGCCAATCTACGGCGAGCTCACCTGGCACCCACCGGTCTCCATCCCGAAGACCCAGCAAACCGTGGACTGGGAGACTGGTGAGGAGAAAGACATCACGGTTACTGGCCGGCACGATCCGGTGCTCCCGCCGCGTGCGGTGCCGGTTGTCGAGGCGATGGTGAACCTCACGATTCTCGACTTCATGCTCCTCGGTGGGCGCATCAACCCGGACCGACTCGATGGCCACCCGGGCGAGTACGACACGCACTACCACCCCAGCAGCCCCCGGAACGAAGATTAACCGCAGAACTCCTGGGTGAGGAAGACGGTCCCGTTCTCGTCGACGAAGACGCCGATTCCCTGAACCTCGTAATCAGGATCGAGGATGTTTTGTCGATGCCCGGGGGATTTCATGAGGGAGTTGACGGCAGCAGTTGAGATGTTATGTCTATTGTTCAGATATGACTGTACTCTCTTGTGACCTCCACCAATCTCTCGAAAGTATATATTCTGCCCATACTTCGAACAAGATGAATTATACTCATGCCTCATCATCGGATGGGTTGTACCATTAGGGCCACTGTGCGCAAAGTAATCTCTTTGCGCCATATCCCACGATTTATACCGAGCGATAGCGTCGAGTTTTTCGCTCCGCGCAAGCGGCTCGACCCCGTGGGCTTTCCGTCGTTCGTTCATCTTTCGGTGAACGAGGTCCTCGATCTCACTCACCTCGACATCGTACGTCGCTGCTGACGGTGTCGTTGGTTTCGCTGGGCTTTCTGCTTTCTCGTCGATTTTTTCCGGCGTCGAGGCCGTTGCGGTGTCTGTCCCACTCGTTTCCGTCTGTACGATGCATCCTGCCGTGAGGACCAGGAGACAGACCGCAACAGTTGCTGATTTCATGGTTCACTGTTCCGGCAGACGGCAGGCTT
>Ga0306908_1000471_pt1 | contig 14728 bp, 20 predicted proteins | sample AntRauTorcE11899_FD_190430 | JGI IMG/M metagenome (GOLD analysis project Ga0306908, IMG submission 190430) | Saline lake microbial communities from Rauer Islands, Antarctica - Metagenome Torckler E11 #899 (v2) (version 2) | ecosystem: Environmental > Aquatic > Non-marine Saline and Alkaline >... | reverse complement strand
GTTGGCTATCGCATCAATGGTGATGGTGTCACCGTTCTCAACCAACGCCAGAGGCCCGCCATCCGCCGCTTCCGGCGTAATATGGCCAACCACAAAGCCATGGCTGCCGCCGGAAAACCGGCCATCGGTAATCAGTGCCACATCGTTGCCCAGACCTTTGCCCATAATAGCCGAGGTGGGCGTCAGCATTTCCCGCATACCAGGACCACCTTTGGGGCCTTCGTAGCGAATCACCAAGACATCTCCGGCCACCACCGTGCCGTCCATGATCCGCTCCTGCGCTTCTTCCTCCGAATGAAACACCCTGGCACGGCCCGTGAAATCGGTACCTTCCTTGCCGGTTATCTTGGCCACCGCACCGGTAGGCGCAAGGTTGCCGTAAAGAATGCGCAAATGGCTGTCTGCCTTGATCGGGTTATCAAAGGCACGAATGATGTCCTGCCCTTCCGGGTAGGGTTCCACACCCGCCAGGTTTTCCGCCAGCGTCTGGCCGGTAACCGTCAGGCATTCGCCATGCAGCAGGCCGCGATCAAGCAACATTTTCATCAGCGGCTGAATGCCCCCGATGGCCACCAGTTCCGACATCATGTAATGGCCGCTGGGGCGCAGGTCTGCCAGAACAGGCACCCGCTTGCCAATGGTCACAAAGTCGTCAAGATTCAGGTCCACCTCAATAGTGCTGGCCATGGCAATCAGGTGCAGCACTGCGTTGGTGGAGCCACCCAGGGCAATCACCACGGTGATGGCATTCTCGAATGCTTCCCGGGTCATGACGTCGGATGGCTTGATGTCTTTTTCAAGCAGATTGAGAACGGCGGCACCGGCGGCCCGGCAATCCGCTGCCTTACTGTCAGAAACGGCGTTCTGGGCCGAGCTTCCGGGCAGGCTCATGCCCATGGCCTCAATGGCCGAGGCCATGGTATTGGCCGTATACATGCCACCGCAGGAGCCGGGGCCGGGAATGGCGGTTTCCTCGATCTGCTTGACCTCGATCAGGTCCAGATCGCCTCTGGCATGGGCGCCCACAGCCTCAAATACCGAAATGATATCGGTGTGATTCTCGCCCGGCAAAATAGTACCGCCATAAACAAACACTGAGGGCCGGTTCAATCGCGCCAGCCCCATCACGCAGCCCGGCATGTTCTTGTCGCAGCCACCGATAGCGACCAGACCATCAAAGCCCTCACAACCGGCAACGGTCTCTATGGAGTCTGCAATAACCTCTCGCGACACCAGCGAATACTTCATACCCTCGGTGCCATTGGCGATACCGTCAGACACGGTAATAGTGTTAAAAGTCAGACTTTTACCGCCGGCGGCGTCAGCTCCGGCAGCGGATTCCTGCGCCAGTTTGTCGATGTGCATGTTGCAGGGAGTCAGATTGCTCCAGGTAGAGGCAATACCAATTTGAGGCTTGCGGAAATCCTCGTCTTTAAAGCCTACAGCTCGAAGCATAGCGCGGCTTGCGGATTTTCCCAGTCCGTCCACGACAGGCGCGGAATACCGACGGCGTTTGTCGTCTGTCATGACCTTGTTCTCCCTTATTTTTCGTAACTGATTGTTTTATATATTAATCTAAAACGGGCCGCCTTTTCAGGCTGCCCGGCAGTGTTCAGTAAAGGGGAGTACGGCAAGAGCTAAGCACCCTAGCCGTTTACATAAACAGGCCCGAACCCATAGTTCCACAATATAACCGAACCGACACGCGTCGACACCAGAATAACCAGAGCTACTGTCAACAGCGACACTGCGTACATCACAGCCCTATCCCTGTGGATACCCATGACAATCGGCAGGCCATTAAACATCAGCCAGGCAGCAGAGCAGGCCGCCAACATGAACACGATAACGTTAAACCAGGGGTTGGGATACAGCAGGGCAAAACCTGCCAGGAAAAGCGGCGTGCAGGAGTAGGATGCCAGGGCAATGCCCCTTGAAGGAACCTGTTCTTCATTGGCGCCATAAGTCCTGGCCATCCAGTTAATCGCATAACCCAGCGCAAACACGCCCACCAGCACTGCAAGGTAGGTCAGAACGCTTAACTGCATCGCGCTGATTTCAGTAAACTTGATCAACCGATCGTTGCCGACGGTCCAGCCGAAATGGGCGGTTGAGATGTACGCGCAGATCGGGCCGATTGCAGCAAGAACAAACACATAAGCGACATATAGTCGGCGCGGGGGCGCATGTTCCTTCCGAATCGCGTCCCACTCACTATCCGGGTGGGTAAATAGTCCAAAGGCGTGATTCAGGAGCATTGCTAGGCCCTCATTGTCTGATGTTGTTTTAATGTAGGTGACTACGCCAAATTTAACGGCGCAGATCAAGCCCTTTATAGCGCACTATAGCGAAATTGGTCCCCGTAAACATCGGATAACAGAAAATTCACCAACCATCAGGCCTGGCGTGGATCTGTTGCCTCTATCAATGGCCAATGGCCGAGCAGTTTCATGATTTCCCCGGTATTGATATTTCGGCGTTAAAACAATGAATGTGGGTCAGCGTAGGAATAGCCTGTGGCTTCGGCGACCTCTTTGAAGGTTACCTTGCCATGGTACACATTGAGGCCAGCCAACAGATGAGAGTCATCTTTCATGGCCTGCTCTGGCCCTTTATTGGCCAGCGCCGCAATGAACGGGAGAGTGGCGTTGTTCAGCGCCAGCGTTGATGTCCGTGCAACCGCACCGGGCATATTAGCAACGCAGTAATGCACGACCCCATCCACCACATAGGTAGGTGCATCGTGAGTCGTCGGCTTCGACGTTTCCGCGCAGCCGCCCTGATCAATCGCCACATCCACGATCACACTGCCTTCCGGCATGCGTTTGATCATATCCCGGGTGATCAACTTGGGCGCAGAAGCGCCGGGAATCAGCACCCCGCCGATAACCAGGTCCGACTCGCAAACCGCCTCGCTGAGCGTTGCCACCGTGGAAAACAAGGTGCTAACCCGGTTGCCATAAAGATGGTCAAGGTGGCGCAACACATCCATATTGCGATCAAGTACCGTCACCTGCGCCCCCAGCCCTACCGCCATTGCCAGGGCATTCTGCCCCACTACACCGCCGCCGATAATCGCAACTTTCGCCGGGGAAACTCCCGGCACACCGCCCAGCAAAACACCACGGCCACCTTGGGCCTTCTCCAGACAATGTGCCCCAGCCTGAATCGACATTCGTCCTGCCACTTCCGACATGGGCGCCAGCAACGGCAGCCTGCCGTGACGGTCGGTGACCGTTTCATAGGCGAGGCAGGTAGCGCCCGATTTTACCAGGTCATCGGTCTGGGCCTGATCCGGCGCCAGATGCAGATAGGTAAACAGGGTATGGTCCGGCGTCAGCAACGCCCTTTCCTTGGCCTGGGGTTCTTTGACCTTGACGATCATTTGTGCGGCAGCATAAACCGCCGGGCCATCGTCAAGAATCTGGGCACCGGCTTTGCGGTAGTCTTCATCGGTGAAGCCAATCGCCAAACCTGCATCCGCCTGAACGTACACGCCGTGCCCATGGCCACAGAGTTCGTGAACGGCCGCAGGGGTCATCCCTACCCGATACTCATGGTTCTTGATTTCTTTTGGTACGCCGATTTTCATGGTTTTCCCCTTGAATCGGTCCGGTAAACAATCTGCCATCGGCTACAGTGTAGTAAACAGATGTGACACAAACACCCAACCAACCAGGCAAACAACTCAAATGGAGCGGGAACGAATGAATACCCACAAACATGCAATGGCTGCTGCTTCCTTTTCAATGGCTGCGGCGCTTACCCTGACAAGTGGACAGGCATCCGCCGAAATGCAGACAGAAACCGTGGAATATGAAGTCAACGGTAAGACCTTCACCGGCTACATGGCTTACGACGACGAAGCTGAGGGCAAGCGCCCTGGTGTTCTTGTGGTTCATGAATGGTGGGGACACAACGAATTTGCCCGAGAGCAGGCCGAGAAACTGGCGGCGGCGGGCTACACCGCGTTCGCCCTGGACATGTACGGTTCAGGCAAGCTGGCAGAACACCCTGAAGATGCCCAGCAATTCATGAAGGAAGCAACCAAGGACATGGATCAGGTCAAGGCCCGGTTTATGGCCGCCAAAGAGCTACTGCAACAGCACGACAGTGTCGACAGCAGCAAGATTGCGGCCCAGGGGTACTGCTTTGGCGGGGCCGTGGTGCTGAACATGGCCCGGCTGGGCGTGGATCTGGACGCCGTCGTGAGCTATCACGGAGCGTTGGGGAGCCCCATCAAGGCTGAAGCCGGCAAGGTCCAGCCACGGATTCACGTATACACCGGTGGCGCAGACAAGATGGTGCCTTCAGACCAGGTTTCCGGCCTGGTGAAAGAAATGCAAGATGCCGAAGCCGACCTGACTCTGGTCAGCTTCCCGGGCGTTCTGCATTCCTTCACTAACCCGGGTGCAGACAAAGTCGCCGAGGAATTCAATATGCCCATTGCCTACAACGAAGATGCTGCAAATCGCTCATGGGAAGGCACAATGCGGCTTTACAATGAAGTTTTCAATAACTGAACTCTCAAAGGGCCAGCTATACAAACTCGGCTGCGGGCTTAACAGGACAAAGGCTAGCGATCGGTTTAGTTGGTCAGGTTTGCTTTGATCCCGAACTGATACAGTGGCAGGCGCGGTTCGTACAATGATTAGTAATGCATCAAACAAACTATTTTTACGCAAAGGGACATGTATGAATAATTCTAAAGACGTGCTGCAATCCCCACTCTTTCAAACCGTCGCCGGCCTGGCTTTTGAATCGATTATGGTGACAAAAGCCACTTCCGATCATAAAAATTCTGTGATCATCTATGTAAACCAGGCCTTCAGCAATCTGACCGGCTATTCTGCGGATGAGGTTATGGGAAAAACACCGGGACTGCTCCAGGGACCGGAAACCGAGAGTGGAGTAAAAGAGCGTTTGTCTGAAGATCTGAAAAATAATCGGACCTTTCACGGCAATACCATTAATTACCGCAAAGACGGCACCGCTTTTACCATTGAATGGAAAATTTCACCGGTGATGGATGGCGACGAAGTCACGCATTATGTGGCAGTCCAGAGAGCTATTGATTAGGGCTGAGAAATGCGCCCGAGCAGCGGGCAAGATTATATTATGTGCAAAAGTCACAAAATCCATCCACAAAAAAAGGCAGCCGAAGCTGCCTTTTTCAACGAAACTGGAGTCAGTTAGACAGCAGTAACATTTTCCGCCTGAGGACCTTTCTGGCCTTGGGTAACAGTGAACTCGACCTGTTGGCCTTCTGCCAGAGTCTTGAAACCGCTGCCCTGAATTGCGCTGTAGTGAACGAATACGTCCGGGCCGCCTTCACGAGTGATAAAGCCAAAGCCTTTAGCTTCGTTGAAGAACTTAACAGTACCGGTAGTAGTAGACATATCTTAAACTTCCTGAAATCAATCATTTAATCTGCCGCCAAACATCACCACGATGGTTGATCAGCGTTTACGGAAAAACAGAGCTCGCGGAATCAAAAACAGGACGGTAACTACTTACTACAGAGGTACGCCTTATTCATGAATGCTTTACTAATCTTTCCTACAAGAAAGACTCTACTACTGAACGCCCGTGTTGCCAAGGGTAATCTGAAAATTTTAGGTAAGTAGTGATACCAAGGTACTCAAGCCAGTCTCAGGGCCGTGACTGCCTTGACGGAGGCACTCTGGACACCAGCGGGAATTCTCGACCTGATTATCTCACCAGCCGGCACCATTCGCCCTGGCTGTGATGATCTGGCCGAGCGGGTAGCCAGGTGCACCGACAGCTAAAAACCACTCAATCCCCCGATCGTGATCGATTTATGACGGCTTTTATATTTCTAGCCGGTTGATCCAAAGTGCTGCACTTATTCTACGATTCCAGCTTGCGAGTAGGTATATTGTCTCATGGTGCTAGTCGGTCCCAAATTCTTTCTCAAACTCACCCTTTTTCAACTCTAAACGCTTTTCCAAATCAGCAAGAGCTGGAAAAACATTAGAACTAATGTCCACGTCTTTTCCACTAAGCCTACTTGTAGTATATTCTGCCAATACAGGATTTTTAGGCAGATAGCGATGGGACGACGGCTCGCCTAAATCAACCTTTTTCGAAACAGCCCTGCCATTCCCAAGCCCTTCAGGAACATTTATATAGATATCTCTCTTCTGTGGCATTAAAGTATCGCTATGCGACGAACCTATTCCACCAATAAGGAAATTAAAACTAACAAAATAATTAGCCGCGATATTTTCATGAGCGGGAATTTACTATTCATACTTTATATCCTGGCATTCTAGTGAAAACGTCATGACCGTGTTAACTATGGTTGCGGCTGACCGCATAGGTCGCCCCCGCAACGATGAGCGCGACTATTGCAATGATGTCTGCAATGACGACCTTACGAACTGACTCATTGTACCCACCAACTGACCATGCGATGGCGATGAAGGCCACAACATTAACCAGACCCGCAATGATTGCCAACGGTTGTAGCGACGGTTGGAATGCTGCGTACAACAGGAATAAGCCAAGCAGCCCAAACAACACAGCTCGGTGACGCATCAGGATTTCGAGGTTGGGCTCGCCCAGAGAGATACCATACAAAGCCCAAAGGCGGTCCACGCCCAAAACGCCAGATACAGGTAGCAAATGAATGATGCCTACGAGTACCAGCAAGCCAGTGACAACTTTATCATGTTCGCCTTCTCTTCCTGAAGTTAACGCCCGGCTCAATTTCAGCCTGCCAGGCTTTTGGTGACTCACCGATCAACTTGGCGATGGCCTCGTCCTTAATTTTCTGAAGATTAATAGGGATTGTTTTTAAAATGTTGAAACATACAAACTTTCAACCTTATCTCTAGCCCATTGCGTTTTACGTAAGAATTTTAGAGATGACTTAATTGACGGGTCACTCTTGAAACAATTGATGTTGATCCGCTGAGCCAGCCCTTCCCAGCCGTAATATTCCACTAATCGGGTTACGACTTTTTCTAACGTAATGCCATGTAAAGGATTATTTTCCTGATTATTACTCATATTATAGGTTTTATTATCCTTCTGAAGGGTAAATGCCGCATAACGCTGCCAGTATGCGCGTTTTTGTAGTGGAGGCGAAGGCCCAACGAGAAAGACACCACTGTGCCTGGCCTTGTTACAAAGTGCTATTCCACAAACTCGAATATCGAGTACAACTCTTTTGGCTTTAAGAAATCACAATCGATTTTTAAAATTCCATCAACGGACAGTCAATGCACAAACCATAGTTAACAAATAAGGATAGGTCGCGCGCAGCCGCGACCTATCCTTATTTGTTATGTGCTTAAGATACCGCCAGATTCATAGAGTTTTTCAAACTCGCCTTTTGCTCGCATTTTGTGATTAATGCACTCAACCATGTGGCTGTCAGATTTGAAGATCTCGCAGCCCTTGGGAGCAACATAGTAGTCATTCCACGCCCTCAGTTTTTTTGCACGCTCTTGTGATCTTTTTCTTGCCGCCTCGCGGGCTCTTTGCTCTTGAAGCCTCTTTAAACTTGCCTGCTCTTCTCCCTCGGCTTGAATCTTAGCCGCTCGCTCCTGCTGCTCAGCAACAGCTTCCCGAAGTGCTTCAGTTGCAACATGAGCTGCATAACTCAGATAAGCTGCTCTAGCTGCAAAGGTAATTATTCCCGCCAGAAGTACACCTGCTGCAATCTTTAAAACTAGCTTCATATATTCAACGTTTCCTTGCTAATCCACATAACGCTTGGCTCTGCGGCGTTCCGGAGCGCAGCGTAGGCATGTCCGGCAGCAGCCACTTGTTATGGGGTGGAACATCCTGCATCATTTAATGATACCAGTCTTCACGGAGTGTCAAATGACTGCGCTCGAACTCAAAACCCTAAGAAATGCCGCCATGACCCTCTCTGAGCAGGAGCGTGCTGCTTTAGCCAGAGATCTGGTGGCCAGTTTGGACAGCCCTCCAGAGGACAATGTTGCAGAAGCCTGGGACCGTGAAATTTGCCGAAGAATCCAGCAGATTGAGTCAGGAGAAGCTGAGTTACTCGATCCAAAGGAAGTTCTGTCTCGTGCCCGGGCTCGAATCGGAGGCTGATACTTTTGAAAGTAAGAGTCAGCAGGGAAGCTGCCACAGAATTGGAAGAAGCTGCTTCCTGGTACGAGCAGGAGGAAGTTGGGCTTGGAATACGCCTGATTGATGCTTTTGAAGAAGCCATTAAACTGCTCGAAGAGCCAAATCCCCCACTGGTCCCAGCCCCATACGAAGCTGCAAGAGCCGGGGCAAGACAACTCATTCTTTTTAGATTCCCATTCTCGCTCATAACCATCGAAAAACAACAAACTATCATAGTCGTTGCTTTTGCCCACCACTCAAGGAAACCAGGCTATTGGCGGAGTCGGATTACCCCATAACGCAGAAGGCAGCGGCGCGAGTCAGCGCGTCCGCTGGCCTGACTTGTTAGCAGAGATGTCCTTAAACCCACCAGAGACATACTTGTGCAAAACACTGGAAACCAGAGATTGGTACGGCAGGCCCTCTTCCAAAGCCCGGCGCTGAAGCGCCTCCAGATCCCGGCTAGAAATACGGATATTGATCCGCTTGTCTTTCTTGAAGGCTTCTTCGGCTGCCTTCGTGAGATACTCGCGCCGATCGGCATCCAGATCCGATTCGAATTCCCCGGACTCGTATGCCTCAAGCAACTCTTGCTCTTCAAAATCTAATTTAGTCTTGGCCATACAATCCCCCTAAAAATTTCTTGGTAGCCTTGCGGCTGGGGATGATCGTTTTGAGAAAGATCTCCCCGTCATTCTCAACATACGGTACCAGCCAGGCGTAATCATCAATCCGAACCAAAAATAGACGCTGATTCGGATACTTATCCCTGTTGGGATGAGGTCCATCATCAAGTAAACCATCAGACTGAAGGGCGAACAGAACGTCTTCGAAAGAAGCTCCGCGCTCGCTCATCAACTGCTGGTTCTTTTCAGCATTCCAGTTAATTTGCTTCATGAAACGAGTCTAGCAGAGTGTGTGCCTATTGGCATCGTGCTAACGCTTGGCTCACGCGCCGGTTTGGAGCCGCGAAGCGGCGAAAAATCGGTCGCCGTGTAGCCGATTGTTAAAGCCTGCCTAGCCAGTAGTGCGGCCGCCGCCAGTCATGTGCAACCGCTAGAATCTGGAAACAGCTAGGCTTTTTTCGATAGACGATGGGTAGCGGAAATCGATGAAGGGGAGCTCTGCGGATATCCGGCTCCAGCTTGACCTGCCAAGCTTCTGGTGAATCGCCGATCAGTTCGGCCAGGGCCTAAATTCCTCTATAAAGGCACTACCCAATCCTGGAACCTTCGATTCGTAGTAACCGACTGATTCCAAAAACTCGGCTTCCGCTGCCGGGTGAAAAAAGTAGTTCATTTGATCAGTGCCCGAGCCTTCCTCATTACGTCATCACCGGGCACAGGTTGAACCGAGCCATTATCAAGTTCGTCTGCTCTTCGACGAGCCTCAAGCAACCAGTCAGACCTAAGCTCTTGCTCTGACGGAGATTCCAGACTCAAGACCAATCGCTGAATCAGCTGGGCTCGCTCCTCTTTTGGGAGGTGGAGTGCCTCGTCTTCAATTCTCTGGAGAATCATGGGCGAAACCTCTCGTTCGTGTAAGTGTCGATTTTGACACGGATGGGTAACGATCGCCACGACTCGGTTTTTCCACTTTAACGCTGTTAGGCGACTGCGGTACAACACTAAGATCAGAATTCTTTTGTATCAAAAGCCCAAAAATAGCATGTCCAACGCTGCAGAAATCTGATCCTGCTGTTCAGCAAGGCTGCCAACGCCGAAACGCAATTCACCTTCGGAAACAGCCGCCATGTACTGAGTGGCCATTACTACCTCTTGCCCCTCAATATTAAATACAGGATTAAGCCTCTGCGCAGGGGACGGTGCCGAGGTTTTGGGCAACAGTGGCACAACAACGCGGGTGTTCAAGCCACTGATAAGGTCTGACTGGACGTCCAATAGAAACCCAGCCCCACCCTTATTTTCAAAGATATCGAAACGGGCCATCAGAACTGACGATACTGTGCGAGAGGCAAACCGTTAGCTTCAACGTATGCGTTCGAGCTTGCGAGGGCGCTAGCGTTATCTTTCAGCCAGTTCGCCTTCTTATAAAGTTTCACAGCCTCCGCGATCCCTGCCTCTGCAGACCTCGAAACATTGATTCCCAAACCTTTTGCTTCTTTGAGAAGGGCACTATCCAGCGATAGGTTTGTTGGCTTTCGTGAGGGTTTGGTGGCTTCAGCAGCTTGCATGGTTCAGTACTCGTAGGGTGTGGAACACCCATGATATGCGCATATTACTTGCGCATCAACCTGTGCTACGACAAACTTTGGTGCTGACGTAGCAGAGTCCCGGGAGTTGGCCTAATCGGGATAGGGCGAGGCCTCACGGCCCCGCTCCCCCCACACCACCGGGCATACGGATCACGTACCACGGCGGTTCGGTTGATTGAGTCGTTCAGCAATCCACAAGGTCCGGGAGCCCCATAGAGGCAAAGTACTGCCTCGGCAGGGCCTGTCTTAGACCCGGACTATGGCTCAAACGCCACGGGCCATGAGCGGACTTAGCCGTATTCCAGGCCAGTTTTACACTCACTCCGCGCTTGCGCAACTGGCGGTAACCGGATCGTTCCCATTGCTTTAAGTGATAACACCGGAGCTTGCGACGTACCCACTTTTCCAGATCCCGGATCGGCGATTTCACTTGCGCAAAACCGTAGTAACCTTTCCAGCCTCTCAGGTACACCACTAACTCATCGATCACCGTTTGCATGGTACGACCTCGCGTTCGCCGGGTGATGGCCCGAACGCGATACTTGAACTGCTGTATTGCGTCATCGCTCACCTTGCGTCGCTTCTCCCGATCCCGTCGAGTGAACGTGAACCCCAGGAACACTCGCTCCCAGGGACGACCAACCGCGCTCTTTTCCTCATTCACGGTAAGTTTCAGCCGACGATGTAGATAGCCGGTGATGCTTGCCAGTACTCGCTGACCGGAACGCTGGCTTTTGACGTAGATGTTGCAGTCGTCCGCGTAGCGGACGAACCGGTGACCACGTCGCTCCAGCTCTTTGTCCAGTTCATCCAGTAGCAGGTTCGCTAACAATGGTGACAGCGGGCCGCCCTGTGGGGTGCCTTCCGAGGCCGGAGCCCAGACATCCCCCACCAGGGCGCCTGCCTTGAGGTAGCGGTTGATCAGTTTAAGTATCCGTTCATCCGTGACTCGTCGCTTCACCAACGTCATCAGTTTGTCGTGGTTGACCCGGTCAAAGAACTTTTCCAGATCCATGTCCACGGTCCATCGATACCCTTCGTTAATGTAGCGTTGGGCTTGATGGATGGCCTGATGGGCAGAGCGCCCAGGTCTGAAGCCATAGCTGGAATGGGAGAAGCTTCTGTCCCACTCCGCCTGCAAGACCTGAAGCAATGCCTGCTGGATCAGACGATCAAGTACGGTCGGGATGCCCAGTTTGCGTACGCCGCCTTTGGGCTTGGGTATTTCTACCTGTCGCACCGGCTGAGGCCGGTACGTGCCTTTCAGTAACTGTGCGGCTAGTCTGGGCCAGTGCTGTTTTACAAAGGCGGTCAGGTCGTCAACGGTCATGCCGTCTATCCCTGCGCTTCCTTTGTTGCGTTTGACCTGACGGAAAGCGCGGCGCAGGTTGTCTCTGTCCAGCACCCGCTCCATCAGTCGATCGTGAACAACCGGAGTGTCTTCTCTGCCGGATCCAGCCACCACTTCACCCCCTGTTTCCAGGGACAGCGTTTGCTGTTTTTCCGGTGCGTTATGGGGTCTCATCTCAACAGTAACTGCTCTCTTCTTTCAAACCCCTGTTCCAAGGGGTACCGTTCGGGCCTTCCCGTAGACATTCACTCCTGAAAAAAAAATCAGTCGAGTAATCACCGGTACTATGCCCTCTGCTGACTTCTCCTGTGCGGTCGGGGCCAATCACTCAGCCCTCAGCGGTTTTCAACTGCACGCAGCGTCCCAGCGCAGCAACAGGAGATCTCCCGGGGTAAGACACTTAACTTTCATCGCGTAGACGCTCAATTTATAAAACATATCCCAGTTGCAGATGGAGGGCTTGGCAGTCACGTGCCCGCTGGCCCCGAATATGTCACACCTCATATTGAGTTCTTGTTCATCGCCCCGCGATTTTGCGTTGGGCTTCCTCCAGACCTCCCTCGCGGGTTTAGCCCTTGCCCTTTCGCTAACCTTCGGCTCTGCGAATACCTGGTATCGGGACTTTCACCCGACTAGTTAAGTGCCATGCCCGGCACACACGCCAGCCATAAGCGGCGCCCTGTCAAGGGCGTCCGGTGGAGGCCGAAGGCCGGAACGAATTTGATGGCCTTGTTACAATTTGAACCAATTGTGGCATATTGCTACAATTGAAGAAATCCTCAAGAGGACATAAAAATGGCCAGTAGCAGTATACGTCTAGATCGAAATCTTATTGAAAAAGCAACCATTATAGCCAAAGCACTAGATCGTACGCCGCCCAAGCAAATTGAGCATTGGGCAAAAATCGGTGAAATGATGGAAGACAACCCCGATTTACCATATGAATTTGTAAGGCAGGCCATCATCGCGAAAGCAGAACGAGAAGCCGGAAAGCTTGAGGCCTACGATTTTGGTTAAAGCTACCAGTGTTTTACAGACGCCTACATTCAAGAAAGCAGTAAAAAAACTTAAAGCCAACCAAAAAAGGGATCTAGATTCAGCCATCAAGGAACTGATGGCTGATCCCGTTCTTGGAGAGCAAAAAAAAGGCGACCTTTCTTTCCTACGTGTACACAAATTCAAAATGAACAAGCAACCGACTTTGCTAGGATACGGCTTTGATGATGGTGCCTTGGTTCTCGAATTAATGGCCTTGGGATCACACGAAAACTTTTATCGCGATATCAAACGGCACAAATAATTGTAACGCTTGCAGCATGCGCGCCCATGAAATGGAGCCGAAGGCGCAATGTAATGGGCGTCGCCGTGCCTGCACTTGTTATACCCGGTGGAGCCAATAACCCGGCTTGCGGCTTTGATGCATTATCGCAACTACGTGGCAGGTAGAAATGGAAGGCTTATACACGATAGCGTATGGGAATTTTGTCAGTAAAAACCTGCGTGTGCGCTTACTGAATTTCGGCCATGTTTCTGGCAACGACTTTATCGATTCGTAGGCAGACTCCAGTTCGTTGACGAAATCATCCCCCAAACCAACTGCCTGCTGTTCGTACCATGAGTAAGCTTCTTGTAGCTCGTCATATATCGCTGGATGAAAACTCAACTCAGCCATTACGAGGGACGCTTAAGTTGGCCTTTAATTTCTTCCCATGACACCCCTTGAACTTTGCCAGTCTCAAGTTCATCGATTCGCTGTTCAGCAAGAGAGGACCAAGCAGCATCGACCCCTTCGTCGTGCTGAGTTTCAAGGCTAGAAATCAGACAATGGGCAAGCAAAGCTCGGTCATTGGCTGAAAGCCCTTTTGTCTCTTGAATGACTTGCTCGAGTCTCATGGTCGTAGAACCTCTTCGCGTTAGCAGTTTTGCTTTTAAATTCTAGCATGACGGAGACGGGGGTCTGAAAGAAACGGTATAACGCTGAGGTAACCGGCGCCGGAGCGCAAGCGGAGGGAACCAAAAGCGCCACGCTTTTGGCGTCCGGTTGACCGACTGGTTAAGGGCCGGTTACCCGTTGTTTTGTATTGGCACCTAAGACCGAATGCCTACTCCCGATACTTTGCACCAGCACGACCCATGGCGCCAGGAACCAGAACACCGAATGGGCGGACGTTGCCCGATGAAATCGCCGGATGGCCCCGCGACCTGAACACCAGATTAGCCGCCAAAACCGTTGCCAGACTGAAGGCTGTTTTCAGCCTGCGGCCAGCCACTGAAGCCCGCGCCAAACACCAAACCAATGAACACCGGGGCAAGGCCTTTAACGCTTGCAGCATGCGCGCCCTTGGAATGGAGCCGAAGGCGCAATGGAAAGGGCGTCGCTGTGCCTGCATTGGTTAAATTCAGTCGGATTGATTGCCATATAGCTTAGCCCCGTAAACAATGTGCGCATAGAAAAGTAGCGGCACGAAAATGAGGAATGCTAGGCCAACCACACCTTGATGCTCCAGTGATTGACGATACGTCGGTTTAATAAAACCGAACGAAGCGACGTACAGAATCAATCTCGACACGTTAATAAAGGGCCAAGCCACTATCAGAAATAGGACCCATATTACCGAAGCAACAACAAATGCTTGGGCAAGAGACTCCAACGTACTGACCAACCCCGAACCCGTTTCTTCCATTCTCTTCCTCGAATTTAACGCTGAGGTAACCGGCGCCGGAGCGCAAGCGGAGGGAACCAAAAGCGCCACGCTTTTGGCGTCCGGTTGACCGACTGGTTAAGGGCCGGTTACCTGTTGTTTTGTATTGGCACCCAAGACCGAATGCCTACTCCCGATACTTTGCACCAGCACGACCCATGGCGCCAGGAACCAGAATACCGAATGGGCGGACGTTGCCCGATAAACTCGCCGGATGGCCCTGCGACCGGAACACCAGATTAGCCGCCAAAACCGTGGCCAGACTGAAGGCTGTTTTCAGCCTGCGGCCAGCCACTGAAGCCCGCGTCAAATACCAAACCAATGAACACCGGAGTGAGGCCTTTAACAGCT
>Ga0306908_1000454_pt1 | contig 14906 bp, 12 predicted proteins | sample AntRauTorcE11899_FD_190430 | JGI IMG/M metagenome (GOLD analysis project Ga0306908, IMG submission 190430) | Saline lake microbial communities from Rauer Islands, Antarctica - Metagenome Torckler E11 #899 (v2) (version 2) | ecosystem: Environmental > Aquatic > Non-marine Saline and Alkaline >... | reverse complement strand
GCGTGCCGTATTGCACATGCGCGTTCACGCCATCGGGAAAGCCAGCCGTCGTCATGGCTCGACAATGGTCGCAACAATAAACCGCCGCCTGATGCTCGGTGACCTCCAGGCGCGGCGCGTGCGGGTTTCGCAAATTCCCGGACACGTATTTCAGTAATTCCCGGACACGCGTTTCGGTAAATCCCGGACAGGGATTTCGGTAATTCCCGGACAGTTCCGGGAGCCTTGGGCCCGGTTGGTCATCGTCTGCGCCGTCACGGCATTCTGCCGGTCTTGAATGAGACCGGGAGAGAACATGCCACGACGAAAGCAAGCGAGGCGCACGACTGTGCAAGACATACGAACCATATTGCGGCTGACGCATGAACAGGGGCTTTCGGTGCGCGAGGTTGGCTTGCGCCTGAAGCTCAGCAAGACCACCGTGGCGACCTATCTGCTTCGTGCCCGGGAGGCCGGGCTGAACTGCTGGCCATTGCCATCTGGCCGCGATGACGATGCGACGCTGCGGCAGGTCCTTTTCCAGCAGGTAGGACGTCCGTCCCGGGACCTGACCGAACCCGACTGGTCGAAGATGACGGCCGAGATGAAGCGCAAGGGCGTGACGCTGGTGCTGCTCTGGGAGGAATATCGCGCGGCGCATCCCGACGGCTATGGCTACACCTGGTTCTGCGAGCGCTACAGGGAGTTCGAGAACCGCATCAGCCCGCGATATCGCAACCGCCATGAGGCCGGCGCGGTGATGCAGACCGATTATGCCGGTCATACAATCCCAGTGATCGACCCGGGCACGGGTGCTGAGCATCGCGCCCAGATTTTCGTCGCCGTGCTGGGCGCGTCGAACTATACCTTCGCCTGGGCGAGCCTCAGCCAGAAGCTGCCTGACTGGATCGAGGCGCAGGTCCGGGCCCTGAAGTTCTTCGGCGGGGTGCCCAAGGCGATCGTTTGCGACAATCTCAAGGCCGCCGTGGCCAAGCCGCTCTGGTTCGAGCCGTCGCTGAACAAGACCTTCTCCGACATGGCCACGCATTACGACACGACCGTGCTGCCCGCCCGACCGCGCAAGCCGCGCGACAAGGGCAAGGTCGAGGGGGCTGTGTTGATCGTGGAGCGCTGGATCCTGGCCCGACTGCGCAACCGGCAGTTCTTTTCCATCGAGGCGCTGAACGTGGCCATTGCCGAGCTGCTCGATGATCTCAATGCCCGGACCATGCGGCGGGTCGGGCGCTCGCGGCGGGACCTGTTCGAAGATATCGAGCGGCCGGCACTCAGCCGGTTGCCCGAGGCACCCTTCGAGTATGCCGAATGGAAGCGCGCCAAGGTGCATCCCGATTACCATGTCGAGGTCCTGCACGGCTTCTATTCCGTGCCGCACCGGCTGATCGGCCGAAAGGTCGAGGTCCGCCTGACCCACCGCATGATCGAGATTTTCCATAACCATGAACGGGTTGCGGTCCATCACCGCCGCGGCCAGCGCGGCGGCCACTCCACCATCAAGGAGCACATGCCAAAGGCGCATCAACGCCATGGCAGCATGACGCCGGAAAGCCTCATCACCCGGGCCGCGCGCACCGGCTATCACACTGCCGCACTCGTCGAACGTCTGATGCGCGACAGGCCCCATCCAGAGCAGGGATATCGCTCTGCCCTCGGCGTGCTTTCTCTGCAGCGGCAGTTCGGAGCGGACAGGCTGGAAGCGGCCTGTGAACGCGCCCTGACGGTCGGCGCCGTTTCCTATGTCTCGCTGCGTTCCATCCTGATCACCGGGCTGGACCAGGCCCCGGAGCCGCCAGAGCCGATCACCGCCACACCGTCCCACGACAATATCCGTGGCTCCGGCTACTACCAGTAACCCTCAGCACAAAAGGACCATCACATGCTGACACACCCCACACTCGACCAGATGACCGCTCTTGGCCTGACAGGCATGGCCGACGCCTGGAAAGCCCTGGCCGAACAGGATCCCGGTCAGGCCCTCGACCGCAATGAATGGCTGGGGCTCATGCTCGACCGGGAAACCGCAGCCCGGGCCGACAAACGCTTCGTCAACAGGCTGCGCAACGCCAAGATGCGCTTTCCCAATGCCTGCATTGAAGATGTCGATTTTGCCGCCAGCCGGGGGCTCGATCGACGGCAGATCCTGTCGCTTGCACAAGGCGACTGGATCAAGGCCAGGGAACAGATCATCCTCACTGGCCAGACCGGCACAGGCAAGACATGGCTGGCCTGCGCCTTCGGTCATCAGGCCGCACGGCTCGACCATTCCGTCCTCTATGTCAGGATGCCGCGCCTGTTCGAGGACATGGCCATGGCGCGCCTCGACGGGCGCTTCCCCCGCCTCGTCGACAAACTGTCACGCGTCCAACTGCTGATGCTCGACGACTGGGGAACCCACGGGCTGACCGACCAGCAGCGGCTCGATCTGCTCGAACTCTTCGAGGAACGCTACCAGCGGCGATCAACCATCATTACGGCCCAGCTCCCCGTCTCAGGTTGGCATGACATGATCGGAGAGCCCACCATTGCCGACGCCATCCTGGACCGGATCGTGCACAATGCCCACCGTATCGACCTCAAGGGAGACAGCATGCGAAGAAAGGATCGAAACGCGAACTTGACCTCCGCCGAAAACACCGAAACTATCCACACAGAAACATGATCGCAGGCAGATGATCAGCCGTGCCCGAGCTGTCCGGGAATTACTGAAACGGCTGTCCGGGATTTAGCGTAATCGCTGTCCGGTATTTCTGAAATCCGCAGCAGTAGGGCTTTGACTTGCTGAACGACCAGACAAGTCTGAGCGAACCGGGCACAGCCAATCAATAGCGAGTGACGGGATCCGTCGCTTTTGAACGGCTGGTTCTACCTTCTGTTTTCCGCGATCGTTCAAGTTCGGCGAGGGTGCTGTCGAGTTCTGTCCGGTCGGTGGTCCCGGCAAAATTCTCCTGCGTTCCCATGCAATCCGAGAAGTACACGAAGCGCTCGCGCGCCACATCGAGCAAGCGGTCAAGTTCGCCCAGCGGATCGGCATGGTCATCAACCCTGAGGTCAAGCGCTGCGTAGTCCTGACCTTGGTGCACTCGCAACGCTGCTGCCTGCCGGCCGCGCCTGTCGCCACCCGCTACTTCGCCCGCGCGCAGGGCGGCGAGCATCCGGTCCGGCATCGGGAGGTTCGCCGCCGAGAGATAGGCGTCGAGGCTCGCAGCGACGACGTCGGGGCCGGCCAGCATGTTGCCGGCCACGGACACGCCGCGAGCGCTGACATGGCCCGCCCAGTCCATGCAGGCCTCGCCGGTATGCGCGGCGATCTCTCCGTGCCCGTCGACCAGATGGCATTGGCGTTGTGCTTGGCCCGCGTCCAGCGCGACCAAGTCGGCGATCACGTCCGGTGCAGTGGCCCCAGCCTGTAACCTGGCGACCCCCTCGATTCCCCACATCGGGTTTACGAATGCCTGCGTTGCGACCGCCACGTCCCGGCGAACATACGGCACCGTCGCGCCCACGGCAAAGAAACGGCTGGCAACTGCGATGGCAAGGGTACCGTCTTCGGGATCATGCGCCACTACAGAATAAGTCATGCTGGGCCTCCATTCCGTTTGAGGGGTCGAAAAACTTCTGGTCCCGCAGCTTGGTAAAGCAAAGGTGCCCAGCGTAGCAACACCCGCGCGAGATGATCGGTCATCGTCTGCTCAGCCAACACGGGGTCCCCGGTTAGAAGGGTATCCAGCAGCGTGCGATGTTCGGCCCCTAACCCGGATTCCTGAAAGAAGTCGCGCGGCACTTCCAGGCCTCCGAGCGTAAAGCGATGCATGTGAATGGCGCAGCGCTGAACCATTGGACACAGAAGTTCCATCCCGGCCGCCCGGGCCAGTTCCGCGTGAAAAGACCGATCGAGCATGCTGCACCGGTCAAGATCCCCTTCAGCATGTGCCGCATCCATGTCAGAGATCAGAGCCTCCAGCGCCGGTCTGCCGTCCCCAGCTCCCTGCTCAGCCAGAATGGCCGCCACCGTCCGCTCTATTGAAAGGCGGACCCGCACCATTTCGGCGGCGGCGCGCAAGGTGGTCTCAGTAACGACTGTGCCGCGGTAGCTGCGCCGTTCCACCAGCCCCTGCTCGGCCAGAAGCAAAAGTGCCTCGCGCACCGTGCCCTGGCTGCACCCAAGTTCGTGGGCCAGAGCCTGTTCTACCAGCTGCATGCCCGGCTCGTATACCCGAAAGAGGATCGCCCGGCGCAGCGTGTCGCGGGCTTGGACGGCTTTCAGGCCGCCTATTATACCGGCAGTGTTGCGCGGCATCATCGACGATGGGATCGGCGGTGTTGACAACGTGAAATCACCCTTGAATAATCAATATTGATAATTGCCCACCGGTGCGTGGTTCTGCAAGAGGCGAATGAAGGATGCGGTCATCGTGACGTTGCTTAAAGTCGAACATCTTGCCGTCGACCTGGTCCGAGACGGGCAGCGCTATGGGCTGGTTCGAGATGTCAGCCTCGAAGTGCCGGCTGGTGGCACCCTTGCGGTAGTGGGCGAGTCGGGGTCGGGCAAGTCGCTGACCGCGCTTGCGGTAATGGGGCTATTGCCGTCCGAACTGTCCATCAGCAGCGGCACCATAACCTTTGACGGACGCGAACTACCTGATCTCTCGGCGCGCCAGCTGCGAGAGTTGCGCGGAGGTGACATCGCGATGATCTTCCAGGAGCCGATGACGTCGCTCAACCCGGTTCTCACCGTCGGGCGCCAACTCACAGAAGGTATGCGCCTGAAGCTGGGTCTTACTCGCGGCGAGGCCAGGGCAAGAGCCATCGACCTGCTGTCTGAAGTTGGCATCGCCGAGCCTGAGCGCCGGCTGAAGGAATATCCACACCAGTTTTCCGGCGGCATGCGCCAGCGCGTCATGATCGCCATCGCCATGTCCTGCAATCCAAAGCTGATCTTGGCAGACGAACCGACGACGGCGCTCGATGTCACGATCCAGGCGCAGATCCTCACCCTGCTGTCGCGCCTGTGCAAGAACCACGATGTCGGTCTTGTCCTGATCACCCATAACCTCGGCATCGTCGCCCGCCATGCCGACCGCGTGTCGGTGATGTATGGTGGCCGTGTCGTGGAGGAAGGCTTGGCACGCGCCGCGTTCGCGGCCCCTGCCCATCCTTACACGGTCGGCCTGCTGAATTCCGTGCCGCGTCTCGACCTGCCGCGCGACCGCGCGCTGACGCCGATCGACGGTCAGCCGCCCGACCCGATGGAGATCGTGCACGGTTGCCGCTTTCATCCCCGCTGCGCGTGGGCAACGGAGAAATGCGCGCAGGAGATCCCGCCGCTCGCGCCGCACAGGAACACCGCCGTGGCCTGCTGGCATCCGGTCGCCCCGACGGTCGCGGCGCAATGACCGCCAAGCCGCTCCTCGAGGTCAACGGCCTTCATGTGCGATTTCCACTCCGCTCGGGGCTCATGCAGCGCGTGACGGGTGCCGTGCATGCGGTCAGTGGCGTCGATTTCGCGATTCCGCGTGGCGAGGCCTACGGGTTGGTAGGCGAATCCGGCTGCGGCAAGACTACGGTGGCGCGCGCCGTCCTGCAACTCGTCCGGCCAAGCTCCGGCATAATCCGGTTCGACGGAGAGAATCTGACCGCAATGAGCCCAGCCCAACTCGCGCCCTTTCGCCGGCGCGTTCAGGCGATCTTTCAGGACCCGTTCTCGTCGCTCAATCCGCGCATGACTGCCGGCGACATCCTGGCCGAGCCGATCCGCGTGCATCGGCTCGTGCCGCCGCGCGAGATAGCCGAGCGGGTCGGGCATCTGCTGGACCTTTGCGGGCTGCCGCGGCGCTTCGTCGAACTGTACCCGCACGAGATGTCCGGCGGGCAGCGTCAGCGTGTCGGCATTGCCCGTGCGCTGGCGATGGAACCCGATCTCATCGTCTGCGACGAGGCTGTCTCGGCTCTCGACGTTTCGGTACAGGCCCAGATCATCAACCTACTGGCGGATCTGCGTCGCGAGCTTGGGCTGACATACCTGTTCATCGGTCACGACCTGTCGGTGGTGCGCCATCTCTGCGATCAAGTCGCGGTGATGTATCTTGGCAGGGTCATGGAGCGCGCACCCTCGGAACCGCTCTTCGCAACACCGGCGCATCCCTATACCCGTGCATTGCTCGACGCGGTCCCCGATCCCGATCCGGAACACGAGGCCGGACGCGAGGTCGAACCCTTGCAGGGTGAGGTGCCGAGCCCCTCCGCACCTCCACCAGGTTGTGTCTTCCATCCGCGCTGTCCTGTTGCCATCGCCCGGTGCAAACAGGACGAACCCGCTCTCGCCCCCGTCGGGCCGGAGCGGAAAGCGGCCTGCTGGCTCGCCGAGCCGAAACCCCGACGGGACACGTCAATAAAGAAACAGGAGGTAATTCAATGAACGATGACAAGAAAAAACGGCTGAGGGCCGAATGGTCCGCAGCGAATGATTTCGATCCGCGCGATCCGATGCTGGGCCTCGACCGGCAGGAACTTTGTGGTCCGCGCATGTCGCGCCGGGCCACGCTGCGGCTTCTTGCGGCCTCAGGCGCCTTGACAGCGGCCCACCTGATGCCGGGCCCGGTCGGCCGCGCGATGGCGCAAGGAACACCGGGCGGCACGCTCAGCTGTGGCTGGGCCGGCGTCGGCGAGATCACCACCCTCGATCCGGCCCAGATCGGGCAGGTCCTCCAATTCCAGGTCACGTCAAACGTTCTGTCGGGGCTGATGCACATCAATGCCGACCTGATCGCCGAGGGTGACCTTGCCGAAAGCTGGGACGTCTCGGAAGACGGGCTGACCTATACGTTCAAGCTGCGCGAGGGCGTCACCTTCCATAACGGCGATCCGTTCAACGCCGATGACGTGCTCTTCACCTACGAGCGCTCCTCGAACCCGGAAAAGTCGATCCATTCGGGCGTGCTGGCCAATGTCGCAGAACTGGAGAAACTCAACGATTACGAGGTGCGCTTCACGCTAAAGCAACCGCAGGCAAGCTTCCTGACCAAGACGCTCGAACGCGCCTCGGGCCGCGCGATGACCATCGTGTCGCGTGGTGCGCTCGAAGAGATGGGCGTCAGCCAGTACGGTCTGACCCCGGTCGGCACGGGCCCCTTCCGCATCACCGAGCACCAGCTCGGCCAGGGCGTCGTGATGGAGAAGTTCGAGAACTACTACGACCCCGAGCGACCCAAGCTGGACAAGGTGATCATCAAGCCGGTGGACGGCGCCGAACCGCTGGCCGCCGCGATCGAGGCAGGCGACATCCAGTTCATCGGCGGCAACCCGATCGCCGCGCAGTTGATCGACCGTTTCAAGCAGAATCCCGATCTGGTCACCGACGTGCAGCCGGGACCGGGCTTCCAGTCATTGTGGATGAACCCGTGGGTCGAGCCAATGCGTGTCGAGAATTTCGACAAGCCGATCGAGGAACTCAAGAAGGAAAAGGGCTTTCAGGTCCGCCTCGCCATCGCCAAGGCGTTGAACCGTGATCTTTACGTGCAGCAGGCGCGCTTCGGCTACTCCTATCCCGCGCATGGCACGGTCAATCCGGCCATGGGCTTCTATTTCGAGGACGACCTGTCCGAAACTTCCGAACAGGCGTTTGACGCGGCCGGGGCACAGGCCCTGCTGACCGAAGCGGGCTATCCGGGCGGTGAAGGGTTTCCGGAACTGGAACTCATGGTCCGCCCTTCGGAAAAGCGGGACGGTCTGGTGATCGCCAATATCCTCAATCAGGTCCTCGGCATCACCGTGAAGCCCGTGACCACCGAGTTCTCGGTGCAGATCGAGCGTTTCACGGCGATGGACTTCCAGCTTCGTCTCGGCGGGTCGGGCGGCGATTACGACCCCGACGATGCGTTGGTCGACTGGATGATGACCGACTCGAAGTTCAACGGACGCACCCGCAACAATGACGAGATGCCATTCGGCTTTTTCTCCGAGGCCGAGGTGGATCGCCTCTCCGTCGAACAGTCAGTGACCGCCGACCCCGAGGGACGCCGCGACCTGGTGCAGAAAGCCAACAGGATCACGTCAGATAAGGTGGCCTGTGGCTTCCTCTACCACCCGGTCGATGTGCAGGTGCGGCATAAATCGGTCAACTTCCCGGCCGAAAGCCGCATTCCGGGTCTCAACGACCTCGACCGCGTCACGCTGTCGTGATGCCAGAGCGGAGCTGAGAACCCAATGAGCGGCTATCTTCTCAGGCGACTGATCGGCACGGTCCTCGTGATGTGGGCCGTGGCGACGCTCGTGTTCTTCATGCTCCGCCTCGTGCCCGGGGACCCGGTCGCGGCGATGCTGGCGGATGCCGGCAGCGCCGAGGCCGAGGCCGCCCTGCGCGCCAAGTTCGGATTCGACGAGCCGGTCTTCATGCAGTACCTCTACTGGCTCGGGAACATGTTTCAGGGCGATTTCGGGAACTCGCTCTATGGCAACAACCAGCCCGTCAGGACGATCCTCGCCGAGGCGCTGCCGCGCACTCTGTCGCTTGCGGGGATTGCCTTCGTGATCGCGATCATGATCGCGGTGCCGGCGGGGATACTGTCGGCGACGCGGCGCAACACGCCGGTGGACGCAGGCGTGTCATTCGTGGCCTTTCTCGGGCTCTCGATGCCGGATTTCTGGTTGGCGATCATGCTCATCATCGTCTTCGCGGCGAACCTGCAATGGCTACCGGCGATCGGCTACGTACCGCTGTCGGACGGGTTCTGGCCATGGCTGGAGCACCTGATCCTGCCCGCCATAGCCGTTGGTACCGCGTTCTCGGCGATCATCGCCCGGATGATCCGGTCATCGCTGCTTGAGGTGCTCAAGGCCGACTACATGCGCACCGCCGCGGCCAAGGGATTGACCCCGCGCATGATCATGTGGTCTCACGCCCTGCCCAACGCGATGATCCCGGTCATAACAGTGGTGGGCATCGCCTTCGCCTTGTTGATCTCCGGCGCGGTGGTTGTGGAAAATGTGTTCTCGATTAAGGGGTTGGGGCGCGTGCTGATCAACGGTATTCTCAACCGCGACTACCCCGTTGTGCAGGGCGCGGTTCTGGTCGTCTCCGCCTTCTTCGTTTTCTCCAACCTGCTGGTCGACCTGCTTTACGGCGTGCTCGACCCGCGCATCCGGTATTCCTGATGACCGAAAGTTTGACAGCCCCCGACGACACGGCGACCAAAGATAACACTATGCCGCTGCGACGGCGCTCCCGTTTGCGCGCCACGCTGGCAAATGATCGCAAGGCGCAGTTCGGGCTTATCGTGCTGGGGCTGTTCCTGTTCGGCATGGTGTTCGCGCCCTGGCTGTCACCCTACGATCCGAACGCGATGACAATGAACATGATGTCAGGGCCCTCACTCGGCCATCCGCTGGGGACCGACGATCTCGGGCGCGACCTGCTCAGCCGCATCCTGCACGGCACACAGATCTCGATGTTCATCGGCATCTCGACGGTACTGATCGCGCTCGTGATCGGGGTCGCGCTCGGCCTGATGGCGGGATATTTCGGTGGCTGGATCGACCTCGTGATCATGCGCTACATCGACTTGCAGTGGGCGTTTCCGAATTTCATCATCGCGGTATATCTCGTCGCGGTGTTCGGAACCGGCCTCTTCAACGTCATCGTGGCGATCTCGCTGGCCTTCATCGACGATTTCGCCCGCGTCGCCCGGTCGATGACTCTCAGCCTGCGTCAGGAGCAGTTTGTCGACGCCGCCCGCACGATGGGCTTTTCCAACGCTCGCATCCTGATCCGTCACATCCTGCCAAGCGCCATGGCACCCATCATCGTGCAGGGCACGGTCTCTGTGTCCTACGCGATCCTGGGCGAGGCGACGCTCTCGTTCCTCGGGCTGGGGGTCGAGGCGACGACACCAACCTGGGGGCTGATACTTGCGGACGGGCGCGGCTTCATCAGCCAGGCTTGGTGGCTTGGCGTCTTTCCCGGCCTCGCCATCATGCTGGTGGTGCTGTCGATCAATTTCATAGGTGACTGGCTGCGCGACCTGTTCGACGTTCGCGAAAGCCTCTGACCCTTCCCAAGGAGCACGACATGCAATTTCCCGCGACATCGCCCTATGGCTCGCGACGATCGGCGGTGCTGGCCGACAACGTTGTGGCCACGTCCCAGCCTCTCGCGGCCGAGGCAGGCCTGAGGATGCTGCACCGGGGCGGTAACGCGGTCGACGCGGCGCTGGCCGCCGCCATCGCCCTCACCGTGGTGGAGCCGACGGGCAACGGCCTCGGGTCGGACGCCTTCGCGATCGTCTGGGATGGGACGGACCTGCACGGGCTGAACGCCTCGGGCCGGTCTCCGGCGGGTTGGACACCCGAGCGTTTCGCAGGCCACGATGCGATGCCCGAACGCGGCTGGGACTCAGTGACAGTACCGGGTGCCGTTGGCGGCTGGGTCGCGCTGTCGGACAGGTTTGGCAAACTGCCCTTCGCCACGCTATTCGAACCCGCCGTTGCGCTCGCCGAAAAGGGTTTCGCGCTGACGCCGGTGATCGCCGCGCTCTGGGCGCGCGGCGCCGACGTGCTAAAGGATCAGCCCGGCTTTGCGGACCATTTCATGCCCGGCGGTCGAGTGCCGCTGGCCGGCGAGCGCGTCTGCAACCCCGATCTGGCCGACAGCCTGCGCGCGATCGCCGAAACCAAAGGTGAGGCGTTCTACCACGGCGCACTGGCCGAACGGATTGCTGCGGACGCTGCCCGCCACGGTGCGGCATTGACCGTCGACGACATGGCGGCGAATGCGCCGGACTGGTGCGGGACGATCTCGGCGGCGTTCGATGATGTCGAACTGCACGAGATCCCGCCGAACGGCCAGGGCATCGCCGCGTGCATGGCACTGGGCATGCTCTCGCATACCGGCGTGCGCTACCTCGGCCCCGACGACCCAAAGGCTATCCACCTGATGATCGAGGCTATGAAACTCGCGCTTAGCGACGCCGAAGCCTACGTCGCGGATTCCAACGCGATGACGGAAACCAGCGCTGAGCACCTCCTCGATCCCGGCTACCTGAAGGCGCGAGCCGCGCTGATCGATCCTGAACGCGCGGCAGACCATGGATCCGGGGCACCCCGCCACGGCGGAACGGTATATCTCAGCGCGGCCGACGCGTCCGGCATGATGGTGTCGTTCATCCAGTCGAACTATAGCGGTTTCGGCTCCGGTGTCGTCGTTCCTGGCACCGGCATCCATCTGCAGAACCGAGGCTTCGGCTTTACACTCACCGAGGGGCATCCCAATCAGGTCGGCCCGGCAAAGCGGCCCTTCCATACGATCATCCCCGGTTTCCTGATGCGCGGGGACGCACCCCTCATGTCCTTCGGCGTGATGGGCGGGCCGATGCAGGCGCAAGGGCACCTCCAGATGACGCTGCGAACCCAGCTCTGGGGTCAGGATGTACAGGCCGCTGCCGACGCGCCGCGCTGGCGGGTGGTTGAGGGCAAGGACATCGCCTGCGAGACCGCGCTACCTGAAAGCACGGTCGCGGCGCTGCGAGGCTTCGGCCATTCGATCAGCCTCGAGGCCCCCGACGCCGCCTTCGGCTTTGGAGGCGCGCAACTGGTGCACCGGTTGGAAAGTAACGCCTATGCCGCCGGATCGGACCCGCGCAAGGACGGTCAGGCGGTCGGCTTCTGACAGAAAGACCAGATAGTGGCCTTGTGTGAAGCGCTTCACAGCGCGGCTACCTCGTTGACAGGCTGGCAACGCGGGGCAGTGACCACCTTGTACCGGGGCACGGTTGTGAGACAGCGCGTTGCGCTGGTTATGCTGCCATCTTAACCCCCGTGGCGGCTTCGGGTTCAAGGGCTTTTTGCTCGGCCCTGATCTGATCGGGCAGCCGGGACGCACGGCGAGGGTGAGATCGCTCCCACCACTGCGGCAAAGACCGCGCACACCACTTCGATCCTCCCAACCCTGAACGCAAACATGCGGCGTCCCATGCGATGACCGCGGAGAGAACCAAAGAGCCCGGCGCGCAGGATGAACCGCAGAGAAATCAGCTCTTGATCATGGCGATTAGAGAACGTCGTGGGACACTATCCGATGCAGCATAAACATGGCCCCACCGTCGGCACCGCGGACAGAACTGCCGTAAGCTGTGTTTATCTGGCTGGGCAGTTCACTGGCGCAGCATTTGGAAGACGGGGTGTAAATCTGTCCTTTCCTTGAAGAGCGCCAACATCGGTAGGCGGCCTGATCCCGTCATTCAGAGCATCTTCAGATATTCGAGAAGCTGTTTCACTTCTGCGGGGGATAGGTCCTCGCCGAACCGATGCCCCCCTTTTCCGTAACCGGTTAGCGTTGTGTCGTAGAGCTGTCGGCGGTTTGCTGAATTCTCAACCTCAGCTTGCGCCTCGTCCAACCGCTCGTGCCGCCAGCCAACGGTCGCCTCGTCATATTCGCGGGGCGCGAGGTGGTGCCAGAATGCTGGTCGCTGGTCCGGTCGCAGCAATGTTGCAAGGTTGGGCACCGAGCCGTTGTGCAGGTATGGCGCGGTCGCCCAGATGCCGTCAAGCGGCGGCGCAATGTAACCGGCCGCCGGAGCGGCGCTGTCGCTGTCGCCGTAGGGGGAACTTGCGATCCAGTCGTAGAAGCGGTCGCGCGAGCCGTCGGTTGCCGCAAGCGCATAGGCCGGATCGGTGCCAATATCTTCCAACGGGTAGACGCGATTTGTGTAGCTGCCGCCTTTCCCCCCACCGTGACAGGCGGCGCATTCTCCCTCGTAAATCGGGGCACCTGCCTGGGCGAGCTCAGCGTCGATTTCGAACGGATATTCCGGAGCTTCCAGAGAGGCGAGATATGCGCGAATATCGGCAGCGTAAGCGTCCACCTCCCGGAATTCCTCCACGTTCTCGACGCAGAGCATGGAGGCCAGAAGCATGAAGGTGGCGTGGTCCCCGCGCCCAACGGTTGTGTAGAACATCGCTGTCTTGTGGCGCATGTTCCACCAGGGCGGCACGCTGATCGGCAGCGGCTCGGTCGACGGCGGGTCGATGAGCGGCGTGTCGGACCATTCCAGCGTCACCGGGTCGCGATGCGCCATGAGCGCCCATGTGAGGTTCGTTGCCGGGTTCACCCCTACCGTAGCTGTCCGGATGTACGGTGCGATTCCGTCGATGCGGTCTGCCCAGTGCTCCCAGGCCGCCGTCTCTGCCGCGCCCCTGACGTATGTCCCGGCCTGGAGCGCGAGACGCCTCGGGTCCTGCGTGAAATCAGCGAACTCGTTGCCGAGACCGATGATCAGGTCATCGCCGATCTTCGCGGCATGGCAGGTCAGGCAGTTGCTCGAAACGATGGTGACGCCGTCGTCGTTTTCGTGGGCCGTGAAGGCATAGGGAAGATCAGCGTTCAGCCCGTCACGGCCGGCGATGAGGTCGCCCTCGTCAGTCTCGGGGGAAAGCCTGCGAAACGCGTCGTAGGGGATGCCGCAAGACACATAGGGTGCGTTCACGAGCGCGTCGTAACCTGCATCGGGATTACCAGGACGCTGCGTGGCCTCGGGGACGAGGCCCGTCTCGGATCGGTGGGCTGTTTCGCCTTCTTCGCGGCAAGCTCCCATGAGCAGGAGTGCCAACACGGCGGCAAGGCCAGTGGTCGCGCGACGCGTGATCATGGTCTGTCCTCATAGCCTGTCAGCAAGAGCATTCCGGACCCCCGCACGGCAGCACCATCCATCTCGCCTTCCACCGCAACCGGACCGAGCCACATCGGTGCGATGAACTCTTGTCGCGCATTCTCCGTCGAAGCGGTTGCCGTCAGATCGAAGCCCTCGCCTCTCACCTGCCAGGAGACCGGATAGCTGCCGCCACCGATGGCGCGACGTTCTTCCAGGACCTCGATTTGCAACGCGTCGTTGTCGAGATAGGCCGCACGACCGGCCTCATCCACCAGCACGCCATCCAACGTCGCCGCGCCCGCGCGGCCGATGCGACGCGTCTGGATGACGGACATGTCGGTTCCGTCAGAAAGTTGAAGGGTCAATCGATCGTAGGCGATGGGTCCGCCCGGCACCGGAACATCGCCCCAGAGACGGTCGAGCCAGGCTGTGCCGGAAACATCGAACTCATCCGAGGGCGTTCGGATCGCGCCGGAGACGGCGAGCCGTGGCATCGAGAAGCCGCGCGTCGTGGCCGTAGCCTCATCGCTGGCCGTGAGGGCCGGTTTTCTCGGCTCGAGAAGGAGATCGATCAACACATTGACACCAGAGGCACGTAGCCGGATACCCTCGTCACCAGCTCCCTCGCCGTACACGATGTTCCATTCGTCGAGCCAAATTTCCTTCGTTTCCGGATCATGCCCCGCGGTCCCGGCGCCGCGGCTGAACCTATGTTCGGTGTGGCCCGTCCCCTCGCTACCTTCGAAGACCAGAAATTGTCCGGCATAGATTTCGGATACCGTCCAGGGTGACATCTCCGCCGCCTCGTTTGGCGGAATGATACCGTAGCGGGCGAATGACAGCGAAAGGTCGAACGTCTCACCGGTGGCGGCAACAAGATGTGCCGTGACGCTCCAGGTTTCGGCACGGGCCTCAAGATGAGCGCCGTGGTCCCGGGGAAGTGAAAGCGTCCATTCCCCACGCAACGGCTCGAACTCCGTCGTCGCGGCCCCTGCAAGAAACGTGGCGACTGCAGTGGACGATGCCTGCGCCGGGCCCGGGGAGTTGTCCGTTGTTGCGTCACCGGTGGACCGCATGAAGAATGTGGCGGTTCCAAGCGCGGCGATGGCCAAAATCATGATCGCCAAGACAGGACCACGGGCCGCCATCATCGCGTTGCCTCGCTCTCGATGGCCGTATCGACCCGAACCTGGGCAGGATTGGATTTCACAGGCCACACGTCGGCTGAAACCGCTTTCCCCTGCGCGAAGGCGACGTGGCTTTGCCCCA
>Ga0306908_1000444_pt1 | contig 15114 bp, 9 predicted proteins | sample AntRauTorcE11899_FD_190430 | JGI IMG/M metagenome (GOLD analysis project Ga0306908, IMG submission 190430) | Saline lake microbial communities from Rauer Islands, Antarctica - Metagenome Torckler E11 #899 (v2) (version 2) | ecosystem: Environmental > Aquatic > Non-marine Saline and Alkaline >... | reverse complement strand
TCATCCTCAAGGGAAACAAAAAATTGAGAGGACCCGGGGTCTCCCTGACGTCCCGCTCTACCGCGCAACTGGCGGTCAATGCGCCGAGAGTCGTGTCGCTCTGTTCCAACGATTGCTAATCCACCCGATTCTTTTACGCCGGGGGCCAATTTAATATCCGTTCCCCGACCCGCCATATTGGTTGCGATCGTTACGGCTCCGGGTTGTCCCGCTTCTGCTACAATATCCGCTTCTCGCTGGTGCTGTTTTGCATTCAGCACATTGTGCTTTATGTTTTGCAATTTGAGCATCCGGCTCAATTTTTCTGAAATTTCAACCGAAGTCGTGCCCACGAGTACCGGCCGATCCTGATTCGTGAGTTCTCCGATCTCCTGGATTACTGCATTGTATTTCTCTCGGGCCGTTTTATAGACCAAATCCTCTCTATCATCCCGAACGATGGGCTTGTTGGTTGGAATCACCATGACATCCAACTTATAAATCTCCCAAAATTCGCCAGCTTCCGTCTCCGCCGTACCCGTCATACCGGATAACTTATGATACATCCGGAAATAATTCTGTAAGGTCACCGTCGCATAGGTTTGGGTGAGCTCTCCTACCTTTACATTCTCTTTGGCTTCTAGGGCCTGATGCAGACCATCGGAATATCGGCGCCCTTCCATCATACGCCCCGTCTGTTCATCAACAATTTTTACCTGACTATCCATCACCACATACTCCTGATCTTTTTCAAAGAGGGTGTATGCCTTGAGCAATTGCTGGGTAGAGTGAAGGCGCTGTGACTTTTCTGTGTATTCGGAAATTAATTCTTCTTTTTTCTCTTGACTCTCTTCTTCTGTCAAACTATCATCACTGCTAATCTCCTCCATCTCCGTAGTGATATCAGGCATGATGAAAAAGGAAGGGTCATTCTGGCCCCGTGCCATAAATTCTGCCCCTTTCTCCGTTAAATCCACGATGCGGTTTTTCTCATCAATTGTAAATAATAAAGGCTCATCTACGATATGCATGTTTTTGGACTGCTCCTGCATGTAGAAATTCTCTGCCTTTTGGAGTTCGATCTTCACCCCATCTTGACTCAAAAACTTAATTAGAGGTCGAGATTTCGGCAAGGCCCGATAGGCACGTAAAAGAGCCATCCCCATTTGTCCTTCATCATAGCCCAGGGTTCCTTCGGCAAACAATTTTTTCGCCTGAGCCAGATATTCCAGGGCCAATTTCTTCTGTGCAGCTATCAAGGATTCCACCTTGGGTTTGATCGCATCGTACTCCTGCACTTGGTCCCCCTTGGGAATGGGACCTGAAATAATCAGTGGCGTTCGCGCATCATCGATGAGCACAGAATCCACCTCATCAATCATACAAAAGTGGTGCTTACCCTGCACGCGTTCCTCCAGGGAACGCACCATATTGTCTCTCAAATAATCAAAACCAAACTCGTTATTTGTCCCGTAAGTTACATCGCAATGGTAAGCCTTTTTCCGGGTCGAAGAATGGGGCTTGTATTTGTCGATGCAGTCAATAGTCAAATGCAAAAACTCTAAAATTGGACCAATCCATTCAGCATCACGCCGCGCCAAATAGTTGTTTACCGTAATCACGTGAACGCCCTGGCCTGAAAGACCATTCAAATAGGCGGGCAATGTCGCTACGAGGGTTTTCCCTTCACCAGTCGCCATCTCAGCAATGACACCGGAGTGAAGAGCCAATCCACCGATCAACTGTACATCGTAGTGAATCATATCCCACACGATTTCAGTCCCCGCTGCAATCCAACGATTCTTCCAAATGGCCGAATCGCCCTTAATGCTGACATGAGTCTTTGACTTATCCGCTGCTAAATCGCGATCGTGTTCCGTGGCTTGTACTTGTATTTCTTCGTTTTCCTTGAATCGACGGCAGGTTTCCTTCACCACAGCGAAGGCCTCCACCTGAATCTCTTCTAACACCTCCTCCAGATGCTCATCGCGCTCCTTTTTCAAAGCGTCCAAGTCCTCGTAGAGTTTTTCTTTCTGAAGCATGTCACTCGAAGACTCTGCTTGTTTTTCTAGTTCGGCTAAGTCCCCGTCAATATCCGATAGATATTCGGAAATACGTTCCCGAAACTCAAAGGTTTTATTGCGAAGATCATCATCGGATATTTCCGAGAGACCGGCATATACTTCATTGATCTCCTCCACTAAAGGCATAAAGCGCTTAACGTCTTTATCCTGCTTCGTTCCAAAGATCTTTTTTAGCGATTTTGTGATTGCGTCTAACATAAGTTGAAAGCTTCCTTATATTTGTATAAAAAGGTATGCAAAGATAATATTTTGCTTGTGGATACCTTATTTAATAAGTGTTATTAAAAACGTTGATGCTCTTTTATTGTTTCACTCTTTGTCATCAATCTCGAATTCCTAAATGAAAAAGTCCAAACTTGGTACGGTCGCTTTTCTTTTTGCGTTTGCCTTATTCTACTGGGTCGGCTGCCAAACGGATGCCTCTATGCCCTTAACGGGGTATTATTTTCCCCAAGCAGCTGCGCAAGATGGTATAGTTTACCAATTTGAAGAGCAGGGTTTTCAATCGGGCCCTGAATATTGGTACTTCACCTCTAAAGAAAGAGAAGATAGCCTGTTTCTGATCACTACCGTGTACAGTAGCGATTTCGAGCAACAACAATTGAGCATCGAAAGAAAAGTATCCAATGGATGGATTCAGGAACAATTGCTTCTTTTTTTTCCAGATGGAGAAAAAACCCGACAAGCATCCGTTGAAATAAAAACTCAAAACACCTTTGCCTTTGACCTGGAGGACTCCCTCGAGCTCATCCATTATAGTATTTCATGGGAAGAAAACCTGGATAGTACGATTGCCCAAAAAAGGCTCTTTAGAAATAAGCGATTTCTCGGTTTCGACACCCTTAATATTATGGGAGAACCAAGCCGCGTTGCAAAGTTCCTCGTACGGGACATGATCGAAGATGAGCGACAAGGAACGCTGACCTTACATATAAAAAGTTATGAATCTTATGCTCAAGGGTGGGGTTTAGTTAAAAAAGATCAGTACTATATGAGAGGTGAAAAGGAACAATTGATCAGGTCCCTTCGTCTTGTGGATACACTCTCCATGTCAACCTTAGAACGAGAATTCAAAGAAAATCTCCAATGAAGTACAGCATCATCTTTTGGCTCACTTTCCTCTTTTTGGCTTCGTCCTTGCCTTTATCTGCCCAAGTGCCCATGCCGGACTTATTCTGTGTTTCCAATCAGGGAGATGGAAGGGATACCCTTAGGTTTGAAATTCCCAGCGTGTCTTGTGGAACAGCCGACAGCCTTTTGATCTTTCAAAGCACTGACCGCAACGGTCCCTATTCTTTAGCAAGAGTGGAAACCAATCTTGCGGCCACGGCCCTGAGAATGGCGAATAGTTCAAATGAAACGAGATATTACTTTCTACGACTCGTTGCCGATTGCACAGATAGCCTGAGCCTTCCTTCAGACACCCTATCCAACCTTCTGCCTCCTCTGGTTCCCATGCATTCGGTGAGTGTGGAGCAGGGCGAAACCATTATTCGGTGGGCAGATCAATCCAGCGCGTTTCCAAAAATAAAGAACTATGTCATTTACCGCGTCGATGTGGGTACAGAGCCAATTGATACGGTGGCTGCGCCTTTAGACACCTTTATTGACCCAAATTCTGCTGCGAATTTGCAGTCAGAATTTTATTACGTCCAGGCGCTCGACGGCTGCGGTCTGGCTGGTTCATTGGGCAATCAACCGCACAATACCATTTTTATTCAGGATAGCATTGACCCTTGTGGCCGCCGTGCCCTCTTAGAATGGAATGGGTATGACGCCTGGGATAGCGTGGCTTATTATGGCCTATGGGTATCAGAAAATGGCGGCCCATTCATTAGAATAGACAGTCTGCCGCCAAATCAACTCACAGCTCAAATACCCAATTTAGACGCGGAAATCAACTACTCCTATTACATTCAGGCTGAACACCCAGATACCACTTTCATTGCCCGATCCAATAATCTGTCGCAAACTCCGGACATCATTCAGGGCATTCGGCAACTCAATGCATGGGCAGCCAATGTTTCCGCTAATACCATCTCAATTGACTGGCAATGGAATGATGACGCTGAATTAGTCGATGCTCAAATTCTTCCGCTCAATTCTCCACTGGGTAATATCGACCTGACTGCGCTCATCGCAAATATCCAAACAGATAATCGTTTTGAAATCAATACCCAGCTCACAGGGGACCAGCCGCTCTCATTTACCATTCAAACGATTGATGCTTGTGATAGTACCTTCATTTCTGATACTCTCACTACCGCTTTTATTTCTGCACGTGCGCTCCCTTCATTCGAAAACGAAATTCAGTTCTCCGCACCTGAAGTGGGCCAAGCAGTTGAAATCACCTCTTGTGAAATACTGAGATATCGCAATAATCAGCTCGAGGCGTCCATTCCTGTGAGCCCCTCCCAAACTGAGTATTCCGAAGCCTTCGATCCCTTAGTAAACCCCGACGATGAGATCTGTTATCAGCTGCGCTGCAACGCCCTGGTAGAACAATTAGACGGCACAATCAGCGAGCTATCCCTGACCTCAAATATTTCTTGCCCCAGTCGCGAGGTTCGCCTCCAAATACCCAATGCCCTGAGTCCTGACGGCAACAATCCTGAATTCAGACCCCTTTTCCTTTTCCAAAACTCCATCACTGAATACCAAATGCAAATTTTTGACCGATGGGGACAATTGGTTTTTGAAACTTCTGAGCCCCTCCAGGCGTGGCGTGGAACGATCAATGGACAACAAGCTCCGCCCGGAACCTATGTTTACCGCATACACATTGAACAACGGCAAGGTGATCCCATCACAAAACAAGGAACCGTAACACTTATTCGATGAAAAAAGAGTACTTCCTCCGCGTATACGAGCTCGTCGAGCAGATCCCCGAAGGTCGAGTCACCAATTATGGAGCTATCGCCGATGCACTCGCTCTGGGCTCTGCGCGAATGGTCGGTTGGGCCCTTTCCCAAAGCCACCAAATAGAGCCCCTTCTTCCCGCCCATCGCGTCGTCAACCGAAAAGGCGAACTCTCCGGCCGTCACCATTTCGACCCTCCGGAAAGCATGGCAGAACAATTGCGCGCAGAAGGCATCCCCATCGAGGATAATGCAGTCCTCAACTTTGCATCGTATTTCTGGTCTCCACTTGAAGCCATTGCTCAGGATTAATTAGGATTTGGCGGTTCCGTCCTCGCTTTGCTTCAGCCGGCGCTTGTATCATTGCAAAGACAAAAAAGTTAGCTAGCTTAGTAGGGAGAGGATGCACTTATCGGCGCTGGTCTACGAGACCGAAGCATAGTTTATCCCCTCTACTAGGCTTAAGTTCGGAGTATAACCTGGCCTTCGAGGCCGTATTTACAAGCTTGAGTTTGCCTAGCTTTTATTCAACACCAAACCAAAAGTATGAAATCAACTTTAGTTTTAGGAGTAGATGTAAGTAAAGGGTATGGTGACTTTGTGCTCTTAGATGCTCATAAAAGAGTAGTAGAGCCGCCTTTTCGTCTTGATGACAATAAGCAAGGTCATGACATTCTTAAAAAACAACTTCTCGAATGGAAAAAGAATTACCGGGTCTCTCGGCTGTTATTGGTAACAGAGAGTACCGGCGGTTACGAAGATAACTGGCTACGCATCAGCAAAGATAAAGCGCTGAGTTTTGTAGAGAGTTATCGAATTAATGCGAAAATTATCTTCCATGAGTACCAAGCACAAAGGCGTAACAGTATTGACGACGGCGTTAGCGCCATTACCATTGCTGAACATGTGGTTAAAAATCTGGAGAATTTCACTGTCACAAGCTCTTTTGAAGAGACTCCTTATACATCATCTAGAAGCCTGATACGGCATTATGTGAGCCTTCAGGAAGAAAGTAGCAGCCACAAAAATGCTTTAGTAAAACTACTTTATCAGTATTTGCCCTCTTTAGAAGCTCTCAAACCAAGAGAATGGCCTATTTATTGGATAGAGATATTTGTTCGATATGGGAGTAGAAAGTCGATTCAGATTGCTGCAAGTAAAGGATTTAAACAACTCAAGCGGGTGCCGCCCGGCAAAGCGAAGGAAATCGCCGAAGCACTGGCTAATGGGATAGATATGAGAGAAACTCCTGCGATGGTTGTATATGCTATTCGATCTAAAGCTCGGCAAATCAAACGGTTAATGGAGGAGATTAAGGAGGTCAAAAAGATGATAATCGAGGTGGCTCCTGTGGATGCCCAGCAAGTAAGTCTCTTAAAGTCTATTAAAGGCATGGGCGATATTACTCCTGTTATTTTGCTTTCCTTTATTGAGGAGGTTGGCCGATTTGGTGATGCCAAGCAAATGGCTTGTTTCTTTGGTGTTCAGCCTCGTGTAAAGAAAAGTGGAGATGGGGCCTACCGAGCCAAAATGTCTAAACAAGGAGCTGGACTGGTGCGCAGAGAGCTGTACTTATTAGCTTTCCGAACATTAAATAAAGAACCCTATCTAAGAGCTATTTATGCCAAGAGCAGAGCCAAAGGAATGGTGCATAATGCAGCCATAGGAGTGCTTATGCACAAGATTTTGCGTATGATATATGGCATGCTTATTAGCAATACTCCTTTTAATGTGGGAATAGACCAGTTGAATCAACACCAGGTCGCCGATAAGCCTAAAGAAAAAAGACAAAAGAAAGAAACTTCCAGAAGGTTCCAGCCGCCCAGCATGGCAGCACCAATAAGTGGAAGACAGCGAAGAAAAAGAAAAAAGGACTACGAGCTCCAAGCGGATGGTATTTCCGAAAGTACGGAGTCATCGTAATCCCAAATTAAAGATAAAAAAAACTTTGATAAAATTTGGTTATCCTGAGTATAACTATGGTCGGGGGTTCCGTCCCAGCCCGCGCTGCTCGCCTGGGACCCGCTTCACTTCGCTCGCGGCCCCTCCCAGCGCTAACCGGGAGTGCACACCCACTTTTGTATCTATAAGCAGCTTGTTCCTATAAAATACCAGAAACACATCCCATTCAATCTATAAAGACAAAAAAAACACCTATATTAATTGTCAAATTACTACTTCAACAAAATCAATCAACATGAAACAACTATTACTCACTTTTACTATGACTCTTGTAGCTCAAGTGGCTTTCAGTCAAATTTTTGTTAACCAAAGCGCATCGGGCAATAATGATGGTAGCAGCTGGGCCGACGCTTACACTGAGCTCTCTACTGCTCTTGAAATAGCTCCTGAAAGTGCAGAAATTTGGGTAGCAGAAGGAACCTATTTGCCTGACGGCTCTAGCGCCACTCGCGAATCCACCTTCTTTTTAGACCTCAATGTCCGGATGTATGGGGGATTTGAAGGGACGGAAGCTAGTCTGGGTGAAAGAGGAGACTACGAGGACCACCCCACGATTTTATCGGGCGACGTCAACGGAGATGATATTCCCGACAACTTTACAGATAATAGATCAGACAATTGCAAGCACATCATGTGGACAGACACTTCCATAACGAATGCGACTGTCATTGATGGCTTCTTCTTCCAAAATGGCCAAACAGATGACGGCGATGGTTCGGGAAATGATCGTAGAGCAGGTGCCATCTTAAGTTATGGAGCTCCCATCATTCAAAATTGTTCTTTTACGCAAAATTACGGATACTTTGCAGGAGCTGTTTATCCTCGGTCTGGATTTGCTAGTGGGTTCAGAATTCTGGATTGTGACTTCTACAATAATATGGGCCGATCCGGCGGGTGCATCTATATTGTATCTGTTAATGCAGGCTTAGTTGCCAACTGCACCTTTGATAATAATGATGCCGTTTTCGGAACCGGCATATACAATGCGTCCTCTTCGGACACCATTAGAAACTGTGTTTTCACAAACAATAATGCAGGACCCGATGGAAGAGGAGCCGGAATTTACAACTCTCAAGTATTTACGGTAATTGAAGGTTGCCAGTTTTCAGACAATAGTGCTACGGACCGCACCGGAAGCGGTATGCACTTCACCAGTTCCGATGATCCTACGGAAGCCTTTGTACGTAATTGCACTTTTGAACGATTAGAGGCGAATTTTGGCGGTGCCGTATCTGTCTACGGAGAAGATACTGAGGTTACGATAGAAGATTGTGACTTTAATTTCAATATTGCATTTGCCAATGGAGGCGCAGTCACGGTAGGCTTTGGAGCTACGGCAAACCTCATGCGATGCAATTTGTCTGAAAATGAGGCGAATTTTGGGGGCGCACTATTTATGCAAAATGATAGAAGTACATTAAATATCGATAGTACTAACTTTATTTCAAATATTTCCAACTCAAGCGGTGGGGTACTACATACATTTGCCGGTGTAGAAATTAACATTACGCATTCCCTCTTTGAGAGCAACTCCACTTCGCCTGGGGGAGGAGGCTCTGGAGGAGCATTCAACCTCAATGAAGACTCTTTAGACCTCGCTCAGGTCCGAATTGAAAAAAGCCGCTTCATTGGTAACTTTGCAAGTGAAGAGGGAGGCGCCATTCGATTGCAAAACTTTGATGCTCATATTGAGAATTGCATCTTTTCTTTTAATATGACTGAAGTCGGTGGTTCCGGTGGGGCGATCATCAATAATGGTGCTTTTCGTGGGGAGAGTATCGGCGCGCCCCTTCGCCTGATCAATAATACCTTTGCTTTAAATCAGGGGGGAGAAGCAGATGGCGTCCTCGTTTGGGAAGACCCTGAAGGGCAAGCCTCTTTATCACTTCAAAATAATGCTTTTTACCATCTTGGTGGAGTGGATGTTGGTATTCAGGACGGAGACCCTGAAATTATTTCTACCGGAGGCAACTTATCGCTAAACACCAGTGCAGAGGCTTATCTGAACAGCAGCTCAGATATTTTGGGTAGTGATCCTTTGTTTGTAGATCTCAATGCACTTGATTTTAGTTTGCTCGAACAGAGTCCCTGCATCAACAATGGAGTAATTGACGATGCTCCTGAAGAAGATATAGAAGGGAATGAGAGAGACGACCAGCCGGATATTGGGGCATACGAGTTTACTGGAACGGTATCGGCTGAAGCGCCCACCGCTTTTCGATCTTCCCTTCGGGTCTTTCCCTCTGTTACTACTGGGATAATAAATGTGCATAGCCGATTGGCTGCACCCACTCAACGGGCCAGTATTTCGGTTTTTAATACCCAGGGCAGAAGAGTACTAAGCCGACAACTATCACCAAGGGGTAAAATCATTCGGGAAAAAATGAGTTTGAGTTCGTTTATTCCGGGCACATACTTTTTACAATTATCCGTTGATGGACAACAGCAAACTGCAAAAGTCATTGTGAAGTAGGTCGCTATTTAAACTATATTGGACTTGATAGAGGGGGTAAATCGCCCCTCTATTTTTCACTGAATATTCTGCAATGAAAATATGTCCCATTTTAAACTAACGGTCGCTGACAGCTATCCCACTGAGTGGCAAAAACTTTGGATAAACCAGAAATATTTTATATCTTTAGGACTGCTTCGATTTGATGTATTATCAATCGCAGTAAATAAACCCAATCTAGAATACTCGATATATTCTCGATGAAAACATTTTTTACAATACAAACAAACTATCGATTATGACCCAACAACTACAACAATTACTCATTTTAGCAGCGCTGCTGATTGGAACATCAGCACTTGTGCAGGCACAAATATATGTGAATGCAGGTGCTTCGGGTAACAATGACGGAACAACGTGGGCTGATGCCTACACAGATCTCAACGACGCACTGGAATCAGCTACTTCCGGAGATCAGGTTTGGGTTGCCGCAGGAACATACGTGCCTGGTAGCAATCCCGACTCTTCTTTTTTCAACTTAAGTGATGGCGTAGAACTCTACGGCGGTTTTGATGGCTCTGAAGCAAGTGTTGACGATCGCGATGTAGCTGCCAATGTTACTATTCTTTCCGGTGACGTCAATGGAGACGATGCTGTAGGAGATTTTGATAACAATCGCACAGACAATATTGCAACTGTTGTTTATGCTGATACTACGATCACCGCTGCTACCCGTATCGATGGATTTACCATTTCGGGCGGGCACGGATTATTTGAAGATGACGTGGATCAATTATTTATCTCGTCAGGAGCTGCTATTTTAGCGCAAGGTCCACTTCAAATCCATAACTGTACTATTACTGATAACCGATCAGGCCGAGGTGGCGGATTGAGCTATCGCACTGGAGACATTACTGGTTTCCGCGTTCAAAACACAACTGTAGATGGCAATTTAGCCAGAACAGGTGGTGGAGTGTACTTAGCCGGTGGCTCAGCAGGTACTTTCGAAGATTGCACTTTCTCCAATAACACGGTAGAACCTGCCGTGGATATGGATGGTAACTTAGTCGGTGGATTTGGTGCCGGTGTATTACAGATTAGTGTAATTGATACTTTCTTAAATTGTACCTTCACCGGTAATTCTAATTTACAGCGTGTAGGTGGTGGTATTTTCACTCAAGATGCTTTTCCCTACATTGAAGGATGTACCTTTTCTGATAATGAAGCCAATGATGGTGGAGGTATATACATTACTTCAGTCGATGAAGAAGTTGAAGCTCTAATCGCCAATTCTACTTTTACTAACAACTTTGCAGGACGTCTCGGTGGTGCTGTAACAGTAGCCGGCGGAACGATCGGCTGGGATAATTGTACTTTCGAAGACAATGAAGGCCCTAGTGGCGGAGGTGCTTTCTTCTTTTTTCAAGAAGTAACTAATGTTATTCAAAATAGTACATTCAATAGAAACATCTCTGACTTTGGTGGCGTCATGCGTTCTCAGGGAGATGAGTCTGTTTGGATCAATAATACCTACGAAGCCAATGTTGGTAATAGCGCTGGTGGTGCACTCTGCTTCACTTTTGAATCCAGCGGTGAAGTTATCGGTGGAACATTTTTTGGAAATAATAGTCCTTTCGGAGGCGCTGTATTTTCAGGGTTCGGGACATTACCTGTAGTAGTAAGTTTAGAACAAGTGAGATTTGAAGAAAACATCGCCTCTTCATCAGGTGGTGCTATTCAAGCACAGAACATCAGTCAATTAACAGTTGACTCTTGTTCTTTCGAATTTAATTCATCAGAGGCTATCGGTGGAGCAATCAACGCCTCAGGCGATACTCTGGATAATGGATTCACCGTTATTGAAAAGTCCTCATTTTTAGGAAATATAGGAAATCAAGGAGCGGCTGTTAATAATATTAATAACCGCATGGATATCACAAATTCCTTATTTGCCTATAATGAGACCAGTGAAAATGGTATTGGCGGTGGTTTCTCTGAAAACATGGCTGTTGATGGACCTCCTCAGGCTGTAAACCTTATGAACAACACCTTTGCCTTTAACACTGCTGAAACGGGAGCCAATGTATCGCAATGGCAAACACCGGAGGCACCTGAAGTTTTAAGTGTGATGAACATGCAAAACAATATTTTAGCTGAAGGAATTGGTGGACCGAACTATCAAATTGAGGTCGCTGGAATAGAACCAGAATTAAATTCAACAGGAGGAAATCTATTGACTGATGCTTCTCTTGGAAGTGCGGCTGTCGCAGAAGATATGGTTGATGTTGATATCAATGATATAGCATTTGTAAGTGCTTTTCAGTTTGAATTAACTGAAGAGTCTGTAGCTGTTAACGCTGGTGTAAATGACGGAGCACCTCTGGTTGATATTACCGGAGCGACTAGACTTACCGCAGATAACACTGTTGTTGACCCGGGAGCTTTTGAGTATCCTTTCACTAACAGTGTAGAAAACCTTGCGCATTTTGATATCGAAATGGCTGCTTATCCTACCGTAACGAATGACCAAGTGACACTTACTTTCTCCAATGATAAAGTGGGTAAAGTAAGAGTATTGGTATTCAATCAAAAAGGACAGTTGGTCATGGAGAAATCTGAGACCAAAGGTGCTGAGCAATTCAAACGCGTTTATAACGTAGGAAGCCTCGGTGCTGGTTTGTACTTTGTAAGAACAATTACTGGAAAAGGAGTTGCAGGTGGAAAATTCATGGTTATTGAATAATCTTCCTCACATATACATAAAAAAGGGCGGTGGATTTTCCATCGCCCTTTTTTTATGTCCTCTATCGATTATTAAAGACCTATTGATAAACCATTCACCCTATTCTGCACGAAAAGACCACTTTGTCATAGGCAAAGGTCTGGACCAAAGAACAAGGAAAAGCGCTGTTCCTTTAAATCCTTTTCATTCCAAAGATCAATTATCGTCTCTTACTTCTCAACTTTTACTTGTTTCACTGTATCGTACTTCATCTCTTTATTGTGAAATTCCTCTTCCCTCTCATTATATACTTCGCACTCCTCAATAGGTAAGGCATAAATATGTAGTGTTATAGCTTTTTCTTGACTGTGATTCTTTATAAGGTGATATCCCATCTCATCTCTCATGTAAGTCAACCGATGTCCCTTCAACTCTTCCTGATGAATTTTCGTGAGATTATCGTCCGCATCGGCACGATATCTGATTTCAGTCATTTCCCCATCAACCAGGTACACCCAACAGTCCTGTCCATCATGTCCGTGCAGCGGAGTTTTATCCCCGGGATTCCAACAAAGTAGTAAAAGTTCGTAGTCCTTCGTTCTCTCTATACAGTTCCGCGCATATCCACTGGGTTTCCAAAAAGCATAGGGAGTAAACTCCTCCTTGGGGATATCAATTGACGATATAATCTTTGAATGATCTTCCCGATCTGTTGCATTGAGTTGAGCGATAAGTTCTGATAAGGTTTCTATTTTTTTTGGCATAGAAAATGTGTTTTATATTATTAAATCAGCACTGCAAAGAATACATTTGTTAGCTAATAATTGCTAAAATATATATTCTGGCAAAAGTTTTGAACCAAATTAAAGTTCAGCCTTTCTACTAACATACTTATTTTAAAGCAAAAATAATAATGAGAGAAACGCTTTCACAATTTAACCAATTGGTCGAAGACCTTTTACTCGATGAGAAAGAGAATCCAGTATCTGAACCTATACCCGCGCAAGACCTCTACGAACGAATTGATCTGTCGCTCCAGGACGAGCCCCTGGACAAGGAGTCTTTTTACCCCATTTTGAAAGAATTGGTGCTATCTGCGCCGAAAACAGCCACTCGCGCTTTCTTCAACCAACTTTTTGGCGGAAGGAATGAAAAGGCTGTACTGGGCGAACTTTTATCCGTTATGCTAAATAATAGCATGTATACCTATAAAGCGGCCGGTGTAATGATCGGTGTTGAAAAGACAATTATTCGCAGTGTTTTGGACATGATCGGCTGGGGGGAGCAGGCGAACGGGACCTTCGCGGCCGGAGGGTCGATGACGAACTTTATGTCTATGCTCATGGCACGAGATGCCGTTGGCTCAAACGTTACCACTAAAGGAGTCAGAGAGAAAATGACGGTGTATACTTCTACAGAATCTCACTACAGTATCCCCAAAAATGCTACTTTTTCGGGTATTGGACGAGAACAAGTGCGCTACATCCCCACCAACGAATTGGGGCAAATGGAGCCAGACCTTCTCAGTGAAGAGATTCAAAAAGACCTAAAAAACGGATACCTCCCCGTAATGGTAAATGCCACGGCAGGAACTACCGTTTTGGGTGCTTTTGACCCTATATCGGATCTCAGCGTCATTTGTAAAGAATACAACATATGGCTTCACGTGGATGGGGCCTATTGCGGATCCGTTTTATTCAGTAAAAACTACAGACATCTCATTGAGGGAATAGAAGCGGTCGATTCTTTTTCTATCAATGCACACAAAATGCTGGGAACTCCCTTGAGCAGCTCAATGATTTTTGTGAAAAATAAAAAGCATTTGTACGAATCTTTTTCAAATGATGCAAATTATCTATACCAAACAGATCACGACGAACTCAATCTTGGAAAAATCTCTCTTCAATGCGGACGAAGGAATGATGCTTTAAAATTTTGGACCTTATGGAAGCAAATCGGGACGAGTGGACTAGAAAAAATGGTGGATAAGCAATTCGAACTGGCAGATGTCGCCCGAACTTACATCGCTCAAAACGATGATTATACCTTGTATAGTTTTGAAGATTCTGTAGGTATTTGCTTTAATTACAAAGATTTTCCGGCGAAAGATATCTGCACCTTGCTGTATGAAAAAGCGACTTTGATGGTAGGATATGGGCACTTTAGACAGGATGAGTTTATTCGTCTGGTCACAATAAATGCACAAAATGAAAAAGAGGATATTGTGAATTTCTTCAGGACCCTGGAGTCTTTTGTTGAAAAACACAAGGAAGAGTTGTTGGCAATGGCACTGCCGGAGCAATAATTAAAACGGTAATTGCCCTAAATCAACATTGCCACCAGAAATGACAATACCGATTTTGCCTTTCCACTCATTCTTGAATACTGCAGCGAGTGGAACGGCCGATGAAGGCTCAACGACAATTTTCATCCGTTCCCAAATCCATCGCATCGCTTCCACGATTTCGGGCTCTTCAACGAGCACGATATCTTCAACATACTTCTGGATCATGGGAAAATTAATATCTCCCAGTTGAGTGCGGAGACCGTCAGCAATCGTGTTCCCATTGGTCGGAGGATGTATCTCCCCGCTGTGAAAAGACTGATATGCATCGTTCACCGACCGGGGCTCTGCACCATACGTTTTACAGCCATTCTTGCCTAAAAAGTGACATGCCAGAGCAGAGCCAGCCAAAAGCCCACCCCCTCCAACCGGAGATACAAGGAGATCCAAATCCGGCACTTCAAGTAATAATTCAACCGCTGCAGTCCCTTGCCCCAAAATAACGTTATAGTCATTCGAGGGATGAATAAAGGTCGCCCCTTCTTTCTCTATTATCTCCCGGGCTTTACTTTCCCTCGCAGCTATCGTGGATTCAACAGTAAATACTTTTCCTCCATACGATTGCACCGCAGACTTTTTCACTTCTGGCGCTGAAGAGGGCATAACGATATAGGCAGGCAGGCCTAAACTATGGGCGGCCAATGACAATGCCTGTGCAAAATTCCCGGAGGAGTGCGTGACGACGCCTCTTTCCTTCTGCGCTGAACTCAATC
>Ga0306908_1000442_pt1 | contig 15167 bp, 22 predicted proteins | sample AntRauTorcE11899_FD_190430 | JGI IMG/M metagenome (GOLD analysis project Ga0306908, IMG submission 190430) | Saline lake microbial communities from Rauer Islands, Antarctica - Metagenome Torckler E11 #899 (v2) (version 2) | ecosystem: Environmental > Aquatic > Non-marine Saline and Alkaline >... | reverse complement strand
ACGTGTACACGGCGAGATCCTTAAAGGCAAACTGGACAAGATCCGCAAGCGTGACGACAGCGCAGAAACACGCATTTACGGCCGCAGCTCAGATATAGTTACAACTCACGTGTTCACTGCGGGCGCCCTGGAAGAGTTTGAAAAAGAACTGGCAGAATTCAAGAAAGCCAAACAAACCCTGCAGGATAAGCTGCTTGAGATCAACTTCCAAACTGAAATCGATCTAGCGAACGAGCAGGAAGCTGTGCTTCGCGGGCTGAACTTGATTTAAGAATCGACGGCTCGGGCCACCGGAGAATAGATAGCCGGCATGTGTGGTTACCACAGTAACGAACAGGTGGCATAAATTTTAGTTTTGGTAGTTAAGCCGGGCATCGCATCTTACGAGTTGCGTAATGTTTGGTAAACTACCCGGGAGTAGATGAGAAGAGAGAATGAACATTATACTCTGGAGGCCTTAAAAGCCTATAGTCTAACGATGTGATCTCAGATATTATTTGTTGTCTTTTGCTGCTGAGAAATAAGTCGTTCGTTGTTAGATTGTGAGTTGTGATTTGCTTTGGTGGGCTCAATGCTTCGGTACAGCAGCCAATGTTCATTGTCATACTTCATTACTCACTTGTTTACTCCTGTTTTTATTCTAAATGCTCTATTGTTGGTTGACAGTAGGGCATTTTTCGTTTATACTGTTGTAAATTAAATGAAAGAGAGTTAAATCGACAGCTAGCACTCGACAAGCTCACCCCTTAAGAAAAAGAATTACTAGGACTAGAATAATGGAACCAACACTTTACATCATCATGCGTTCAGACCTGCAGGATATGAACCCAGGCAAGGGAATGGCACAAGCTGCACACGCACAAGCAGACTTTGACAGCTATATTTTTATGATGGTCGGCAACGACAATAACACGCCAGTTGATCTCAGCGGTAAAAAAGCAGTTCTGATTGACTACGCAGAATGGTGCGGTGATCGAAACTTTGGTCGCACTATTGTATTAGAAGGCACCCAAGATCAAATTGCTGACATTGCTGCACAAGGAAAGCACAGCGGCATCACTGTAGACCCTACATACCCGTGGAAAAACTACTACGGCGAATTGTACGTCACAGAAGAAGTTACATGCGGTTGGGCGTTTATCAGCAACGGCAACGCAGAAGATTTAGAGCTAACGGCAAAGTTGTCGTTACACAGATAGAAGGGAAAGAAATGAACAAGCCAAGCGTTTATATGCTAATTGGCGTACCTGGTTCAGGCAAGAGCACTTATGTAGGAGAGTTAGAAGCTTCTAACTTTGTGTATGTGTCTAGTGATTACTTTATTGACAAGTTTGCTTGTAGAATGGGTAAGACCTACGACGAAGTGTTCAAAGATGTTGCTCCGCGCGCAATTCGTTTTATGAATCGTCGTGTCCAAACAGCACGACGCAACCAGCGTACTATTGTGTGGGATCAGACTAACACCAGCAGAAAGTCACGGGCTAAGAAGCTGCTACAGCTATCAGAGTACAACAAGATAGCAGTGTTCTTTGAGACTCCGCCGGACGTTGTGTTAAACAAGCGGTTAGCATCACGCCCGGGCAAAGCAATACCAGACCACGTGATGCAGACAATGAAAGCATCACTTGAGAAGCCTACACTAGATGAAGGCTTTACTAAAATTTTACAAATTTCAGCATTTTAAGGAAAAGGTATGAAGACTTATATTACATCAGACCTGCACATCGGTCACAAGAACATCCAAAAGTTCTGTCCTAAGACACGCCGTCACTTAGTTGACGCTGACCGACTGGACAAGGCTTTAGCCGTTGATTCTTTGACTGTTGAAGAGATTCATGCTGCTTATTCAGAGTACCAGAACTTGGACGAAAAGCAGCTAAAGAAGGCTAATCAGGGCGAGTGGGAATTCCTTACTAACCAGATGAACGAGAATATGGTTAAGGCATGGAATGCCACTGTTAACCCAGAGGACCTTGTTTATATCCTAGGCGATATTGCGTTTATGCCAGGTGACAAGGCTGCAAAGTTCCTTCATAGAATGAACGGCCGCAAGATACTTGTCGAAGGCAACCACGACGTAAAGCAGCTCAAGGACAAGAATTTTCGTGAGTGCTTTGAAGAAGTTCACAAGTACCTTGAGATACAGTGGGATAAGCGCAAGCTAGTGATGTTTCACTATCCTATAATGGAGTGGAACCAGATGCACCGCGGCGCACTTCACTTTCACGGACACTTACACGGTTCACCAAGTGGGCTAGAAGAGTACCGTGCACGTGACATGGGATACGATGCTACTGGACAGATCGTAATGCTCATGGAAGACGCGATCGAAGACGCTCGCAAGGGCGAGATCAAAGGCCATCACTGATGACAGATGAGAAAACTGCAAAGGACGTGATAGGACGTCCTATCAAGCAAGGTGACTACGTCTTTTACTATCAGAATATCTATGAAGTAAGAGACGTGCTCAATAACAAGTCGTCAAAGACGCTTAACTCGACTAAGCATTACAGAGTTAAGCTGTTTCTTGCAGACCCGTCTCCGTCATCAAAAGTAATAACCAGGCAGTCTACTGAAACATGTTTACTACCTGAAAAAGACATCACTCTCTGGCTACTAGGAAAAGGCAAATGATTGAACTCCATATTCTTATCGCGTTAGTGCTTATGCACTTTGTGGCAGACTTTATTTTTCAGTCTGACTATATCGCTATTAACAAAAGTAGTAACTCTTGGGTCCTTGCCCTTCACGTTTTTCTATACTCGATTCCGTTTGCGTACTTTGGCGTAGCATTTGCTGTCGTTACGTTTGTGTTACACTTTGTAACAGACTACATATCTAGTAGAGTTGCTGGCAACTTTTGGAAGAACGAACAGCGGCACTGGTTCTTTGTTACTATCGGTGCAGACCAAGCCGTTCATATGATCAGCCTGTTTGCAGCGTATGCGTGGTTAGTAGTATGAATGAAAGAACTGTAAACACATGGAAATGGATTTCGACTATAGCATTTTTTGTAGCTGCAATTATGCTTTCGTCAAACATAGAAATTTCTAAATGGGGATTTGTGATTTTTGCATTCGGGCACGGAATATACTCTGTGCTGTTTACAAAACTCAAAGACTGGCCTATGGTAGCACACGGCGTCGGATTCCTGTTAATTGATCTGTACGGAATTTGGAATTGGTTCGGTTGACAGGCACAGTGACCGGCTGTATACTTAACGTATAATTTAGTTTCGAGGTAGATATGCAGGGCAAGTGGCTTGATATTAAAATACAAACGATTATTGCAGAACCCGACAAACATGTACTTGCAAGAGCATATTTCAGACACGGTGCTCCGACTAACGTACAAGATGCAACAAGCGGCAGGATGGGTGTTGTAGGCATGGCTGAATTTGTTTACGATCCTAGAACCAGCAAAATATACAAGAATAGATACGGCAGTATTGAAAACCTGTACGATGACGCAGTAGCTCTTATAAACTTGCGTCATCACCCAAACGAACAAGTACGCAAGATGTTTGCAAAAGTAGAAACACTTGCTGCACTGACAGAGGAATAAGAAATGTTTCAAGATGACTTAAAGCAGTTTGTAGAAGATAATCCAAAGCTGGTTTCTATGAAGGAAGTTGGCGAAGATCTGTACATCTTGAAGTACAAGAAGAAGGTGTTCTTTGACGCACTGTGGAACGACTACCTTGAAGAATGCCGCGGTACTATTGTAGACGGCAACTTCAACGTTATATCACGCCCGTTTACTAAGATCTACAACTACGGTGTGGAAGCACGTTCGCCTCTGTTCACTGACTTTACAACTGTAACCGCTTATCGCAAAGTCAACGGCTTTATGGTTGCAATGACTTGGTACGACGATGACATCCTTGTGTCTACTACCGGTAGCATCGATTCACCGTTTGTAGCTTACGCAAAAGAAATGATGTTGCACCACCAGACATGGGGACAGTGGCAGACTGCGGTAAGAATGAACGAAGGTGCAACTCTGATGTTCGAGTGTGTTCACCCAGACGACCCACATATCGTACCAGAAGATATCGGCATGTACTTCCTTGGCTGGCGCATGAACTCGTGGGACAGCGAAATGCCAGGTCGCGGCCTTGATATCGCAAAGGCTTGGAAAAACTTTGCCCTAACTTGCTGCTCATGTGGTTACGCAGAAGCATTTGATACTACAGTAGCCGACTTGTTAGCACTCAACAAGACTGTTAAGCACGAAGGTTTTGTAGCATACGCTGCCAGCGGTCAAGCGTTCAAAGTAAAGTCACCGTACTACTTGGTAGCAAAGTATGTTTCGCGTAACCCAAAGACTGATAAGTTGTTAACACCGAAGGCAAAGGAGATTGTTGACGAAGAGTATTATGACCTCATCGACCACTTGCGTGAGAATATTGAAAGCTTCACTGCCTTAACTGAGCAGGAGCGTTTGGACTATGTACGCAGGTATTTGGAGGCACAGTGACTAAAGTATACGTAATAACCTGTAAAATACAACACATGTATGATACCGAGACTTACTTTGAGGTAGCAGGTGTTGCGTATACTCCAGAAGGTGCTAATAAAATTGCTTACAAAGCCAACAAACGCGGCGAAGTAGTAGACATCGACGCTGAAATACACATAATAGAAGGCTGCTCAAAAATGACAGATCATACAGACACGTCTGAAGAAGAAATCAAAGAAAAAATGATACAAGAATGCTTTATGTTTATGGAAAGCATCTACAAGTATTACGGTGCCGACAAAGGCGAAGAGATGTGGGACACTATTGTTACTAGTCTCGACCCGTCTATCAAGCGACAAATGCTTCTTCGAATGTTCAAAGGTGATTACAAGACTGAGATTACAATCCGTAAGGTTGTAACTGACAGTAAGAAAGTCCATATTATCAAAAAGATACGGGAAATAACCGGACTGGGGTTGAAAGAGGCAAAAGATATTGCTGATCAAGTTTGCCCTACGCATAACAGCAGTTTTTATGATAATTTACACCCGGTTACTTTCAAGGTAGATCCAGACAAACGCAGAGTAGCAGTTAGAGAATTAGAGGAATTGGGATGCATAATTTAATTGAAGATTCAGTAGAATATAAATTAGTGACAGAATTCTACGGCAAGCGTACAGCCAAACGCTCAGGCGTGCCGTTGATGAACCACATTAACGAAGGCGTTGCTGTTCTGGAAGAAATGAATAGCACAGTAGACGCGATGTTGGCCTTTTGCTTGCATCCGTTGATTCAAGACGACGCCGACCTAGAAGAAAATATTGCTCACGTAAGCATCGACGTAAGTCCTACAGTGATTGCGTTGGCTATGGAATACCGCAGCGTAGCAAACGAGTATCTCCCGCCAAAAGTTGGTACTGGCCAGCAAATTCGATTGAGCCCACTTGAAGAAGTGAACGACATGTTAGTTGCTGATAAGGTGCAGAACCGCAAGGACTTCTACACTTATCACTGGAACACGCACGAAAATCGCGACGCCCTTAAAATATACTTTGATGAGTGGTTAATTGCTCTTGATGTCGATAACGAGATGTACATTAACTTCTGCGATGTGATTGAAGCAGGCAAAGTCCACGAAAGCGAAGACCAACGTATCAAGCGCGAGCACAAAATTTACGAAAGCGTGTTTCACAAGATTCAAATGTGCTCGGTTGGGTTCCAAGGCGATAAGATTCGTGAAATTGTTGGCAAAATCTGTGACTGGAGCTATGCTCACAGAAGCGGCAACGGCGAACTAAGTGACCGAGAACAGCAGGAGCGTATTGATAGTGCACTTGACGCATTAGAGAAGAAAATCAAGTAGTAGGTATGACAGAATACATCGGAGTAGTAATTCTTGTAACTATTGTCTTGGGTATACTTTATGTAGTAACACGTTACGCAAACGCCCGTCTATACAAAAACAACACTTGACAATATCTCTGTCTGAGTTTATACTATATAGACACTGACAGACAGACAGAGATACTTTTCATGCCACGCATTAAAGCATACAAAAACGGAACATCAAAACGCCAACTAATTCCTGTTGAGACTGCAAAGGTTAGTACTGCGTTCCGTTGTCCCTGGACTGGCAAAATCTTCGGCGAGAAGCGAAGTTATGTTATGCATCTAAAAGAACTAAGGAAACAGCGTATGTACCGCAGAGCCCGACAAGCAAGATTTGAAAAAGTTCGCGTAGAATTTAACGGACAGAAAACCTGGGACGACGTTATTCAGTGGATTGAAAATCATCCAGAGTTCTTCTTTGATCTAGGGATGCGCAGTCGTGTAATGTCAAATCCTAAACCACTTGACCGCGAAAACCTTTTTATCAAAATCACGTACTTACGGCTAGTTTGGTCACCTACAGCATCAAATACACATAGCTGCCCCCGCAACGGAAAGACAAACTGGGGCGGACGCGACGATGGCTCTCCCCGTAGCTATCCAGGATGGGAAGGTCGCATTGAGTTCCAAGCACACCAATTCAGCCCAGACGGCACGTTGCGTGAGAGTTCACCTTTTAGTGGAAGTGATCTATTTGATCGCAGTGGCATTAACACAGGCAGCGGTGGTGCCCGTGGCAAAGGCGGTTACGCATATGGTGTTACGTTCTTTGACGCAGACTGGCCGGGTATTACTGAACGCTGCGAAAAGCTGGACACTCTTACTACGCTAAAAGGCGACAAGAAACCGTTTCACCGTGCGTACAAGTACAACGGCAATTTTGAAACAGCAAGAAACAAGGTGACAATATGAACGAAGATTACATTTACGTAAGATCGCATTACTTTGGCACAGGCGAAGGCATGACCCTTGGCCTTCTTGTTACTCGAGCACTGCCCAACAGGGAGCAGTATGATAACGAGCTGTCCAGAGAAACGGTTGCACTTATGCAGTTTGACGAGACTTTTGGGTCGTTTCTTGGCCGCGGCGCTGTTGCTATCAGCAAGCATACGTTCTTAACAGAGAACGAAGACTTTATCCCCAAGCACGTAAAGCAGATTGTTAACGGAGGAAAGCAGACGCCTGGAAACTTTAAGTGGTCAGCTGAGGTGCACATCAACTATTCTTGAGGTGCACATGCCAACGAAAGAATGGATTGTGCCTGGTCTAAGTACTATAGAAGAGTATCAGTACCTTAGTAAAATTACAGACGGCGTAACTATTACAGAAACAGACTTGGACATCGTTAGTGCCGGCGGATTCAGATCTAACCAAGCAAATGTATTCAACAGCATGCACCGTCAGAAACAGATTACTTGCCATACGTCAGAAGGTAGACAAGAAACGTTTTTGATGCTAAAATACCCTGACGCATACGTAATATCAATATCACTACAGGAACTAGAATGAGAACACAACCACAAGACATTATCGCTCGACTCGAAGCAGATAACAGCAAACTAGCCAAACAAGCAATCCTGCACGACGCAATCGACAACGAGCTTACAGAGTTCTTTGACGGTCTGCGTATGGCGTTGGATATGCTGTACACATTTGGTGTTAAGAAAGTGCCTGTCAAAGATGAAGACGCAGGACAGGGGTTGCCGTGGCCTGCATTCGTAGACCTAGCAGAAAAACTGCACAACCGCGAGCTTACTGGCCACGCCGCACGTGACGCTATTGAGCTAGCAATGAACGTTGCCACACAAGAACAATGGAATGGCTATTACCGTCGCATTTTGATCAAAGACATGCGAGCTGGATTCAGCGAAAGCACAGTAAACAAAGTCTGCAAAGCGGCCAAGCGGCCAGACCTAGGAATTCCTGTGTTTTCTTGCCAACTAGCCCACGACGCTGCAAACCACGAGAAGAAAGTCAAAGGCGAAAAGCTAATTGAAGTTAAGTTAGACGGTGTCCGAGTACTAACAATTGTACATCCAAACGGTACAGTTGAAATGTTTAGTCGCAACGGTCGACAGTTGATCAACTTTGGACACATTGAGAAGCAGTTCGCAATGATTGCCAAGAAGTTTGATCGAGCATACGTGTTCGACGGCGAAGTGATGTCAGGGTCGTTCCAGGACCTGATGAAGCAGATTCACAGAAAAGACAACATCGAAGCAGCAGACGCAGTACTGCACTTGTTTGATGTTGTTCCGCTGGAAGACTTTCAGAAGGGCACGTTCGATATGCCGCAGCGTGAACGCACACAATTGCTCAAGGACCTGATTGGCAACCACGAGATGCTGCTGGCGTTAAACAACTGCACAATCGTTGAACAAGAGTTGGTAGATTTGGACACTGAAGAAGGCGATGCTCGCTTCCAAGAAATCAACCGTAGTGCAATTGCCGGCGGATACGAAGGCATTATGCTCAAAGACGCTGACGCACCCTACGAGTGCAAACGCAGAGCAGCTTGGTTGAAGATTAAACCGTTTATCGAAGTCACTCTTACTGTTGTAGATGTTGAAGAAGGCACTGGCAAAAACGTTGGCAAGATGGGTGCACTGGTCTGCGAAGGTGTAGACGATGGCAAAGACATCCGCGTTAACGTAGGCAGCGGCTTCAGCGACAAACAGCGTGATGAATTTTGGGAAGCACGTGAGGAAGTAAAGGACCAGCTAGCAGAAGTGAAAGCAGACGCTGTTACGCAGAACCAAGACGGCACGTATTCACTGCGTTTCCCACGCTTCAAAACCTTTAGAGGATGGCTGCCAGGCGAGAAGGTGTAAATACTAGCAGATAATACAAAGGAAACAGAATGACAGACAATTTTAAGCTGTTAAGCGACTCAGAACACATCCGTCGAAGATTCAGCATGTACGGCGGCAGTCAAGTTGTACAGGAAGAAACTGTTTTTATTGATGCAGAGTTTAAGCAGGTAAAGCTAGTAGCTGGTCTACTCAAGATAATCAACGAGATTATTGACAACTCTATTGACGAGCACGTTCGCACCAACAAAGAGTTTGCTGACAAGATTGACGTAAGCGTAGACAGCTTTGGATCTATCACAGTCAGCGACAACGGCCGTGGCATCCCGGCAAACAAGGTAGAAACACCAGATGGTGCTGAATACCAGATGGTTGCTGCATTTACACGCGCTCGAGCAGGTTCGAACTTTGACGATGAAAACCGTGAGTCAATTGGCATGAACGGTGTTGGGTCGATGATTACGTTTGTGACCTCATCTAAGTTCGAAGCTAAGAGTGCCGACGGCACCAAGGAAGTCAATCTAGTAGGCAAAGACGGCCAGGTAGACAAGATTACTACCAAGGCTACTTCACGCAAAGGCACAACTGTTAAGTTCACGCCGGACTACGAATTTTTCGGTCTTGAGACAATTGACGAAACACACGTGAAGTTAATTGAAGAACGTGTTAAGTCACTGGCACTTGCGTTTCCTACAGTTAAATTCAAGTTTAACAATACAGCAGTAAAGGTCAAGTTCACAGACTTCTTTGGTGAGTGCGACACGTTTCAAACAGACTACGCACAGTTTGGTATCACCAAGTCAGAAGGCGCGTTTCAAACGTATTCGCTGGTAAACGGTCTTGGTGTAAAATCAGGCACACACATTGATTACTTTGCTGGTGCTGTTATTAGTGAACTACGTGACGTGTTAAAGCGGCGTAAGAAGGTGGACCTCACTCCTGCGAGGCTCAAGCAGCACCTGCGCATACACGCAGTGATCAACGGGTTTGGACAGCTCAAGTTTGACAGTCAGACCAAAGAACGTGTGACAAACTCCACAGCAGAATGTCGCGATGCAATCGGCGAAGTAGATGCCAAGAAGATTGTTGCCAAGCTGATGAAGAACGACGACTTGATTGACGAAATCCTAGCCTACACAAAGATGAAGGACGATCTTGAAGCAAAGAAGGATCTCAACAAGCTAGAAAAGAAGAAAAAAGTCAAGAGTGACAAGTACGTAGCAGCTATCGGCGGCACGCAACGTATCTTCGTTGTAGAAGGCGACAGTGCCAGCGGCGGCCTAATCAAATGTTTAGGACGCAAAGGTAACGCATTCTACGCACTCAAAGGCGTACCTCTGAATGTGCTGGAAGTTAGTCACCAGAAGTTTATGGCTAACAAAGAGCTGAGCGAATTATACAGCATTATCACCACCTTTCCAGACGCTGAGATATGTATCGCAACAGACGCCGATGCAGACGGTAGTAGAATACGCGGTCTAGTGTCACTGTTTATGCACAAGTATTTTCCGGATCACCTAAATAACGGTAAGATGAAGTTGTTAAGAACGCCTATTGCTATCGGCAAGAAGAACAACGTGATCAAAGAGTGGGCGTACACGTTTGGTGACGTGAACAAGATTGATAGCAAGCTAGATGTTAGCTACGTAAAAGGTCTTGGTTCATGGAGCGTGAAGGACTTACAGCACATCATAGACAAAGACACAATGGTAGACATGCTGCCAGAAGTATCAATTACCGACACAGAGCTCTTTACACAATGGTTCTCAGGCAGTACAATAGACTTTCGCAAAGAACAAATATTAAACGCAGCGCCGTTCGACGTAATGAGGATATAGAATAAAAATGACAGCATCAACACCAGTAGTAAAACTAGAAGATTTCTTTCAAAACGAGTATATCGACTTTTCGGTATATGACAACGTGCGGAAGTTAGCAAACTACATAGATGGGCAGAAGAATGCCAGTCGTAAAATCCTGTATACTGTGCTTCAGCAGAACGTCGACAAGTTTGTAAAAGTGTCAAACCTAGGCCCAAGGGTGCAAGACTATTCACAGTATTTGCATGGTAGCCTGGAAGGCACTATTGTCAATATGACTGCTGACTACGTAGGATGTGGCAACAATATTCCCCTGCTAGAAGGCGACGGCAACTTTGGTTCAGCGTTCATCAACGACGCAGCAGCAACACGCTATATCTTTGCGAGGATGAATCCTATTCTCAAGAACCTGTTTGTCAAAGAAGACACAGTCAACTTGATGCATCAGAGTTTTGAAGGATCCAAAATTGAGCCTCGCTTCTTTGTGCCTGTGTTGCCCATGCTGGCAATCAACGGAGCAGAAGGCGTGAGCATAGGCTACGCACAGAAAATCTTCCCACGTAAGAGTTCAGAGATTGCCAAGTGGGTCAGACAGAAAGCGGAAGGCAAGCGCATCACAGCGAACCTAACTCCACATTGGGAAGGCATGCAGTGTACAGTTGAGAAAGGTGACAGCTCAGTACAGTGGCAGGTCAAAGGCAGCTTTACGCGCAAGACAAAGCATCGCATACTGATTACAAGTATCCCAGTGGGCTATACGCTCAAGCAGTACCAGGCCGTTTTGGACAAACTGTTGGAAGACAAGGTCATCAAAGACTACGATGATTTGTCAGACAATGATCAGTTTGAATTCGAAGTACACGTAGATCGTGCGTTCGGCGAAAAGGACGACGAGTGGATACTCAACAAGTTTAAGTTAATCAAAAGAATTTCCGAGAACTTCACCTGCATTGACGAGAACAACAAAATTACTATCTTTGAAAGTCTCAAGCACTTGCTGGACACGTGGTACGCAAAGCGTATTGAATATAACGAGCTACGCAAGAACTATATTCTGCAAAAGATGCAGGACGACATGGATTATGCCGACGCAAAGATTAAATTCATCAAAGGCGTAATTGAAGAAAAAATTGAGTTGCGTAATCAGGCAGAATCCGTTATAGTAAAACAAGCTGAAACATATTCTTCGCTGCTTGAAGGCAGAGTAGAAAAATTCTTAACGCTGCCCATGCGGTCATTGACCAAAGAAGAGATTGCTAAGTTGCGCAAAAAGAGTGCAGAACTAAAACAAGACATTGCTGACTACAGCAAGAACACATTTGAAGACATTTTGATTAACGACCTACGTGCTCTGAACTTATGAAGAACCAGGAGAATATCGTAATAAACGATGTTGTCTATAAGAGATATATCGTACATCGTTTCAGCGTTGATGTCATGTCAACTGATTATCTTATCAACGCATCTATTGAAGCATGGAAGGAGAGAAGTACAGTAGGTCAATGGGTCAAAGAGAATTGTGTAGAAATAAGTTCAATAGACCAAAGTAACCAACTTCTTGCTTCAAGAGACGTAATAGTTTTTGGATACATGACAGAAAAGCAGCATACGTATTACATGCTAAAGTTTCCTGAAAATAGGTCTATGTATGTATGAAGGAATAACCGTTTATGAATATCGTGAGGATGAGCTTTACCTGCTAAACCAGAAAGAAAGAAACGGTTACTTAAAAGCTCTTCTAGATGATTGGACGGAGACTCCTAAAGGAAAATGGTGTATAAAATATGCAGTTGATTTTAGAACTCTTAAGGCTGCGGACCCTAATACATGCGGATATAAAATTTGTGTCCGCGCAATGTTTAAAGAAAAAGATGCAACACTGTACCGACTAAAGTGGGCTAACGAATAAGATAACTAATATAGAGGAAATAAGAAATGGGTAAATACTACAGTACTAAGACTTATGGTAACGAAGAAGGCCTGAGTTGCTGCTTTAGACAGTGGCGATCAAAGCACTCGCATTGCTCACTGCTACACGGATATTCAATCGGCGTAAAGGTTGTTTTTTCGTGTAAAGAGCTAGACGAGCGGAACTGGGTTCACGATTTCGGTGGCCTAAAAGAATTCAAAACGTGGCTAAAGCACATGTTCGACCACACTTTACTGGTTGCAGAAGACGACCCACATCTCGAATATTTTAAAGAGATGGCAAACATAGGTACGATCGGTAATCCTATGTCAGCACTTGTAGATTTACGTATTGTGCCGGCTGTAGGTTGCGAACGCTTTGCGCAATTAGCGTATGAGAAGATGGCATCTATTCTTGTTGAACAACATTACAACGGAACACTGTTAAACGAAAGCGTAGAAGTAGTGTCTGTTGAAGTTTTTGAGCACGGTGCTAATTCGGCTATTTACGAGGGCTAATGAAACGCTACGTGGTATGCCTAAAGTACGGTGACAAGTACAGCGCAGATTATGTTAACAAACTTCATCAAATGGTCGACCGTAATCTTACAGTTAATTATGAGTTTGTCTGCTTTACAGAATGCACCAAGGGCTTGAATAAAAATATTCGGGTCGAACCCTTGCCGCTGATAACCGGTGTACAAGGATGGTGGTACAAACCAATGTTATTCAACCCTGATTTACCACTAAAAGGCTGCCTTTTATTCATAGACCTTGACGTTGTTATCTTCCGTAACATTGACAGATTGTTTACCTACGAGCCTAATAAATTCTGTATCATACGAGATTTTAATCGAAAGCAAATCAAAGGATACAAGAAGTTTAACTCTAGTATATTTCGACTAACGACAGGCCAGCATTCACCCGTGTACACCAGCTTTGCTAAAGACCCTGCAGGTATAAGCAAACGCTACCTAGGAGACCAAGACTGGATCTACTCCTGCGTGACCTCAGGATTCGAATATTGGCCTGAAGAATGGATTCAGAGCTATAAATGGGAGATGAGAAATCGTGCGCCGTTGGATCGCAGCAGGCCGAGAGGCGAGCGGGACTTCCTCGAACAAGGCGAACCTGAAATTCTTGACGGTACTAGCATAGCTGTATTCCACGGCGATCCGAACCCACACGTCTGCAAGGATCCGTGGGTTAAAAAGAATTGGTGCTAAGGGTATAGTAATACAACCGAGGAATAATATCTTGATTACAACTTTTCAGGGCTCAATGCAGAGCCAGCTTGAGAACGTAGCTGACGCCAGCATTGGCCTATTACTAACTGACCCTCCGTATAATATATCAGAAAAAGGTGCAAAGCCTGTATGGAAGGACGCAGACGGAAACGACAAGAATACTGTGCACAGTCAAAAGTTTTCTGAGACGTTTGAAGAGGACTGGGACGACGTCTCCCACGAAGAATTCTTAGAGCAGCTGGAAGAATGGAGCAAGCTCTGGTTCCAGAAGATGCGGAAAGGTGCGGCGTTTGCAGTGTTTATATCAGACAAATACATTTCTTATCTGTGGAACATAATGGAACAGCAGGGATTTGAACCCAAGCGCATTTTTACTTGGAAGAAGCCAGCAGCCGTGCCGTTCAACCGTCGCGTTAATCCTGTAAGCGGGTGTGAGTATATCCTGTGGGGCATCAAGCCAGGCGGCAAGCGAACATTTAACAGTGGCACAGACTTTGGCAACATTGTAGATCGCTACGCAGTAGCAGACAAAGTTAGCAGCATTGTTTACCGTGCAGTAAAAGACAACCTTGACACAAAGTCATTGAGCAGTATTTTTAAGGAAGCAGAAAAAGAAGCACAGCAGATGCTGGATGCAAGAAAAGTAAAAGACGGAAAGATACAGGCTGTGATACCCAATACAATTACGTTCAGTGGCGGCGGAGGTAAGAAGATACATCCAACGCAAAAGCCTGTTGAGATCTTACAATATTTTATTGAGCTGTTGACTGCACCTGGTGATACCGTGCTTGACACTTTTGCAGGCAGTGGCAGCACAGGCAAGGCTGCTTTATCTTCAGGAAGAGACTGCGTTCTCATTGAGCAAGATCCAAAGATGTTTGCTAAGATGTCCAAGCAGTTCAGTAGCATTGACACGGGAGATTTTAATTAGGTTGACGCGCCGGCTATCCTGTTGTATACTACTAAGACAATACACAAACGAGCCAAAGAAGCACATATGAGAACCACTAACGTTCTAATTGATTTCAAATACAAGCGCCTATATCTGTACAACGATAATAGTGTACAATTTGCTAATTCTGAGCTGAAGCAAATGAGCATTCAGTGCAGACATACTTGGTTCACCAAAGATGACATAACCATCCAAGGCGACGAAACGTTTTTTGGTTTTAGATTCAGTCTTGATCCAGTGACCAACACACTGGACGAAGTTGAGAAATCAAAATACGAAAGAAGTGCGTTTTCTAACCCGCAGGAAGTTTCTCGTTTAGAGTGGACTTCAAAGTTTCCTTTTGTAAAAAAGATAACTGAAAAGAGGTGCTATAGAAAGAACGGATGGTTTGCCTACAAGCAGACAAAAGATGCTTACGTAACACTGCCTACAGCAACATACGCAATCGTCGACAATCGTGATAAAAAGAATGACGAAATTGTCTAATGGTGTTATGCTAACAATATACACATTCACTTAGGACTCACATGTTCGATCAATCTACACCGCGCATCGGTTTTGCCTGCAAGTATATGCACTC
>Ga0306908_1000440_pt1 | contig 15218 bp, 38 predicted proteins | sample AntRauTorcE11899_FD_190430 | JGI IMG/M metagenome (GOLD analysis project Ga0306908, IMG submission 190430) | Saline lake microbial communities from Rauer Islands, Antarctica - Metagenome Torckler E11 #899 (v2) (version 2) | ecosystem: Environmental > Aquatic > Non-marine Saline and Alkaline >... | reverse complement strand
CGTCGCCGTCGCCGGAGCCGTCGCCGTCGCCGGAGCCGGAGCCGTAGCCGGAGCCGTCGCCGTCGCCGTAGCCGTCGCCGGAGCCGTAGCCGGAGCCGTCGTTTTCATAGTACTCGAATGACTGCATCATCGTGCACCCTCAATGCTTTCAGATGCCACATTACTCGCCGGGATGATTTCCAGCACATCAAGCAGCATAATTTCAGGCAGAGCCGGTTCAACCTTGCTGCGAGCTGCGTCGATGCCAGTCAACGCAACTGTGCTAAGGCTCACGCCTTTTTCCCTCCCGCCGGTGTGCCAACGCCATAGGCGGCGGCTGTCTGCCAGTGTGACTTGACGACAATCTTGTGCGGTAACGGTTCCGTAATGGACGCCGCTTGCATAGCAGCGGATGATACACTTTTTGCCTATCATAGTGATTTCCTTTCGATGGGGTGTGGCGCACATTGCGCAAGGCATACGTTACAGGTTGACCGTGCAGCTTGTCAAGGTGTATGCAGTTCCGAGTAAAGCAAGGGAATTGCGCAGATGGTCGAGGATGATGTGCAGCGAGGCGACGTGACGCCGCCTTGGAAGCGATTTACAAAAGCCGAGGAAGATCAACGGCTTGAGGTTTTATATGGCCGGATCGAGCGAAGAAAAGCGATCCTCGAATGGGATCAGAACGAGCGAACCAGGATCATGCACCGGGCAATTCGCCGGATGCGCAGAGCGGAGGGGAAAGAATGAGCGAGATCGGATTGATTGAACGGCAGTTCCTGGGCTACGTCCAGATGGTCTACAAGGGCGGGCCGCAGGCGATGGGCGAAAGCCAGCTCCAGCAGCTTCGCCAGGCGTTCTATGCTGGCGCAACGATGTATCAGGGCGTGGTGCTTGGAAGCCTGACGGCTGACGAGGACGTGACCCCGCAGGACGAGGAGACGATGCAGCGCATCTTCACGCAATACGCGAACGAGCTGGAGGAGTTCGCGGAGCGCTGCGTCTCCGGTATGGGTCCGGATGGAGGTCGAGCATGACCCCGCTGCGCCCGCTGCACGCAACCCGAGTTCTTGCCGAAAGCCAGGACGAATACATCCGCCTTACGATCCGAGACGACGAGATCGACGGCGTGAATTACATGACGAGCCTATGGGAGCCGAGCCCGGCCGAGCTGAAAACCCTGATCGAAGGTGGATCGGTGCGCCTCACGATCATGGGTGCCGCGCACCCGCCGGTGATGGTCGAGACGGAGGTGCGCAAGTGAGCCTGCGCGACGACAAGCGGGGCCACGTCAAGATCGAGAACGGCATGGCCGTGATCTACGTTCCGGCCGATGAAATCCACGGGATATCCCGGCAGGCCCCATATCCGGCCCGCGTAGTGCGGTTGCCGGGTTTCTGTGGCCATCCATGCCCCGGCGCGAGGCCAGCGCACTGTGCGGGGCATGTTTCCAAGTCGGTCATAGCGGATCTCCCATTGACAAGCTGCTAAGGTCAGACGGCAGCATGGCGTTGTTTCCACTGGCGACAATGCAGGCTTGCGTGTCACCGACGCGGACCACCGTCCATGTGCCGCTATCCATATTCACCCAGACCGTCAGGATAGGGCCGTCAGGTTCCGGCAATACAATCATGGCGCGCTCTTTGAAGTCGTTGCGCAGAAACTCCCCCATGCGCTCGGGCGAGCCGCAATCACCTGCAATGGCGGGTGAAGCCGTGATGGCAATTCCCAAGGCTGTTACAAAGCGTTTCATGTGTCATTCCTTTCCGGCCATACGGCCTCGCCGTTGAATTTCCGGTATGGCATTTTGCGCCTAGCTGGCTTCGCCCCGACGTGATTGAGCTCTACCCGCTTCGCCTTGGCGATCTGCCCCACGTCCTCGGGCGTCTTGGTGCCGTGGCAGGACTTGCAAAGAACCTCGCAGTTCTTGAGCGTGGGCTCCCCGCCCATGGCGTCGGGGATCACGTGGTCATAGTCGAAGCGGCCCGGCAGCAGAGGCGCGGCGCAGCGTTCGCAGTGATCTGCGGCGCGCTTGAACGCGGCCAGCTTGACCTTGGCGGGGAACTCGCGTCTGGTCATTTCGGCATCGCGTCAATGTTGCAGCGGTGAACGTCGAACGTCAGGGCGACCACCCAATCGTTGCGGTCCCATGCGTCGGAGCCGTGGATGTCGTTCCACAGAAGCGAAAGCGATAAAGCATGAGTGCCGTAGCCTTCCGGCCATTCAGGGGATAGCGTCACACCCTCTGCCTCCGCATCAGCCTCGTTGATCTCCTGCAACCTCTGCACGCGCACGTCGGTCACGGTTAGCGTCAGGCGAGACGCCCATCGGGGCATGTGGATCGAGGGACGCCAGCGGATGCCGCCGAATGGCGTATCGCCGTCGGCGCGATAGGTGACAGCGTGATCCGGCCCCTCTGCCCGTGGCATAGTTTCACCCTGCGAAACAGGCCACCCAAACGCATGAGCCTCCCGCGCCCATAGCCGGTCTCCGGGGGCGTAGAGTAAGTGGCGCTCAATTCGGCGTGAAAGGTCTTTTGGGTCAACTCCGTAAACTGTCGGCCCTTGGTTTTTGGAAAGCCATTTATAGGGGAATTTTCCGCCGCCCAAGCCAGGAACGTGGAACCCCGGCGCATAGAATACAGGCTGCGGCTTCAACACGCGCCGCGTCTGGTGCTTCCGCCCGTCGAGCAACGCCCGGATCATCGGCGCGCTGAATATCATCGGTTTGTCGGTCATTCCCCCACCCCTTCCATTTTCGCCCGGTATCGCGCGGCGTCCGATTTCATCCGCTCGTCGGGCTGCGTCAGTTCCAGCCCCATCTCCAAAAAATGCCGGTGCGCGGCTCATGGCTTCGCTTTCTTCGCGTCCACGTCTTCGAGCAGGGTGACGAGGCCGGCGCGGACTTCGGGCCGGCACTTGCGAAAGGCGTCCAGCAGGCGCGATTCCATCCGGTCTTGCGGCGTCGCCTGCAGCCGATCGGCGGGCCCCAGCGAATACATTGCCGGCAGGCCGTCCCAGAAATGCAGAAGACTGCACCGCAGAACCTCGGCAATCAGGAACATGCGGGATGCGCTGACGCGGTTCCTGCCAGACTCGTATTTCTGGACCTGCGGAAATTTCACGCCAATGGCATCCGCGAGTTCGACTTGCGTGATATCGAGCGCCCGGCGGCGTGCGCGGATCCGACCGCCGACATAGGCGTCGATCTCCCGGTCGGTCATTGGTTTCGATGTGGGCGCGTTCATGCCAATCCCTTTTCTTCGGCCAGCCAATTGGGGATAGTAATGCTGCACGGCCCCGGATCGTCGTGGTCCAGTTCAATCTGAGATTTCGGCAGCCAGACCGGATCCGCGCTTTCCTCGTCCTTTGCGAGAACGGCGACGTTCGATCTCATGGCTCAGATCCCCAATGCTTCGCGGTACATCGCGACCACGGCCTCCTGCTCGGCGACCTCGTCCGAGTCGCGCTTGCGGATCCTAATGATCTCGCGCAGCGCCTTCTGGTCGTAGCCGCGGGCTTTGCTTTCGGCGAAAACCTCTTTCACCTGGTCGGCGATGCCCTTCTTCTCGGTCTCGAGCCGCTCGATGCGCTCGATGAACTGGCGCAACTCGTCGGCCCCGGCGCGGTAGGCGTCGTCGCGCGCCGCATCAAGCTCCGGGTCAGGCTTAAATTTCATGGTGTCGTTCATCTGGTGTCCTTTCGGGATAGGGTGGTGGGTGTGTGGTTTGTTGTTGACGCGCAAGTCTATTCGCCGCCTTGCTCGTAGGCTTTGAACTCGGCCTCGAGGGCGTCATAGATTTCGGCCGAGCCCGCCTTGATCTGTTCGATCAGGTCCGCGTAATGCCGGCGGGTGGCATCTGCCGGCGCGCCGGCGTCGAGATCCGAGACGATCATGTTCTTGAGTTGCAGCAGCTTGTCGTCGGACCCGCCCTCGTCGTTCGGGGCTTTTTCGGTCTTGGGCTTTGCCTGCGACGCGGGCTTTTCTGCCGGCTTTTCCTCGGACTTCTCGGTCTTAGGCTTTCCTTCGGCGCCTTTATCCTCGCCCTCTGGCTCAGGATCTTCTATGTCCGTCGCATCGCCGTCGATCGTCGGGCCGTCCTCCGGGTTCATGGCATAAGAGGCATAGTCGATCTGGGCGCCGCCATCGTGATCGGTCTGCACCGCGTCCATGAACTCGACCGACAGCGGCAGGTACTTTGCCAGCGCGCGGATCGCCGTCTTCTTGGCCATCGCGTCCTCGTGTGTGTGCCACGGGCTGCTTTCGGTTTTTTTGAACTTCACCGCGCTTTGCCATCCCTGCGATCCGTCGCGGATCTTCATGACGTGGGACCACGGCAGGACGACATAGGCATGGCCGCCATCGCGGAACTTTGCGATCGCGTAGGCGTGGATCTTCTGGCCGTCCTGCGGGCCGGGCCGGTGGCGCAGCCGCGCTTCGGTGCCTTCCTCGTACTCCCACAACTCATCATCGGAGTAGTGAACATGCGCGGAGATGCTGGTGATGTGACCCGACCGGCGGGCGAGGTCGATCAACCCCTTGTAGCCGATGATCAACTGCACTTGCGGGATCTTCTGCCAGCGGCCGTCCGGCCCCTTCACGCTCTTGTCAAAGGGGACGAGGTACGCATGGCCCAGCACGGTGTTGGGCTCGAGCCCGAGCGCGGCGCATTGCATCAGCGCGCCGAGGAACGACAGCGGATCGCATTGCTGCAGCTTCGGGGTTTCGCGGATCGCGTTCGCGGTGACGCGCATCATCCGTTCCGGGCGCATGTGCTGCGCGGCGACCGCGGCCAGCTGTTCACGCGCCTGGTCGTTGTGTAGAAGTTGCTTCACGTCCTGCACTTGGCGCAGGGGTTTCTTTGCGACTGCGGTATTCATCAGACTGCCCTCTTTACGATCTTGACGGTGAAGCCGGGGATCTTGTCGACCGCGGGGTCAAACCCCTTGGCGCGCGCCCGGCGGGTGGCGAGGGTGCGCAGCAGGTCGGCAACCTCGGGATGGTCCGAAAACTCTATGAGCGCGACGCGCAGGTTTTCGATCTCGGCCTCGGGATAAGACCGCAGGCTGGTGGTCTTGCCGCCCCCCGACGCGCTGCGGGTCTGCGCCTTGCCCTTGGCAAACCGTGCCGCGGCCTTTTCCGCCTTCTCGGCTTCCTTCATGGCGGCCTCGGCGTCGACCTCGCCCGACACGTCGTTGCGCGATGCAGCCTGTGCGGCCAACCGGTCGGCTTCTTCCTTCTGCCGGCGGGCTTCGTCCGCCTTCTTGCGGGCCTCTTCCTGCCGGATGGCTTCCTGCTTCTCCAGCCATGCGTTTTGCAGCGGGGCGACACGCTCGGCGGCCCGCTTCATCTTATCGAGGATCGGCTTGTAAGCCCCTTGCACCTCCGTACCCGCATCATCATGGGGCTTCTTGTCAGCCTTGCGGTCCTCGTCGGTGGCCTTCCACCGTTGGCGGATCCCGGCGACGAAGTCGGACAGGTTGCCCGCCTGTTCTTCGCTGGTGATTTCCTCGATGGCCAGCCATTCACCGGCGGCGTCGAGAAACTCGGCCGCCTTGGTGCTGTGCTCTTCGACCTTCTCGGGCCGGAATGCCGGGCCCTTGTTGTGGCCGATGGCCGGGGTGCTTTCGGGGGTGTGGTCGTCAGGCATTGGTTCGTCCTCCTGGTCTGGTGGGTTTGTCGCCAAGGTCCATCGCAACTTGCGTGGCCTGCATGTCGATGTCGGTGCGGTGCCGCTCGACCAGCGATTCGTACTTGTCGCGCGTGATCGGGCGCAGATGCGTCCAGATGCGCACCGGGTCTTTGCTCGCGCCAAGCTCTTCGGCGCGGATCGTCTCGTCGTCGGCAAGTTCGCCGGTGTCCGGGTCGATCTCTTGATCGAGGTAGACATGCACGGGGATGAGCGGTCCGCCTTTCACCGCGCGGCGGGCGTAATACCCGCATTGCGGATCGGCTTCGTGGCGCGGCGTCCGGGGATCATTGAGGGCGCGGTGCCACCACGCATGAGCGTCATTCCATGTGGTCGGTTGACGGATCATTGTCAGCACAATCCAGTGCAGGCTTCGTACCCGCGCGGCGGTTCATAGTCCGGCGGCACCTCACCAAAGGCGTAGCCGGCGACCAGTCCCGCGAAGGCAAAAGCAAACGCGCTAACCAGTACCCACGGAAACCGGCGCGGCTTCGGTGGTTCGGAATCACCAACGAGCGTCTCGAACCACTCAGGCACGGCGGGGCTGCTCATGGCACGGCGTGCCTGCTCATCCAGGCCGTTGTCGCGGCTGCCGGATTTGTCATTGAGGGTCATTCGCCACCGCCTTTCGCGCGCTCGGCAAGCATGGCGTCGGCTGCGTTGTATGAAAGGTCAGATATCGCACTGAGAGGCGCATCATCCCAAGCCTCGTTTGCCATTGCTCCCGTCAAAGCCTGCCCGGCAAACCAGTCGCGCATGGTCATGCCTTCTACGCCGCTATGAAAGTTATCGCGCTGAAACGCTGGTCCGCCTGTTTTGTCGTGTGTCATGGCTCAGTCTCCCCTCACTTTGATCCACTCATAATTGCCGGTGATCGGCTTCGCGCTCGGGTCGCTTGGATACGGCGCGGGCGGCGGGGTGTATTCGCCTGCCAGATAGTCGGCCCATTTGCCTTTCGGCACGCGCGCAGCGCGCTCATTGTCCTCGCGCAACCCCATCACGACACCTTCATCGTCGGTGCGTTCGCGTCGACCATTTGATCTACATCAAAGGCCATGGCGCGCAGCTGGTGGTACTCGGGGGCGTTCTTTGCCGCGGCGGCGCGAGTCGCGCGGTACACGGCGTCGTTGAGGCCCCGAAGGGCCGTCAGGTAGTCATCCTGCATGGGTCCATCCTCGTGTTGCGTATCTGCACTTTATTGCAAACAGCACAACCTTTGCAACAAAAAAAATGCTGTTGCAATCATTGCGAGGCCGAATATTCTCTGGACGTAGGCAGTGATCCGCGCGAATGTTTTGCGACAGGCTCAACCCGCGGGATGTTTTTAGAGGGAATCATGGCAGCAGTTAACCGCAAGCCGGATCAGCAGGGCCGCGCCGACGCGCCGGGTCAAACAGCAGAGTTCAAGCGCCTGGTGGCGCAGATGGGGCCCGAGGGCCGCGCTGCGTTTCTTCGGACGGTTTCGCCTTCTGAGCGGCAATCGTGCGCGCCATGTCCAGCCAGCCCTCACGACGTTCCGGGGACAGACCCCGGAACGTCTCGATAAGAAACTGCTCATCATCCTCTGTCGGCGCGTCGAAATCCACTAAATCAGTGGGTTTTACACCTATTGCCTTGGCAATCTGGGCTTGCAGTGACGCGGTCAGCCGCCGCTCGCCGCGCTCGATCTGAGCGAAATACGGCTGCGATAACCCGACCATCGCGGAAAGCTCTTTCTGTTTCAGCCCGTCGGCGATGCGGGCTTCTTTGATCTTAATGCGCACGGGGTCCATCCTATGTGTTTCATAACTCGTCCTGAAATATTCTTCCGAAGTGGCAAGTGTAGCGCCACATTTGCGTATGGTACATGATCTATTGCGATTTGTCATTGACACATGGCTATGCGCATTGATAGTTGCAATAACCATGCAGACCTTAAAAGAATACATCGCCGCGTACCCGCTCAAGGCCAAGCAATCGCAGTGGGCCAAGGTCTTCGGTATCAGCCAGCCATACCTGTCCCAGATCCTTGCGGGCCGGCGATTGCCGCACCCGAAGCTGATGCAAACCATCGAGGCCCAGACGCGCGGCCGGGTGCCGGTGTCGGTCTGGTTCCAGAAACAAGAGACGTCCCCGACCTATGCGGAAGCTGCGCCAACAGTGAAAGCATTTGATGACGGGACCAGCGGGGGCGGAGTAGTGTTGTCCGTCCCTGCGACCCTTTCCTGTCAGGGGGATGGCGCATGATCGGCATGACAGTGTGCAGCGGCATAGGCGCCCCCGAGGTATCCGCGAATGCATAAAGGCATCAACACCACGATGGACGAGGGGCAAAGCATGAGAAAATCAGCGATTTTCAAAATCCGCGTGACGCCAGAGGACAAAGCGGCATTTGATGCCGCGGTCAAGGCGCGCGGTAAGCAGGCAAGCGAGATTCTGCGCGCCACTGTGTTTAGGGTTATTCACCGCGCGGAAAAGGCGCGGGACCGCGGGGTGACACATGAAAAGCAGTGACTGGTTACCAATGGAAAGCGCGCCGCTCAACCCTTACGGCAAGGCATTCGGTCCAATGGTTTTGATATGGTGTTCAGCAGGGAATGAGCCTGTTTCGGCCTGGTATGAGCCAAGCGGCGGAACAGACAACGGTCCGCGATGGGTGATGTTGAACGGCGATGTTTTGGCAGACGGGGACGCACTGGCGTGGATGCCGATCGCTGCTCCACGGCAGGTGTTGGACCGCGAGGCGGACTCTAAACCGCTGGAGCCGAAATGAAACTTCCCCATGTTGCCGCGCTTTATGTCCAGACCGGAGGCAGCTATTGCGGCCTCGGAGGTGTTGACGTTTGGGACGAGGGCCGAGACGCGCGCAATTACTGCGGGCCGCATTCCGTCATTGCCCACCCTCCATGTCAGCGATGGGGCAAGCTATGGGCTGGGCAACCGCTCTGGATAAAGCGCACCGGTGAGCGGAAAGTCAAAGGTGACGACGGCGGGTGTTTCTCTGCGGCCCTTGATGCTGTCCGTCGATATGGCGGAGTGTTGGAACATCCTTGTGGCAGCCACGCATGGTCGCATTTCAACCTGAACAAGCCTCATCGCGGTGGCGGCTGGGTTTCTGCGGAGTTGCCCGGATCATACGGCGGTTGGACGTGCTGCGTTGAGCAAGGACGGTATGGGCACTATGCGCGCAAGCCCACATGGCTCTATGCCGTCGGATGCGATCTACCCTCACTGGATTGGGGGCATAGCGCCCCGAATTTCCCGCAGTGGGCGATTGAAAAGCACGGGCTCGAATACTGCAAGCGCGCTGGAGAGTTGGCTTTCCAGGGCGGCGGCAAGGATAGCACGCCTCGGATTGGGACTCCGCCCGAATTTCGCGACCTTTTGATTGCAATGGCGCGATCCGTGAAGGTGGAGGCCATGGCATGGCCTTTCCCGAATGCCTGCCGCGCGAGGCGCACGCGCGGGTTTCAGGAGGTGACATGAGCGCCATCAAGCGCGAGGAACGCATCGGCGGTCAATATACTCACAGCGTATTTGAGGCTGACAGCTATCGTTTTGGGCAACCCGGCAAAGTTGCGCACCCAACGCAAAAGCCACTGTCACTGATTGAGTGGAACATCCGCATTCTGACCAATGAAGGCAACGCCATCCTAGACCCCTTCATGGGCAGCGGCACAACCCTCGTAGCATGTCAACGCATGGGCCGTTCAGGAACCGGGATAGATCTGGCCCCGGATTATTTTGACATAGCCTGCCGTCGCGTCGATGAGGCTACCCGACAGCCGGATATGTTTGTCCAACAGGCACCGCAAGCCGAGCAGACGGGATTTGACCTATGAGCGCCAGCATCAGGAAAGACGGCGACGACGCTGTGATCCGCATTCCCATGTCCGAGGTCCACGGCCTGCGCGTGGCGCTTGAGCCGTGCCCGTGCCGCGGGTCCAAGACCATTTCGACCGCGAACATTCGGAAGCGCCTTGCCGATGTGTTGGCCCGCGTCGACGACGTTCGCAGAATACCGGATTGAGGCCATGGAGCGCATGAAAGCAAAAGACTTCAACGCCATCCAGCACGCGCGCGACCAGGGCAAGCAAAGCCGCCCTGGCCGGGCGCGCGGATCGAACAAGTACGGCGCGACGCGCACCACGGTCAACGGCACCAATTTCGACAGCAAGGCCGAGGCGAAGTATTACGGCGATCTGTGCCGGCTGGAAGGCGCGGGGCTTGTGTCCGACATTCGCATGCAGGTGTCGTTTGCCTTGCAGGGCCCCCGCGGCCCGCTGCGCTCCGAGACTGGCCGCGTCCTGACCTACAAGGCCGATTTCGTCTATCTCGACGTGCCGACTGGCCGCGATGTCATTGTCGATGTGAAAGGCGCCAAGACGAAACTCTACAGGCTCAAGAAGGCGATCATGGAGAATATGGGCCATACCATCGAAGAGGTGGCGGTCTCATGAAGGATCCATGGTTCAAGTTCTACCCGACTGACTGGCGGTCTGATCCCGCCCTCAGAATGTGCAGCCTCGGCGCTCGAGGTTTGTGGATGGAAATGATCTGTCTCATGCACGAAGCGACCCCTTACGGTCATCTTCTCATCAACGGACACTGCCCGACAGACGCACAGGTTGCCGCTCTGACAGGAACGTCCCCGGACGAGTTCTTGCAATACAAGCATGAGCTCGATGAAGCGGGCGTTTTCTCTCGGACGAGAAACGGTGTGATCTACTCGCGCAAAATGACCAGGTGGATGAAGAAGGCGGCAGCAAGCCGCAATAATGGCCGGAAAGGGGGTAACCCAAACCTCTCAAAAGAAAGAGGAAAATCAGGCTGGGATAACCCAAGGGATAACCCCGAGGTTAAGCCCCAGAAGCCAGAGTCCAGAGTCCAGAAGGTTGGTGATGGTGGTGACGCGGGCGCGCGCGAGGCGGACCCGCCGACAAAGCCGCCAACGCCACCGCCGCGCGCCACCTACCGGGAAAGATTGCTCATGGCTTGCGGGGCTGACCCCGAGTCCGGGCTCACCGGGCGCGGCGGGGCGCAGTTGGGCACGCAGGCGCACATGATCGAGGCGCAGCGATGGTTGGATGATCTGGGCCTGACCCGCGATCAGGTGATTGAGCACATCGAAACCCTGATGAAGCGCAAGCGCGACGGGCCGCCGGCCTCTCTCAGCTACTTCACCAAGGCGATGGAACGCCTCGCGGCCGAGATCAACGAGGCGCAGTCAAAGCCGATGGCGCCGCAACACCTAACCCCCGTCCCGAGCGGCGGGACACCACCAAGGACCAACGGAGGACGAGACGATGGACAAAGACGACAAGCCGACCGATCTGACGCAGTCAGGGCCGCAGCAGTCGGGACAACCGGCGGCAGCGACTGGGGTTGAAGGCTACCGAAGCCTCAGCGATCAAGAGCGGATCAGGCACCGCGAAAAGATCGGCGTCAGGGCCGAGGGCATCTTGGCGCAGTTCTGGCGCGATAGCGACAGCACGCAAGCCGAGCGCACGCTGGAGCACGAAACCTGGATGGACGTGCTGGAGACCTGTTCCCACAGCGAGATCCGCGCCGCATGGGCCGAGTACCAGAAGACCGGGCCGCGTACCCAGGCGGGCAAGCTCTACAAGCCCGATCCCGGCGCGCTCTACAAGATCATCATGAAGCGGCGACCGAAGCCGCCTCCAAAGCCTGCGCCCGAGATCGAGGACAAGCGCGGGCCGCGCGTGAGCAAAGAGCGGATCCGCGAAGTGTTCGAAGAGCTTGGCTGCCGTGTCGACGAGAACGGCCGCGTGATCAAGCTGTGAAGCCCATCGCCGAGATATGGCGCGATGACCCCGATCTCGCGCTGGACCTGCTCGAAGAGCGCGCCGCGCTGATCGAGGACGGCGAGGGGTGCAGCCGGTACATCGCCGAGCTGACCGCAGCGCACGCGGCTGGTTTCGAAAGCTACCTCGACGCATACTTCAAGATCAAAACGAGACGGAAGGAGATCAGAGATGGAACATGAAGATTGGGGCCCTTGGATAGCGCATGATGGCGTCGGCCCGTTGAAGCATATCAGGGTGGGCGATGTCGTGCGCTATCAAGGCGTCGCGAGGGGTGAGTCTTTCGACAAGGTGCGCACCATGACGCAGTTCCACGTCGATGCGGACTGCACGAGCAACTCGGCGGGGTGGCTCACCCTCTACCGCATCCGAAAGCCCCGCGCCCTGCGCCAGCTGCGCGAGATGGTCGAGGGCCTGCCCGCCGATCAGCACGAGGGGGTGGACGCATGACCAGCCAGACGCTTGAGCAGATCCGCACGGAAAACGTCCGCAAGGTGGGCTGCATGATGATGCTTGGCTGGACAGACAACGCCATCCGCATTGCCGGGTATTCAGACGGCGCAATCCGCGAGGCGCGGTCGCAAGGGAGGTACGCCGCGCCAGAGCCCATGACCAAGCCGGGAGACGTGATCCATGACTGACCGACTGCAAGCCCTTAAAAACCTGCGCGACAAGGTGAAGTCGGAGATCACTCGCAGAAGCCAGACGAGGCTTTCGCCGCGGCTGAGGCGTTGATTCCCGGCGTGCAGGATCGAACTGTTCAGCCGTCATGAGCGCGCCGGATGGGACGTCATGGGCGATCAGGTAAGGTGTGAAGCGTGGTAGCGGGGGCGGGAATCGAGCCCGCGTAAATAGGCTTATGAGACCAATTGGAGAACCAGCACTCTCCCCGTCATGTCTAGGCGCGGCCCTTGGTGACTGTCGGCTTATAGCCTACCCGCCATTTCCCCAACGCTTGCCGCGCGCAATACCTACCACATCACCCCGCAAAGAGCAACGGGATCCGCCCATCCACAAAGGCTTACCCCCGGCGATCTCCCAGCCTTTCTCCGTAAGGCTGATATTATGGACCGCGCCACTCGCATTGTCGCGCAACTTCACCCAATCGCAATTTTCTGCCATCCTAAGCCGCGGCGATGTGGTTCCGTGTGGCTCGCCCATCTTGCGCGACAGCCGGGTTAGTGTGAGGTCCATAAGCCCGGTGCGCTGAACCTCGGCGATCTTGGCCAGCATGTCACGCATTTCTGGCGTGTCCGCGCGCTCTTCCAAGCACGGTATATCAAGTGTCGCAGGCATATCCGCTCCATTCGTTTTCCATCAAGTCGCACCGCTCGACGTGATACTCGATCAGCCGGTCTATCTCTTCGGGGCTGGGCATAGGCGCCGGTTCGCGCCAGGCCAAAAGCCAGACGATCAGATACCCGGCCAGCATGGCCGCGACGAACCACGCGCGCCAATCCCAGACCCACTCACGCAACAGGTTCATACGAAGCCCCCTTTCTCCGCCTGCGCTTGCTTTCAGGATTGACCTTTTCCTCAGATTTCAAAGCAGAAAGATCAATCTCTTTGGCAAGGTACTTTTCGCGAAGCCATGACGGGTCGATCCCGGCCAAATGGCACACGAGATAGAAATCCCGGCCGCCGTGGCGAAACCACAGGTCCGCCTCGTATTTCTCGCGCGACGGCTTGCCATGTTTTATGCGAGTGGTTTTTTTGTCGGGCGACAGTGCGTCAGTCAGGTTCCGAATGACAACCGTCTGCCATAGGATCTGTTCGGCTATCATGCGCGCATCTCCTTCGGCAGCTTGCTTTCGATCTCGGCATCGGTCAAATCGTCCAGCGCAACGAGACACGTCCCGTTGCGATAGGTCATGACCGTGCGCTCGCCGTCGATGCGGCCTGTGTAATCGGGGTGCATGTGCCGGTAGACGGCGTCGAGCTTCTGTTCGCGGGTAGGCATTGGGCTTCCTTTCTCTGCTCGTAGGGTGGTGACGGGGCTCGCGCCCCGCCGGTCAGGGTGTCAGCCGATCGCTGATATGGCCCTCGTAGACGGCCACGGGCGCGTAATCGTCGGCATCATCCGGGTCGATCAGCCCCGCGCTCATGAGGTGCGTCAGCGCGGCGTCTGGCGCAGTCCCCGCGTCCACCGCCTTGGTGAACGCCCGCGTCAGCATGTCGGCCGCGCAGGACTGGCCGCTGCGCAGGTAATCCGGGAGCATGAACAGCACAGTGAAGGGGGCGTATGTGCTGCAGGGCGCAGCAGCTGCGGGGCGCATGGCATGCACGATGAAGACCCCATGCCCATCGGGCTCATATCCGCAGACGTGCGGGCCGTCCTCGGCATCGTAGTGGTCCGTCTGCCCGCCCCCGTGGTCCGGCAAGGGCTCAAGGCCCTGTTCAGCCACAATCAGCATGGCCTGATTTTCGGTGCGCGCGCAATTACGGATCAGGGCGTGCGGTGATATCTGGCCGTTGTCGCATATGTTGATCTGGACGTGCGATTTGTCCGGGCTATGCGCGCCGCCCTGGAGCGGGCGGCGTACTGGTTTCTGCGCGGCGTGAATGTTCTCGATCATCTGGTAGGCCGAGCTTCCCGGCGTAACGATGACTTTGCCGCCCACAAGCATGGCTTGGATCCCGTTCGGCCCAAACAGTGCCGCCAGATCGTCGTAAAGCGCCCCGCCGACCACAGCGCCGCACGGGCTCTGCATGGTCCAGCCCGAGGGCGTCTTGGTGGCGGTGCGCACGGCATGCTGCGTCGACTCCCGCAGCCGCGTCAGTTGAATATCCATGGTCTCGTCCTTTTCAGATTAAGTCGTTTCTGTCCGCCCAAAGAACGGTGCTCGAAATCGCAAGCCCAAGAAGAAACCCTATTACCCCAGCCGCTAAATCGCCCGGCTCGGCGAGGTATTTCACAATTTGAACCATAGTCAGAAACCATAGAACTATCAGGGATATCGGGGATTTCATGCGTCTCGTCCTTCCTTGGTGTCGTGGTCCATCCCACGGTGGAACGGTGCGCGCGGCACCGCTCTGACGATGGGGTGGTTCAGTTTGTCGATTGGTCCTGCGTAGCTGGGTCGCTTCCTTGGGCGCGAAAGTAATCAAGCGCGGCCTCTTCGGCCGCCGCCTCACTGTGACGGGCCGTGGGGGCGGGCGATGGCATGACGGGGCTCAGGATATCCGTGAGTTCGGCAATGGCCTGTGCGGGGACGTGATGGCCCCACCGCGCTTGCCAGTCTTTGAGGCTCATGCGCCCGTCCACCGCATCGAGTAAAGCGTTCCGCGCAGGCGGGGCGACGCTACAAAATCCACTCGGATCGGATCGCCACGGTATCGGCCGCCGGTCAGCCGGATCGGGCGGCCCTTTTCGATCACGTCTGCGGCTTTAACGAGGCGTGCCAGCACGGCAGGATCGTAGCACAAGCTGGCAGCGTCCCCGCCGCCTTTGGCCACCACGCGCCGCCATTCGGGATATGTGCCGTCGATGCGCGTGAATTCCAGCACGCCGGTGCGGGACATTTCACCACCCCTGCCGTGGTTGATCACAAATTGCAGGATGCCTGTCGTGATGTCACCGTAAACCCAAAGGTCGCCGCCAGACGCCTTGGCTTTGAACGCCTTGTCGGTTGCGTCACAGGACAGGATAAACCCTGCGCCACGGATGCCTGTGGCTCCGGGCATCCGTGGCGCGTCCATGTCTTGCGTGAAACATTCCGTGCCGACGTGGCAGCCGTCCGGCAATT
>Ga0306908_1000433_pt1 | contig 15456 bp, 25 predicted proteins | sample AntRauTorcE11899_FD_190430 | JGI IMG/M metagenome (GOLD analysis project Ga0306908, IMG submission 190430) | Saline lake microbial communities from Rauer Islands, Antarctica - Metagenome Torckler E11 #899 (v2) (version 2) | ecosystem: Environmental > Aquatic > Non-marine Saline and Alkaline >... | reverse complement strand
ACCTTGTACAAGCTGACTTGGAAGCCTTGGGTTATGCCTTCGGGGCTGTTGCGTTCCCGTCTGCGGGCGTCGGTGCTCCGCACATCCGAGACAGAGCGTACTGGGTGGGTCACTCCAACCAGCCGCGACCACAAGGACACGCCGGGAATGGTAGCGCAGCGGGACGGGAAGGATCGGGCGGATCAACTACCACGGCAGGCGTATCTAGCGGGCTGGCCGACGCCAACGGCAGCCTTGGCCGCGAAGGGGGTTCGGACGTTCGAGGGTGGCCTAGCGGAAGCAATGCGAAGTCACGGGCCGGACTTGGCGGCATCGGTATGCCTAGCGGCCTGGCCAACACCGACGGCAAACGACAGCAAGGGATCGACTCATCAATACGGGAAGAACAAGTCTGTGATGTTAAAATTAACCGGAGCGGCGAAACTTGCAGCAAATGCAGAAATGACAAAGGGCACTGTATTTGCGTCCTTTCTTGCGTCAATGACGGAGAACACCCCGGCCCGACTAACGGCTTCTGGAGAGATGCTGACTGGCTGTTCTGCCGGGATGGAAAGTGGCGGGCAGTTAGACCCGGCTCATTCCCGCTGGCTGATGGGCTTACCAATCGAGTGGGACGACTGCGCGCCTACGGCAATGCGGTTAACGCGAAAGCCGCAGAAATCTTCATAAGGAGCTACGCCCGCCCCGCCAAGCATCATGAAAATCCGATGTCGGATTGAAGGAGTCCTTTCCAGGCTGACAGGGCCAAATGAAGAGCCGCCGGCCGAGGACGGGGAGGCTGCCGGTAGTCTACTGGAGCGTTTGGACGATGCTAATGCCAGGACTAGTTCAGAGATATCTCAGCTCGCATGGTGACCGTACTCCTTGAGAATATTCCAGTCGCTCAGCCCCTCGATGTCGACGATGACCGGCTCCCGTATCGCAGGAACCCCCCAGTCAGCAGGGCGAAGCATGAACCGCCAGCCCTGCTTGTCGCCCCGGTATGCCAGGAGAGGGATACCGCCGTTCTGGCACTGGCTGCAGGCCTGTTCCCAGAACTTCTCGAGATCGGCCTGGTGGATCTTGGCGTACCGCTTGACCTCGATGTTGACGCCTTCCCAGCCACCCAGGTCATAGCCGCCGCTGCGTGTCTGTTCCAGCTCCCTGGTAAGCTCCAGGCCGAACCTGGCGTACAGCACCTTGGCCAGCTCGAGCTCTCCCTTCTTGCCCTTCGTCCTACTGTTGGTCATCGGAAGTACCCCACCCCAGGCCGACCAGTTCATCTGCGATCTTGTCAGACAGCTGCTTATATTCCACCCGAGCCTTCGTTAGCGGGACGTAGTCGCGGACCCAGCGACCCTCTTCCTCTGCGCGTTGCACTGCAATTCTCGCTCTTGCAAATGCAATCGCAGTGGCGCCGTCGATCATGACCATTACCGCACCCCCTTGATTGAGATGATGCCCATCTCGATCAGGCGCCTCAGCGTCCTGGTCTGGGCTCTTCGCAGATACCATTCCCGATACACGTACTCCCCCTCGGGCCAGAGGTGGCTTGCTCCGTCGATCAGGGCGTGGCAGTCAAAGCAGCCGAAGCAGCTCGAGATATCGTCAGACTTCAGGCCTCGCCCAGAGCTTTCGTCAGGCAGGTGGCATAGCACCGTGGTTTCAACTCGATTCTTGCAGACGCCTGCAATTTGCAATGTGCAATCTTCTGCAGCCGCCGCATTCTTCATTGGATCGGATCTTATTCCCGGCTTCGAATTCATCGACTTCCCCCGCTTCATTGGCGCCCGCTTCATGGGCGCCTTGTTCTTGAGAGGTGACTTCCGCTTCAGCTCTGTGCGCTTCATCCGTCACCCTCGATATGCCGGTGAAGGCACCACTCCTCGTGGGTCAGCGCCCCCAGGATCAGCCCTGGCGCCAGGCCGGATGCCAGGGCCTCCTTGACCGCCTGGTCGAGCTTTCGCTCCAGGGCGTGAAGGCAATCGGCGCCGTGAGGCGTGACGCTCTCGCCGCGGAAGTTGCGAACGGTCTGCTGTGCTGTTGTCTTCGGCATTAGGTAGATTCCTCTGGCATGAGCTCGATCATCTTCTCCACTTCTTCTGCGGAGCAACTGGGCATGTAGACCTCGGAGATATACTGGCTAAGGCTTCGTATCATCGCGTAGAAGGCGGTTTGCTCCATTTCATCGAACGCGATAGACCTGGCCTTGATGTGATCGACGGTGCCAATACCCGGGATGTATGTCCGGGTGACGTCACACTCGACCTTAGCCTCCTCCTGCAGCCTCTTCAGGGCCTCGTGGGCTCCCATCCCTGCGAAGCCATCGATACTGTCGGCAACGAGCCTGGAGAGCTTATGTGCCTGCTTGTGGAAGCCGTAGCTCCTCGGCTTAGTGATGTCGGCGCGGAACAGGTCGCCGACCTTGAGCCCCTTCTCGCGCATGAGTGAGGCATCGGCAGCACCGGCGGGGACGATTGCCCCCACCAGGGCACCAGACTCAGGGTCGATCAGCTTCGCCACTCGGAAGTAGATCCGTGGTTTCTTGGTCGCGGCCATTAGGTCACCTGGTCGATGAGGTCGGGAGTGATGGCGAGGATCTCGCGGCGCTTAGCCTTGCCACGCTTCTCGAAGCCCTCGACGTGGATCCTGCCCTGCTTGATCAGGTCGTAGCAGTCGCGGGCGATGGTGCCCTCCTTGCATCCGGTGATCTTGGCAAGCTGGATCCTGGTCATCGGCCCGAACGCCCGGAGAGGAGAAATCAGCACTGGTTCACCTCCTTGAGCTTGTCGACCCACTTGTCTGGGACAGGGCGCGATCCGGTAATCCAGTAGTGGAACTGAGCCATCGACACCCCGATCTCGCGGCACGCGGCACTGTTGGATCCATGGATGGTCACCGCTCGGCGGCACAGCTTCTGCCGCTTGCGCTTCTCCACGTTGCTGATAGTCGGGCGCCTGACCTTCTTGCGGACAGGCTTGTTCTCCTCGATACGATCCTTGACCTCATCGATCAGGTCGTCGATATCGACCTCGCCCCGCTCTACTCGTGACATCATCATGACTGCCCCCTTGCATGCAGCTGCCGCTTCTTCCACTCAACATCGAGCTTTACCCAGGCGATCCACGAGTCGCCCTCGTACTGCTTGGCGGCGACGAAGAGGCGGCGGGCCTCCTCCCTGGACTGACGCATCAGGTAGCTGGCGAATAGTGTGGCCCTGGCCCGCTCGAGCTCGACCTTGTTGGCTGCTGTCACCAGGCGAACGGTCGGCAGTGTCACGAACTCCTCGGGTCCGATCTTCACTGTGACAGTCAGGTTGCCGACGAAATGCTCCTTACTCTCAGCCATCAGCAGGCGGGCATTGAACGTCTCCATAAGGCTGTCCAGGGTCTGGTCTTCCGCCAGGGCCGGGATGCTCTTGTAATCGATATCGCTCATGTGCGCTGCTCCTGGTAGGGAGCATGATCGAAGCCGTGACTGGGAGAAAATCCGAGAGTCTTGCGGAATTCGGCCACTACCCTTCCGGCAAGGTGCGGGCAGTTGAAGTAACCAAGGTTCTTCAGCCGCCCATTATCGCTGACTTGGGCAAGCCATTTTCCGCTCGTCTTATTCCAGGAGACGCCGGTATAGCCCGAGGTATTGTTCGAATACATGCTCTTGTTCTTCGTGTTCTCCCTATGGCTACTCCTCCTGAGGTTCTTCCAGGCATTGTTCAGGCTGTTGCGATCCTCGTGATCGACCTGCTCCGGCAGCTCCTCTCCCATCCACAAGAACGCCAACCGAGACGCCCTGTACTGGCTACCGTCGACACCGATAATAAGCCACGGGTAACCGTTCTTCTTGAGGCTGACGCTGCCAGCGGGCCTGCCGACGAACCGGGTATTGAATGTCCCGCAGGCATTTTCGGTCTTGAACCAGTGAGGGCCACGCTCACGCCAGGTGAAGATTCCGGTCTCTGGGTCGTAATCCAGCAGCTCGCGGACTTGATCAGTGTTTAGCTCTTTCATATCGTTTTTCCTTCTCGCAGTCGCTGTATCAGTAGGTCGTTATAGTCCATCCCAAGATCGAGGAATGGCGCTATCTTCACCCTGTACCCCTTATTGCTCAGCTTGACCGCCAGGGTTGTCGCGGCATGCTGCCCTACGAAATTCTTGTCTGCGTCGGGAAAGATCGCGACGTCGGTCACCCCTTCCGGCGGCACGAACTCGGCCATTGCGGCGCTCGAGTAGGCCGCCCAGCAGCGGATCTTGCACATCTGCATGACCGCCAGGGCGTTCTCGATGCCCTCGCAGATCCCGATAGTCTTGCCCACACCTGTCAGGCGGATCGCGCAGCCATGGATCGTCTCGCTGCGCTTACCCAGAATTTTCTTGGGCGACAGCACCGGCGCCTTACCGGTCCCGTCATGCGTGATGTAGGTGGCATGGAATGTCTCGACGCTCCCGTTGGGCCAGCGAAGAGCCCCGACCAAAGCAGGGAAGGAGCCGGTCTTTTCCCCTCCTTCGAAGTAAGGGAGGGAGGGGTGCCATTTGAGGTGCGTGCAGGGTGCGGTATTGATGCCCCGGTTCTTCAGGTATGTCGATGCGGTATCGAGACCATCCAGTGTGCGGAGCTGCGAGGCGATACGCTTCAGACGTTCGGTGGCCTTCGGCACGTCCACTTTCCTCCTCGGCTGGGTCTGGATGTTGGTGACGATCCTGTCCACGCTCATCGCTGCCTGTGCGAAGTCCATTCCGGTGTACATCATGAGCAGCTTCATGCCATCACCGGCGCCGCAGCTGTTGCAGAAGAACGTGCCAGCGCCATCGTTGTCGTCGTACCTGAACCGGTCTTTGCCGTTGCACAGCGGGCAGGGACCGTGGACGTTGCGCAGATACCTGGATTCGATGCCGTGCTCTGTCAGGATGCCCAGCCACTTACCTCGGGCTGATTCGCGAGTCTTCGCCTTCATTTGTCGGCTCCTGCCTGTTCTTTCGCCCGCTGCTTCAGATTCTTGATGCGCATGTGCTCGATGATCCCAAGCGTGCGCTGGCTTGGATGCTTCGGCGGAATCTGCTTGGTGTTGTTCGGCGCACGACCGGCGAACTCACGGCACTGGTGGTATGCCCACCCGTCCTTGAAGCCTTTCGATCTGGAGAAGAAGAGCATTTCTGCATAGAGATCACGAAGCCCTTCGGTCGACCACTTGGGTGCGTGCACCTCGGTGACCGGGTATAGCTTCCCCTCCTTGACCTCAACGTCGTGCCGGCGCTCAGGCTGGAAGCCGCAGGACGGGCACCTATGGAGCTGGCTGACGTAGCCGCAGGACGGGCATGGCTTGGCTAGGGGCTCGTCCTTCTCTTCCTTCTTCCGGTCCATCTGATGGCCCAGGTCGCCCTGGTCGAGGGTCGTCGGCACAAGGTCGGTCGGGAGCCCGTTACGGATATTGCCGGCGTGATCGAGGACGATGCAGTCTTCGTGCAGCGCCCCTACACGAATCCCCCTCCCCAGCATCTGATGATGCAGCATGAGGCTCTTTGTCGGGCGAGCGATCACCAGGCAGCCGGTGTCTGGCGCGTCAAATCCTTTCGTCGCGATCCCCACGTTGCACAAGACCTGTACCTCTCCTGACCGATACCCGTCGATTATCCGCTTGCGCTCTTCTGGGTCGTTCATGTAGCCGTCGATGTGGTCAGCCTTGACGCCGATCTTCTTGAAGGCGGCGCAGAGGCTCCTCGAGTGGCCGACGTTGCAGGCGAAGACGATAGTCTGCCGGTCGTGTGCGAGCTGCTGCCAGTGCTGGATGATGTCGCCCATCAGTTCAGCATCACCCATGACCTCGGCTAGGGCGTCCTCCTGCCAATCGCCATTGGAGCTGGTCTTCACGCCGTCCAGGTCAGGCTTGCCGGGGGCATAATAAGTCACCGGGCAGAGATATCCCTCGCCTATCAGGCGCTCTACGGTGGCGCCCACCACGATCTCGTCATAGTGCTTGCCGAGACCCTTCCGCCAGGGGGTGGCGGACAGGCCGATGACCACGCAACCGGAAGGGACGCTCTCATCGATAAGTGTTGAGTGAGCGAGGTGATGCACGTGGCACTCGTCAACGATGATGACGGTGGGACGAAGGGCCTGGGCCACTTGGTCCCACCGGTTCCGGAGGGTCTGGATGGTGGCGACTTGGACCGGCTTGCTGTAGTCGGTGCGCTCGTCCTTGCCCATGATAACGCCGCAGGACAGACCCTCATCCTCGAAGCGTCTATACGCCTGGTCGACAAGCTCGACGGTGTCGACGATGAACCAAGCGCGATTACCCTTCTCGACCGCGCCTTTCATGATCTCAGCGGCGATACTCGTTTTGCCTCCGCCGGCGCTGAGCTGGAGTACGATAGACCGACTGCCGCGTTTGATTGCATGACGCAAGTTATCAAGTGACTCAGACTGGTATGGGCGCAGCTTATGCTTCATAATGGTCTCGACCTCGCAGTCGCATGTCGTGGTCCCTCAGAGCCCGCTTACTCCCCGGTGAGCGGGCTCGCTCTTGTCTAATAGTACCTCTTTCTCGTCAGATGTCCAGCTGTTCAGATAATTTCTTATCGATCCCATCGAGGATATCCTTGGCAATAGCCAGGGTGCGGCTCTGATTAGCGACGATGGCGCCCAGCCTGGCACGCTCATTCTCGACACGCTGCAGCTCACCCACGACGTTATCCATGAACTCGCGATCCACTTTCTTCGGCGACCAGGCGACGACAGCTGGCTCGTCAGAGTCCTTACCCAGGATCTCGATGGTCTTCCTGCCAAATGCCGAATACTGATGGCTCTGTCGATCACGAACCTTGATGGTCATACCCCCTCCTTCGCGGTGATGACGGCGCCAGAGGCTGTACCCATGTCGACCTTGCGCTTGCTGGTGCCCTTGCCGCGCAGCTTGTCGTCGCGGGCGGTGATCTCGCGCAGCTTTCCGACAGGGATTCCTGCTGACTTGGCGATGATGACCTCGTACCACCGGCGCCGCTTCAGCGACACGCTGCCCTCGGGACCGCTTGGCAGGCCTTCACGCTTCCAGCGAACGGCAGTGTTGTACCCCACCAGGCAACGCTTGCTGATCGAGCTCAGGCCGACGCTGTCGATGACCGTCGACAGGGTCTCGCCAGACGTGATCTCGTCACGCTCGCGATCCTGCTTGGCGGCGAGATCCTTGATCTGCTTGAGCGGCAGGCCGGACATTTCAGCCAGGGTGACCTCGATGTTCTCGCGGCGAACCGCCTTGGTGCCGGTGCCGCCTGGCAGAGTACGCTTCCAGAGGTGGACGGTAGACGGCCCAACATTCATCCGTCGAGCGATGCTTCGGATACCTACCTTGTCGATGACTTCACTCAGATGATTCATTTTTCCCTCTCCATTCAGTTTGTTCCAGAATCCTAGCACCCGATGCCGAATCTGAACAGACCTTTATGCTCACCGCTGGGCTTTCCCGGGCCAGGGAAGGATCCAGGCACTTGGCTTTGGTGTGGCTTGCCAGGTCTCGGCGACCAGTCGGGGCAGGAGCAGCTGATCAATCCTGTCCTGGTAGGGGAAGGGGAAGGGGAAGGGGTTCGATGAGTCGAATTGGCTTAGTGCAGAAGGAGGGGTTGCGTTAGTAACCGTCCGGGCATAACAAGATCTTGAGGGGCACTACCCTATGAATCAGTCTGGAAAGCGTTGTGTTCGCGATGTTCTATCTGCAGCTGAATCGAAAAGACTTGGCGGTTACCGTATCTGATCGAAGCGTCTCTAGGCACTTATCCTAGACGGAGTACACTTGCCGCTGCCTTTGCCAACCCTCAGTGACGCTGTGAGGGAATGGATGGTATGCCCCAGTTGATACGAATCCGAGCCACTTTCGCTTCACAGCGAGAGCCTTCTGGTGGGGGTTCCGGCAGGGAGTTCCCCTCCTGGCGTATTACCCACGGCGACGGGCGCGCAACCATTTAGACCATACATCGCACAAACAGAATAGGTCGTACGCCATCAATCTGCAAATGAGTAATTCCGATAGATGCCTGCCGATCTATCGATTTCGTAGATTGATTTCAATATTCACTAGGTAGCAAGGATCTATGAGGAACACAAATAGTTGACAAGCAACATCCAGGCATCTAGGATTCCTCCAGGCGCTGCTAGCCCCAGCCCTGACCGTGTATCGCACCGGAGACCTAACACACCTCCACGCAGACCGAAAAAGCCCGGACCATCCATCCGGGCTTTTTCTCGTCTGGAGAATAATAATCCTTGAGCCCCTGGCTATGCGTGCTAATCTGAACGAGGAATTCACCACGAGGCCCAAACATGAAGAAGCAACAGCGGATGGCCAAGAGGAAGGCGAAGCAGGAAGCTAGGCGGCGCCTGGGCAAGAAGGCCTGCCTGACCCAGGAGGGGCAGCGTGACGATCACCGTAGGCACAAGGAGAAAGACTTCTTCAGGGAGCGAAAAATAATCTGAGAAATTGTTTGACACCTGCTATGACCGTGCTAATCTGAACATATCAACACAGCAGCACCGCACCACCGCTCTTTAACAATCAGCTCCCAGAGAACGCTCCAGCGGGTAGAACCGTCACGGTCGGACCTGGGTATCCATCGCCAGCCAAGTGGAGAAATAACGCTGGCCAGATTCACCGGCCCTTCGAGAGAGGGGCCATCGCTCAAGGGTTTCTCGAGGTGGCGGACGGCCCGCCGGTCTGTGGACAGAGACTCTTGACCGATGTGAGTGTGAACCCGCGCAAGCCGTCGCCAGCGCCTAGCGAGCGCCATCGCATCACCCCACCTGAACCATCCAACCTGAGGTACGCACAATGACTGATGTCACTGGGAAGACTCGCGCCAAGCAGGTCGGCTACGCCACCAAACCCAACCAACCTGACTATATCGAGGACCGCGATACCCGGAGCCGAGTCGGCAACGCGATAGAGCTCAGCACCTCGACGGCCATGGCGGTCGTCAATGGTCGCAAGGACGGGCTCAATCCTGCCGTCGCATACCACCGGGCGCAGATCGACCTGCTCGAGCTTCGCCCCCAGCTGAGCAGCGAAGACAAGGCACGCGCCAAGCGTACTATCGCCCACCACAATGCCATGATGAGTAACCTGGCCGCACGCAGCGATTTTACAGACGAATAGATCGGTGAAGTCGATGAGATCGCGCAGAGCATGCGTGCCGAGCTCTTGAGTTGTCGGTTCTAATCACCCGGATAATCCAGAGGTATCAGATATGCGACTGCAGAACATCATCCTGGCGGCAGGCCTTACCCTGCTGTCCACCCCCGCGCTAGCCATTAATCGGCAGGCCATCGAAGAGTGCGATGGTGTCGCCGCTGTCGCTGAGGCGGTATCAGTTCTCTACCAGGAAGGCAACACGATCTTCGAGATCCGCGAGAAGCTCGGCGCCGACCAGGGGCCGGAGTGGCTGCAGAGACTCTTCTATACCATCCACGAGTCGAAGGTTGAGCTGATGAGCTTCTGGGAAGACCCGGGGCAGTTCCCGCCCGAGATCTTCGCCGAGTCCTGGTACATCACCTGCATGGACTGGTATCGCAGCGGACAGTACGAAGGTTCCGCCACTAAGCGCAGCTACGAATAAGGAAAGTGTCATGTTGAGATTGCAGATTGTCGATATGAAGAAGGAAGCCCTTCACGAGCAGGTGGAATCAGCACGCGCCAGCCTGTTCTCATACCTTGTCGAGCAAGGGGCGATCGAATTCACTGACAGAGACATGCGCACTACCCCCGACCAGAGGCTTGATGTCTGGCTTCGCGGCAACATAGCGCTGACACAGCGGTTCATCGACACCTGGGCAGAAGCCGAGGCCGACTACGAATTAGAGATCTGAGGATTCGATCATGACTGCGAGAAAACAGCAGGACAACCTGGGGATCTGGGAATCGGTCAACCAGACCCCGACGACTGCCATCAAGGCGGCGGACGTCGAAGGCATGAAGATCATGAGCATCGACCAGATGTACGTGATCCGCCGCGCCACTGAGATCTTCGGGCCGATGGGTATCGGCTGGGGATTCGACATCGTCGACGAGCGCTTCGACCAGGGTGCACCGATATTCGCTCCGAAGCCCTCGGCACCTGAGCACTACGTTCAGTCTGACGGCCAGGCCTCGCTACCTCGCCAGCCAGCTCCTGACGTAGTCATGGCCTACGAGATCACCCACACCATCCGCCTGGTCCTATGGTTCAAGTGGAATGGTGAGAAGGGTACGGTCACCCAGTTCGGTCACACCAAGTACATCTACCGGACCAACGGCGGGAAGTGGAAGACTGACGGTGAGGCGCCGAAGAAGAGCGTGTCGGACGCCATCAAGAAGTGCCTCTCCCTGCTCGGCTTTGCCGCTGACGTGTACGAGGGCAAGTTCGACGACAAGGATTACCTCGCGCTTCGCCAGTCCGAGACCTTCCTTGCGACCGCTGAGAATGCCGACGAGGAGATCAAGAAGCTGCAGGATGAGTATGCAGAGTGGATCAAGAAGCAGTGCGGCATGATCGAGTTCGGGATCCCGCATCCTGCCAGCGTCCAGAAGGCTGCAGATGCTGCGCTCAATCGGGTCAATGCCCGGGCATCCCTGGCTCGCGTCGATGCCAATAAGGGTGTCGGCATGATCCGCTCGGCAGCTGAGCGTGGTGTCGAGCGCCTGTACAACGAGCGTGAGGAGAAGAAGGCCGCGGCCCGCCAGAAGGCTGACGACCAGAAGCAGGCTCTCCGCGCCGACAAGGCTGCCAAGAAGGATGAGGCGGCGCCACCCACCGAAGGCGAGGAGAAGTCGGATGACTGATCGCAAGGACATCGTCCCCCCGAAGGCGGGGGACATCACGCCAATCAGCAACATCGAGAAGCAGCTCTCGGACCTCAAGACCAAGTACGAGGTCGTGCCGGACGTCACCACGAAGGAAGGTTACAAGGCCTGCAAGGCTGGTATCCAAGAGCTCGTGACGATGCGGACCGGGACCGAGAAGGCGAAGCTGGCCATCACCAAGCCTCACCGCGACTTCGTCTCCGAGGTGAATGCCCTGGCCAAGAGCCTGATCACCGAGGTCTCGAAGCTGGAGGCGCCGCTCAAGGATGCCAAGCTGGAGGTCGACGATCGGATCGAGCGGCAGAACGAGGCCCGCAAGCAGAAGATCCGCGACGAGATCGTCAAGGACATCACCTCCTACATCGACTCGGCTCAGGGCCAGAGCTCTGGTCTGCTCATGGAAATGGTCGAGGCCTTGCGGTTTGCTGACGTGAGCCGCTACGGCGAGCTCGAGGCAGAGGCCGACACTGAGCGCCATCGGGTGATCGGCGTGCTTTCAACCATGGCAATGGATGCCATGAAGCGCTTTAACGATGAGGCTGAGCGCCGCCGCGAGCTGGATGCTCAGCAGTCTGCGCGGCAGGCCGCTGGTCACGGTGAGGTTCCAGGGAAGGCCAAGGACTACGTGCCAGGGCAGCCGTTCGATACCTGGCGCGACACCCCGGTCAGCGACGAAGCCTCTACTTCCGAGGTCTACGACGAGGCGCTAGCTGATCTCGCTGAGATCGTCGGACCCGACCTGGCCGAAGACACCCTGATCGCGATCATGGGCGGCGACATTCGGCACGTCACCTGCAAGTAACCACCATAAACAGGATTCACAACATGCTGAAGAACGCGATTATCTACAACGCCGACCTGCCACCCGCCGGTACGCTCGTGGATTACATGGTCGAGCGGCCATGGCAGGACATTAGGGAAGACCAGAGCAGCGTCTCGCGCTTCGTGCCGGACGAGGAGGGCATCCTGGTTCACGAGTTCCCCGGAGGCTACGCCATCAGGATGCGTACCGACGAAAAGATCCTGCCGCCGTCAATTCTCACCGAGGAGTGCGACAAGGCGATCAGCCGCCACCAGGGGTACAAGGGTGAGCCGCTGAACAAGGAGGAGCAGATCGAGGTGAAGCTCGAAGTCCACCTCGAGCTCCTGGCCCGGGCTCTGATCAAGACCAGGTACACCTGGGCCTTCTACCACCAGGAGTCGCAGCTGCTGTTCGTCGAAGTCTCGACGGCCAATTCAGCAGACGTCTTCATGTCGGAGTTGGTGCACACCTGCCAGGTAGTGAAGACCCAAACCATCAACATCAGCGATATCTCGCAGGGCGTTACCGAGCGGCTCCGCAAGTCCATTGAGGATCCGGAGGAGAGCTACTTCGGTGACATCGCATTCGGCAATTACCTGAAGATCTGCCGGAAGATCGATGGTCCGATGGAGAAGATCGTCTATTCGGAGTGCGACATCGAATCATTCGAGATCCACCGGCACCTCCTGGTCGGCTACCGGGTCGATCAGATCGAGCTCTGCTACGCAGGATTGTCATTCCGCCTCAACCCCAAGCTCCACTTCCGCAGCATGGACTGGCCGCCCTTCGACATCGAGGTCGACGAAGAGACCGGCGAAGTCGCAGACCACGGCTGGAAGGTTGAAGCTTCAGAGAAGACAGCAGGTCTGGCAGGCCTCGTCCTGCACATCTGCTCGATCTTCAATTACGAGAAGCCGAGTCTTGATGAGGAAGAGGGCAACGACGAGGCTGAAGAGGAGAGCCCATCATGAATGAAGTCGTCATGCTCCCTGCGGATAGCGAGTTCGACCCCGAGATCGTCGCTCGCTACCCGATTGCCCGGATCTTCGATTACCAGGGATTCCAGGTGGTGATCGGTCGAGAGACCGGACTCGACGACAGCCCAGCGGTTGCCGCCACGTTCCCTACAGGGCAGGGGATCTGTACCGCGAAGTCACCTTACCCGGCGACCCAGGACGGCTCAGAGCGGCGAGACGAGAAATACGCCGAAATGATCGGCCACCAGGCACTCCCAGAGTACCTTGTGGAGCTGATCAAGTTCGTATGGAAGGACAAGGGTCGGCCTCCGTCTACCACCGTCCGTGCAGTGTAGGTGCGGTGGCGCCGGGTCGCAGAGAGTTGCGACCCTCGGCGTCCACCACCTCGAGTATGAGGTGTGCAGCGGTTGCCAGCGGGTAGGGTGCGAGATCCTCTGCCTCTGCGGAAGCGCAATCATCACAGGCCCTGCAGCACGCGGGGCCTTTCAGAGTCTGAAGGAGAAGAAAGATGGCACGCGGAGTCAATAAAGCAATCCTGATCGGCAATGTCGGCCAGGATCCCGAGGTGAAGGTGCTGCCTTCCGGCGCGTCGGTCGCGAACTTCACCCTGGCAACCACCGAGACCTGGGTCGACAAGCAGTCCGGGCAACGCCAGGAGCGTGTCGAGTGGCACCGGTGCAACGCATTCGGAAAGCTGGCCGAGATCATTCAGCAGTTCGTGAAGAAGGGTTCGAAGCTGTACCTGGAGGGCAGTATTCACACCCGCAAGTGGACCGACCAGTCAGGCGCGGATCGATACAGCACCGAGATCAAGGTCCGCGACATGCAGATGCTGGACAGTGGCGGCGGACAGCAGCAGGGCGGCAATGCGCCTCAGGGCGGATATCCGCAGGGTAATCCCCAGCAGGGCTATCAGCAGCCGCCTCCTCAGGGCTACCAGAAGCCTCCTCAGGGCAACCCCCAGGGTCAGGTGCCGCAGGGCTATCAGCAGCCTCCTGTGCAGCCTCAGCAGAACTACCAGCAGCCGCCGCCTCCTCAGGGACAGCAGCCGCAGCAGAACTACGTCGCCCCCGATCCGGGCAGCTTCGACGATTTTGACTCTGAAATACCTTTTTGACGCATCGCAACAAGTAAACGAATAGGCCGCCGACGAGCGGTCTTTTTTGTACCTGCATGGAGGACGCCCAGATGAAGGCATGCCGAAAGTGCGGCGAAGAAAAGCCGCTCGAGGAGTTCTACAAGGCCGGCAACAAAGATGGTCGGGATGGCACCTGTAAGGAGTGCCGGAAGGCCGGGGTCAGGCAGAACCGAATGGAGAGGCTGGAGCAGTACCGGGACTACGAGAGAGGGCGTGCCATGGCGCCGCATCGAGTGGCGGCCAGAAGGCGATACCAGGAGACCCCACAGGGTAAGGAAGCCATCTATCGCGGCACGTCGAAGTACCGGAAGCGCAACCCGATCAAGCTCCAGGCTCACAACCGCGTCAGCAAGGCGTTGGCCGATGGTCGCCTCGAGCGCCATAGCTCATGCGAGGAATGCGGATCCACCGAAAGGATCCATGCGCACCATGACGACTATCTGCGCCAGCTAGACGTGCGCTGGCTGTGCACTGCCTGTCACAAGGCGTGGCATGACGAGCATGGCGAGGCCGCCAATGCCGAACACGAGCCGCTACCTCAATTCCACATGAAGGAAGGCCTGGCCACCCCACTCATTCAATTATGGAAGACTACATGGAACCCTTCATCGAATGCCAGAATAATTTCAAGTTCATGCGCAGTCTACCGGGCGAGTCTATGCACCTGATCGTGACGTCTCCGCCATACAATATCGGCAAGGAATACGAGAAGCGCACCTCGCAGGATAAGTACGTCGAGGATCAGGCGGATTGCATTGCCGAAGCCGTCCGGCTTCTAGCGCCCAACGGCTCGATTTGCTGGCAGGTCGGCAACCACGTCGATAACGGTGAGATTTTCCCGCTCGACATTATTCTCTATCCGCTTTTCAAGCATCATGGCCTCCAGCTTCGCAACCGCATCGTCTGGACGTTCGGTCACGGCCTGCATTGCCAGCGGCGGTTCTCCGGGCGGCATGAAACCATTCTCTGGTTCACGAAGACCGACGACTACACCTTCAATCTCGATCCCATCCGCGTGCCCTCGAAATATCCCAACAAGAAGCATTTCAAGGGTCCGAACAAGGGCGAGCTGTCCAGCAATCCGCTGGGCAAGAATCCCTCCGATGTTTGGGACATCCCGAACGTCAAATCCAATCATGTCGAGAAGACGGACCACCCTTGCCAATTCCCCATCGGGCTGGTCGAGCGGCTGGTTCTGTCCCTGACGAATGAAGGCGAAAGCGTTCTCGATCCTTATCTTGGCGTCGGGTCATCCGCTATTGCGGCCTTGAAACACGGTCGCAATGCTTTCGGATGTGATCTTAATAAAGGGTATATCGACATCGCCTGGGATCGCGTTCACCAACTTCGGGCTGGAACGCTCCGAACCCGCCCCATGAACAAGCCGGTCCATGACCCCAATACAAGGAAGACGACATGAACGACTTCGACGAAGACAAGCTCATTCGCAGCGCTCGCGAGGACTACCACGAGTATATGGATAAATTCGGCGACCACGCTAGCAACTGCTCCTGCCATATATCGCCGCCCTGCCCTAGCTGCACGCACCCCGGTAACCCGGAGAACCTGGCCGAGGAGGATGCAGCCTGGCTGCCGGTCAAGAGAACATATCCTCACATCAGGAAGATCAGGGGGAGCGATCTCTGGGTATGTAATGGCGCCGTTGGCAGGTCGCCGGTCGATGCCTACTGGGCCTGGGCTGGCACGCCGAATCCGCTAGGGGGAAAGCTATGATATC
>Ga0306908_1000410_pt1 | contig 16130 bp, 18 predicted proteins | sample AntRauTorcE11899_FD_190430 | JGI IMG/M metagenome (GOLD analysis project Ga0306908, IMG submission 190430) | Saline lake microbial communities from Rauer Islands, Antarctica - Metagenome Torckler E11 #899 (v2) (version 2) | ecosystem: Environmental > Aquatic > Non-marine Saline and Alkaline >... | reverse complement strand
CGTTCAACCTCGTGCTCGGCCTCCCCGTGCTGCTCGTCACGGGGTTCCAGTTCGTCGACTCGGGCCACTCGCTGGGTAAAACCACCCTCTGGGGACGACTCACGCAGTGGCGGCGCGACCGGAAGTGGTACAGCAAACTGAGTCGTTACGACGACGGCGACGCCGCCGCCAGCGTTGCGACAGCCGAGTTCATTCAATTGAACTCGCTATTCCTCCATTTTGTGATATTGCGGACGGCACTCACCCGGTTGAGGCATTTTACCGCGAGAATCTTCGGATTTAGAGAGCAGTAAACTATTGCGACCAGACGAACGACGAACCAATTTCCGTTCGGGTCACATCTCCTTCTTTTTCTAATTCCTTCAGTCGTCTGTAGGCTAAATCATACGAACAACCGACTTCATCTGCCACCCGTACCGTCGTTGCATTATCAAGTGTATTGGCCGCCTGAAGAAACGCCTCACGGGGATACTGCTCTGTGAACATTCCCGAGTCCTCGTCGCGGTCAGCGGTCACAGATGACGATTGAGAAGGAAGTGGCTTAAACGTACAGACCCGCCCACCATTCAAGATGTATTGAAGGGTAAGTTTAAACCTGAAGCCGCAACAATCGCTAATAGATGGTTAGCCCGATTCTGAAGTGGGCCGGTGGAAAGCGCCAACTCCTCGATGAGTTATACAGCCGCTTCCCCAAAACCCACACTCACTATCACGAACCCTTCTTCGGTGGCGGCGCCTTGTTTTTCGACCTTGAACCCAAAGATGGGACAATAAACGACACTAACCCTCGCCTCATCAATTTCTACAAGCAGGTGCGAGACAACCCTGAGGAACTAATCAAGCTACTCCGTTCGTTTGACGAACCCGAATCAAACCCCGACCCAGAACGCCAATTCTCAAGCGCCAATCGCAAAGGAAAGGGGATTAAGAACTACTATTACCAGCAACGGGAGTTATTCAATAACCGGCCCTACGGTGACGAATACGACGAACTTGAAGAATCCGCACTCCTTCTCTACCTCAACCGAACGTGCTACAATGGTCTTTACCGGGAGAACAGTAGCGGAGGGTTCAACGTTCCTATTGGAAGGTACAACAATCCAGATTGGGTTCGAGCAGATGAAATCCGAAAAGCCAGTCGTGTCCTCGATGACACCGAGATTCGGAATACTGGATTCGAGTATATTACAGAAGTGGCGAAGGAAGATGACTTGGTTTACTTCGACCCACCATATGAGCCGATGAGTCCGACTGCTTACTTCACGGACTACAGCGCGGAAGGCTTTGGGAAAGCCGACCAAGAACGCCTTCGGGACGCAGCACAGGAACTTGATGAGAGGGGGGTGAACGTTATCCTCAGTAACAGCGGTGTGATGTACGAAGTGTACGATGAGGCAGGGTTCTACGTAGAAGTTGAAGGTGCGACACGCGCCATCAATAGTGACGCGGAAAATCGAGACGAAGTGGAAGAAATCATCGCTACGAACATCGCACCTGAGGAACGGCGGCGCGCTGGTCAACAAGGACTTGCAGATTTCTAAGGGAGTTTACACTTCCTTCGTCTCGAAGAAGCGTTCTACATCTTCGGGTAGTTGGATTTCCGCTTGATGAAGATTATATAGATCTGTTATATCATTGTAGCTCTGTCGAAGGACGTTTGTAAGCGATTTTTCCCACCCCTGCCCATCTGTAATCCAGACGAAAGCCACGTCGTCCTTACGCATCCTTTGGGCGACGTGATTGTACGACCGCCTAATCTCCGAGGGTTTGCTCCCACCAACTTTGTACGCGTTCGCCTCGACCACGAGCCGGAGGTCGCCGTCCTCGAACAGCGCGAAGTCCACGGTCTTCTTTTGCCCTGATTCGTCGTTGTATTCGGTCGTGTATTCATCATCCATCTCCACGGAGTAACCCGCATTATTGAGTCGGTCAGCAATTTCGGTTATTTGCTCACCCACTAAGTCCTCGAAGGACGCTCCCTGTCGGTTTTTTCGAGCGTGAGATTCCATTCCAACCAGCATTCCTCGATAGTGGTCACGAACATCTGCCTTGTCCACGACATACTGGAGTCCAATTTCTTGGAGAATATCAGCCAGGTCACGAGCGGCTTGTCTGTCCCCGGAGTCGATAGCGCGTTGAATATCGTAGAACTTCCAGACACCTTCGAGGGCGCTGTATTTGTTGCCTCGCTCCCCAAGAATTTCGAAGTAGAAATCAATCCACTTTCGAGTGTCTTCGGCGTCCATTAGAGCATCAGTAAGCCCTTCTACGAACTTTTCCTCGGAGATTTCTTCGAGGTCCAGAATTGCCTCAATCTGCTCCTCGTAGTTCTCAATTTCATCCTCGGTTCCGTCCCAGTCGATGAAGTCGGAAGAAGGAATTGCAGAAGGTACAATCGTTTCCTGGAATTCCTTGACGAACTCTTCTGTTGGAGGACAATGCTGGCGAATAGGCATAGTACATCATGGCAGAAAGGATAGAAATGCATCCGTTACATGCGAATTGAATGGTGACGACAGCATCCTCGAAGGCCCTACACTGCGCAGATTCAGTTGGAGTATCTCTAATGATTCACGCCCATTCTCCCGCTTTCTCAAGTACGGGTACCAACAAGATGACGCCGAGCTGAGGGGGTGAACTTGCCGCCACAAGAGAGGAATGAGCATATCCAGAAATAGCGGTGCGAGTTTCGCACACACGTAGGTCCGTATTGATAGGCTCACCCCATGATCGTAAACAGCAACAAATTGTGCGCTCCTGGCCCGAGACCAACCGCCGCGACCAAGACGAACAGGAGCCGCCCCTCCGCTGGGTCTTCGCGGACGGAATCGGCCAACAGCAACGTGATACCGCAGGCGAGGGCTGCCTTCACGACGACGAACAGCCAGACACTGCCCAGATACGGCGCCGTCGGGAGCGACGCCCCGAACTCGATGATGGCTCGTGAGAGCGGCGTGCGCTCGGTCGCACCGAGAATGTCGATGCCGACGGCCGTGGAGACGCCGTCGAGGCTGTGGGCGACGACTGCGAGTGCGCCCGCGCTCCCGGCCACGAGCACATCCGGGCGAACGCGGGTGAGGAGCGCCCACAGCGCGAAGCCGAGCGTAACACCGAGGATGGCTGCAACCGCCGGCCAGGCGGGCGAGAACCGCCCGGACGTGGCCCCCCACTGAACGCCGACGCCGAGGACGAGAACGGCGACAGCGACGCCGACACCGAGCAGGAGCCGCGCCGTATCCCGTTCCGACGCGTCCGCACCGAGCCACACACCGCCTGCGAGCACCGCTGTCGAGATGTAGGCCGCGGGGGTGCCCAGAAGCGGGTCGATGGCCGCTGGGGCGGCACCGACGATGTGGAGGACGTGGAGCCACGCGCCCACGAGCATCCACGGGACGAGCGCGCGGACGAACCGGTCGTCGACGGGCGGCCGGCGCTCCCGCAGGCCGTACGCGACGGCGGCACCGGCGAGCAGCAGCACCAGTAGGTAGGGCAGCGGCGGCAGCGCGAAGCCGGCGGGGAGAATCGCCATGCCCGACTCGGGGTGGCGGCCCGAAGAAAGCTTTACGGAGACCGCGTGAACCGGGTCGCGATGGCGTCGTTCAGCAGCACGCCTGTCGCGGTTTCCTACGTCTTCTTCGTCGGGATAGGGGGTCCTTGCCCTGCAGACTGTCACGGGCGTCCTGACCGAGCCGGTCGTCCAGCCGCGAGTGGTCCCAGCGCTGGTGCCCGCCCTGCTGGCCCTCGGCGGCTGGGCGTCCCGGCTCCGGCAGGGGTAGCGGGATTTTACAGGGCTGCCCGCGGAAGTTGCGGCTATGGACCAAGCTGACCTCGCCCCGAAAATCGACCACACCGTGCTGGGCCCCGAGACCACCTGGAGCGACACCGCACAGGTGCTCGAGGAGGCCGCCGAGTTCGGGATGAACGCCTGTATCCCGCCGTGCTACGTCACCGAGGCCGCCGAGTACGCCCCAGACGTCCCGCTCGCCACGGTCATTGGCTTTCCACATGGCCAGAACGACCCCGCTGCGAAACGGGCCGAGGCCGCCTGCGCCGACGAGGACGGCGCCGACGAACTGGACGTGGTCATCAACATCGGCCGGCTGAAAGCCGGAGACGACGGCGCGGACCGAGCAGGCGCGCCGGGCGAAGACGGCGCGGACCGAGCAGGCGCGCCGGGCGAAGACGGCGCGGACCGAGCAGGCGCGCCGGGCGAAGACGGCGCGGACCGGGCAGGCGCGCCGGGCGACGCTGTCCAGGAGGAACTCGCCGGCGTCGTCGCCGCGACACCCCTCCCGGTGAAGGTCATCATCGAGACGGCGCTGCTGACCGACGACGAGAAACACCGCGCCTGTGAGGCGGCCGCTGCGGCCGGCGCCGACATGGTCAAGACGTCGACGGGGTTCGCCGACGGCGGTGCGACGGTGGCGGACGTGACGCTGATGAGCGAGTATCTCCCCGTGAAAGCATCCGGCGGCGTCGGGAGCTATGAGGAGGCGATGGCGATGCTCGAAGCCGGTGCCGAGCGCATCGGCGCCAGTTCCGGCGTGGAGATTCTCTCGGGCGCGCCCGACGCCTGAACCGGGCTCCGACGCCGTTGAGCGCCGCGACTCGGCGCCTCCCGGCCTGCCAGCCGGCACAGCACGCCGGCTTTCGACGTGTTTTTCAGCCGCGGCCTGCAGTTTTGAGGTATGGCTGAACTCAAGCTCGTCGTTTCGGACCCCGATACGGGGGCCACGTACCAGACGGAGGTCGACGGACAGGACGCGAACCGATTCCTCGGACGATCTATCGGTGACGAGGTCGACGGCAGCGTCGTCGGCCTCTCGGAGTCGACGCTCGAACTCACGGGCGGCTCGGACGCAGCCGGCCGGCCGATGCGCGGCGACGTGACCGGCCCGAACCTCAAGGAGCTCCTGCTCGAGGGCGGCGTCGGCTACAAGCCCGAAAAGGACGGCGAGCGACGCCGCATCACGGTCCGCGGCGCCGAGTTCAGCGAGGAGTCCGCGCAGGTCAACGCGAAGGTCATCGGCGACGAGGACGTCGCGGCGGCCTTCAGCGAGGGCGACGACGACGAGGAAGCTGACGAGTAACGCCCGCGTTTTCTCTCAATGCCCGACCGACTCCCCAGCGACCACGCAAGCGTTCACACCGAGCGCGCTGAGGTCGCGCGCAGCGGGGGCACCAGTCGCCCCTGCCTGCGGCTCCCCGACACCCTGACGCTGGCGTCTGGGGACCTCATCCGACTCGTGCTGGACGGCGAAGAGTTCCACGCCCGCGTCCAGGTCGACAGCACCGGCCCGCTCATCCGTGGCGCCTACGACCTCAAGAGCGAAACCCGGGACCCCGGCCGCGCGGAGAACAGAGTTGTCGAGTGGCTGCAGGAACAGGGTCGCGAGCCGGGCGATGCTCTCGACATGGACGAACTGGAGGCCGGCGACCGCTACGGACTGCGGCTCCCGGGCGAGCGCGTCGTCTACAAAGACACCTCGAGTCCGGGTGGCTCGCTGCAGGACATCGCGAACGACCTCGACGGCTGAGTCGGGGACCGAACGCGGGCGTTTTTACCCGCTCCAGTTCCTTCCCCGTCTATGAGCAAACTCTCGGAGTTCCTCGACGGTGAGCGGCTCGAAGACGTGGTGCTCTATCTCGCCGAGGACCAGTTGGACGAGGCAGACAAACTGGCCGCGGCGGGCGAGCAGCGCGAGAACGGCGTCGTCCTCGTGGTAGATGGCGAGCAGGGCCGGCGGATGTTCTCGGCCGGAACAGGAATGGACGCGATGGAGTTCGCCAAGGAGGCGATGGGCGAGGAAGGCCAAATCGACCTGGACCTGGCCGGCGGAGCGTGTCCGGCAGGAGACGGTGAGGAGCACGAACTCTCATTCGTCTTCGCGTTCGCGGAAGCCGAGAACCCGGATGTCGGGGGGATGTACGCCGACGGCGACGTGATTCACGCCTACGCACGGTGTGCGTGCGGCGGGGCGTACTCCCAGAAGTGGGTTGTTGGATCTCGAGAGTAGCAGTCGTTGGGAAGACGATTTGTTGGCTCTGTTGAAATATCCATAGTCTTACAGGGATTGCGTGCCACATACAGAGTGGGTAATCAGCATACAGCGTTGGGTTCGTTCTCTCCGTTAAGAAACCTGTGGCCATACCATTATCTGAATGGACCACCTAGTAGAAACAGTGCCAGAGAACAACCCGGGCCGAGACGAGAACGGGGATGAAGAAAACGGTCGCCAGCCAGAGCGAAAGCAAGAGGAAGAACGTGACCGGGCCCATGAAGACCGAGCGATGACAGGCGGCCCTGATGAACGGCTTGGTGATCTGGATGACGCACTCGAAAACCAGGACTATCCAACCACGACCGATGAGTTGGTTGGGACCTACGGCGACTATGAGATTGAAGCGCAGGGCGGGACGAAATCCCTCAAAAAAGTGCTCGCCTCGACTGATAACCAAACGTACGATTCCGCCGATGACGTTCGAAGCCGGATACTGGGGCTGATACATCGCTAACGAATCCGCTCCACTCATCCTCCCGTCTCGGTAGTTGGGCGTCCCTGAAGGTGAGACGCAGATCCGCTGTGCCAATCTGCTGCTTCTCGACGGCGAGAAGAACGGTGGGGAGGATACCCCGGAGTGAGTGTCGAACGCGGTTCGTGGTGTGTACTGTCGGATTCACGCTTGGGCTAAAAGGCGGGGTTCTCTTCTTGGTTCAGATAGTCGAGTCTGATACAGTGCCGGCAGGTGTCCATCGGGTGGTTCCCCCCACGTCGACCATAGGACTATCCGGCTGGGGAGGCCATATTCTTGCATGGCAGACGACAAAAATGGCCGAGAGAAGCAAGCGGACGACGCCGACAAACGCCAGCGAAAGCGTGACGTTGCCGCAGAACTGGACCGCGGGGACGAACCAGAACCGCCGGTTGACTCCTCAGCCCTCGCCTATTTCGATTCGGAACTCGAATCGCTGGAGTTCCCGGTAACGGCGTCGGAGGTCGTCGCGGTGATCGGCGACCGAGAGATCGAATCAGATACCGAGAGCTACACTGTCGAGGAACTCGTTCCGGAGGTAGAGTCGGTGACGTTCGACTCCCCGTCTGCCGTCCGAACGCGAGTACAACGGCCGACTGTCGCGGTGGCGATGAAGCGGGTCCTCGAAGCCGCCGAGACGCTCCCGAACACAGAGCTCCGTCAGTCACAGCACGACGCCTACGAGAAGACGTTTCTGGAACTCAAAGCGGTCGACGCCGATGACGATGATGAGGGAATCCTGGCAATCACCGACTGGATTGTCGAGCAAATCAGCGAGAAAGAATCAGTCCCGGGTTCCCGGGCGGTACGCCGGCAAGCGGCGAAGTTTTGCCGGACAAACGGGTACGAGATCGGGAACGACGAGTGGCTTGGCATATAGACTGACGGCCAGCAAGCGGTCGGACGCGTCGCGAGCTGAAAGGGACGATATACCCGCTGTGTTCAGCACGACCGCACAAACTATCTGCGGCTGAGGAGTTCAACAGAGCCGACTTTTGATATCGAATACGTCGACAGCGACAACGGAGTTTCCATGGCGGGTGTCCAACACCACCTGCCGCCGCCGCGGCCGCAAAGTTTCCAGAGTCATTCAATCGGACGCACAACAGCAACCAAAAACACCGGACGCCGACGGAAACAGATTACTCCGCAACCAGATTCTCGAACGCGCCCAGGATGACCTTCCGCGTCGCCTGCCCCTCGGTCGTCCAGTGCTGGGCCATGTCCAGCATGTCGTCGTAGATATCCGGCTTACACCCCGCGGCCTTCGGGTGGCCACCGCCGTTGACCTGTCCCGCCACCTCGTGGGCGCGCTGGAACCCGTCCGAACCGCGGATGCTCGCGCTGCCGGAGGGTTTGACGATTACCGCGGCGTCACAGCCCTGTTCGCGCAGGGCGTCGGCCACCTCGTTCTGGGAGCAGCGGCCGTAGGTGACACCGACGGTCCACTCGCCGATTTCGTGGACGCTGGCGCGCTCGACCGCTGCCTCGATGCGCTGTTCTTTCTCCACTCGGCGATGGGCCACGTAATCCAGCACCGTCTGCGGGAGGGCAGCCCCGTAGGTGCCGACGATGGTCGCGTACTCCTCGGGACCGCTCCAGTAGGCGTAGTCCGCGAGGTCGTCGCTCCGCTCGTCCTCTTTCAGCCAGAGGTCGTGGTCCCGCGTGACTTCGGCGAGTTCCTGATACTGCTCGTCGAACTCGTAGTCAAGCGAGCGCAGCGCCACGTCCACCGTACACTCCTCCTCACTCTCGCCGACGACGAGTGTGACCCCCGCCGCACGGATGGCCTCGGCGACCTCCGCGTCCCACTGGTGGTGGTCGAACCAACTGACCGCGTCACCGAGTTCGACGAGCGTTTCGAGTGAGTCACCGATGGCGTCGTAGCTGTCGGGGCAGATGTCGCAGATGTAGAAATACGCCCCCGACTCGGCGTGTTTGGCGACGTACCCGAGCGACTCCTCGAGATTGTGGGGGCCTGAGGCGACCAGTGCCACCGTCGATTTGGTGTGCACGTCTTCGAGCAGCGAGCGCTCCTCATCGTCGTCGTCCTCGTCAGTCTCGTCACCGCTGCCAAGTTTCTCGGCAAGTCGCTTCTCGAAGGGACCCACGTCGAGCGTGGCGTCATAGACCTCCCGGACCAGTGCCGCACAGCCCAATCCATCGGCGTCCGAGTCGGTGATGATGACGGCTTCGGCGCCGTCGACGGCTTCTTCGATGCGCTCCTCAGTGCGGTCCTCGTCCAGCGAATCAGGGTAGAAAAAGCCCTTCCCGGGCAGCAGCGAGCGCCGGTGGAGGGAGAGCTCGTCGGTCTCGATGAGTTCGTCGTCCATAGCTGACAGTCGCGGAGCGGGCCTAAAAGCAGCGTGGAACGGGGCGTCGCCGTCTCAGGCTTCGGCCGCGTTGCTCCCCTCGAGTTGGCGCACCGTCAGCACCGGTACCGGGCAGGTCCGGACGACCCGTTCGGCGACGCTGCCGATGAGGAAGCGGTTCTCGCCGTGGCGGCCTCGAGTGCCAGTGGCGACGACGTCGGCGTCCACTTCGCGGGCGTACGCCGAAATCTCGTTCGCGGGGCGACCCACCCGGACCGCAGTCTCAACCTCCCGCGTTGCGCGGGCTGCCACGTCCGCGACGGCGTTCTGGCCCTGTTCTTCGAGCCCCACGCGAAGCTGTTCGCGGACCGCCTCCGGCGAGGAACTAATCTCGCTTTCGTCGACGACAGAGAGCGCGTGGACCTCGGCGTCGAACCGTTGGGCCAGATCGAGCGCGACCCCGACTGCGCGCTCGACGCTTGCGGAGCCGTCGGTGGCGACGACGATGGTGTCGAACATGCCTGAACCTTCTGCGCGGAGACCATAACTCCCGCGGACCCACGGAAACGGTTTTGCCCCGGCAGAGTCCACAGGGATGTATGAACCCGCTCGAAGTCGACCTCGTGCTCGTCCCAGTGGACGGGAGCGAAGAGTCGACGCGCGCCGTCGAGTACGCCGCGACGATGGCCGACGCCTACGACGCCGCAGTCCACGTGGTTTACGTACTGGGCGAGGAGGTCGCCCGAGCTATCGAAACCGGCGCCGTCGAGAACGACGCCGTCGCCGACGAAACCGAGGAGTACGTCCAAACCGCTGGTGAGGTGGTCGGCGACCTCGACGTCGATGTGACCACCTCCGTCGCCGCGGGTTTCTCGACCGACCGGCTGAGCCAACACCCCGGAAGCGTCGTGCTCGACACCGCTGAGAGTGTCGGGGCGGATTTCCTTGTCGTCCCGCGCGAGCCACAAGCCGGCGGCTCCGGAGAAGTGCTGGAAAAAGCCGCGGAGTACGTGCTCTTGTACGCGAGCCAGCCCGTCCTCTCGGTCTGACGCCGGCTACGTCTCTGCTGTCGCTTCCTCTATCTGAAGCCGGATGGCCATCTCGAGTTCGAAGCTCTCGGTGTCGGTCGTCTCGAACCCGATATTTTCATAGAGTGAGACTGCAACGTGGTTCCAGCGCTCGACGGTGAGCCAGACCCGACTGACGCCCCGTTCGGCGCCGTAGCCGAGCACTGCCTCCATGAGCACCGTCCCGATACCCCGGCCCTGGTGGGATTGGAGGATGAAGATGGCGAGTTCGTATGGTGAATCGACGCCGTTCTCGGGCACGAGCGTTGCGTGTCCGACCACGTCGTCGCCCTCCCACGCCAGCACATTCAGGCAGTCGGGGTCGAGGATGCGGTCCAGCCAGTCGCGCAGCTTCGACGGACGGCTTGGCGGAATGCCCTGTGCGCGGTCCTCTGGGTCGAACGCGTCGTACATCGTCCGCAACGCGTCGCGGCTCGCCTCCGCCTCGTCGTACGCCCGAAGGTGAATGGAGTTTCCCTCTTTGTCCTCGACGGTTCGCGGGGGAGCCGGGAACTCGGCGGCGACCGGCTCGGGGAAACGGTCTGGGGCGTTCATCTCACCGCACCAGCCTCACGGACGTCTTGGCGTTCAGCAGGACAAACTCCGCGATACTCCCGACGTTGATCTTCCCCATTGGACTGGTCTGGCCGCCACCGAGTGCGATCTCGTCGAACGATTCACGGTCGGCGATGTCGACCAGTTCGCTCCCGGCGTGGCCCTCGACGTGCCGAATGGGCGCCGAGAGGCCCGCCTCCGAGAGCACCCCCTTGGCTATGTCTTCAATCTCATCACGGGAGCGTTCCGACTGCGGGTTCTCGACGATAGCGACGGTGAGCTCGTCGCCCACATCGACCGACCGCTCGACGACGTGTTCGAGCGCCCGGATGGAGTCGTCGCTCCCGCCGATACCGAGCAGCACCTTCATGCCGGGAGGGTCAGCGGCTCCATAAATAAACCCCGCGGGGGCAGTTCGGCGGCGGGCACGAGGGGTCCCAGGGCGGCCGTCGGTGGACAGTCATATGTCCATGGCTGTGCCAGAGACGTGCATGAGCGAGGACCCGACAGGCAGCAACCAGGCCGGGGAGGAGTCAGCCGAGGACCCCGAACCCACTGACGGAGTGGTCACGGAGCAAGAAGAACCGGCGGCGGGCGACGACGCGGAGGCGAATCGAGCGGCGTCGGATTCCCAGGACGCCCCAGAAGAGCCATCGGCAACGGAACCAGCAGACAGCGACGAGCCATCGTCGGCGCCAGCTGCGGGCCCCACCGACCCCACAGAGACCCGTGAATCGGAAATTCCCGAGGACGTCAAGCAGTACGCCCGCTTCACCAAGATGGACCACGCCCACTACGAGCGGGTCAACGAGTTCCTCCGGGACCGCACCTACATCACGGCCCGGGAGTGGGCCATCGCCCGGCTGTGTGCGGATTTCCGGACCGAGACTGGTGTCGAGATGACCAAAATCGGCGAGAATCTCCCGCGACTGGTGCCGTTCATGACGGACACCTACACCCCGCAAGCGGTGAATCAGGCCCGCGCCTCCTTCGAGGAGAAGGTGACCAAGGCGGGCGCAACCTTCCTCTACGGGGCGATGTCGGGCTTTTACACGGCCGAAGAGTTGGACGAGACGATGTACGAGGTGACCGAAACCGCGAAGTTCCTCCTCGAGGTCGAGGGGGTCGACCTCTCGGTCGAAGAGGAACTGGACGCCGAAGACGAAATCTCCCGTGTGATGCGTGACGTACGGGAGGCGTCGGCGACGGTTCGGGGCGAGGAGGTCAAATGTCCCGAGTGCGGGCACGTCCACGAACCGGAGTAGCGGTCGGGGAGTGGGCGGTCAGTGGAACCCGGGTGCCTCGGTGCCGAGTTCGGCCTTGACGTACTCCTTCCCGTGGTCGGTGATGAAGGAGCAGGACTCCACCTCGTTGAGTCGGCGGACGGTGCGTGGAGCCGTTGGCGGTCTCACTTTGATGGCTGGGAAAGCACCGCCTACGCGGACACAACCACACCGAACAGGGGCTCGCGTTGCCCGGACCTCGCTACTCCCAGCTGAACGTCCCGTTGCGCTGGACGACCTCGCCGTCGACCTCCATCCGGGAGTCCCCGCTCATGTCCGTGATCATGTCGACGTGGATCGCCGAGTCGTTCGCCTCGTCTTCCTGCCCCTCCGGGAAGTTGGAGGTGTACGCCCGCCCGAGTGCGAGGTGGACCGTATCGCCCATCTTCTCGTCGAACAGGATGCTGTCGGTGAAGCGGTCGATGCCGCGGTTCATCCCGATGCCGAGTTCGCCCAGTCGCTTTGCCCCCGCGTCGGTCTCCAGTACGTCCTCGATGACGGCCTCGTTCTGGCCCGCGGAGAAGTCGACAACCTCGCCGTCCTCGAAGGTCAGGTGCACGTCGTGGACGCGCTCGCTGTTGATCGTCATGGGGACGTCGAAGAACACCTCACCCTCCGTGGCGTGGGGTGCGGTGAACACCTCTCCACTGGGGAGGTTGTGGGAGTCGTAGGCGACGCTTGCGGCGGAGTTGACCGCCGTGCGGCCCTCGATAGACATCGTGAGGTCGGTATCCTCCTTGACGAGGCGGACCTCCGAGCCCTCGTCGAGTATCGTCTTCATCTTCGCCATTTCGTCGGCGAGTTCCGCCCAGTCCCGGAGGACGGCGTCGTAGACGAACGCCTGATACTCCTCGTAGGCCATGCCAGCCTGCTGTGCCAGCGAGCGAGTCGGGTGGACCGTCGACACCCAGTCGGTGTCCATCCGGGCTTCGCGGACACCCTGGCTGGCGCGGCTCTTGGCCTGCCGTTTTTCCGAGGGTACGTCAGCAGTCGCCATCGTGTTCCGGCCGCCACCGAGGAAGAGCACCGAGTCCGCGTTCTCATAGAGCGCAAGCTCGTGGGCGGGGTCCTCGTCGAACGCTTCGCTGTGGGCCCGGAGGAACGCGCGGTCCATCTCGTCGGAGCTGTAGAGCGTGACGACGTTGGCGTCGCGCTTCCCCAGCTCCTCGGCGACGGCGACGCCCAGTTCATGAGCGCCCTCGCTGACACTGACGACGACGTCGTCGCCCGCCTCGACCTGCGCACTCCAGTCGACCATCGTTTCGGCGTGTTTCCGAATGCGTTCGTCCATGCGGAGAGCGTCGCCTGCGGTCGGGAAAACAGTCCCGGAGCAGGCGGACAGTCGCGTCAGAGAGCCCAAAGGCTCGCTCAGAGTCGCCTCTCTGCTGTCGCAGAAGCCGGTCTACGCACCCCACGGGTCCGGGTGGACCTGAGGCCGCGGGAGCGCCATTTAGGCAGGCGAAGCTTCAGCAGGGGTCGACCCCTACACCTGGGCATGGCTCCAACCGTACTTGTCGGCGGCACTGTCGTCACTGTCGACGCGGACCGCCGTGTGCTGGACCCGGGCGCCGTCGCCGTCGAGGGAGACAGTATCCTCGCTGTCGGCCCGCCTGACGAGCTTTTCGCTGCCCATCCCGACGCAGAGCGTGTCGACCTGGAAGACCACGTCATCATGCCCGGCCTCGTCGACAGCCACGGCCACGCAGGCCACAGTCTCACCAAAACCCTCCTCGATGGCACCGGGGAGGAGTGGCTCGACCTCGTCAAAGAGATCTACTTCGAAGGTAGTGGGACGGCCTTCTGGGAGGCTGAGGGGCGATTGGCCGCGCTCGAACGACTCCGGGCCGGTGTCACCACTTCCCTCTCGTACGTCGGTTCGATGCCGCGGGTCGACGACCCGAAGTTCGCCGCTGCAGCCGCGACTGGCTACCGGGAGTTCGGGTTGCGCCACCTCGTTGCCGTCGGGCCGCCGGACGGGCTTCCCGTCCACTGCGTCGACCCCGAGACGGGAACCGAAACGATGGTCGACCTCGACCATGCGATGACAACGACCGAAGCCATCCTCGACGACCTTCACGGGGCCGCCGGTGGCCGCATCCGGGTCGTTGTCGCCCCATCCTCGTTGGTTCCAGAGATGAACGACGACGGAGCCGCGACGCCCGCAAGCGTCGCCCAACTCCGACAGGTGACCGAGCTGGCTGAACGGGCGGATCTACCGATTCACGCTCACGCCTACGCGGGCGAGGTCGCCGCAGCCGCCTCGACTGAACCGGAGATCCTGACGGAACGCCTCTCGCTGGCTCACTGTGCCGGCCTCGATAGCGAGGAGGTCAGGCTCATGGCCGAGAACGGGGTCGCCGCCTCTCACGGCCCACTGACTCACGCGTACGCGCTGGACCGGTTCCCCGTGGTCGAGGCGATGGAACAGGGCGTCACCGTAGCCGTCTCAACGGACGGCAGCGCGCCGGACCGCTCGTTCGACCTGCTCTCGCAGGGCCGCATCGCCGCACAGCTCCAGCGAGCGCACCACCAGGACACGTCTCTGTTCCCTGCCGGACGTCTGCTGGAGTCGATGACCGTCGACGCCGCGGCCGCGCTGGGGATGGCCGAGGAGGTGGGCTCGCTCGAAGCTGGCAAGCGCGCGGACGTCATCGCCATCGACCAGCGCAGTGCGAAACTCGGGCCTTCGTTGGATGCTGGCCAGACCGTTCCGCGACTGGTCCATTACGCCGACGGTGGCGACGTCTCGTTCGCCATGGTCGACGGGGCGGTTTGCCTGCAGGACGGCGACGTGGTCGCACCAGACGCATTATCTGTCGAGGCGGTACTCAACGACGCCGAAGCGGCGGCCAGAACAGCTATTGACCGGGTTGGCAGGGACCACGCGCTGGATGCACACCCGGACCTCTGGGGAGCCGTCCGCTACGGTGAGGGTGGGGAGTAACGGGCGGCGCTGAGCAAGCGAACCGCAACGGCTACCTACCGCACCGTACAGCCTCGCGTATGGAACTTGGCGTCATCGGACTCGGCCGGATGGGGCAGATCGTCGTCGACAGAACACTGGATGCGGGCCACGACGTGGTCGCGTTCGACCTCGACCCGGAAGCCGTCGCCGACGCCGCCGAGGCAGGCGCGACGCCAGCAGAGGGGGTCGGTGACCTCTGTGACCGCCTCAGCGAGGAGAAACGTATCTGGCTCATGGTGCCCGCGGGCGAGGCCGTCGACGCGACGCTCGATGAACTCGAGCCACACCTGAACGAGACGGACGTGGTCGTCGACGGGGGGAACTCTCATTTCGAGGCGTCAACCCGCCGGGCGGAGGAGACGCCCGCAGCCTACCTCGACTGTGGCACCTCGGGTGGTCCCGCCGGGGCGCATCTCGGCTTCTCGCTGATGGTTGGCGGGGCGGAGTGGGCCTACGAGGAACTGGTGCCTGTGTTCGACGCCGTCGCGACTGGGCCACAGGGCCACGACCGGATGGGCCCCGCTGGGTCGGGCCACTACGTGAAGATGGTCCACAACGGCGTGGAGTACGCACTGATGCAGGCCTACGGCGAGGGGTTCGAACTCCTCGCGGAGGGCCGCTATGACCTCGATCTCGAAGCCGTCTCTCGGACTTGGAACAACGGCGCAGTCATCCGCTCGTGGCTGCTCGAACTCTGTGAGGAGGCGTTCCGCGAGGAGGGGAACGACCTCGGCGACGTGGCCGACCACGTAGCCGGCGGCTCGACGGGCACGTGGACGGTACAGGAAGCGTTAGAACAGGAGGTGCCGGTGCCGCTCATCTATCAGGCGCTGGCCGAACGGTTCGGTTCCCGGGCGCCCAAGGGGGGCCGGTTCGCACGTCGATTAGCGAACCGGCTCCGATACGGCTTCGGCCGGCACGAGATCACTCGGGAGTGATCTACGACGCGATCAGTTGTCGTCCGCTTCGGTTGTCCAGTTTCCGTTTTCTGTTGCGGTCTCGTTTCCGGTTTCTGTTGCAGTCTCGTATTCGGTTTCTGTTGCAGTCTCGTTTCCGGCTTCGGTAACGGTCTCGTTGCCGGTCTCGGTTGCAGTCTCGCTTTCCTCTTCGGTTGCAGTCTCATCGTCGGTCGATGTCTCCGTTTCTTCGACAATGAACTGGCTCACGGCTTCGAGCACGTCAGACTGGGAGCTCGCGCTGTCGAAGGCGTTCGGGAACGGTGACGTTCCCGTGATCATGTTCAGTACCGCTGCGTGGCGCGCCTCGACACTGTGAATCGACATGGCGGCCCCCACCAGGTCGGGGCTCTCGACGAACGGCGCTGCGCCCGCGTAGGCGGCGACCCCGGTGTTCTCGAGCACCGCTCCGAGCGAGAGGAATCCGCCGACATCCTCGAAGCCGAAATCGTACTCCG
>Ga0306908_1000407_pt1 | contig 16193 bp, 19 predicted proteins | sample AntRauTorcE11899_FD_190430 | JGI IMG/M metagenome (GOLD analysis project Ga0306908, IMG submission 190430) | Saline lake microbial communities from Rauer Islands, Antarctica - Metagenome Torckler E11 #899 (v2) (version 2) | ecosystem: Environmental > Aquatic > Non-marine Saline and Alkaline >... | reverse complement strand
AAAAACACACGTATTCAAACGCGAATACGAAACGCTCGATCTGGAACACATCGATACCGGGGTCACGAGTGAGAATCCCTACAGTGGAATGCAGACATCTATTTTCGAGATGTTGGACGATGGCGGGCGATTATGTCGATGGGCTACAGAAGACGATCTTGTCGAGTGTGTCAACAGACTCTGTTAAAATCCATTTCCGGTTGATGTGTGGTCATCGCGTCGCTTCCTCGGTGTGATCGTCGGCTCGGTCCGTGTCAATCTGCTCGTTGAGACGGTGTTCGAGTTCCTCAAGCCGTTCTTCGTGGTTATCGAGTCGACTCTCCTGTTCGAGATCGATACTGAGTAGCGCAGGTAACAGCGGGTTCTGGTGGTTCATTAGCCCGCTGGCATCGGCGTGTTCCCGCGCGTAGACGAACAACTGATCAAACCGTGGTTGGTCACGTCGACGGAGTGCTCGCCGGAAGTCCTGCCAGCGCTCTTCGATAGCTCGTAGCACGTCCCGATACGTTGGATTCGTTCGTCCCATCGCTATCTTCCTCCAGGACCACCCGCGGTCCACGCATCAAGCAGGGGATTTGCCGCCATCGAGGTCGTCTCACCGGAAGCTGTGAGGCCAGTACCCACACTGTCGGGAGTCAACGGCGCGGTCGCCGGTTCCACCCCGATCTGCGCAGCGCGGGCATTGAGCAGCTGCCTCCAGTAGGCGAGCGTTGTCTGGTAGTATGCACCGTCGTCGACGGGATAGATGAGGGTCTCGAAGTCGTCGCCGACAATCCGTGGCCCCATTCGGGTTTGCTCGCACTGGAGGTGGTGATCGGCCGCCGTGTCGACCGGAGTCGTGAACGCGTCGCGCTTACTGCGGGTGACGAGAACGGGGACATCGTAGCCATCGGCGTAGGTCGTCAAGCGGGCAAGTGTCCTCGCCTGAAGCGTTTCTGCGTGTGTCTCCCCGAGGGTGTCGTCAGCGCGGTACTGTGCGTCGACGGCCGGAACGACGATAAGCGAGGGGGTGTGCGAGGTGGAGTCGTCGTCACGCTCTGTGGACTGTCGGTCCCGCTGTCTAGTGTCAGCAGTTGATTCTTGGATGGACTGATTCACTGCCGCCGGAAGGTCACAGACCGCCCCGTAATGTTGGTAGGCAGTGAAGCCGCGTGCGACATGGATGCGGTTAAGCAGGCGCTGACTGGGCGCGATCTGGGCGAGTGTAGTCGTCGTCGCGTGGCCATTTGCGTCGACCCAAAAGGCGGGCCCGTTGCGGAGTAGTAGATGATCGAGGACGAGCGACTGAAGAATTGGGACCCCTCGACTGCCGTCGACATCCAGGAGCGTGATACCGGCCTCAAGCGATGGGAGTAGGAACTCGTCGACTGCAGACTCCGCGTCGTTGACGAGGTCCTGATTGTGGTCTGATCCACGAGTTGGCCGACTCACTGACAGCTGCTTGGATGGCGATGTTGACCTCGGCCGTGATTTCTCAAACATACCTAGTAGGTCGACGAAGAGCAACATAATCCGAAGTGTGCCACTTCCATATTTCAGGAGTGGTGCTGAGAGGCGACGACCCTGGTTTCTTCTATGGATTTTCTTTGGTGATTGAGCGTTTCCAGAATCTATTCAGGTGTGTTCAACATGCTTAACCAACAAAAAGGCTTATTTGCTCTTTTGTTGGTTAAGACCGGTGATTGTTATACTGCGAGCGCAGGTAGTTCAAATCAAGTGCAGAGCAGTGAATATATAATGTCCACATCATCACTGTGACTTCATAAATCAGTTCCCAGAAATATGTCTGTATGCGTCTCGGAGGAAAATAGTGCCGAAAACAATTGAAAAAATCCCAATAGATGATGGTAATAATCCGGACAACAGTACAAACAGTGGTATACTGCTAGCAAGAAGGAAAATACCTAATAATGCTGGCACTGCTGTAGAATGTGCATTAATAAATTCGTTTGAATCAGTAGTTTCGACAGATGTATGTGAATCTCTATTGGTCCCCTGATCAATAGCATTGGAATTTGATTCTGGATTGTTTTGTTGTTCTGTATTTTCCCCAGTTTCCTCTATAGTTTCTTTAACTTCACTCTTAATATCCCACCAAACGTCTACTGGGATATGTGTTGGGCGATTATTTGGTAGCTCACAGTCGATCCAGTGAGTAATATGCTCGTTCTTATTTCCATTTATTTTAGTACCACAGTTATTACAATCGGTTGTTAATTCAACTTCATCTTTAGTTGCAGTATCAGATGAAGAATTATTTTCAATAGAGATCCCTGCTTCTTTTTGATGAAACTGAATTCGTGGGTCATGACTGAAGCTGTCTTCAGATTCGGTAGAATTGCTATTAGTTATATTCTTACTACCTGTCAAAGGGTCATCTATGGACATAAGAACTACATTTCTGTTCTCTGCCACAGCCATTGCTTCTGACGTAAATGCGCTTGTAGTGATAAGAATAGCACGATCAATATCTGGTCGTGATAATAACCCAGAAGTCTTTTGAACAGCAGAACTACCTACAGAATTCCCTTTCGAGTAATGTTTTGCCTGGATCGCATACCGCATACCCTTTTTTTCTGCAAATAGATCAACACCTCTATCATTGGATTGGGTGGTGCGAGAGGTTTCGAACCCTCCCTGCTCAAATGTGTGTTGTAGAAACCTCTCGAATTCGATTCCATCCATATCTCTAGATATATTATCAATGCGTATATATCACCGTACTCTAAGTGCAGGACCTTAGCTCAATTCTATGACGGGCTTCTAAGTGTAGCACTTAGCTCGAACCCACAGCGAGGGCTCTCAACAGAATAGACAGACGAAAATTAGACCTTGTCTGCAATATCTTCCTGTGTATGAACCATGACCGCTCCATGCCCGAAAACCGACACACGACATTGAGCGCTGGTCGACGGGGATTGTCGATTTAGTCGAGCAGCGGGACGGCCACTGTGTCGTCACTGTCATCGACGAGGACAACGAACCCGTAGAATTGGTTATCACACTCGCTATTCGGGATTTGTTCCTCAGTCGGTTGGATATCCATAACGGGGAGTCACCAGTAGGTGAGCGCGTTTGGTACCGGAAACACGGTGGCTGAAGACAGGCCAGCTGCTTAGTTTGTCTTTCTCTCCACCTCTTGGTTTCCTGGAAGTGACCCAAATGGGTTTTTGTACTGATCGTTCCTCCCTGAACATGGATGGTCGATGCTGATCTCTCGCAGGCAGTGGATGTCGACCTCGATAGTGACGATGTCGTCACCGTCGAGACGTTGAATGACGAAATTGCTGATCTAATCGACGAGCAGACTGATCTGAACCACGACTACGTTGTCGGCGATGTATCTGGGTGCCGCGACTCGAATGGCCACGTCCACTTCGATCTAGTATTCGAGGATGCCTCGATCCACTGCGTTCTGTTCGGCTTCCGGCGAAGCCAGACAACTGTTGAGCCCGAAGCAGAGATGCAGGTCGCAGTTCGAGGTGAGTTGTCATTCTACGAGCCACAGGGCTCCTGTTCGATCCTCGTGACCGATATTGTCGACATGGGCGAGAGCGATTACAGCCAAATCTATGCGGAGAACAAGCAACTCCTCGCCGAGGATGGCCTGCTTGCTGACGAGCGAAAACAGCGTCTCCCGGAACTTCCGGAAACTATTGGGCTTGTCACATCAGCAGACAGCGATGCACGGGTAGATGCAGTCACCGCCCTCCACAGTCGCTACCCTGATGTCGACATCAAAGTTCAGCACGCGAGCGTCCAGGGTCCAGATGCCCTCCAAGAGTTGATGAGTGGTGTGGCCACTCTCGACGAGGACGCGACGGTCGACGTAATCGTTGTAACCCGAGGCGGCGGTGCGGATAAGACACTCCGCGTATTCAACGAGACGCCCATTTGTCGTGTGATCGCGAACACCGACACCCCAACGGCGGTCGGCATCGGCCACGAGGACGACCGAACACTCGCCGACGAGGTCGCCGATCATCGGTTCATGACGCCGACCCACGCTGGCGAGATCGTCCCTGAGCGTGCCGCTTTGGAACGGGAGTTCGAGCAATTGTCGACGACGCTCAATACAGCCTATCAAACGACGGTCGTGAACCAGCTCACTGCCCATGCTACTGATCTGGACAACGCCTACCAGTCGACTGTCACGGCCCGTCTCCAGGAGTTGGGAGCCTCTCTCGATCACGCTACTGAGCGGCATATCGAGGCCGAACTGTTGAGTTTGGAGAGTCGGCTCAACACGGCGTATCAGACACTCCAGCAAGAGAAAGAACACGAAGACGAACTCGAAGCAACTGTCGAGGAAGTGCGCGATGAAGCGGAGACAGAGGCCCAAGCGCAAATCGAAGCGACACGACGACGCTACCGTCTCGTGATCGTGGGGCTCGTATTGCTCGTCCTCATACTCGCTGCGCTGTACATTCTTTGACCATGACACAGGAAACACCAATCAGCGACAAGGTGGATCGCATCGAAACTATCGTCGAGACACTCGAAAACGGCGATGTCTCACTCGAAGAAGCCGAGGAACTTCACGAAGAGGGACAGACGCTGCTCGAAGCACTGCAGGACGATCTCGACATCGGTGATGGCACAGTCATCGAACAGTGATCAGACGTCTCTCCAGCCGGCTGTGAGCTTCTCTCTTCAGAGTAAACCGTGTAGCTAGTCAGTCGACGGCGAGGTCCCGTTCGTGATGAGTGTATATTTTCGGTCTCGACTGGTTCCTTCTGCCTCCAAGAGATTGTACTGGGTCATCTTCGAGAGGTAGGTTCGAATAGTCCGTTTCGTCCGCGGCTCGTCGACCCGTTCCGTGTACTGATCGTGGATTTCGGCTGGGCCCAACGGTCCCTGTTCACGGATAATTTCGTAGACAACCCGCTGGTGTGGAGTGAGCGAATCAAGGCTCTTCTGTCTGATTTGGGCGCGGGCGTCTTCGGCGGCCTCCTGCAGCATCTCGCCTGTGATCTCCTCGTTGTTTTCGCGGTCGGCCTTGCCCGCAGCCGTTCGGAGAATACCGATGGCGAGTCGAGCATCACCAGCAGCCGCATCAGCGATGCAGTAGAGTTGATCCTCGGTGACGGCGTCCTGTTCGAGCCCCCACCGCACACGGGCTCGCAGAATATCATAGAGCTGCTCGTCGTGGTATTTGTCCATCCGGACGTGCTCGCTGGATCGGAGCCGACTTACCAGCCGGTCGTCGACTTGACTGAACAGCTCCTCTTCTTTGTTGGCGATACAGATCACTGCGAACTGCGGGAGACTATGGAGATCATAGATGACACTGGGGTCTTCGAGCTGGTCGGCTTCATCCAGGATTACCACGGTTCGTGACTCATTGTACTGTTGGAGGCGGTCGATGAGCTCGTCGTGCGGCGTCGACTGCCGGTGAATGTCGATGGTCCTCCCGATGTCATCGAGGATCTGGTAGAGGGTTCGAAATCTGGTGTGGTTTCGCCAGCAGTTGACGTATGTTGCCTCGACATCGAGGGCCTCTTCGCGGAGCCGTTCGGTGACGAACTTGGACACGCAGGTCTTGCCTGCACCGCTGGGACCGGTCACAACTGCGGTGTCGGCGGGCTCATCGCTGGTAATCGGTTTGAGGACACTGGAGAGATGATTGACCTCCGGATCACGATGCTCGACTTCTTGGGGAATGAACCCAGCACGGAGAACGCGAGCATCACGAATCATTTCGTTATAGGACTGATTCTACGTCAGTCGTATAAGGGTGATTGGGTCGTTTCCGGAAACAATCCGGTTTGTATGTAGTCAAGCACTCTACTTGACGTCTTCAAGAAGGATTCATCCTCTCTGTTGCTGTTTGTTAGATCACTGTTTCCGGAAAGACACTACTTCCAGAATTGGATTCCGCCTCTCTCAGCCGTTGTTGATTAGTGTGGCCTCAACGGTGAACTGCTAGATATAAGTGATAAATAACCTGTACGGTGGATCTGGCAGATCACGATTGAAGAGCCAATAGACTGCGCTATCTAAAAGTTCGAGAAGCTCACCTGTGCAACGCCGTACTCAGCCGATGTGCTACTTTCTTTGACAACCTCGCCGTCTTGAAGGATCTGGATCGTGAGCTCGTCGGAGCTGTCATCCTGCTTTTGTGCATTTGCCGAGATGATATCTGGACTGCCATCTATCTCTATTGTATCTGACCCTGAGCCCTGCACAGACCTACTTGACCCACCAGAAGCGATACTTCCCTGCCATTCACCGCTATATGAAATTTTGACTTGGTACGTTAGTTCAGATTCGGATTCAGATTGAGACCCAGACTGAGAGTCAGAGTCACCACTGCTATTGGATATACCGTCTTCTGATGTAACCTGTGCAACTCCGTACGATGCAGACGTACTTTGTCTTGCTATAATTTCGCCATCTTGCAGTATCTCTACAGTCAACGTGCCTGACCCATCGTCTTGTTTTTGTGCGTTTGCTGAGACAATAAACGGATCGCCGCCTACATCAAACGTCTCTGTACCCGACCCATCAACCGTTCGTGATGATCCATCGCCAGCGATAGACCCGCTCCATTCCCCATCATAGCTAATCCTAACTTGATAAGAACTGTCAGAACTACCGTTATCCGAGCTAGAACCATCTGATTCAGTTTCTGAATTGCTTTCAGTGTCTGTCGATCCGTCATCAGAGCTGGAAGAGTCGCTTGTATCTTCACTAGCTTGTTCGTCAGGATCGCCACTACAACCGGCTATTGCGGTTACGGTAAGTGTGCTTGCAACTGCCAAGAATTTTCTACGGTCCATGTGACAATGAGTGTTATTATTTGCAATAAACATATTGGTAATGAAATTTAGTTGAAGGATAAGTTAGTGCGGCTTCAACCGTGAACTGCTAGATATGTGTGGTAGAAGATTTGTACGGTGAACCTAGTAGATCTCGATTGAATACCCATTAGGTTCGACCCTCAATTATAAATATCATACCGGATCGAGTGCTGCCCATGTCCAGCTACGAATCTACTATAGTCCGCCGACTTATTGAGGAACACGAGCCGATCGAAGATATTGAATTGAACTTTCGCTTGGTCGACGAAGGCATCGACCCCCACGATGCCATCATTCTCGAAGATATCCTCGAAGAACAGGGCCGGATCGAATACGATCCAGAGACTCGCTGTTTTTCGACAATCACCGACTCTGAGTAAATCACTCAATGTTGTACGAGGCAATTTCGGTAGTCTCACAGCGTGGACATTCCGAAATCTCTTCGTGAACGCTATAGCCACAGTTACGGCATTCACAGAGGAGCTGGTGAGGCGATGTTCGAAGAACCGATCGAAGTCGGCTGAGTTTACTGAGCATTTGATTGAGGGTCAGTGACTTCACCGCAGTCTGGACATTCTGCCCAGTGTCGGGATTCATCGTTGGATGTCTGATATCGAATGATCACGTGGTCGGTACGGATTGTAGATCCACAGAACTGACACTTTCCAAGAGTCGGATTGCGTGATTCTGTGGTCATACGTTAGGTCTCTGTATTTGCCACAGGGAATTGGGGAATGGTGTGACAGGGGTTCGAAGGCTACCTTGTGAAGGGAGGTAACACCTCGTTTCCCATCTATACCTACCAAAGATGTGCATATATAATTTATCAGACCGGAGTGAAAGTAGTCAGCGTGGTGAAAAACTGTAGCTGAATCCGTTGAGTACGCAAGGAAAGCCGTCTACTCAATCCGAGATGATCGACGATCTATTGTTTCGCTTCGTGAATATCTCGATGAGAGTGATTTGTATAGGTGACAGTTGACCCCTGTCCCACTGAATACTGGGTGCGCGCGAGTATGATCAGTGTGGCAAGGGATACTGGAATGGGCGCATATCGGAGATTCTACCTGCAAATTCAGATTTCCTATCCTATTCAGCTCTGATTGCAGAAAAGGTTCAAAATCGGATTATAAAGTATCTAAAGAGATCTGAAGCTTCCATAAAATGTTGTGAGGGAAATCATTTCACGTCTGAAGAGTCTGAATCTGCCCGAATGCTCGTCGTATTATATTGGGATACAGCTTCTGGATGCAATCAGACGGTGACCACCTGATGTCGAACATTACACCAAATTATGAACAGAACACGAGCGCAGTGACGAACTGGGCTGCAGATGTCGCACAGCAGGGAACGCTCGCGCTCAGAGCAACCGTTCGAGGAATGAGCTTCTGGGCGGCAATCCTGCTGCCGTTGGTCTACCTGCCACTCCTCTCGGGTGGCTTGGGCTCACAGACCGGCTTGATCGTCATGGGCCTGCTCGGACTGCATCTGATCGCACTGTTCGTCGGACACAACCACACCCACTCCAACCAATGAGCGCCTCAACACAGCCTGACACCTCGACCAGCGACTCCGAAGCAAAAGATGAGCGACTCGCCAACTATCTTCGATCCCGTGTCGAAGATGGAGAGCTGTATTTCAAAAGCAAGTTCATCGCCGAGGATGTCAGCCTCTCGTCGAAGGAGATCGGCGCGCTGATCGTCAAGCTTCAGGACTCGGTCGACGACCTCTCAATAGAGCGCTGGTCGTACACCGGGGCGACCACTTGGCGTGTCGAGCAGACCAGCTAACGGCGTCGTCACCGTCGACCCACCACCACTCCTTTGACCCAATTGCTCCCTAGCACCAGCAGTATCTCGCTGACAGCGAGACGGAGTCGACCTCCTATAGAGGCCCTTTCCGACTAGTTTGGCTGACTCACTGTTTGCATGGGGTAGTGAGTGAATCCTCACGCCGTATTTCTGGGACCGTGTTAACCAATAGTTGGCAGCAGGCTCCGCATATTGTTGGTTAACGACTTAGTTTCATCGTCGACCCAATCGACTGATTCATCCCGTCGACTTCCGATACCCACGTATGCGACGAACTCGATTGGTGGCCCTCGTTGGCGTCGTTCTGTTGGTTGTCCTCGCTGGGTGTACTGGCAGTCCTGTTGATGAGCCTGCGACACCTAAGGAATCTACTACCGAGTCGACCGAACCCACCACGACGCCCGACGCCGTCGACGGTGAGTCGGTCACCGTCACTGTCACACGTGTGATCGACGGCGACACCATGGAAATTGAGTATGCCAATGGAACCGAGGATACGGTCCGGTTGCTCGGCGTCGACACGCCTGAGACCACGCTTTCGCGGGTCTCTCCAGACGAATTCACGGGCATCCCCGATACCACCGAAGGGCGCGATCACCTCTTCAATTGGGGCGAGCGAGCGACTACACTCGCTGAGGACGAACTGGAAGGAACGCAGGTCCAGATGGTCTTCGATCCAGACTCAGACAGACGCGGCTACTTTGGTCGACTCTTGGTGTATCTCTACGTCGACGGTGAGCATTTCAACGAGCGACTGCTGGCAGAGGGCTACGCCCGGATGTATGACAGTCAGTTCTCGCTGCGCAAAAAATTTGCAGCAGTCGAGCAAGAAGCCGAAGCTAGCAACGTCGGACTGTGGGAGTTCCAGGACTCCGATACAAAGTCGGAAACAGACAGCGACAGCAGCGACACTGAAATCCCACCACTGCCGCCAGATGGTGACTACAACTGTGGCGACTTCGAGACGCAAGAACAGGCACAATACGTACTTGAGAACGAATCAGGCGATCCACACGGCCTCGACGCGGATGGAAATGGGGTAGCTTGTGAGTCACTGCCCTGAGTCACCACCTGCTCACTATCACACGCTGGGAGTAGTTCTGTGTTTTCCCCTATATTGACTGATTCTCCAGACCTCTCGATAGTCTTAATTCACTTGTCTGATCAGTATTCGTTACGAGTTCTCTATGGAGATTTCCGAACAACTCACCTGTCTTTTCGCTGCTGAGGTTGAAGAACACGACCAGTCGTACGTCGTTGAGATTCTGAAACAGGAAGTCGACGTTGGCTATGTTGATCCGACCAAAGACTACCAAATCGCACTTCTCAGACAACCTGGCGAGAATTCACAGCCAACTCCTACACAGACCAGTGACGACTCCCCACGACAACCTGATCTCGACCAACCTCCAGTCAGCACTGGCGAGACCCGAATCGTCGAGATCTCCGAGTTGGGAGACCAAGGAGATGGTCTCACTCGTGTTGAGCGTGGATTCGTGGTAATTGTCCCAGAGACCCAGCAAGGAGAACGAGTCCGAATTCAGATTGAAACAGTCAAAGAAAACGTCGCGTTTGCAGAGGTCGTCGAACGGTTCCGATACTGATCACTCTCAGTGTTCTTCGCTTGGGGAATGTGTTTCAGAGGTTGACTCCACAGAAATGGTATAGAGACGTTTCCGGGCATCTTGCAGCGATGTTCTCGATTCAACAACGTCGACTTCTTGTAGCTCTTCGAGGCCGAGCCGGACGGTCCGTTCTGGGAGGAGTGACTCTGCGGCGAGCTCTCGTTGGGTGAGAGTTCCATTGTGTTCGAGGACGATGGCAACTAACTTGGCGCTTGGTGGGAGATCCTGAACTGCATCGCGCAACTCTGTAGACGATTCTGTCCGGGGTTCTCCCTGTGTCGTCATTACTTCGGGTACTCGACTCATTTGTATAATACTACTGACCTACGACAACACTCACGTATACGACTGGTCAACAGACCTGTATGAAACGGTTCCTTCGGTACCTCGCCTATCGCGAGCTCTATCGAAGTCTTCGAAAGGCATTCACTACTTTGGAGACATCTGATGCTGACTCAAGCCATGGTGGTTCATCGAATCACTCGTCTTCGGTAGCAGCTAAGCGAGCGATGATCGAGTCGAATCCCCAGATTCCCGCTGAGGGCTCGACTGTCGACACACCAGCACAGCTCAGGGTGATCCTCCAACAGATGGATCCCTACGAGTTCGAGCACTTCGTGGCAGATCTCTGGAAGCGGATGGGCTGGGAGACGACTGTCTCGACAGCCAGCGCTGACAGGGGTGTCGACATCACGGCTCGGAAGTCGAGTCCCTACGAACAACTGTTGTTGATCCAAGCCAAGCGATATGGTCCGAACACGACTGTCGGGTCACCAGATATCCAGCAGTACGCCAGTCTTCGGCATCAATTCGAGAACGTCGACAAGGTCCTGATCGTGACGACGAACGGCTATTCACGTCAGGCCAGGGAGATTGCCGAGGATCTGAATGTGAAACTCATCGATGGCGACGGTCTCGTCGAGTTGATCGACGAATACGACTCACTCGATTTCGTCGCCGAGTATCTCGACTTCATCGAGCCAGCCGAACAGGCTAACTCAGATGAGTCAGTACATCCAGATCCAGAACCTACTGACGAGACCGAGGTCCCATCAGTTTCTGGTGAATCATCGACTGAATTACCTTACTCGGAGGCCGCCCCGTCGACACGCTGGCGGAACGTGATACTGGGAGCGTCAGCTGGATGGTTGGTGGTGTTTTTCGGCGTAACGGTGCTGCCCGAGGGGTTGTGGGCTGTGTTATTCATCGGGACGTGGCTCTCCCTCCCGATAGCGATCTACTTCGATAGCCGCTCCATAGTAGCGGACACTGACTGGCCGAAATACCGCTGGCTGGCTTTGTTGAAATCCTCTTCCTCAGATATATTCTCGACTGAAACAGCCGGTCGCTGAGAAGTGCGAATTGAACATAGGATATTCATGATATCGTCACTTTAGTAATCACTATGACCCTCTCCCTGTCAGCAACCATCGCCTACAGCTTTTTCGCATCTGCTATCGTTGGCCTTTCTCTTAGCTTTTTTACCGATCGTATATCTGTGAAAATGGTCCTTCTCATAGCAGTTAGTACTACGGCTGGTACAGTAGTTGGAAGAATGCTGTGAGAAGCGTGTGCTGAACGGCCTGTGCTTCACCTGTACTGACCTCACCCGGTCAGAATGTATCACTTCCTAAGGATTTCAACAGAGCCCGCTGGCTCTATGTCGTGAGTTCGTTGGTATGGATCGTTGCAGTCATCCCTGGTATGATCTATCTGTGGCGTCGTCGCTCGGCTGTCGACGCCCGCAACTGACTCGACAACCGTTTGTGGCTAGTTGTTCGACTCAGTTGATTCTCCACACTGGAGCTCAGTAATGAATAGTTGGTCGTCGACTTTGTAGAGCCAGCCGCGGTTGAGTAGGTAATCGAGTGCATGGTCGATATCGGCATCGCTGAAATCGGTGTTGGCCTCGTCGATAATATCAGTGGCCTGTTGACGTGTGAGAGACTGGTGAGTCGGCTGCTCACAGAGATACCGCTCAAGGGGGATATACGCATCTTTGATCCATTTTGGGAGTGATGGATGTCCTTCTGTCGTCATTCGTCAGGTGTGGTGTGAGCTACTTACCCCAGCTACTTAAGACGGTGATAAGGACTACAGCTTGTACCCAACTAAGCTATAGTTATTCGAACGTCGTACCGGATTTGAAGCTGGTGAGTTCTTCAATCCGTGATTCGAGTTCCTCGATTTCTCGTTGGAGCTCCTCCGAGTCAGTGGAGTCGACGGCAGCGAGTTGGTCTTTGAGGCCTTGGAGGCGTGATTCTTTGACTTCTTCGTCGACATCGGCTTTGCGAACATACTGGCTTTCGTCGATATCGTAGAGATCAGATTCTGTGAGTTCGACCACGTCAAGCGCCTCGTCAACTTTGGCAGCGTCGACAGTGGTGACGCGCTCGCGGTCGATACCTGCTTCTTCGAGTTTTTCGAGGACAGTCTCGTCGTCTTTGAGGGTTCGATTGCGTCGAGTCGTCCGCTGGACAGAGCCATATTGCCCATGGACGGGTTGGTCATGATGCAGCCGTTCGAGTAGTACTGCACGAACGTCTTGTCGGAGATCGTTGGCACCACGCTGGACATCCGAACAGAGGGTGTAGAAATTGACCAACTCGGCAGTTTCCATTGTCGAGAGATCAGTGGGTGTGTAGCGTTCGAGGGTATCGATGAGGAGGAGTGAATCAGCATACAGCGGGAGATCGGGCTCTTGGCGGGTTGGTGTCTCGCCAGTAGTATCGAGGGTCACATCAACGAGTGCGGATGGCGTGGGATGGTCAGTATTACGGAGAAGACCCTCTCGCTGGTCGACCTCGAAGCGTGGGTGAATACTGAGAATCGTCGCGTAGGGTTCGGCATCAGCGGGGAGTCGATCAAGCTCGAAGCTCTGTGGTGTATCGGTAACACGTTCATAGAGGGTCTCAAACTGTTCGCGTTTGAGTGGGATGGTGCCGTCTTGGTCACGGTAGGAGATGAGCAGTCGGTGTTCCTGGACGTCGGAGACGCGGAAGGACCTCTCGGAGAGTGGCGTGAGGAAGGTGGCATCGGAGGGAACCTCGTCGAGTTGGTCGGTGATGGTGTGCCACGTCACAGAGAATGGCATAATTTAGATTAGTAGAGTAGTCATGGGAGGACAAAACTGTGGTGTCGTTGTGGATGTCGACAATAGAATCTTCTTTAAAATAGTGGGAATCTGGAATAGAATTATAACTACGGGACTAAATGAAAAAGATGTGCTTCGTCTTGGAGGGCCGAAGCGCAGCGGGGACCCGATTACTATCTTGTTAGTGTCCCACTCTCCGTGGGATACTACTCGCCTTTGTCCTCTGTGATCATACCTGCCTACAAGACTACGAGCGCAAGTCTTGCAGCGAATTTCCTATCAATTTCATATGGTGTCAAACCACTACTGCTGAATATAGAGGTTCTATCTTGCATGGCCCCTCGACAGAGGCCAGACTGGATTCTCTATCCACTTTGGTAAGAACCGACAGGCACCCTGATTCAAATTTTGGTTGACTGTTCACAAACATATTATGCAAACGAAATCAACGCGATACGTATGAACCGGCGTAAACTGCTCCAGCTAACTGGGTTGTCTCTGGCTTTTACTGTAACTGGTTGTTCGGGAAGACAGGGGGAAGGCCCACCTACACCACAGCCAGAACCGGACCATCAAATTGCGATTGAAAACATGCGATCCGAACCAGTAAACATGACAGTGGCCGTACGTCGGGAAAAGACAGGAAAAACAGTTCACAACCAGACGTATACCCTCCAACCGGACAAAACGGTCACGGCTTACAACACTCGTCAGGCAAATCCCGATGGTGTTGAAGAGTTCAACGTGTCAGTCACCGTCGATGGATTAGCTGACAGTTTCACGATGGAGACCGATACGTGTCAAGGTGATATCCTCGCACAGGTCACCGAGTCTGACGGTATCGATTGGGTGTGGGCAGAGTGTTAGATGGGTAAAATCGCCACTAAGATTTGATTACAAGATACGCGCCCTGTATTCAGCATTCGATTCGTGACTCATCTCCTATGTGTTGTAGACGTACTTGCCAGACCCGTCCTCTAAAGCACTGGTCAACTTTGCTCCCGTTTGAGAAACCGAGGTTTTTCGAATACCTCCAACAACGTTGTCTGTAGGCCTGAAAGTAATTAACACCCAATATAAGACCATAACCTATGACAATTGTATACCGATTTCGGCCGATGGACAGCTTGCTTGACGACTACCATGAACTTGAAGAGCAAGAATTGGCACTTTCTTCACCACGACATTTCAACGACCCTTTAGAGGGGTATCAGGACGTTTTTTGGGAGGGGGATCAAGTCTTATGGGAAAATTTACTTCGAAATTATTTATTGAATCTTCTATCAAGCACCCATACCTGCTTGATTTGGGACGACGATGAGTTCGATGAATTTGCCATTCAAGCCGATCTGACCCCTGAGGATCTCCCAACCGATGAATTTCGCCAGCTCTTCGAATCCGTCTGTGAAGCTTTTTTCGATGAGAGGGGATTCCAAAGCATCCCAGCAAAGCTGGCAGCCCTACCACAACCGTTGAAAAGGAAAGGTTTGCAACTGGTCTTGTCGGGTATCCATCCTTCAGCCCTACAAGCTGTATCGGAGACACTACAAGATGCAAAAATAATTTCGGATCCCTTGGAGGTCGGAGACACAAAGGACGCGGATCCCATTGTGAAGATGCTGGATGGTCTGTCTGCCGCAATGACTGCTCAACCTGAAACGGAGTGGATCGAATCCTTGGCATCGCTGGTGAACCCCCTCAAATCGCACGCAATTCTGCAGCGGGAAGTGCAGAGAGGGATAGATGATCTGCAATTGCATTCAAAGAAAGAAATCTTCTTGCGTACCTCATTTCCTGGCCAGTATATCCGGGAAATAATCACATCACTTATTCATACGGATTGGCATACATTGTGCTTTGCAAAGGAATGCACAAATCCCCCGATGTGGGCTACGTATGCAGACGAACATAGAGGAGCTGCCCTGATGTTCCGCGTGGACGATCAAACAGATGATTCGTGGGGTGAACTAACTGTTACAGGCCGGACTGGATGGCATGGTTCGGAGCCTAAATACGACGAGATTACAGCAACATTGTACGACATTGACTACGAATCACCACCACCTGAAGTTGACTTTTTTCGATCTTTAGGAACGCTTCCACTCCCGAAACTCAGGTCAGCATGGCATTCCACGCCAGATGGAGAGACTAGCCAAGTCGTGGGAGATATTTTGGAAGATCATGATGCCTGGATTGACAACCACTGGGATCAGTTCCACAATATGACAACGAGAAAACTGGGCCAATGGGAGCATGAGCAAGAAGTTCGTATGGTATTACCCGATCTATTGGGTTCAGAAGGTTCTCATAAGAAGGTCACGTATGATATGTCTCAACTTGAAGGAGTTGTTTTTGGCCTACGAACCAAGCTAGAAGACCGTTTTGAGGTAATGCGAATCCTCTCGGGAAATGGTCGGGATGGCGTTTCTTCATCCGTCGATTTTTACAAAATGGTTTTTGATGGTTCCGAATTCAAGAAAATGAAATTGGGTCTATGAGATCTTTTTGATATTGTCTCTCTATTAGTATTGTAGACCGTAGATTAGAAAATTAATGCCGTGTAGGCGGTCTAATCCCAAGGTTCGTCACGTACACGCCAACCGATTATTTGACACAACGAGAAGGTAGTGCTTTACATCGTAAATGAAAAGTGCTGTTCTTTATATGACGACTCCCATCAGCTGAAACGCGTCGCATTACGCCGATATTTACAGCCGGGACAGTACTGAGGGATATATTGATACGACCTCCCTCCAGAGGGTACACAGTAATGACGATCTCGGAGGGGGTAAAGCGGTTGTCTATTCTTTTGCTGGCCGTTGCAGCCACAGCAGTGCTACTCACCGAGAGTGTGATGATA
>Ga0306908_1000403_pt1 | contig 16271 bp, 16 predicted proteins | sample AntRauTorcE11899_FD_190430 | JGI IMG/M metagenome (GOLD analysis project Ga0306908, IMG submission 190430) | Saline lake microbial communities from Rauer Islands, Antarctica - Metagenome Torckler E11 #899 (v2) (version 2) | ecosystem: Environmental > Aquatic > Non-marine Saline and Alkaline >... | reverse complement strand
CCCGCAAGAACAGCCAGGTCGCCCGCGAGGTCCGCGTGGCCCTGCCCGACGAGCTGACCCATGCGCAGCGTGTCGCCCTGGTCCGCGACTACGCACAGGCGCAGTTCGTGGACCGTGGCATGGTGGCTGACATCGCCCTGCACGCGCCGGGGCGCGAGGGCGACGAGCGCAACCATCACGCCCACATTCTGCTGACCACCCGTGAGGTGGATGCGACCGGCTTCACCCTCAAGAACCGCGACTGGAACAAGGTCGAGGTTCTTGAGGGCTGGCGTGAGGCGTGGGCGCGCGACAGCAATGCGGCCCTAGAGCGGGCCGGCCTTGAGGACCGTGTGGATCATCGCACACTGGTGGCGCAGCGCGACGAGGCGCTTGAGCTGGCATCGGCGGCGCGGGAGCGCGGCGATGAGGGCGCGGAGCTTCATGAGACCGTGCGGGCCATGTCGCTGGACCGCCCGCCCCTGCCCCAGCTTTCTCTTGGCGCGTGGCAGCTCAAGGAGCGCGGCATCGAGGTCGCTGCCGTGCGCGTCTGGCACGAGGTCAAGGACCGTGCCGCCGAGGTCAGACACGTGGTGCAGGAGCTGACCGGACAAGTCCGCGAGTGGCTGGACCGTGCGGCGGAGCGCGTCATGGACCGTCTGGGATCAGGTCAGGCCGAGCTGGCGCTTTCGGGAGGGCGTGACGGCCGAGAGGAAGAACCCGACCTGCGCGACCGTGCCGCACGGTTGCGCGACGCATGGGAAGCACATCAAGGTCGAGCAAAGGTTCAGGAAGGCCCCACGCCAGAGCGAGAACGAGAAGCGCCGCAGGATTTTGCAGCACGTCTACGCGAAGCAGCGCAGGGAATTGATCGTGAGGGGCTGGCGGATCGTGCAGCAGCGTTGCGCGAGGGCCGTGAGGCCGAGGAGCGCGCCGTGGCGCAGGAGGCCGCAAAAGAGCAGGAACGGGTGAAAGAAGTGGGACGCGAGTCAGAGCGCAGCGTGGACCGTGGTCGAGGGCATGGCATCGAGCGGTGAGGGTGGGCTGGGCCATGGGCTATAAAGCCAGAGACTTCCAAATATCGAAACTGATCCAAACTGTTAATCACTGTCGCCAACAAGTTTTTGAGAAGCTTCGGCGGCAAAGCTGTAAAAGTCCTTCTTATGACGCCTTTCAAAACTTCTCATGAGATAGCTTTTAATTAGCTCATGAAGGGTATGTTTTCCTTCTTCGGAAAGAGGCTTTTGTTGAATGGAATTCACGGCATCTTCTGTAAATCTTTTTAAGCGTTCATCGCTGATATCTGGATCAAAGTCCTTGAAAAAACTGGCGATGTTGGATTGGGAGGTCGCCATTTGTAAGGTCGTGCGCGCCTCTACAGCGACTGCTTCAGACAACGATTGAATGACTGAAGGGCTGTTGAGTTTACTAATATCACCCTGAGCGTTGGCGTAGGCCTTTAGGCCAACGATGACATGCTGGCTGGAAAAATCTTCCAAGTTTGGCATGCCGTTTCTGCTGGCGGCCACCACACGCTCCAATGCTTCATCGTTATCGTGGCCTCTAGTGAATATTTCTGTCAGAAAATATAGCGCATATCCGATAGACCAAAGTGGCTTTTCGTCTTTGGCTCTCTGGGCCTTGGATTTGTTTTTTAGCCATAGGATTACAATGAACGCGATGACTAAAATAATAATTGTGGTGAGCATGTATTGCCTCAAAGTATGTTAGTTTTTGATGGGTTGATATTTGTTCCGAAACTAGAGCCTCGGAGAGGGGATTCATAGATCCTGACTGGTTCTAATGGCGGAATATTCAGGATAATAACTTCCAAGCCTTCGAAGGGCTAGGTGCAGATCGAATGTGGTCGAAGCCGCCGTTTGCATATGCGCCCAACTTACCAAAAACGCTCGTTTTTGGCACGATATTAAATCACCCCGCTTGACGCTGCCAAAAACCCCGTTCAAAACCTAGCCAGTTGTTGAACGTTTTTGGAAGGATCATATCAGTGATCATCGGCTACGCACGAGTATCGACAGAAGATCAGCATCTTGATGCTCAGACCTCTGCCCTTGAGGCGATTGGCGCTGATCGAATCTTTGCCGAAAAAATCTCTGGCACCAAGAAATCCCGCCCAGAGCTGAACCGCATGATCGAGCAACTGCGGGACGGTGATGTGGTTGTGGTGGCCAAGTACGACCGACTTAGTAGGGGTAGATTCCGGTAGGGGGCAGGATCGTATCACAAGGAATTCTGTCGTCGCCGTTTCATAATATCGAGCACAGTATTTTTGCTGATCCCAAGGTCGCGGGCGATCCATCGGTATGATCGACCGTCTTCCACGGCTTGAACGACCCTTGGCGCGAGCTTGTCGGATTTCGGGCGTTGGCCTGGCTGGCGACCGAGCTTCTTTCCTCGCGCCCTTGCAGCTGCGAGCCCGGATTTCACCCTCTCGCTGAGCAGATCGCGTTCAAACTGAGCGATCCCGGCCAGCATAGTGGCCATCATCCGGCCATGAGGTGTGTCCAGTTCGAATGTCATGCCGCTCATGGCCACGACGGAGACTTTCCAGCCGCCGAGCCTGTTCATGGTATCCAGCAGGTCCTGAGTGGACCGCCCCCATCGAGAAAGTTCGCTGACCAGGATGGCGTCGATCTGTCGTGCCTGCGCCAGGTCGAGTACCCGGTTGCGCGCAACGCGATTGGCGGACGCGCCAGAGGCTGTTTCCTTGAACACTCCCACTAGGTCATACCCGCCGCGCTCGGCGAACGCGGTGAGCTCCGTGACCTGGCGTTCGCAGGACTGGTCGGACGTGGAAACCCGGGCGTAGATAGCGGCGCGCTGTCCCATTTGAACCCCCTTGGAATCTGGCCTTGTAAGTCGTTGGTTTTGCTGGTGCGGGAATTGTCCTGAACAGACTAATGACTAACAAGGACAAAACCACATGCCAAGACGTTCTATTCTGACCGCGCGCCAACGCGCGTCGCTGTTCGACCTTCCGACAGGCGAGGCGAGCATCCTCCACCACTACATGCTGTCAGATCATGACATCGAAATCATTCGGACCCGTCGCCATGCACGCAATCGCCTCGGCTTTGCCCTTCAGCTTTGTGCGTTCCGGTATCCTGGCCGATTGTTGGTGTCGGGTGAGGTCATTCCAGAGGCCGTCAGTCGCTTCATCGCCGCACAGCTTGGCGAAGAGATGGATGAGCTTTCCCATTACGCCGAGACCGACGTAACGCGGCGAAGGCATCTGGTCGATTTGCGCCAAGTCTACGGCTTCAAGATGTTCTCCGGTCACCGCGCACGCGAGCTGAAGGCCTGGCTGGCGGGCGAGGCGGAGAACGCGACCACCAATCATGATCTGGCCCGCCGATTTGTCGATGAGTGCCGCCGGACCAAGACCATCCTGCCGGGTGTATCCGTGATCGAGCGCCTTTGCGCGGATGCGCTTGTCGCGGCGGAACGCCGGATCGATAGCGCCATCGCAGCCCGATTGGATGAACCCCTGAAAGCCCGCCTTGATGCGCTGCTGACGGAGATGGTCGAGGGCAAAGTCAGCCGGTTCGTCTGGCTGCGTCAATTCGAGGTGGGGCAAAACTCGGCCGATGCCACCCGCCTGCTCAACCGGCTGGAATTCCTGCAGGAGATGAACCTGTCGCCTGACATCCTTTCGGGCATTCCACCCCATCGGGTGAGCCGCCTGCAGCGTCAGGGGGAACGCTATTTTGCCGATGGCTTGCGCGACATCAGCAGTGATCGCCGTCTGGCCATCATCGCGGTCTGCTCGGTCGCATGGCGTGCGGTGCTTGCCGATGCAGTGATCGAGACCCACGACCGGATTGTTGGCAAGACATGGCAGGGTGCCAGAAAGCTCTGCGATGCCAAGATCGCTGACGCAAAGACGGCGGTGCAGGACACCCTGCGCGCCTTCAAATCCCTTGGTGCCGCCTTGCTCGACGCCAGAAGCGATGGCGCGCCCTTGGATCAGGCGACGGAGCTGGCCTGCGGGTGGGAACGGCTTGAAGGGTTGGTTGCCACCGCCGCCGAGTTGACGGACACGATGGCCGCTGACCCCTTGGCGCATGTTGGCCAAGGCTATCACCGGTTCCGGCGCTATGCCCCGCGCATGCTGCGCGCGTTGGATATCCAGGCGGCGGGTGTCACAGCGCCCTTGCTGCAGGCCAGCACGCTGATCGCGGACGATCAGAGACCCGAGGAACGACCGGTTGGCTTCCTGCGGCGCGGCTCGAAATGGCATCGCCATCTGAATGCCCAGGAGGAAGATGGCCACCGGCTCTGGGAGGTGGCGGTGTTGTTCCACTTGCGGGATGCGTTCCGCTCGGGCGATATCTGGGTGCCTCATTCCCGGCGCTACAGCGATCTGAAGCAGGCTCTGGTTCCCGCCGAGGCGGTGAAGAACATACCAAGACTGGCCGTGCCGCTTGATCCGGAAGCCTGGCTTGCCGACCGCAAGGCACGCATGACCGACGGCCTGGCGCGGCTGGCCAAGGCGGCGCGTGCCGGGGCCATCCCCGGCGGATCGATTGAGAACGGCATCCTGAAACTCGACCGCCTGACCGCCGCGGTGCCCGACGAGGCGGACGAGCTGGTGCTCGATCTCTACGACCGGCTGCCCGCCATACGGATCACCGAGCTGATGCAGGACGTCGATGCGGATATCGGCTTCACGGAAACCTTCATCAGTTCGCAAACCGGCGCGCCCTGCAAAGACCAAATCGGAATGCTGACGGTGTTGCTGGCCGAAGGCCTGAACCTCGGTCTCAGCAAGATGGCCGAGGCGACCAACACCCATGATTACTTCCAGCTCTCCCGTCTGTCGCGATGGCATGTGGAGAGCGACGCTATTAACCAGGCCCTCGCCATGGTGATCGAGGCGCAATCCCGGCTGCCCATGGCCAGGTTTTGGGGTGGCGGCATGACTGCGTCCAGTGACGGGCAATTCTTTCCCGCCGCCCGGCAGGGCGAAGCCATGAACCTCATCAACGCGAAATACGGCTCCGAGCCGGGCCTCAAGGCCTACACCCATGTCTCCGACCAGTTCGGCCCCTTCGCGACCCAGAACATTCCGGCCACCGTGAGCGAGGCACCATACATCCTGGACGGGCTGTTGATGAACGAGGCCGGGCGGAAGATCACAGAGCAGTATGCCGACACTGGCGGCTTCACCGATCACGTCTTTGCCGTGACGTCGCTGCTCGGGTTCCGGTTCATCCCGCGCATCCGCGACCTGCCATCCAGACGGCTCTATCTCTTCGACCCGGCGTCAGCGCCAAACGAATTGCGCAGCCTGATCGGCGGCAAGATCCGCGAGGGCCTTGTCGTCCAGAACTGGCCCGGCGTGCTGCGGTCCGCAGCCACCATGGTGACAGGCGTCATGCCGCCCAGTCAGCTGCTCAAGAAGTTCGCCGCCTATCCGCGCCAGCATGAGCTGGCCCTGGCGCTCCGTGAAATCGGCCGCGTCGAGCGCACTCTCTTCGTCATCGAATGGCTCCTCGACGCCGACATGCAGCGGCGGGCCCAGATTGGCCTGAACAAGGGTGAGGCCCATCACGCCCTGAAAAACGCCCTGCGCATCGGGCGACAGGGTGAAATCCGGGATCGCACTGCCGAGGGTCAGCACTACCGCATGGCCGGTCTGAACCTGCTCGCCGCCATCATCATCTACTGGAACACCAAGCACATCGGCCAGGCCGTCGCCGCGCGGCAGCGGGCCGGGCTGAATTGCGACCCCGCTCTGCTCGCGCATATCTCGCCGCTTGGATGGGCCCACATCCTGCTCACCGGCGAATACCGGTGGCGGCGGCAAGGCGGGGCAAAGTTGTGAAGTAATCATCCCTATTTCTTGCCACCTTCACGGCCACCAAACGGGCGCAACATGCCCATGGCCACAACGAAGGCGACCACAGAGCTCAGATTGAAAGGAAGTAGGGGGCGTCAGGGCCTTATGATACGATCCTGCCCCCTACCGGAATCTACCCCTAGTAGATCATTGCAGGACCTCCTGAGCATCGTTGAGGCGATACGGGCAAAAGGTGCAGGTTTCCGTTCTTTGGCTGAGGACATCGACACGACGACACCAGCGGGACGCCTCGTCTTCCACGTCTTTGCATCCATTGCCCAATTTGAGCGCGAGCGCATCTCCGAGAGAACCAAAGAGGGGCTTATCGCTGCCCGCAAGCGAGGGCGTGTCGGAGGCAGGCCTTCGGCCCTCTCTGGGGAACGCCGCTTGGAAGTAGTACGTATGCGCGACCAAGAGAGCCGTGGCATTGCAGAGCTGGCACGTCTGTTTGAGGTAAGTCCAAACACCATCAGGCGGGCTTGAGAAAACGTAAGTTTGTCTGGTCGCGCCCATCAGTTACCCCCCTGCCCTAATCGTTTACCTAACTTAAACAATTCTAAAACTTTGCGTTTACTTATCATTTACCATATTTATATGAAAAACGTTCACAATCTGATTGAGAGAAGACCATGAAATTTACGGCAGGGCAGGCGGCAAAAGCGGTTGGTAAAAGTATGCCAACAATCTCAAAAGCACTTAAAACTGGTAGATTATCGGCGGAAAAAGTAGGCAATAAATATGAGATAGACGCCTCGGAACTCTTTAGGGTTTGGCCAAAAGCCACAAATAGTGAAGGTTTACCTTTGAGTGCGGGTGAACCTTCACCTTTAAGTTCGGTAAACCCCAAAATAAGCGATGAAATCAAAGCATTGCAAGATGCACTTAATGCAGAACGTAAACTAAATTCTGAAAAAGATGGCCGCATCGCAGATTTGACCCAAAGAGCGGAGCGAGCAGAGCAAAAAGAAGATGCGGCGCAGGCTCAACTAGTTGGGCTACTAACAGATCAGCGGACCACACCGCGCAAAGGCTTTTGGCAAAGGCTCAAGGGATAACGTTCATAAATCTTCAACATCTGCTTAGGTTTTGAACGGGGTTTGTGGTGGCGCAAAACAGGGTAGGGGACATCTATTCCAATATCGAGCGTTTTTGAACACCGCCGATGCCCACTAAGCAGGATTTGATGAAGCCTACTCACGTCTGGGCCTTGAGCCACCTACGGATACGGCTACGCGCGTTTGCATAAGGCGATGACGTGTTGAACTGGATCATCCGACCCTTGGTCCATTTGCCGTGCCACGGCCCGCCATAGAGTTCATTGTCCGAACGTGCCGAGATTGTTTCGACGAGATTTTCCTTGGCCTTTTTCAAATGGTCCAAAAGCTCGCGGTAGCCGACGTCATCGCAGTCTTTGTAAAATTTCTGCGCAAGCCGTCCCAGCTCATTCCACTTAAAACCCGTTTCGGGAAAATCGACATCCCGACCTTTGTCGTCCTGATCCAGCCATTTCAAAACAAGCTCATTCCAGCCGATGAGATACGACACAAGATCGGCGGGACTCATGGTTGTCCCTTTAACGTGGCCTTCGAGTGAGTATTCTCGCGCACGATCCTTCGGCACCTTCGACAGGTCGATGATCAATTTGTCAAACGTCTCCGAAATTGCATCTAACAACTCTGTCTTTGAAGCTGGAATTGCCATGGTATTCTCCTTCATAGCAAAGAGAATATAAGCTTTCTCAATTGGTCAAGAGGGGACATTTGGCGGCAAGTTGGGTTGCATCAACCGATAACCTCGTGACGAAATTCCAGCCTCAAAACTGGTCCATCGCTTAATCGCGCCACCCTTCCAAAAACGACCGTTTTTCAACGGTCTATCGTGCTGAATAGCTTTTGCACCATGTCGTGAAGGTTTTCTCGATAGAAGACCCATCCAACGGGATCGACTTTTCATCGCACCACTTGCGGAACGTATCCGCCAGCTTGCGCAAGTCTGGCACATGCCGCCCGTCTATGCGCGGCGCATTGTCCCGTGCGATCCGGTCCCATGGCTGGCTGTCCTTGACGCTTCCAAAGTCAGGGAAGGCCGTCACGGGCGTTTCCGCTGTGCCATCCCGTCGCGCTTTTCGGCCCACCTTGGGCCGATCCAGCTCGTCCTTCACTTTCGTCAGGTCTTCTTTGACCTCCCAAGCTATCTCAATTTCTGCCACCGTGCGGCCAACCTTGTGAAGATTCACTGTGAGATGCAGCCGGGTCAGATCGCTATTGATCTCGGTCATAGCAGGCTGAATGGCCCATTTGTTTAAGTCAGCAAAGCGCGAAAGTGTCCCCTTCGGTATCCCGAAGAGCGCCCGCAACTCCAAAACAGTGAGCCGCTTGCTGTTCTTGTGTTTAAGGTTTTGTAGGCTGGCGATGTGCTGGAACAGCAGCACTGAATACTTACTACCCAGATGAAACACCGCCTGCCGATCGAGGATTGCCCAGTGGTTTGAATCTCGCGCCATATCACGAAAAGTCTGGCGAAAAGTCCATTTTACCAGCAAATCACCTGTCGCGTCTTCTTCGCTATAATCAATCTGGGCTTCATCGAGCAGCCCCCCGATGGTTACTCGCTTCTTTTCCTTGTCGTCATGGATCAAAGTTGCAGCGCTTAACTCTCCAAAAATCGGGGTGATTGTCTTACGATCATGCCTCACCATTCCGTCAATTTTATTGATATCAGACAAACGTATCTCGTGGCGCACATTATCCGCCATGCGCCCGCCCGCAGTGGCAATCATCAAGTGAAACATTTTGAGGGCGCGAAGGCTGGGTGCGTTCTGCATATAGACACCCTGCGCGACCTCCGTAGGCAGCACAGTTTTGGTTTGGTCATAGGCTCGATCAGCGGCCACTTCAGTTGTCTTTCCCATAAGTGAGTTTAATATGCTTGCGCTCCTCACCTGTCAACTCGTAGTTCTATCTCAATCCCTCACTTATGAATCTCAATCCCTCACCTGTTCGTCTCGATTCCTCACTTAACCGTCTCAATCTCTCACTTATAGACGCGTAAGAATTTGAAATATAATAATAATAACTCCCTGAACTTATAGAACACTTAGAACAAGAAGGCGCTACGCGCTTTTTTGGTAAATATGTTTGGATGATTTTGGCGCTTGATGCACGGTTAGTGATCTAATCGAAACCTTCGCAAGTGTGATGGTGACAGAGCCAGATTGACATTCTCACTATTTGTAGTTACGTTGCTACATTAAGGTGCTTAGAAGGATGTGAGCCATGGGAATGACAACGATCAACAGTCGGACGTTCAACCAAGACGCAAGCGGTGCAAAGCGGGCTGCGCAAGACGGGCCTGTGTTCATCACGGATCGGGGCAGACCTGCGCATGTGTTGCTCAGCATCGAAGCCTACAGACGGCTTGCAGGACCGCAGGAAAGTATTCTCGATTTGCTGGCCGACCCAGAAGCGGCAGACGTTGCTTTTGAGCCGGATCGTTTGCGTGACCTCACGCGCCCCGTTGATCTGTCCTGATGTTCATTCTCGATACGAATGTGGTGTCCGAGCTGCGCAAGGCAAAAGCAGGGAAGGCAGATGCCAATGTCGTTGCTTGGGCAGAGGGCCAAGACCCGTCCGCGCTCTTTCTGTCCGCCATCACGCTTTTGGAACTTGAGATGGGTGTTCGGCAGATGGAGAGGCGTGATAGCACGCAGGGCGCCGTCTTGAGGGCTTGGATGGCTGATCGGGTGCTTCCAGTGTTCGAGGGGCGCATTTTGCCCGTTGATGGACCCGTGGCACTTTGCTGTGCCGCCTTGCATGTTCCCGACCCTCGTAGTGACCGGGATGCCCTGATCGCCGCGACAGGGATCACCCACGCCATGCCTATCGTCACACGCAATGTTGCGGACTTCGAGCCAACAGGCGTGCAGATCATCAACCCATGGGAGGTGATGAAATGACGACCAGCATCCCGACAGCTCCCCACCTCAAGTCAGAGAAGGCCATCATCGAAGGGATCAAGCGTGGGCTTGCAGATGTAGAGGCGGGCCGGACGGTCAGCCATGAGGCCGCAATGGCATCACTGCGAAAGATCATCGACGCCAAAGAATGGTCGGACTGATCAATCGTACCAGAACATGCAGCCTTCTCGACCAGCTGTATTGGTCAAATCCTCCCCGCCCGCCGGGTTGCAATAGATGCGCGGATATTGCCCGAACTCGCGGGCATCGCCTCGCCCTTGTATCAAAGCCATCGCCAGCACCCCAATAACGGCCCCTGTGGCGAGCATGGCGACCAACCACACCCAGAACCCGCCAAACCAGCGCCATGCCTCCCTACGGGCCTCTCCGGCGGCCTGTGAGAGCTTTGCGCGCTCGTTGTCGAGGTCATGCCGGATTCCGGCCATGGCGCTCTCTGCGGCCCTTGTAGCGGCCTGTGTGGCGCTGCGGGCCATCTGGTCGCGGTCCGCTTCCAAAGCCTCCTGAATTTTCCCCGGCGCATTCTCGGCTGTTTTCGCCATTTTCAGGACTGCTGCCGTCACGATCTGGTTCAGCTTTTTCGCCTCGTCCTTGTCGAGACTGGTGCGGGCAATATGCTCGATGCTGCGACGAAGGGCCGTCAGCTCATCGACCAGCTCCTCAAATGGATCCTTGCTCATGTCTGATCCGCCTTGGCCGCTGCCTGATCCAGTTCTTCCAGCAGACCGACCAACTCTTTTTGATCGACTTCACGGGTGGCGTTCTTGCGCAGGGTTGCCGCCATCCACCGTGCAATCTTGGGGTCTTTCAAAGCCGCATTGGTCACGATGGCCCCGACAATGATTTTGCGGCGAGTCTCACTGGCTTTCTGGCGGGTTTTAAGGCGGGCCAGTTTTGCCTGTGTCGTTGCGATCTGCTGATCTATTGTCCGCGCCATTCTGGTCTCCTTTGCCACCGTCTTGAGTTGCTTTTAGGCTACCGTGGATGTAGAGAGCAAGACACGAAGTGCCCACTTATACAAACGCTGCGCGTTTGTGTGGGTAGGGGAGACTGGCGTTTCCCCTTAACCCCTAAGCAAAGTGCAGCCCCCGAATGGCGATCTATCATTTACGCGCAACGATGATTTCCCGCTCTCAGGGCCGCAGCGCCACGGCGGCTTCCGCCTACCGTGTGGCCGAGCGGATCGAGGATCGCCGCACCGGGCTTACCTTCGATTACGCGGCGCGGGGCGGTGTCGATCACACGGAAATCCTTGCACCGGACCATGCGCCGGATTGGGTCCGTGACCGATCTGAGCTGTGGAACCGCGTCGAGGAATCCGAGACCCGCAAGAACAGCCAGGTCGCCCGCGAGGTCCGCGTGGCCCTGCCCGACGAGCTGACCCATGCGCAGCGTGTCGCCCTGGTCCGCGACTACGCACAGGCGCAGTTCGTGGACCGTGGCATGGTGGCCGATATCGCCCTGCACGCGCCGGGACGCGAAGGGGATGAACGCAACCATCATGCCCACATTCTGCTGACCACCCGCGAGTTGGATGCAGAGGGCAGCGTGCCCGGCGGGGGCTTCACCACCAAGAACCGCGACTGGAACAAGGTCGAGGTCTTGGAGGGCTGGCGTGAGGCATGGGCGCGGGACAGCAACGCGGCTCTTGAGCGGGCCGGCATCGAGGACCGCGTGGATCACCGGACGCTGGTGGCGCAGCGCGACGAGGCGCTTGAGCTGGCGTCGGCGGCGCGGGAGCGCGGCGACGAGGGTGCGGAGTTGCATGAGACCGTGCGGGCCATGTCGCTGGACCGCCCGCCCCTGCCCCAGTTGTCCCTTGGCGCGTGGCAGCTCAAGGAGCGCGGCATCGAGGTTGCCGCCGTTCGTGTCTGGCACGAGGTCAAGGACCGTGCCGCCGAGGTCAGACAGGTGGTGCAGGAGCTGACCGGACAGGTGCGCGAGTGGCTGGACCGTGCAGCAGAGCGCGTCATGGACCGTCTGGGGCCGGGGCAATCCCCGCAGGCTTCGCAAGCCGAGCTGGCGCTTGCGGGGGGGCGTGACGGCCGAGAAGAAGAACCCGACTTTGCCACGCGGTTGCGGGATGCATGGGAGGCGCGGCAGGGCCGTGAAAAAGAACAGGGTGTCGATGCGCCGGAGCGGGAGGCACCGCAGACTTCGCAAGCCCCGCAGGATTTGGCGGCGCGGCTGCGCGAGGCGGCGGAGGGCGTTGATCGTGATGCTTTAGCGGATCGTGCAGCCGCTTTGCGCGAGGGCCGCGAGGCCGAGGAACGGCACACCGCACAGGAGGTCGCAAAAGAGCAGGAACGGGTGAAAGAGTTGGAGCGACAGCAGGAGATCGAGCGGGACGCCCATCGCGACCGAGGGCATGGGATCGAGCGGTAAGACCGTTCAACAAAGGGTGGTTTTTGGCTTCGAAAGAAAGGCATGGGTTTTGACCTTCGCCTTGTAAGTCGAGCGGTGGCGCGAGCGAAACAAGGCCCCAAGACACATTCGTCTACGCCCGCGTCGCCCGAGTGACCAGCTCAAAGTGGATGATCTGAAGCTCAGTGTCAGATAAACGCGAAGTCGTCGACCAGCTCGATCTGGAAGGCCACATCCTCATAGTCGCGATCACCGCCGCCCGTCAGGTCTTCGAAGCCAATGGTGATCGCCTCGCCGCCAACCTCCACACCAGACAGGGCATGCTGGAGGCCATCGGAATTCATGTCCTCGTCGAAGCTGTGGAACACCATCTCGTCGACCGCTGCGCCGTTCACCGCAATGGAAATGTCGGCTCCATCGGAGATATTTGCGGCACCGCCGGAACCATTGACGAAGCTCAGCGTGTCGCCCGCAACGAGCGTCGCCGCCCAGTCAGCTGCATCCTGCACGATGAAGAAGCCGAGGTTATGGCCGTCCTCGACATCTTCGATCCGCGTCGAAGCCGATTTGTCGGCATTGGCGTTGTCGAACAGGATGCGGGTGTCGAATATGTTGCCTGCGGCGTCGATCTCGTAGACGCCAACTACGTTATCATACCCGGCAAAACCCAGATCGCGGAGTGTCACTTGGAAGTCCGTTGTCCCATCGCCCTTCAGGAAGTTCTGGTTGATGATGCCATTCACAAGATCAGGATCGACCGCCTGTCTTTCCTGGAGCAAAGGAAGGAAGGTCTCGAACGTCACCATCGTGTCGCCACTGTCTACAACCGCCATGAAGTCGCCAGCGCTGAAGTCCCCCGTCTCGGACGTGACGAGAAGCGTCCCGTCTACGGTGCCGTCACCAGTAAGATCGATATCAATTACGCCGGTTTCGAGGTCTATGTTCAGCTCCGCCCGTGAGAGGCTTGCGCCAATGATGATCGCCGCGTCGTCGGTCCCAAAGCCTCGGATTTCGTCACCGATGTAATCCGCCAAAGAGCCCGAAACTGTGTCGCTGCCACCTCCAAGCTCGATGACGTCAAAGCCGCCGCCGGGCGTGAAGATGTCATCCCCCAGATCGCCCAACATAAGGTCCGGGCCGGCTGTACCGGGCAACACGTCGTCATCAATCGTCCCAACAATTTCGTTCACGCCCGCACCGATACCAGCCAGATCGAGCAGGATGTCGGCCAAGTCGTCGGGGTCGGGCGCGGTCAGGGCCGCGCCCCCGGTGGCGGCTGCGACCGCGTCGAGATCATCGGTTACGCCGGTCCCGAAGCCGGTGTAGATTGTGTAGATCTCCACGGTGGCTGCACCTTCTGGCGCTTCGATCGGATCTCTGTCATCGACGAAATCCGGCAAGAAATCTGCCGGATCCTCGCCCTCGGACTCAAAAGTCAGCCCAGATACCGACGCGTTCTCGGCACCTGAGGCGTGCGCGGCGACCGGTGCGAGATGGAACACATCTTTGGTTACGCTGCCAAGCTTCGCGGACACGCCGCTGGAAATCGTTGCTCCGATGTCGCTGGCGAAGGCGCGCACCTGTCCGGCCAAAGCTCCGTCCTTAGCCGGAGCATCCGTGAATAGCACGACGCGTTGGGTGCTGGCACCCGCGCGCCAATCCCCCATCGTGCCGTTCAGCGCCGTCAACAAACCATCAAAGGCTGTTTCGGGGGTGTCGCCACCGCCAGAAACAGTCAGACCGTTAATTGCATCCAGTGCCGCGGTTCTGCGGTCCTCGAACGAGTCCTGATCGGTAAAGGGCAGTATCACCGTGGTCGGTTCGCCAATTGTGTTGTCCTTATAGCTGACCACGCCGATACGCGCATCGACTGTTCCATCGCTGAACAAGCGATTGATGATCGTAGAGGCTTGGGATTTGACTGCGGCGATATCGTCGCCCATGGACCCGGTGGTGTCCACAACAAGGGCGAAATCAGTTTGAAACGTGAGGCTGTCCTTCTTCAGATCGAAGGTCTCGCCCCCGTCGAACATGATCCTTTCAATGTTCTCGAGCGAGTCAGTCCCCTCGTCCATGTCGCCACGTGCATGGCGCACGTCCCATGAACCGTCATTCTGTAGGCGCACGTCGTAGTCCGTGGGCGATCCAAAATAGACTGCGGTATCCGTGCCTCCGGCCCCGCCAGCAAGCGTGTCGTTGCCGCCTTGACCGACAAGGAAGTCGTCTCCCTGCCCGGAGATCAAGATGTTAGAGCCGTCACCGTCGATCAGAAGATCATCACTATTGCCGGCGGCACTAGAATTCCAGTTCTGGTTCAGAGCTGTCGCTACGTCAACGGCGGTCCCGTTCGTGTAATCACGGCCAACCTCGAGGATGCCCGTTCTGTCCCAGGCGATGTAGGACAGTCGCTCCTCTAGTCCGAGATCGTCGAGGATCGGGTTGATGAAATTGACGTTGTCGCCCTTGTAGTCCGTGGTGTAATTCCCGTTGTCTAGGCGACCCGTCAATCCGTGACCGAGCTCATGTGTCAGAGCGCCCACCAATGTCTCTGCGACCGCTTTGCCATTCGGATTTATGTACGCGCCTTCCTCGATATACGACAGATCGAGTTCAAGGTCCCCGGTGCCGCCGCCAGCCGTGAAGGTGAAAGCCTGAAACACATCAGCCTTGTAATCGATGTCGATCTCTGCGCCCGTGGCTACCCAGTCATCCATCATCTTTTTGGCGGTGTCGGACCCATCATAGGCCGTCCTCATGGCGGCAAGGATTGCTACCTCTTCAGCAGAACTGAAGCCGCCGATACCAAGGAAACCGGTGTCGATATTCGTCTTTGCTTCGATGTCTGAAAAGGCCATTGGCTTCATCCCTTCTGGTTTGGTATACTTTGCAGGCGGCGGACAAACGCACTGAAGCGCTGCCCAGCAACCCTGAGCGACTGCAAGGACTGGTCATCCAATCCTTGTATTTCGTAGAATTTCGCACGGTCTCTTCGCACGCATTCGCCAAGCAGAGCCAAGGACAAATCAGCGTAGGGCTCCGCGTACCTTTCCATTAGCCGATCTGCAGTATGCCGGGCTTCGGAAAAGAATGGGCCTAGCGTCGATTGGGGCGCGACGCTGAATGTCCATAGCAAATGTGCTGGAATCTCTGACGCCAGCGCCTCCATGTCAGGACCGCCGCGCCCACCCGTGGTCAGGGCCATCGCGTAGATCTGGGCGTACTGCATGAATTGTGCGTCAGCGATGGGGCGAGCCGTGCCTGACGCGCCAAGCCCCGCAAGCTTTGCTTGGTCGGCTAGAATTGTTGGCGCATCCAGATGGAAGATCGCGTTCAGGTGCGTGGCGCTGGTGCCGTCCCTGGTGACAACTGCATCGACCCAGGGAGATGAAAGCTGACAAACCTTCGAACCAGCCTCACCCACATCTTGAACGTCATCCACAACGTTGTCATCGGCCTCAATCGAAATGCCATCCACGACTGTGGAACGGTAGTTTACGATTATGTTGGACTCATCACAACAATCAAGGCTGTCCATTCCTTGCCTGAGTGTTGTCAGAAAGGCCTGCAAACCCGGATGATCCGCTCTGCTGAGTTGGGTCTCATCCACCTCAGACCCGTTCACACTAATTCGAGCGATCTGATACAGGCTCATCGATTCAGATTGCGCAGGCTCTATGGTGCCGCAGCTGGAAAAAATGAGAACTGATATAAATCCGGATCGCCACACCTCCTACATAAACTCCCGACTGCTTTTAGACCGCACCACTAAAGTAAAAGGCTCAATTTTAGAACGCCCGTAACGGTCGATGGCAAAGTGCGATTCGCGAATAATCACTTTTTTAGAAGTATGACGATCGTTAAGCTTCTGTAAAGGCTTTCCCAGAGCGGGGCAGGGCTCCGAACTCATGTTTCAGATGACAGATCGGGAAATGTCTGAATCGATGCGCTGGCCCTGATTCGGAGCCATGCCATGACTTTTTCCGCCCAAATCCTGCCGCGCAGGTCGCGCCTTGCCGCGCTGCTCGACCATTTCAGCCATGTGGAGGACCCGCGCGACGTGCGGCGCATCCTGCATCCGCTGCCCGAGGTGTT
>Ga0306908_1000400_pt1 | contig 16339 bp, 4 predicted proteins | sample AntRauTorcE11899_FD_190430 | JGI IMG/M metagenome (GOLD analysis project Ga0306908, IMG submission 190430) | Saline lake microbial communities from Rauer Islands, Antarctica - Metagenome Torckler E11 #899 (v2) (version 2) | ecosystem: Environmental > Aquatic > Non-marine Saline and Alkaline >... | reverse complement strand
AAAATATAATTTATTCGTGGATAAATTATATTTTCTGTTATCTACAAATATATATATATTTCTTATAGTTAAATTCTTTATATATGAACATAAAAAAGTATTAACAAAGCCACGTTGTTAAACGTGGCATATAATGTAAATAAGAAAAAATACAAGTTTTAATTTTTATGTTTTTATCGAACAATTATCCTAAATAAAATAAAAAAAATTAGATAATTAATCTTGAATTAAAGACAATTTCTTACTAGATAACTCACCCCCCAAAAGCCTTACTCTTGAAAATTAAGGGATTTGGGTAGAGTAAGAAATTTTATTTTGTCGATATTTTATAAATTTACAAATTTATAAATTAACTATATATTAATATATATAAATAAGCGTTAGATCTGTATTTTAATTATTTTTTATAAGATTAATTATTTTAATAGTAACTTAATTAAGATTCAAACAAAAAAACCTATAAATTCAAAATAAGTATAAAAATCAGAAAAAAATAATAAAAAAAATTTATGACTAATGAAACAGCAAATATTGGACGTGTAGTACAAATTATTGGGCCAGTACTTGATATCGTTTTTCCAAAAGGTAAAGTACCAAACATTTATAATGCTTTAACTATAAAAAGTAAAAACGCAGCTGGTTTAGAAGTAGCTGTAACTGTTGAAGTTCAACAATTATTAGGCGACAATGCAGTTCGTGCAGTATCAATGTTACCTACAGAAGGTTTAATGCGTGGTATGGAAGTACTTGATACACAAAGACCATTAAGTGTACCAGTAGGACCTGATACGTTAGGTCGTATTTTTAACGTATTAGGAGAGCCAGTTGATGAATTAGGACCAGTTAAATCAGGTCAATTAAACCCAATTCACCGTTCATCGCCTATCTTCGTAGATTTAGATACTCGTTTATCTATTTTTGAAACAGGTATTAAAGTAGTTGACCTTTTAGCACCTTACCGTCGTGGTGGTAAAATTGGTTTATTTGGTGGTGCTGGTGTAGGTAAAACAGTACTTATTATGGAACTTATTAATAACATTGCTAAAGCACATGGTGGTGTATCTGTTTTTGCTGGTGTAGGTGAAAGAACACGTGAAGGTAATGACCTTTACGGTGAAATGAAAGAATCTGGTGTAATTCAAGAAAAAAATTTACCAGAATCTAAAGTAGCCTTAGTATATGGACAAATGGTGCGAGGCGTTGCCTCTAACCACCTTTGGTGGGAAGGGGGCGCAGTGTAAGCATGGACGAAGTCTATGCTTGCGCTGACAACTGTAGTTGGTTGGGGGTTCGATTCCCTCCGGGCCGCCGGTGGCCCGCCTATAAACCTTGATAAGCAACCTAGCAAGTTGTGTAAGTTTAGCAAAGGTTTGTAGTAGTTTTATACATAATGGTTTATTTCTTAAGCTTCTAGTTTCTAACGTAGAACTTCACCTTCGTGAAGGAGATGTCCGTACTAGCTCTGCTAGTGCGCCGCTTACGTGGGGGTTTCGTTTGGCTCACACGACCGGATAGTGCATAACAAGTGGTAGGAGTATTGGATAAACCTAAGTAAAACGCGATAAATCAATTACGGAACGTTTTAAAGTCGTTAGGGCTCCCTTACGGGTAGGTAGCTAGCCGCATGCTTTAACGATGTAGGAATTCCTCAAAAAGCCAACGCCTTCCTGCTCTGGTGGGGGGGATATGCTGATATGAGGAGCGCAAAGGCGTAGGTTCTCTATATGATACCATTATGAGCAAATCACATGATTATTTCAGGGATTTAGCGTGGGACAAAATTGTGTGGAGCAATTCACATAGTAGAGTTCGTAGAATTCAGAAGAGAATTTACAAGGCTAGTCGAATTGGTGACAAGGGTAAGATGACATTTATGCAGAAAATGCTATTAAGGAGTCCACACGCGAAGCTAATTGCGGTACAATCCGTAACTACGCTAAACAAGGGTAAGAAAACTCCCGGTATTGACGGTTTAAAGGCTACATCAGGCGAGCAGAAATTGGCTTTAGCCAAATCTCTATCCCTGAATGGTAAAGCAAACCCGGTAAAACGAATCTGGATACCAAAACCTGGGAAGACTGAGAAGCGTCCTCTTGGTATACCAACCATTAGAGACAGAGCTAAACAGGCACTATGCAAGTTAGCTTTGGAGCCCCAATGGGAGGCAAAATTTGAGACAAACTCATATGGCTTTAGACCCGGTCGCAGCTCGCAAGACGCCATCGAAGCGATATTTTTGAACTTGCACTTTAACGTAGACAAGTACGTATTTGACGCAGATATCCGTAAGTGTTTCGATCAAATCGATCACGATGCACTGCTTGGGAAGTTAGATACATTCCCTTTAATGAAGGCACAAGTCAGCGCTTGGTTGAAAGCGGGTATTTTTGATGAATACGCGTCGACACCTGGCGTATCGGAATCTTCAACAGTAGGCACGCCGCAAGGCGGAGTTATCTCGCCATTACTAGCAAATATTGCGTTACACGGGTTAGAAGATCATTTATCTGAGTTTGTATCAAAAAGAAATATGCCTAAACCACATGAGGGGGCATCAAAAGGCAGCCGTGCTAAACGCGCGGCTCTAGGTGTAGTAAGATATGCGGACGACTTCGTTGTCATCCACAGAAATCTGGATATCATGCGAATGGTGATTCAGGAAACAAAGACTTGGCTAAATCGAATGGGTCTATCTATCTCTGATGAAAAGTCTTCGTTAAAGAAGGCAAGCCAGACATTTAAATTTCTTGGGTTCCAAGTAGCATACGTTAAAAGTAGGGTTTCGGGTAAATTCCGCGTTAAAATCACTCCAAGTAGGGAGAATATCTGTAAGATAGTTACAAAGGTCAAGTCCATCATCCAGAATAATAAAGCGGTAAGTTCATATCATCTAATTGGTAAAATTCGACCTGTTATATTAGGCTGGGCTAACTACTTCCAATATTGCGAATGCAAGGAAGTGTTCTCCAAGGTGGATAATACTATCTATCAGCAGATTCGTGCCTGGGTTTTCCGACGTGCCGTTCGTCAGGGTCGAAAAAAGGTTAAGGAAAAGTACTTCCCTAGTGGAAATACATACCCATTCCAAGGTCGACTGTATAAGGCGAACTGGATTTTATTTGGGACGAAAAAGTTAGCTGGCGATAAAAAGTCAACTATCTATCTTCCGAAATTATCTTGGGTTAATAGTAAAAATTATGTGAAAATAAAAGGGGATGCTTCAGTATATGACGGAAATGAAATATACTGCCACGTTTAACAACGTGGCTTTGGTCGCTTCGAACCCCGAGGTATAGTATCTTGTCGATTCGAGTGAAAAACCTTCTTTTAAAGCAACGAGGTAAGTGCACTATCTGTAAGAAAGCCTTTTTCGAAAGTGACATTATGGAAGTTGATCACATTACACCGAAGTTTAAAGGTGGGTTAGATCAATACTCGAATCTACAATTACTACATCGTCAATGCCATGTTAACAAAACAAGACAGGATAGGGCAACACCCTAGCCTCTAGTCTTCCAAACCTTTTGCAAGAGCTGGGTGAGCTGGAAACTCTCACGCCCAGATCGGAAGACGAGGGGGGACATAAATGTCCTCCCTTAGTTTAACAATGAACCGCCTGGAGCACGTATGCGAGTAGCATTAACAGCTTTAACAATGGCGGAATATTTCCGTGATGTTAACAAACAAGACGTTTTATTCTTCATTGATAACATTTTCCGTTTCGTTCAAGCAGGTGCTGAAGTTTCTGCTTTACTAGGCCGTATGCCATCAGCAGTAGGTTACCAACCTACTCTTGCTACAGAAATGGGTACATTACAAGAACGTATTACAAGTACTAAAGATGGTAGTATTACTAGTATTCAAGCTGTTTATGTACCAGCTGATGACTTAACTGATCCTGCTAGTGCTACAACATTCACTCACTTAGATGCATGTACTGTACTTTCACGAGGTTTAGCTTCTAAAGGTATTTATCCAGCAGTAGATCCTTTAGACTCTACATCAACAATGTTACAACCATGGATCGTTGGTGAGAAACATTATTCAGCAGCAGGTAATGTTAAAGAAACTTTACAACGTTACAAAGAACTTCAAGATATTATTGCTATCTTAGGTTTAGATGAATTAAGTGAAGATGATAGATTAACAGTAGCTCGTGCACGTCGTATTGAGAGATTCTTAAGTCAACCGTTCTTCGTAGCTGAGGTATTTACAGGTTCACCTGGTAAATATGTTACATTAGCAGAATCTATCGACGACTTCAATCGCATTCTTTCTGGTGAACTTGATACGCTTCCAGAAGCAGCCTTCTATTTAGTTGGTAATATGAATGACGTTTTAGCTAAAGCTGAAACACTTGAAGGTTAATTATATTTAATTAAAAAATTATAATTTTTAATATCAAAAACTGAATACCTTACCCCCTTTTACAGAGGTGCGCCCTCAAGGGCGCACCTTACTAGATACCCCCCTACTCTGAAGAGTAGGGGGATTCGGGTAAGGTTTTTTAATTCTTCAAATTGTTTTTAATTCTTCGGACTAAACTATACACTTATAAAACCCATAGTTATAGAACTCTTATATTTGATTAGATATTAGCAAATATATCAAACATTTATATAATATTTTTTAATAAAAAAAAACATTAAAAAAATTTTTTTTTTTACATTTAAATAGAAAAAATTATTAATACTAAGACAAATAAAATAAATTATTTTTACAAAATTCGAGATATTTATTAAATCCGTTTATTTATAATCGTGTCATAACTTAGTAATATATTCGTTATTAGTATAAATTATCAAAACAGATAATTTTTTTTTTTTATTATTTGTTTATTTATTTTGTTTATTTATTTTTTCAATCAAAACAGATTTTTTTAAATTATTTAGTTATTAATAACGTAATAATTATAAAAAAGAAAAAAAAACGTTATTATATCAATAGAAAAAGAAATTTTGTAATAAAATTTCTTTTTATTACAAAATTCAGAAGAATTATGTACATTTGTATGGTTACATAGCAAAACACCTGTCAGGGCAACATAATTTATCTCTTTAAAGCCTTAAATTTATATAGATTAATGTAAATGTGTAATTACATTAATCTATATTATAGATATTCCAAATAAGGAATGAACTTTTTTTATAGTAGTAAAAATTTCATAGTATCTATCTAATCAAATAGATATGTATCTAGATGATACTCTGAGTTGAAATGTATAAAAAAGAAAATATAAATCTATAGGATTCTTTACAATATCAAGAATTAAATCTAGGATTTAATTCTTGATATCGGACTTTTAAATTCTCTTGGAGAATTTAAAAGTACAATTTTTAAATGAGATCTATTAAAAGTATAAAAAAAAATATATATATTTTATATATATATATTTTTTTTTATCTTCTAGAAGAAGATGAATTAGTTAATATAAGCCTTACTCTTTCAGAGTAGGGTTCATTAGTAAAAAACATTAAAAAAAACAAAACGTTGTAAAAAACTTTTTTATGTGCCCGTTACAAGATTAATTATCTTAGTATAATCTAAGTGTGGTTTTTTTGATAAGAAAACATCTTACCTTTCGGGTAGGACATTTCAAAATTATGAAAATTTATTTATACAAAATTAGTTAACGCTAAAGAAATAACAAAATTATTTTAAATAGAAGAAAATTAAAAAGTAAATCAGCAAATTATATTTCATTTGTAAATACATTATCAAAAGATAAATATTTATCTCGAAAAAAACAATCATATAATCAAAGTTTATCGATACGAGGAGAGAAAAATTTTTTAGAAGGTACAAAAGCTAACGCGTTTGGCGTAAAAAATTCGTCTTATTATTATTATATTCTTTGTCGTAGAAATTCCCTACTCTTTCAGAGTAAGGTTTTGTCTACAGAGATGGAAGGAAAACACAAGAATTTATTAAGATCTGGCCAATATAAAAATAAAATAACAAATAAAATTTCTAAAGAACCCTACTCTGAAAGAGTAAGGCTTATACAGTTCAAAGAAAATTTACAAGTTTCTAATTTAAATGAAAAACAAAATATATTAAGTCAATCCGATTCAATGAATCCAGATATTTTAAATAAAAAACCAGACGTGCGCCCTGACGGGCGCACATTAATTGAAAAAAATTTAACAATGTATAATAAAACGTTATACAATGACAAAAACAAACAAAGTGAAATTGAAGGTGTAAGCATATCTAATTTTACAAAACTTCTTAAAAATTCAAAAAAACATAGTTCGGGAAAAAAAACTAATTCTATTATTCAAACTCCTTACTCTTCTTACTTTTCTTACTCTTTCAGAATAGGGGATTCTACACGTAAAAGTAACTTTAACATAGGCAATAATTTCAAAAACATTAATAAAGGAGGGTTCTTTCCTTATCGCAAATCTTTCATTTGTTATTGGCTTTTACCTTTTGTAGGTTTTGTTTCATATGCTAATTTATTGTCAGGTAAACAGCCAACAAAGGAATATAATATATCTAATACTGTTCAAAATTCGAAATCCGATTTTAATGAAAAACAAAAAAATAGAGCAGATGTACGAAGCACTTCAGAGCGCCGCCCTCACGGGCACGGGCGCACTATTGACTATAATTATAGTAATAATTTAGATAAAAAATATACAAATGCTTCACCCTTCGAGTGGGGCATATCACCATATGTGTCAAAAAAAACAAATTTTTTAGGTGAACTAGATTTAACTCCAATGAGTCGTCAAATTTCAACTAAACATATTTCAAGCAAACGTTTAAATGATGAAAATAAAAGTTTTCTACATCAAAAATTAAATAATACTTATAATATTTTTAATAAAACGCAAGAAAATCATAGTAACGTAAATCTAAGTATTGGATCAAAAACTAATATTGGGATTAATCCCATTTCAAATAGTTTAAAATATTGTATTTTATATTTAGATTGTTTAGAAAATGATTTAAATTTATTAGAAAAAACAGATTCAAATACATTTATAAAATTATCTCCTTTGTTACAATCTAATAATCTTCAAAAAGAATTGTTAAGCCGCCCTCACGGGCGCACTCCTTACTGTTTCAGAGTAGGGTATCCAAATTCTTTTTTTAATAGAGTTTTATTCTCAAACGAATCTTATAACAATTCATTATCTTTAAATGAACCATTAAAACTACATTTTAATGTTCCCTTACAAAATAGCAATTTAAATATAACTCATGATTCATCAAATTATTATCTAAAAAAACATAAACTTTTAACCAAAGATAAAGTTGTAAAAAACTCTGATGATTTTTATCATAAAAAAGTCCACCCGATTATTAATATAGAAAATAATACAAAAAAAGTGTCAGATATTATAAATGAAAAAATATTTTTATCAAAATTTATGTTTAAAACTGATACAGAAGCTGACGTGCAAAGCCCGTCAGGGCGATCTCACGGGCACACATATCAAATATCGAATAAAATGACTCAAAAAAGTTTTACTGAAACTAAATTATTACGTAATGCCAATATAAGTTATATAAATATTGGGAATATTAATACTCAACTGAATAAAAAAAATCCAGTTAGTTCTTTTTTACGAGCTTGTACATTATTAGACAAATATATGGCTTATAGACCACTTTTACAAGATCTTGAAACACCTAATGCCGCCCTCACGGGACTCTTTCAGAGTAGGGTATCTCCAATCAAAAAAAAGAACGTTTTAAATCAAAAAATTCACATTAATTCTGAACTAATTGATAAACTTTTTTCGTATTATTCTAAAGAGTCAACTTATTTGTCATTCCAAAAATTATTTAATCAGTCAAATGATACTGAAAATTTATTTTTAAAATCGGGTCATGATAATTCATATACACAGATAAATACACAATCACAAACATCTATCTTTTCAACTTTGGATAAAAATCAAAAAGAAAATTTATTGCCAAAATCCGATTTATCGTTAGTGAATAACGTTTCCCCAAAAAAGGTTACGATTATTTTTAAAAAATTAGGACTTTTAGATAGTAAAAAAGCTAAAGAACAATTGTTTTTAGAAAATAAAGACTATAATATTAAAACAAATAATAATATATTTATAAAAATCTCAAAAGATAATGTTTATAACATTGTATTATCAACTTTAAAAGAAAAATTAAATTATAATTATAATAAGTCAAATAATTATTCAAATTTAAATGAAACGTCTCAAACTGAAACGTATAAACCTTTTTTAAATGTAGAATTAAATTCTGACTCAAAAAAGACCAACATTAATTCAACAAATAAAACAGATGTAAAGCCCTACTCTTTCAGAGTAAGGATTTCTTCAGAAATATTTTCTTCCCTTCCAATTATTAAATTTAAACATCCCATTTTGATGTCCAATCAATCATCATATCCTTTATTATATTCAAAGAATAAATCTATAGGAGACGTGCGAAGCCCAGATGGGCTTCGCACTGTTTTTCAAACTACGGAATTAGACAAATATAAAAATATTTATCCATTAATGTTACAAAGTGTGTCTCCTGTTTTAAAAGAAAAACGACCTTTAGAAAATTATATTAAAACGCCCTACCCGAAGGGTAAGAATTTTACTAATAAATCCAAAAACTCTAATAGAATGGTACAAGAACAAAATACCCGTGAGGATAACAAAAAAACATTCGAAAATCCTTACTCTGAAAGAGTAGGGCACCCTCACGGGTGTAAATTTTCGAATGTTTTTTCTCTTAATTTTATTGAAAATTCATATTTTCAATTTAAAAGTTATTTAAATAAATATATAGGTTATGCACTTAAAGATTTTTTAATTTTAAACAAAATATCTACATATATTAATCCGTTTTCAAAGGAATATTATATTAATAATATAAAAAATGTAAAAAATACTAATGAACTTAGTACATCTTTTATTTCTGGATTAAAAACACCTTACTCTTCTGACTCTTTCAGAATAGGAAGAGTAGGGCTTTTACCAGTTAATATGTTTTTGGATGGGAGAAACGGAATCTTTTCAAATAAAAAAATATTAAGTAAAAATCCCTTACTCTTGCAGAGTAGGGGATTTATTTCAATAAAAAGTGCTTATTTATTAGATAATGAAACAAAAAAAAATTTATTAGAAAAAAATTATAATTTCAATCGTCCTAATAAAAATTTCTTTTTAACACAAGAATCTCCTTTAAAAACCCGTAAAATTCGTGAAAACGATAAAACTGCTAAATTATTACGTGCTTATTTGTCAATAAAAAAATCTTCTAAAAAAGAATTTTATGGAATGCAGACGAATTTTGTAAAAAACAATACAATTTTATCAAATAGCCTTAAACAAAAAATTGCTTTCAATTTAATATCAAAATCGTATGTACAAAACTCATCTTTCTCAAAACAGATAGAAAATCAAAATAAAGAAAATAAAGAAGATTATGTTTATCCACTTAAAGTAAAAACTAAATTAGACTTTTTATCAACTAAAGAAAATTTACAAGATTTACAAGCTAAATTTTCTAAAGAAAATTTACAAGCTAAATTTTCTAAATTACATAAAAGAAATGAAATTAAAGAATTTTCTATATCACCTCGTTTTTTACTAGATAACAAATTATTATTAAAAATAAATAACAGAAAAAACATAATTAGAGATGCAAAACCTATATTAGGTTCAAATGTACAAATTTCAAAAACGGAACAAAGTTTATTTCCAAACGAAGAAATAATAAGAAAACGTAAAAGTATTCAAAAAAAACGACGTATAACTAAATTAAAAAAAGAAACAAGAAGAAGAAAAAAACGTATGCGTTTTTATCCAAGACCTATATGGTTACGTTATAGATTTTATTCTCAATTTTTAAAAAGTCGACGATATATTAAAACAGTGGGAAGCACGTCTGCTAATACAAGCCATATTAATTATCCTATAAATAACAATAGTAGATTATTTAAAAAGCCTTATAACTATTATAAATATCCATTGTTTCCGTATACTACAGGTAGTTCATTTGTAAATCTTTCTCCTTCAGTAATGGGAGAATTTAAAACAGCTTTTTGGAAATCATATTGGTTACGTTCTAACTTAAAACCTTATTTAAAAAAAATAAAAACATCTTTAAAAGATATTAAAGAAACAACTACCCGTGAGGGTGCCCTACTCTTTCAGAGTAAGGATTTAAATAATGTAAACAATTTTATTTCATCTATTTTAGGTTTAAATTCAAATGTCAATTCAAATGTTACTCAAATTTCAAAAGATATATCTACTCCATTGCATTCACTTTCTCAAAAAGATATGGATTCTTACTATAAAACTGCTAATTACTTAGCAGAATACAATGAAATATCTTCAAAACGTATAGAACAATTTGTTTCACAAATCCGTGAAAATTTAACATTAAATGGACATGTTAAAATACGTCCGTCACGTATTAATATGAATTTTGGACAAAAAAGTTCAAAGAAAAATGATATCAATTTTTTAAAACGACCTACATTAAGATATAATACTATGTCACGTCTACGTTTATATTGGGCTTTCTCAAAAGGTAGTACAAATTTAGCAAGTCTAGGTCCTACTAGTTTGTTACCAGGAGCTGAAACAGTAAATGGTAATAATTACAATAAACGAAAACAAATTTGGACAACAGAAAAATTTCGTCAACAAACAAAAGATAATAAAACCAAAAAACTTTTAAAGGACATTAAAACAAAACTTCAATCTTTATTAAATCAAACACCATATATTTCTTTAGAAAAAAATATACCATTATGGAACACTTTAATTTTAAAGAGTCTTAAAAAAATGAGAATTCAAGAAGAGAAATTACAAAACTTAGCTTTTGTAAATATGAAAACAAATTCAAACGTTCTACCTAAGCGGACTCTATCCGGGCGCCCTGACGGGAGCCCACCATTATTGATTTCTAAGCGTTTACCAGAAACAAAATCTATACAATTTGTTATTCGTCATAATCGATTCAAAGATTCTTATAAACGTACTGCTAAAGTTCAACCATTTATTAGTGGTAAAACTAATTATTGGTGGACTTATGATCATAACACACTTTTCAGTGGATTAAGTCCTTTTCTTTCAAGACCTGTAAATGCCCTACTCTTCCAGAGTAAGGATTTTATGCAAATTTCTGGACCATTTAGACAAGATAACAGTTTTATTTTTAATAATCAAATCAAAAAAGGTTTGCCATCTTTACAATCTAATTCATCCATTATAGGTATGGAATCTCATTTATCTTCTTTACAAATTAATACAATACTTTTTCATTTTTGTAGTTTAATAACACTTTTAAGCATTTCTCAAATACGTGGTCTTTTAAAATTTACTTTTATCGGAGTAAATAAAATCTATTCTCTTTTAGAACGTTTAATACCTTTGTATTTATATAATATCCCTTTTAAAGGAAATCTTTCCACAAATTTTAATAATAAATTTCGCAATAAACATAATTTTAATAAAAAAATGAATTTTAATTTATCCCAAAAGGGAGGATTACAGACAATAAATGGAAACAGTATAGAAGATTTAAAATTTAATAATATTAATAATAATAAAATCTCAAATTTACAAATTTTAACCCCTCTAACAAAAAATGTAAATAGACAGACGCTCTCAGGTCCGCACTCCTTACTGTTTCAGAATAGGAATTTTAATATGAGTGAAAACATTTTTGAAAATAAAAATAAATTGTCTTTATTTGATTTTGAAAAACGTAACAATTCATTTTTTTATGGTTTCTATGTTAATAATAATCAAAAAGATATAAAACCAAATAAAATTGACACCCGTGAGGGTGCCGCCCTCACGGGACTCTTTCAGAGTAAGGATTTTCTAAATTTACTAATGAGTCCACGTGGTAAAACTGTGGAAAACCCCTCAGGACAGGATTCAACCCGTGAGGGCAACAAAAAAATAGTTAGAAACCCAGATAATTTGCCGTTAGATAGTAAATCTGATTATTTCAATTATCGTCTTGAAACTACCCGTCAGGGCAACAAAGATAATAAAGATTATGTAAAATTATATATTAAGCCAAGTGTTAACAATACCTTACTCTTACAGAGTCCCGTGAGGGCGGCACCCTCACGGGTTAATCAAGAAATTTCATTTTTACCTTTTGTATCCATAACTGGAATTTATTCTTTATTAAATTATTTAGTAAAAAAACCAATTTTTATTTATTATAAATGGACCTACTCTGAAAGAGTCAAGAGTTTGTATTCAACTATGCCCAAAAGTGATAGTTTAAAAGATGATAAAAATACCCGTGAGGGCAACAATATAATAAGACCATCTAACAACGATATTAATAAGGAATTATCAAAAACTGACAGAAAATCAAATTATACAAATCAAATAAAAAACTTTTCTATTTTGTATAGTTTGTTATTTATACGATTTGGGTTTAATAATTTTAACCAATTATCTAAAAATGCCTCAAATTTATTGGGCCAACGCACTAAATTAGAAGCAGCTTTTCGTTCAATTTATACTTTCTTTGAAAAACCTGGGGTTTTAATTGTGGATTGGATTGCATATTTATTTTTGGTAGAATGGGCTTCTGATATAACAAATACATTACCAGAAAATGTAGATACTCAAATAGCAGGATCCCCTTTTAATAAATTAACGCGCACAATTTATACAATTTATCCATTTTTACCTTGGACACAAGTTGTAATGAATCAACTGACTTCCAAAAGTCTTGGCAATAATGATTTAACACCATTTATTTCAGAATTAACTTATAAAACAACATTACCTTACTCTGAAAGAGTAGGGAATTTACTTTATAAATTTTCTTTTCTTAGTTTAGCTAGTACATTCTTGAAACGTCGAGTTTATCATCTGTATGAGATTATAGTTCTTAAATTTTATCAACCAGATACAGATTTACTTGTGCGACAAAAAAAAGGTATTGTGTTTTGGGATATTTGGGGTGATTTTTTAACACAAACTGCAGAAGATTCAAACGTAAATATTTCTGAATTAACTTCTTTAAAAGAAGAACAAATCAAACTTTTAGAAAACGCTTCAGAAAATCTTTATGGCGAAAGATTCTCTACAAAAACGAACAAAATCATACAAAATAAAAGTTACAACGTAAATTCTCTAAGCTCTCAGTCAAGACGACCTTTGCATAACGTAGGAGGTTATCCAAAACAAAAAATATATACAATTCAAAATCAAAAGTCGGGAATCTTTTCTATAACACCATTAAAATATTTATTAAATCAAAAACAAATTACAGGGTCTTATAATAACGAAGGTAGACAAAATTTTAATAATAACGAAGGTAGACAAGATAAGTTAAAAATTACTTCTTCAGTTGAACCTTCTACAGACATTTTAGGAATGTCTTTACAACCATTTAGCGGGCTGGAATATTCAAACATAGCAAACATAGATAGTGGTTTACATCAATGGGGTTCTCAACAATTTTTAAGTTATGCTATAAAATCAAAAGATACTGAATTATTTATGGATTTACATCCACCTCGCGCGTTAGCTAGTGTACTAAAAAATAAAGAATCTTCACAACAACTTCGAGCAATTTCTCCAATGGGTTCTTTAGTTTGTCAAATTTTTGCGGGTATTTTATATAAACAAATTTCTAAAAATATATTAATAGTAGGAAATCCTTACTCTGAAAGAGTAGGGAATATCCAAAACAAAAAAAATGGAGGCTCTTCTCAATTAAATGATGGAAATGCTTCTATGGAAAAAACCTTACTAGTACAAGCTATTGCTGGAGAAACAGAATTAAAAATTATTACTGATAATGCACATAGATATGCCTTAGTTTATAGAGGTGTTGCAGTGGGAATTAAATTATTACGAGATGTTTTTGATTCTTTATCATTACAAACTCCTTGTTTCTTTTTAATTGAAGATATTCATGCAATAGGTGAAAGAAGACCTTTTTTAATATCAGATGATACACCTGAAGGAAATACTGAAATACATGAAAAAAATCAGGTCTTATATCAATTAAGTAAACATGTAATTTCTCATTACAAAAAACCTTATAAAGGGGATTTTTCATTATCAATTCCAACTAATCATTTTTGTTTTGACTTTTTTAAAGCAAGAAATCAAAATAGTTTTAAAATTGCAAAAACAGATACAGCAAGCACGTCAGAGCTTCGTGCTTCTCTCTCAAGACAAAATACAGTTTCTCCTAAAATTTTACATAATCAAACTCCTGATGTGGAACAACAAAACGAAGGTCCTCGCATTTTAGCTTCACGTTTACTGCGTCCTTCTACTGAACTTTTATCACCACCTGCTACATCTCCTTTTAGTGTTTTAACTTTAAAAGAAGAGAAAAAATTAAAAACTCATAAAAAAGTTTCTGATTTACCGTGGACAGGTAAAATTTCTTCACAAGGTGAAAACACTAGTTCTCAAGACTCACAAAAAACAGGTCCAACGTATTCAATTCGTGCCAAAGTTGCTTTATTGGCTGATATAGCTATTTCCTCTTTGTCTGTTAAATTGGATATGATTACAGACTTATTAGTTATTATTGATAGTGTAAAAGGTAATAGAGGTTTTGTTGTTTTCGCAACTACCCATATTCCTTTTGTTTTAGATCCGGCTTTACGTAGACCTGGACGATTAGATGAAACTATTAGTTTTGGTTTTTCATCTAAAACTCATTCTTGGGAAATTTCTAACTTTGGTATTCTTAATGTATCAGGTTCTACATATCCTCAAATTAATTCAAATTTAATGTCTAATTTTAATGTTTATTCTTCACTTGCTAGAAAAGGTGGTAGTTCATTAGATTTTAGTCTTACTTCAACAGGTGTTGATACAAATACTATTTTAAGTCGATTATCTCAAAAAGCTATTGAGCCATTTTCTTTTTCTTTTTCAATGTCTTCTCAATCTCATTTAAAAAGAACATCATCTCTTTTTCATTTCTTTCCTGATAATCTTTTTAATGATAGTTCTCGAACAAATATTTTAATAAATAATATTTCGTCTTTAAATTCTAAAAATTTAAATATTAATTACCCTAAAACAACAAAAATTTTATCTCAAGTTGCTATTAAAGCTTCAGCTTATTTAAACGCAAGTTTAAAATCCTTTGATAAAAAACAAATAGAATCTATCTCTAAAGAACAACGTAATTTAGATTTACATATGAATAATGCATTAACACAGCTCCCAAATCTTTCGCTAGAAAGCAATCTATCTAATTCTTCACACTTAAGTATGTATACGTCACCCCATTTTTTTAAAAATAATATTTCACTATTAATATCTGGTAAAATAGGCGAATTTTTCTTATTTTCAAAAACATCTCAACTTGATAAAAATTACCGTAATAATTTTAAAAAATTTCATTCTACATCTTCTAACTTTGTAAATAAAGTTGATTCAATTAGTGTGACACGTCGTTCTTCTTTAATGCCTGTTGTTACTGAGTCTATTTCCTCTCTAGTTCTTTCTTTTGTTCAAAAACGTTTTCTTTATAAAAATAATTTAATGCTTCCTACTTTATTAAATTTGAGTAATTATTCTTCTCCTTTAGAACCTTCTTCTCCTCCAATTACAAGTATATTATTACCTGCTAAACGTTATGAAAACTTAAAAAGAAGTCTTTCTTATTATCAAAATCAAGATCAAAACTTAGGAAGTGGTATAATGGAAAAAATTAATATTCATCAACAACAACGATTAGTAAAAAGATTGTATAATATTCCTGTTAAAGAATCGTTTAAATCTGAAATTATTGAAAATCGTCTATCTAATTTTTCCAATGCTTCTTTAATGATTGGTAGTATAAATCCTTCTGGTTTACAAAAAGTTTCTAACTCTAATTGGTTTGTTAAAAATCGTATTTTTACACGTCATAGTCATTATTTAACTAATCAGTGGTGGAATGGACAACTTCCAGAACATAACGCTGAAACTACTTTTTTAAGTGATATTGATTGGCGTTATACATTTGTTGAGCGTGAAGCACGCGATATTTTATTAGATTTTCCAGATGCTGACCAACATTATAATCCTCGTAACCGTCGATGGGTCGGTAACACTAATTCACCATTTGGTATTATATCAATGCCTTCTTTAACAAATTCTGAAAGTTCCTTTTATTCAGAAATATATTCACATTTTATTTATGATTCTTTTCTTAAAGCATTTAATATTTATGAACAAAATCGTGAAATTTTTGATTATTATGTTTTCTATATTTCTAAACAAGGTCTTAACTGTCACTTACATGAATTTGAACGTTTAAAACTTATTCAACGTTTCTTAGAAAACTAAAATTTAATTTAAATTTTAAGTGTATAGTGAAAAAAAAAAAAAAAAAAAAAAAA
>Ga0306908_1000399_pt1 | contig 16355 bp, 16 predicted proteins | sample AntRauTorcE11899_FD_190430 | JGI IMG/M metagenome (GOLD analysis project Ga0306908, IMG submission 190430) | Saline lake microbial communities from Rauer Islands, Antarctica - Metagenome Torckler E11 #899 (v2) (version 2) | ecosystem: Environmental > Aquatic > Non-marine Saline and Alkaline >... | reverse complement strand
ATATGGTCGGCGTCGAGTCGGGAAGACGACGTTGGTGACGACGGCGCTCGAGAATTTGGAGATGACTTCGGTCTACTACCTCTGTGATCAGCGTGGATCGAGTCACAACGCTCGGCGTTTTGCGGCTCAGTGTGCTGACGCGTTCGGCGACATCACTCCGGATGTCGACGATTTCGCAGAGACGTTTCACTATCTCGCGGCTCGCGTCGACGAACCGTGCGTCATTGCACTAGACGAATTCTCGTACCTCGTAGAGGATGACGAGGCCATCCCGTCGGTGTTTCAGACGATCGTCGACGACGTCCTCACCGACACGGAGATCTCACTGGTGCTGTTGGGATCGTCGATCTCAATGATGGAAGAGGGGGTATTGAGCTACGAGAGCCCACTGTACGGTCGCCGCACTGGGCAGTGGAAGCTCGCTCCGCTGTCGTTTAGAGACGTTCGCGCATTCTTCCCGAACAACGATATACAGACGCAGATCCAGACATACAGCGTTTTAGGAGGGGTTCCCGCGTATCTCGAACAGTTCGATACAGACCGGGGCCTCTTCGAGAACATCGAGCAGGCTATTCTCTCGAAAGGCGCATTCCTTTATGAGGAGCCAGAGTTTCTGCTTCGCCAAGAGCTTCGTGAGCCTGCGACCTATATGGCGATCCTCGAAGCGATCGCCGGTGGAGCGACCCGCGTCACCGAAATCGCTAACGAGATCGGCAAGGAGGCAAGTAGCCTCTCCCGATACCTCCAAAACCTCACGCGGTTGGCTATCCTCGAGCGGGAGCACCCAGTCACAGACCCGGACGGTCGTGGGTTGTATCAGCTGACAGATGATTTCCTTCGGTTCTGGTTCCGGTACGTAGCACCGAATCAGGGAACGCTTGAGCAGGGGCGGACGGAACCGGTCCGAGAAGCGATCGCCGAGACGCTCCCAACACACACGAGTCGAACGTTCGAGACTGTGTGTCAGCAGGCGGTCCAGACGTCCGCGTTTCCCGTGTCCTGCTCGCGCGTCGGTCGCTGGTGGTACGGCGGCGAGGAGATCGACGTCGTCGGGCTCAACCAACAGACGGACGCCATGTTGCTCGGCGAGTGCAAGTGGACATCAACACCCGTCGGGCGGGCGTTATTCGACGATCTCACCGCACTAGAGCCATCTGTTCGGTGGCACGGAGATGATCGGGAAGTGAGCTACGTGCTCTTCTCGCGTGCCGGGTTCACAAAAGAAGTGCAGGTAGTTGCCGACGAGCGTCCCGACGTGTATCTGTACGGGCTAGACGAGCTCGCTGCCCTGTTCGAGTGAAGCAAGACGATGCCGTCGTCGAGTGCTGTCGCTTGTCAACCAAATGGTGGAGTGTGTGGGGAGTGTCGGATTCACTCCCGTCCTCAGAACGCTCCACGTTCTGATGTGCGAACGAGACGCAAAGCGTCTCGTCAACGCCGTAAACGGCGGGGTTCTCTCCTCGAAGAAAGATAGAGATGGGACGGTGCCTCTGACAAATATTCGCCCGTCCAACAGACGTTTTTGGTGAATGGAACGGTGACACCTACGATTGGTGTACCATTCAGAATTGGAGGGGCAAAGGCAGGGGGGACTACCTTGATCGGATCGTGCCCTCCACAAGATCGTTAGTACTAGCTTAACGAAAATGTTCTGATCACGGAAACGACGACGCCTTAACCAACAGCCGGAGCGATCAGGCCGATGTTGTTGGTTAAGATTTCTTGGCGTACCGTCCAGTGCGCTCACGGATCGACGCGCAGAGTGTGTCGCTCTCGAACACGGCACAGTGATCAAGAGAATTGGGTCTAACACAAGCATGAAAAGCGCGATACCCTGGAGAAGCGCCCATATCCACGGCCGGCGTCAGCGACACAAACGTATCGGAGTTCTTGTTATTTTTCGTCCTCCGCACTCTCCTCACGCATTGCTGCAATCGCTTGACTGGAGAGGTATGCGAGAAGTTTTACGATGATCACGCCAATGGATACACCAAGTATGAGGCTGATGAGGGCCCAGAATCCCAACATTCACTCATCGCCCTCCTTCGATCCCTGAGAGGCTCTATTCTGCCTTGACCCGACACGACGCTGGAATGCAGCGTGCGCACTTTTGGCGTCGGTCGAGACTGACTCTGTGAGTTTCGCTGCGGAATACCAGGTGGCCAGTGTATGGAAACCAAGCATCACACACACGACAAAAATGACGAACGAGACGTCGAACAGCAGGATCCCACTCGTCCCAGCTCCAGTACCTGCGAAGACGATATTCGTCGCCATCGAGCCGGGACCGAGGATCGAGAGAGCAATACTTCGGAATACGCGCTCGAGAAGGTGAACAGCATGCCACAGAATGTATATGACGCTCCATGACGACACGGCGACGTCCCAGAGTTCGGAGAGTGTCTCAGTGTTGGCGTACCGGCGTCCGGCCCGCCGAAGCAGAACTTTCACCCCATATTTGACGGCGAGGAACGTCGCGTACAGGCCGCCCACGATGAGCAGACTCCATCGCACTAGGTCGGGTGATTGGGTACTAAGAGCCGGCATCGCCGTGAGCACGCCGATCGTGACGAGGTAGAGGGCGCCCGCCAGACCGTACGACTGGGGGGCACTCCGACGAACGAGTACAACTACGAACAATGAACCCGCAAAGATTCCGGCGACGAGCGGAACAACCGATGAGACAAGGACTGTCACAACACCCCCCACGCCAATTGCGACGAGGGTCACTATGAGTGAACGGGTGGATTTTGGCTTACTGGCGCCCTCTGTGGGGGATGCTTCGGTCGTTGGTTTTGACGGATCGCAAGCGGAAGCTCGCCCTTCAGGGCGGGGTCCAAGCGACACCACAATGCCACAACCCACGTGCTACGGTTCGTCTGGATGTTCCACCGCTTCCAATCCTGCTTCGATGATTTCTCGGTAGGCTTCTTCAAGACTCACGTCTTGATCTTCAGCGTAGTCTTTCACGCGGCCGTTTAGGGTGTGTGAAATGTTGATGTTTGGTCGCATTGGCTGTGTCCAAAAGACATTTAGACATAGGGCTACAAATGTCTGATGTCGTGAGGCGAACTAACACGTTCGCGGTACGTCCGCTGTCCGACGGCGACGAGCGACTACTCTGTGACCTGTTGGACGCCTCTGCGAGCCTGTGGAACGAGCTCAATTACGAGCGTCGCCGGCAATTCTTCGACGGCGAATCAGTGTGGGACACTGCCGACTACCGCAAGCAGTATGTCGATGTGACCGGCTCTGGAACCGCACAGCAAGTGATCCGAAAAATCAAGTCTGCGTGGAACTCGTTTTTCGCCGCCCTAGGCGACTGGCACAACGGCGAACGTGATGAACGTCCCTCGCCTCCCGGATACTGGGGGAACGAAGACGATGGACGAGAACTACGCACGTTCATCCGGAACGACTTGTATACGCTAGAAACCGGCGACCGGTCACGAATTGAGATCCCAGTTGGATCCGCTCTGAAGGAAGAATACGACCACACTGGTCGCCTCCGTCTCGAAGTCGCTGGCGACCCAAAGTGGGATGGCAAGCAGGGCCAATTACAGATACAGTACGACGAGATAGACGACACGTTCAGGGCCTTTCAGCCTGTTACCGTGCCTGATTCACAACAGGATTCACCACTGGCTTCGGAAGAAGCCGCACTGGACGTGGGCGCAAACAATCTCATCGCCTGTACCACGACGACCGGCCAGCAGTACCTCTACGAGGGCCGCGACCTGTTTGATCACTTCCGCGAGACGACCGACGAAATTGCCCGATTACAGTCGAAGCTCCGTGAGGGGCGATACAGTAGCAACCGAATTCGGCAACTGTATCAGAAACGGACACGGCGGCGCGACCACGCACAGGAGGCACTAGCCCGGGACCTAATGGAACGGCTCTACACCGACGGTGTCGAGACGGTGTACGTCGGCGATCTCACGGATGTCCTCTCGACGCACTGGTGTGCTGAAGTGAATGCAAAGACTCACCAGTTCTGGGCCTTTCGGGCGTTCATCGATCGCCTATTGTACGCAGCCGAGGAATACGGCATCCGGGTTGAGGTGCAGTCAGAAGCCAATACAACCAGAACGTGCCCGGTGTGTGGCGAACGAGAGGATACCGATCGCGACGGCGACGTGTTCCGGTGTCCGTGCGGCCACGAAGCACACGCCGATCTGTGTGCGTCTCGAACATTCCTCGAACAGCAGACTTGCGAACTCGAAGGCGGGTCGATGGCTCGGCCCGTGCGCCTCACGTGGGACGACCACAACTGGTCAGAGACACCACACTCTCCCGAGAGGGAAAGTCCCAACGAGGAGCGCACAAACCAGAGTACCGGCAACGGGAAAGTTGCCTCCGTGGGTACGGTATAGCCAACATCCCACCGGAGGAATCCTCGCGCTTCAGCGCGGGGAGGACGTCAAACATAGTTAGATCCGGCTTACACAGGGGCGTGGTGTTCACCTGGCCGGTAAGGTACGCACGGATGGCGGCTTGCGCGACCCCGTTGGGGCGAGTACTGACCTGTCGGGACGAATCATCTCGTTGACGTAGACTTCGACGTCGTGGGTATTGGGAATCCTCGGCGAGCAGCTGCATGGCTCTCGAACCCGCTTGTCGTCGTGAGTGTCGATCTTGTGCTGTTCGTCACCAAGTCAATCATCGACTGAGAGACTTAACCAACACATTGATCGTCGTTGTTGGTTAAGACTCGTCGACCATCATCCGGCATGCTTGTCGATCGACATGCTGGGTGCATACTCTCCAAACACGCCGGCCAGATCGGGTCGACCATCCCGCTTGGACGACTACTCTTGGCGCGCCGATACCGCGGTGGGGACCATCTGGGTGCTCGATGACGAATTACTCTACTCGTCGTCGACGCCGGCAATCGCATCGACGACGTCGAAGAGGCACCCACAAGGCGATCAACTCCTACTTCGAGATTCGGTGCTCATCGGATGATCGACATGCTGCTGTTCGTGATCTATGTGGAGTTTCTCGAAATGAACTGCGGCTGACCGGCGTCGATCGCGTCGAACCGGTACGGCGTCGACGACGAGATGAGCGAATCGATCGACGAGGTGGACAGCTACGCCTTCACCGAAGGAAGGTTCCTCAACGAGCGCCAGTCACCCGTCCGACTCACGCCCGGCGACGTCGACCGGGGACGCAGCCATAGACGTATCGACGGTGCAAGAGCCGGAGAGTGCTAATCAAAAGCCCATACGACGAACGTGAGTGCGAGACCGAAGATGAGGGCACCGACCGTAGCGAGAACTGCTGTTGATGGCGTGCCTGCAAGCACACCCGACAACATTGCAATCATACAGATACTCAGTATAAGAGATATTTAAAAGAAGTCATTCGGTTGAGAAAAATGAAGGGGAGCGGACTTGAACCACTGAAGCAGTCATTTTCAGACAGCCACCACCGGAGTGGCGCTCTACCAAGCTGAGCGACCCCTTCACACTGCTCCAGTTCCCTCGTACCATATTAGTTATCTTCCAAATAATTGAGACATATTCATTCAGTTCGGTCGGAGGGTGGAGAATATTCATTGGATAACCCATCCAAACTGCTGTGTTGAATAGATGCTGAGTCACGGTTACAGCGGTTTACACAGTGGTTCTATGTTGGTGATGGCGAACATCAAGACGATTTCACGGAACTGCCGATACCAGCCCAGCGCTCGCACGGCATCGCCGAGCGAGCGCTTCGTTGTCGAGTACGATGTTTCGGCCATCCACCGCTGAGAGTAGCCGTTTGCTCGGTTGAGCGCGTTGTTCGCGGCTGCTTTGGCTGACGACCCGCGGTAGTGAACAAGGTACTCAACGTCATGTGCGGCGATTTCGTATTCGGTATGCCAGTCTTGGAAGCCGTTGTCGGCGGCGACGGACTGCAGGTCGTCCGCGTTTCGGCGGACGACCTGCGGTCCCGTCTTCGTGTCATGCTTCCACCGAGCTGCGATGTGAACGTCAAGCACAGCCAGCGATTCCACATCAGTCAATGTCGTCACTTTTAGGGTTTGTATCGTCCGTCCTGCTCGCTGGCGAAAGTACGACGACGCACGTCGCCGATCGAAGAACGTGCTGTCGAGAGCGGCGTGGCCAGACTGCGGGTGCTGCTGCGCGGAAACGCGCAGCAGCGCCCGCCACACCCACATTTTCAGCCGATCGAACGATTTGTAGATCGTGCTGTAGTCTGGGAGATCGTCTCGATCTAAGCCGAGGACGTTACGAACCTCGGACATGTACTTCAGCCGATTCGGCGTTTCACGGTAGCTGTGGCCGTCTTCGAGTCGAAAACAGTGTAGCACAACGTGTTTCCAGCGGGCAAACCCGCCGCTGGCGGGTTCGCCCGCGTGCTTTCCCAACGCTTGTTTGACTAGGCGACGACACTGCTCAACGAAGTCGAGGAGATCGACTTCCATGGACAGAATCGATTTCCTCGGCTTCGTCCTTCTACTCCGCGATATTAGTCGATTAGATCGCTATTCAACACAGCAATCCAAACAGATCTACAAGAAGGAAAACTGCGGCTTCAGTCAGGAGGGAAATTCGGCTGCCGTCCCCAGATCGATCTCGGGGGCCGTTATTGTTTGTCACCCCTCTATTTCTCTTGGAAATTCGTGTTTGTGATCGATACAGGCGTCAGCCGCAGGAATAGGTCTATAGGACAGAAGTGTTCGATGTGCGAGTGGTACGTGGTGGTGTTTTCGATCCTGTGTTCACAATCGCAGATCGAGATGTCTTGATTGCTGTAACACGTCTTCTAGAAGTGAGGTGTATTAGCTAAGGGGACACCGCGTTCGGAGAAAGCGGCGATCGAACTTGCCCGTCTACTGCACCACAAAGAGATACGCGAAATCCTCGCGAGAAACCACTAGCGGGCTCGGTGAACGTGGCTACCGATCTAGACTTCACAATGTTCTAGTTGATACCTGTCGGATCATATGTCGAAGATGTTGGGGGCGCTTGGAACGGGGATCGTTCTGGCCTCTATCGGTGCTAGTTTCGGTGCGTTGTATCTGTTGTGGTACCTGTATCACCAGCGGACGCGATCTGGAGCAAGCTGGTTCATGGGGAATGTCGCGTCCGTTGCCATATTCTGTGCCACCTACGGAGGAGCATTACTCATCTTCGACCCGGCGACCCGGATCGCACTCGAAGCGGTCGCGTTCACCTCTTTGAGTTTTATGGGGCCATTCTTTCTCGCGTTCGGCCTCGATTACACCGGGCGTGGGAACCTCATCCGCACACCACTGTTTGGGATCGTCGCCATCGTCCCGCTGCTAGCAGTCATCGTTGTTGCGACGAATCCGGCTCATCAGCTCGTGTGGACCGATTTTCAGATCGCACCGGTGTTCGGGCTGGCAACGGCTGAGTACACGGTCCAGCCCTGGGGTGTCTTTTTCCTGTTGTTCTCTATTGGAACCGCCGCTGTCGGCTCACTGCTGTTGATCGGTGCAGTTCTGAGTTATGGTCCGCTGTATCGACATGAAGCCATCGCGGTTGTCCTGAGCACGGTCCCGCCAACGGTGGGCGTGTCTGTGTGGCTGTTGGAGCTCGGCCCGGTTCCACAGTTGCATCTCACGGCACCGCTGATGCTCATCCACGTGTCGCTTGATGCGTACGCGTTCGTCGGGACGCACATGTTCGAGACGAACCCAGCGACACAGCGGATGGCCGAACAAACGGGACTAGACTCACTCTCAGATCCCGTCTTCATCCTCGATACGGAACAGCAGATCGTTCGCGTGAACGACCGCGCAGAGGCCCTGTTTTCCAGCACACTATCGAATACGTTACCGATCAGTCTCAATACTGTCCTCGGCGTCGAGTTGGAGACACTTCGTGAAGACGGAGAGATCAGACTTGAGATGGAGCGAGACAGGACGTTTGCTGTGTCGTACACGGGCTTGAGCGATCCGAGCGGCACCTCAGTCGGGAGTATGCTCCTGTTGTACGATGTGACCGAAGATCGACAGCGTGAACAGCAGCTCGCAGTGTTGAATCGAGTTCTCAGACACAATCTCCGAAACGAAACGACGGTTATCGGAGGCTATGCAGATCTCCTTGAAAACGCGCTTTCAGACCCCGAACGGGCGGCACAGGCAGGGAAAATCGAGGACGCAAGCGATCGGTTACTTGCCATCGCCGAAAAAGTACGCACGTTCGAGGAGATTCAAAAACGAGACAGACAACCAGCGGACCTCGATGTCTCTACCGTCTTACGCGAGGTTACACAGAGCGGTTTCCCTGCTCACAGCGACGCCACTATTGAGTGGACTGTTACTCCATCAGAGCTTCAGCTTCGAACAGATTCGGTATTGCTCTCGGTGGTTCTCGAGAATATCGTCGAGAACGCGATTATTCACTCCAAGGCGTCCGAGCAAACAGTGAACATCAACGTCTCCAGAGCATCTGATACCGACGGAGACGTGGTTTTCGAGATCCGTGATGGAAATGAACGGATCCCGGAAATTGAGATCGAAACACTCCGTGAGGGCGATGAAACGCCCCTGCAGCATGGACGAGGGATCGGACTGTGGATCGTCTATTGGTGTATACAGAAGCTGCACGGTAGGATCGACTTCGAGTACGACGACGGGAACGTGCTCGTCGTTACGCTTCCAGACTTACAGGCTGAGTAACGCACCGGAGTATCATCTCCACGTGACAGTCAGTTCGATCTCCGTGGAAATGGCCTAATTGTGAACACAAAGCAGTCTTAACCAACAATTTGTGCATTTGGGTCATTTTGTTGGTTAAGATCGAGAGTCTGCCAACGTCGCTGTCGTCGTCGTGATGAGGCGAGATCGAAACGATCCTGACTCGTTTGCATCTCGGACACACCCCGTGCCGAGTGAAGATACGATCGCAGGCCAGCACGCCGTCGTTGGACCAGTTCACCGCCAGATTTTTCATATTGTTTCCTAATAGGAATCGTATGCCTAATAGGAAAGAGTCGATCTCAATAGCGTTGCAGTATCCGTTTCCAGAGGATCGAGTATTCCGATACCAGGCGATGCAGGACGTTCTCGACGTTCTCATCGACCAGCCGTATGCGACGTACTCGATGAGCGAGCTCGCGAACCTCACGGGAGCAAGTCAAGGAACGATCTCGAAGGCGGTCAAGCTGCTTTCCGAGCTCGACGTCATCGAAACTGTACAGGACGGGCGAACCCAGCAGGTCCGGATCAATCGCGAGCGGCTCACGAAACCGGACCCAATTCTCTCGATCCCGCAGGCCGAGTTCCACCAACCAGTCCGAGTATTTCTGCAACGACTTCAGGACGAATTGGACGAGTTAATCGGAGTGATTCTGTTCGGAAGCGTCGCACGAGGAGAGGCGGACAGGGCCAGCGACATCGACCTATTGGTGATTGTCGACGAAGATAGAACGGCAGCTCGTCGGACCGTCCAATCAGTCGTTAGTGATCTCGAAGACCAACGGTTCGAGGGGAACCGATATACGTACCAGCCGCTGGTAGAGTCGACGGACAGCGTCCAACGAATTGGTGACCAACTCCGTCCCCAGTTCGACGACGGAGTTACGCTGGTCGGATCTGACCAACTCTCCGAGCTCCGGACCGAGGTGTACGCCGATGAATAACGATATCCGAGATCAATTGGTGGAGGCCGAGCGAACGTTCGAGGGCAGCCCTGGAACGATTGAGGAGGGATTGGACGTCGACGACGCAGAGTTGGTCCAACTTCGCCGCGCGTGCCAGTTGTTGGAGGTCGGATCGAACCTCCTCAAGCAAGGTTACTACACGGTCGTGATCGAATCGGCGTTCGTCGCCATCGAGCGCACAATCCAGTTCCGGTTGATCCACGATGGGGCAATGTCCGCCGCGGAGGTCATCAGCAGCCACCGACGGCTCTACCAACGTGGTGCCGAGATTGGCCTCTACGACGACGCGTTCGGGGATAATCTCGCCGAGCTGTGGAACCGGAACCGAACGAAGACATATTACAGGCTCGGTATCGCGACGAAGGAACAGGCTGAGGCGATGTACTGGCTCGCCGACGACATTCACCGGGACCTTGTCGATATGACCCGGGTATCACACGAGTGTCTCTGTCGGGGGTGATTGGTACTCCACGAGTAGATAGCAGACACTCTATCGCCGACATGGGCTCACTCTTCACTCGGTGCGGGGTGTGTCTCCGAGCGGTTGTTGACTCACTCCGGTGAGGTTCCATTTCGATCGCAATACACTCGGTACGAGGGTGTCTGCACTCAGCTGCCGGTCGACATTCGCTATTGAATCGATCGACGTGTCAGCATACTCAAAAATATCCAAAACGTACGAGTGGGGCAGAAGTATCTTGAGCAGCAGAATCTGCTGCGAGGTCGTCGATCGCGTTACAACCCGAGTTCGCGAGCAGCATCTGCAGAAATCGTGAGTCCACGGGGGCCTCGCGAGACAGTGCTGGTAACGGACTCGTCGATCAGGTCGTGGAGATCGGCGAGATACGACGCCGGGCGTTCCTCCTGGATACGCGTCGTTGCTTTCGTTTCGAAGTGGACCCCGCGGTGTGCGACGTAGCTCTCTACGAATCGCCGTCGAATCGGCTTGGGGCTCTCCCACACGACTGCCGGGAGAGCATCGAGATCCGTTTTTGTACCCTGTGGGGCGCCCATCGCGACGAGACAGCGCCCGAGGACGGATGCGTCTGTCGTCGGGTATACCTCGGTCGCGCGTCCGTCGCTGTCTGCGTGTCGTTGCTGGGCGTCGACGCCGACCGCCTCGAACACGCTTACGATCGTGTCGTGATCGACTCGACGCCCGACAGAGATTGCGGGGACGAATCTCGCGTTGATACTGCCACCTGCAAGGACGTGTGCGAGCAGCTCGATGAGTGCGCCGGCCATGTCGTCGTCAGGATCGAGCCACCCGTGCGCACTCGCTATCTCGATCCCGCGTACCGGGTCCGGTTTTCCGCTTTTTAACCACCCACGAACTCGCGAAGCGGGTAGCTCAAGTGCGTTTCCGACGGCCGTCCGGCCGGCGTTCGGGTTCTCGGCGGCGTACGCCTGCACGCGTTGGTAGTCTTCGACCTTCTCGAACGGGTCGGGGTAGACTCGATCAGAGTAGGTCCGCGCGAGTGACCGCGCCGTCGGTTCCATACGTACCATGTTGACAGGCTGAGAGATACGTCTTGCGGGGTGGTTTTCAGATCGGAGATTTGGGTCGGTGTGTTTATACCCGATGCGTGAGTTAGTACAAGCATACCAACGGACAAAAGCGAGGCGCACGGTGGGATGTACCCATCCCACACCTCGGGTCTGCATGATACAGAGCCTCCAAAGGCATCTGTTAAGAAGGCCCATACGTGGTTAACCTTCGTGTTTGTCTTGTTGGAGATACAAAGACAAAATGAACTTCAAAACATTATTCCAGAACGACGATCGGGCCGTCAGTCCTGTCATCGGAGTTATACTTATGGTCGCGATCACTGTGATACTCGCGGCCGTGGTCGGGACCTTCGTGCTCGGCCTCGGTGACTCGTTAGGCGACAGCACACCGCAGGCGTCATTCACTATCGATAATGTCGATGCGGACCCTGGTGCCAACGGAACAATTGAGGTAACGAAGACCGGTGGACAGGATATCGCCTTCGACGATCTCCGCATTGTTGTCGATGATGGAGGAAATACCAGCGAGATCGACTTAGCAACACTTGACAGTGCAAATGGTGAAAACTGGCGGACAGCTGATACAGCCGCAATAACTGACCCAGGTACCGTCACAGTAAATATCAGAGGTGAGAGTGCCACCGGAACTGGTTACCTTGATATCTACGCCGGCAACGAAGTCACCGTAACAATCGTCCACAAACAGAGTGGCGGAACCATTTCCGAACGCACCGCAGTAGCCTAACTCCGCTCAAATATCTTTTTGAAAGTTTTTAGAATGGACCGCTAGACCCGTCTATTCCTTAGCTCTGAGGAACACCCCTTAGTCGCTGTACGGCCCGGAGTGAACGACGCCGATCGTGCGCTCCGAGCCGCTCCTGTTGACTGTCACTGAATCACCTCACTCAAACCCTGTACTCTCCCCAGCGTTAGGACTGCCCAACGTCGTTAACACACAAAGATGTGGTGTGTGTGTGATCACGTGCAACAGTGCTTGCGAGTCTGTTATCGCGCTCGTCGACGACGAAGACATCGTCGCCAGCTTTGGCATCGCTGTGGATGCAACCACTGTAGAGATCGACCAGCCGGTCACCGATGGAGATGACGCGATCCGGCTCACTGCAACCGCGAGCAACGAACTCCTAGCGGATCAAGATCCAGTGGTCCGAGTGGCCGACGCGGATGGGACCGACCTTACTGCAGAGCCGGAAACTGTTGGCGCAGCGTGGGGTGGTGAGTTCGAACTCACAGAATCTGTGACAGCAGGCGAGAAACTCACAGTCGCCGTCCAGCCGCCCGGTGAGTACGATTTCGACGCCGCACTCGCGCCGGCCACGCCCACCGTCGGTGAGTCTCTTGATCTTGAACCTGCGTTCACGTTCGAGCCCGAATCTCCGGACGTCGAAACGGAGGTCTCCTTCGATGCGAGTTCGACTGAACCGAGCTCGGATGTCGCGACCTACTCCTGGGACTTCACGGGTAACGAGGAGATCGACTCCGACGGACAGGAAGCGACATACACGTTCTCGGAGGCGGGTGAACACGAGGTGGTGCTCAGCGTACAGTTCGAAATCGACGGCGACACATACGTCGAGACCACCTCCCAGACCGTCCATGTTCGGGAAGGCTGTTTCATCGCGACAGCCGCCTGTGTCACGCCCGATCACGCACAGGTGGAGACGCTGCGTTCGTTCCGTAACCAGACTCTCAAGGGGAACCCGATCGGCGAGTTTGCCGTCCGTGCGTACTACGCGACGAGCCCGCCGATCGCGGACTGGATCGCTCAAAGCCGTCGGCGTCGAAAGACGGTCCGAGCCACAGTTGTCCGTCCCGCTGCACGGGTCGCTTCGGCGTTGGGTCTGAGCGAGTGAGCTGCCCAATCGTGTTTGCTCACGGCTGACGCCGTTCGCTCCTTGAGGGCGTCGTCAAAACTCTCGGAGAATGCTGACTGCTAACCAGAACTCAAGGGCTTCTTACTTTTTGACCGCCGCTTCGACCCAGAACAAAGCTACTACTGGGCTCTGTTGAGATCCTCTGTAGGTGACTAATTCTGACCCAGTCGCGGTCAATACAGGTGAAGAATGGATCGCTCAGTACAGAGGATGGATTTCATAATCCGAGTCTACGCTCTGGGAAGGAGATATACGGCCCAACGGGCCATCTGTGGGTATGGCTATACTAACGCAAATTCTCCTTATTGCCGCCACCGTGGGGTCGCTCGTCCTATCCGCCTATAGCGTGTACCAACGGAATTATCAAGAATCGGTTGGTGGCTTGGTTATTGCTATAATTGCTCTTGTAGCCCTTCTCGTGTAGTTCGCAGGTCTCATCGACCGGCTGTTTCAGCCCACTTTATATCTGAAGAATAGGATTTCAGCAGAGCCCCTGTATGTTAATTATCACGGAAGAGCCCGATATCAAATTCAGTCTCCCATTGGGGGCGTTCTGGTCCAGGCATCTCATCAGCCCGTTCTCGTAGTTCGGCTACTGTTGTCCAAGGGTAGCACTGGTCCATCACCTCAAACCGCTTGTAAAAGCTCAGATGGACCCAGCTGTATTCAGCGGGTGGTTCATCGATATCGCTTTGGCGCTGTTTGATATCGTCAGTCAGTTCTCTCTCGGAGATCTCGATATCTTCCTCTTGAGCTACTGTCAGCAGGGATGCGATCTCCTGTTTCTTTTTTTCGGCGACTTGCTGTTCACTCTCAAGCTTATCACAATCAGCGTAGTATATTGCCAGAGCAGCCTGAACGATATCTTCTCGCGTCTCCAAGCTATCACGCGTGAGGCCAGTATAATCGCGCGGGAACACGAACGTCTTATTCGCAAAAAGCGCTCTGACAACGCCAAGTTCCGGGCTTTCACCTCCGCTCTCCTTCTCATAGACACCTGCGACGTAATCTGCGGCCTCCCCGAGGAGGTTGATCTTAATGTCGAATTCAGGGATGACTGCGGTATCCAAGTCGAGCGTGTCCCCGAGGACGACTGATTCAGCGTTTGTTGGCATGTTGAGGCAGTTAGCGAACTCTCGAAGGCGTCGTCCGTACGCGTCACGATAACTGCCAAGAACGAGATAGCTACTATTGGCTTGTTCGAACCGGGGTAGTTCTGTGTTCATATACCGGACAACTTCATGATAATCTCTTTGTGGCGGAGCGCTAATACCTTCAAAAATCCGGTTAACAGCCCGATAGATGGCGTATGAATTGCGTGGAACCCGTGGATCGCTCATAGTGGTGAGCACGGATGTGTTTGGCTTAAACATTTATACCCAGGTTGGAAAATATTTATATTCCCAATTTGTTGGTCCCGAACAGTTACATGGGTGGCACCAGAACAGAGACGTATGAGCAATAGTGCGGGAAGCCCACAAAATCCGGGCGGCAGCACAACAGATCCATTTGGCGGTGATGATGTTCTGCCCATCGAGAAACAGCGGCGGGCACATCAATTTCTCACTCAAGAAACCCGCTATCACATCATCCAAGCCGTACTTGGGCATCCAAAACACCTCGCGACGCTCGACGAGCTCGAATACCTCGTGCCGAAGAATCGCTCCACCATTCGGGAGCATCTCGACCGACTCACAGAAAAGCAGCTGATGACAAAGTACACATACCGTGGGGATGAGGCCGGCCAGCACGATCCACGGGAGTTCTGGGGGTTCACCACCTATGGTATCACCCTCTTAGATGAGTACAGCTACCTCCGGTACGTTCCAGTTTTGCGTGCTCTCCAGGAGAATCTCTATCTCACCGAGAAAATCGAACGACATCGTGATGCGCCACGAGCAGATCTGCCAGACAGCGTTCGTGAAGCCCTCACAATCCCTGACATAGACGACGAAACAGCAGCAGTTATCGATGAGGCGCTCACTACCCGAGAACATGGTGGAGGCCGTCTCTTCGATGCACCACCTATTGAGCCGGATGAGGACGTCGAAACTGAACCCGGTGGAGATCGCCCTCTCGACGAACTCTTCTAGCGTTCTGGCTACCGTCGTACCCGCCCTCAGATTGACTTAGGAGAAGGTGACTTCTCTCACGACTAAAGTCGTGGGCTTTCTCCTCGATTCTGTGTAACCGATTCGTGCCCCTGTATCTTGCACGGTACCTCGAAAATATGCGGTATCTGAGAAGCAACTCGTCATTCGATTCGTACTCTTAAGCGACCAGTCAGTTCATGCGAGAATATATCTGAAGAATAGGATTTCAACAGAGCCGATCGCTCAGCATGAGTGTACGCGTCACCGCATCCACGGGGTCCGATCCGTGGCTCAGTCTCACCCTTCGGTTCCCACGTTGTGTAGTATCGGACGTGTACGTGCTCCGGTTTGTCTCTCAGGTAGTCTTCCCGGGTGGGCAGTCGGACAGTATCGTCTGGTGGGTAGTCGTCGATCTTGTGTTGTTCGTGGACGGTGCTGGGGTTGTGTGTCTGTTACAGAGAGCGTGGCGGCCGCGTGTTCAACTGCGGTAGGCGTCGGCGTCGGTCCAGACTCCTGTAGCGCTCGCAGAAGACTCACCACAAGTACGGACACGGTCGACGTGGCGTCTCCGACGGACCGAACGATCGCAGACAGAACCGCACGAGCCGCTGTTGCTCACAGGGCGTCCACTGAACGTCGTGGGTGAGTGCGGCCTCATCAATTACAATCCGAGTTCGCGAGCGGCATCTGCAGAAATCGTGAGTCCACGGGGACCTCGTGAGACGGTGCTGGTGACGGACTCATCGATCAGGTCGTGGAGATCGGCGAGGTACGAAGCCGGACGTTCTTCCTGGATACGCGTCGTTGCTTTTTTTTCGAAGTGGACACCACGGTGTGCAACGTAGCTCTCTACGAATCGCCGTCGAATCGGCTTGGGGCTCTCCCACACGACTGCTGGGACAGCATCAAGATCCGTTTTTGTACCCTTCGGGGCGCCCATCGCAACGAGACACCGCCCGAGGACGGATGCATCTGTCGTCGGGTATACCTCGGTCGCGCGTCCGTCGCTATCTTTGTGTCGTTGCTGGGCGTCGACGCCGACCGCCTCGAACACGCTCACGATCGTGTCGTGATCGACTCGACGCCCGACAGAGATTCAGTACCTCACAAAGCATCCTCGGCTAGCTGTTTCTGCGGCCTGAGTTCTGTGTCGAAGCGGTTGTACTGACGGTCTCGACGAGAGAATTACGGACGGATCGACGGAGAGCTGTCGCTGTCG
>Ga0306908_1000383_pt1 | contig 16618 bp, 25 predicted proteins | sample AntRauTorcE11899_FD_190430 | JGI IMG/M metagenome (GOLD analysis project Ga0306908, IMG submission 190430) | Saline lake microbial communities from Rauer Islands, Antarctica - Metagenome Torckler E11 #899 (v2) (version 2) | ecosystem: Environmental > Aquatic > Non-marine Saline and Alkaline >... | reverse complement strand
CCGCCGGGGCGCGAGGCGTTTCCGGGCGATATCTTTTTCGTTCACGCCCGGCTGCTGGAACGCGCCGGACAGTTCGGCCCTGGAGTTGGCGGTGGGTCTATTACGGCCCTACCGGTGGTCGAGACACAGGCGGAGAACCTGTCGGCCTATATCCCGACCAATCTGATCTCGATCACCGATGGGCAGATTTATCTGTCGCCCCGACTGGTGCGAAAGAACCAGTTTCCGGCTGTCGATCTGGGGGTGTCGGTCAGCCGCGTGGGCGGCAAGGCACAGGCGCCTGCGCTGCGCGATGTTGCGGGCAATCTGCGTGTGACCCTGTCACAATTCGAAGAATTGGAAGAGTTCGCGCGCTTTGGCACGAGACTGGACGAGGCGACACGCGGACGTTTGGCGCGCGGTGCCGCGGTCCGCGCCGCACTTCGCCAGTCCGAACGCGATCCCATGCCCGCCGACGAACAGCTTGCCGTGCTGATTGCCGCGATGGAGGGTCTGTTTGACGACATGGCGGAACCGGCGATGGCGGCAGCAAGCAATGCGCTGCGCCGCGCAGTCCGCAGTGGTGACGGCGAGACGCGGGACCTGATTGCGTCGGGCCAACGGCTGGATGAGGCGGGTCGTGCGCAGATCGTCGATATGGCGCGCGCTGCAATCGCGGAGGATACAAATGGCCGAGACACTTGAGCGCCTGACCCGTCGCACCGAAACCATGCAAAGCATCCGTGGCATCGTGCGCACGATGAAGACAATGTCTGCGATCAATGCCGCGCCCTATGAACGGGCAGCCGACGCTATCGACGCTTGGCGGGACACGGTTCTAAACGGATTGCATGCATTCCTGCAGGTGACTGGTCCACTGGTCCAGGACAGCCCGTCAGAGACCCGGTCAATACTGGTCGTCATGGGATCAGACCACGGCCTGTGCGGCAATTACAACGAGGTGATCGCGACAGAGACCCTGCGTCATATCTCTCCGGGCCAAAAGGTTCGGATCCTTTGCGTTGGCGCACAGATGGAGGACGCGTTGCTGGGCGAAGGTATTGTCCCCGAAGTGACGTTGTTGCCGCCAGCCAACGTAGATGGGCTCAACCGGCTGGCAGACGAACTTGTCACCCGACTTGACGCGATGCGCGAGGATCAACCCGTCACTCTGATCTACACGAGGCGTGCCGCCCATGGCCGACAAGCACCCGTTGCCCAGCAGTTGCTGCCGCTAGATGAAGAGGTGCTGGTAAATCTGGCTGCGCGCCCTTGGGTTTCACGCAGTCTTCCAAAGTTTTCATTGCCCGAGCCGGCACTTCTGGCTGCACTCGTGCGCAACCTGTTGTTCGCTACAGTGCAACGCGCCGCCGCCGAAGCATTGATGACCGAAAATGCAGCGCGGCTGGCGCGGATGCAGCAAGCCGAACAATCTGTAGATGAACGGCTGGAGGATTTGCAGTCCGAGACACGCTCGGTCCGCCAAAGCGAAATCACAACAGAGCTTCTGGATGTCATTGTCGGTTTCGAAGCGCTGAAGGCGCGTGACAAACGCAAACGTAGTCCGGTCCAGTAGGCAATTGAACCTCGTACAGATGGAAGTGAATGTAGCATATTTGGGCGGTTGATAATCCGGCAGGTCCCAAGTCTGAATTGTCTGCAGTCTGGCCCGATACCTGTGCAACCGGAGCGCAACGCCAGCTAAATGGACAAAACCGGATAGGTGAGCCAGGAAGCCGGACGCTCTACCTCTGTAGCAGTAAAAATTCGCTTTGTTGGTGGAGGCTGACCCAGATCAGTGCGGCGGCGCGGCGACGACGATATGCTCTCAACAACGACGTGGAATTGCCGCGCCATTCTCGAGGGACGTTCGGGAACGCGGGTCATGCCGGACCAACTTGGAAACCGTCGACCTGCAAAGGACGATACCCGGGCCCTGCGGCCTGCCGTATCCGACGCCTGAGGTACCCATGAAACTCACACCGTTTCACACAATCCTGAAAGACCGCACATCCATCCTTGTGAGGGAAGTGACGCACGAAGATCGTCATCTGTTGGAAATTGGTTTTGCGCATCTGTCAGACCAATCGAAGTACTTTCGATTTCTGGGACACCGGAAAAATCTGACCTCACCGGAACTGACGAAATTCACAGCGGTAAACGGTCCTGATCACGTGGCGGTCGGCGCGATGGTCGTCGGGGAGCCTTCTCCTGAACCCGTCGCGATCGCGCGTTACTTTCGGCTTCCCGATGAAAGCCACGTTGCCGAAATCGCGATCACGGTTGTCGACAGCTACCAACGGCAAGGGCTCGGTAGCCTCCTTATCGGTGTGCTGGCCAAATTCGCCGATATGGAAGGCATCACCACATTCAGCGCTTTGGTGCATGGCGAAAACACGACGATGCTGGGGCTTCTTCGTCAACTCGGCGGCACACGAGCTTCCATGGACGGCATGGAAATGAATATCCGAATTCCGATATCGGGGAATACCGAGGGAAGATCCCTTTCAACGGTTGACGATCCCTTCAAGGACGCGCGCAGGCTTGCAAGCTTCCAATAGGCGGTCCCGCCACAAGTCATGCTCGTCAGAATTGGCCGATATCCGGCCAGATTTTTACGATACAGAAGGCGTCACGGATATATCCTTTAAATGAAATGGCACAGGGTGACCTGCATCAATGTCGAAGGGCTAAACCAGCGCGATAGTCCTGATAATTCACCGGAACTCGGTGAACGTGTAACCAGTCTTACTGGTACTGAGGCACGCGGGATAGACTGTCCCCTCGTCCCCTATCCCGCGTGTTTCATGTTTTCGGGCCGTCCACAAAAAGACAAGTAAATGATAACCGAAGCCAACAAATCGATTAAAACAGCCGACAAAATGAAATCTGTGAAGGTCGCATGGGCCGAAGCACCCTCGGGCCTGAAAAAGGGCACGGCGCACAAGCACTATCAGGCTGCGGAGAAAGCATACGCGGTCAAGAACGACGCCGACACGAACAAAGAACTTAATGCAGCCGCCCACGCTCTCGCCTGACATGACCGCCTGGCCGCCCGGCATATGTTGTCGGGCAGCCGTACTCTAAAAAACTATAACTCTACGATTTGATGTGAAAATTGGGGAAGGCTGATCCCTATTTCAGAAGCGGTCCGATCTGGTCAAGATATTCTGGATCAAACCCGGCAAACTCGGTCAGACGTCCATAGTCATCGAAGGTCACGAAACCGTCGCGAAAGGTCACCATTCCTTTGTCGCGTAACTGTCGTAGCACCCGATTGACATGGACAGAACTCAGCCCAAGCGCATCAGCCAACAGGTACTGCGTCAGCGGACAGGCATACCCTGCTTTGCTTCCCAAGCCGACCAACGCAAGCCGGGCACCGAGTTCAAGCAGAAAATGCGCCACGCGCACCGCAGCGTCGCGGCGTCCGATGTTGATCAGATGTTCGACAACCATCGCTTCGTCCCGGGACGTCGCCCAAAAGACCGCAATCGCCAGCCGCGGGGTGTCGGCAAGCGCCGTCATAAAGTCGGCCACCAGCACTTCCGTCACTTCGATGTCGGTAACCGGCTCGACGCTGTGATCAGACAGGTGGGACACCATGCCGCGCAAGCCTATGAAGTCACCGGGGATCAGAAAATCTATGATCTGCCGCTGGCCATCTTCCAATATTTTATAGGCAACGGCCCAACCGGAAACTAAAATGTAGGTGGCCTGATCCGCGCGCCCTTGATGAACCAGATCGCGTCCGGTGGCGAAGGTGCGCCGACGCTTGTGCAAGGCGTCAAGAACCCGAAGCTCGACATCAGTCAGAGCAACGAGAGCCCCCAGTTTACGCACTAATGGTTTCGTTTCCATGCGATGACCCTTCACGTGGTTTTTTATTTCCTATTCAAAAAATAGTGCTTCGAGACTGATCTCGATCAGCCCGAATTCAGGGTTATTTTGAGAGTCTGCAACGATCACTGCACTGGTCCTCTGTGTAAGCGCAATAAACTGAAGAGGCAAACAAACCATGTCCGAGAATAGCACAGAAGCCGGTATGGCTGCGCTGACAATCTGCGAGGCGCTGCTGCTTGCACTGAACGACGCGAAGGTCCTGCCAGAGCGTGAAATTATGGGTGTTCTGGAAGATGCCGCTGCGACGCATGAAAATGCGGGTGGTTCTGAAGCAGAGATCGTAGAGCACAAATCAATTGCAACGCTGATCAATCATATCATATCCGGTGGAAACTCTGTCAGACGGAAATGACACTGTCCCCACCAAGGGCTTTGATGATGTAACCGCCCTCCGGCGGTCGATTTCCAGTTTAGAATGCCATTGCGATGAGGGTGTCGTCCGAATGCGGCAATGATCTTTCGAACGTCGCGGACCTGAGTGACCAACGACGCATAGATCGGCTGAAGTGATGCCGGGACGGACGCGGCGATTTTCTCGCGCAGGTTGATCAGCAAATCAAGACGGTGCAAATGGTCAAGACCCTCACAATGGCCCAACGGCAGGCCAAAGACAATATGGAACCACGGGGTCTCCAAAGAGGAATAGTGATCGTTTGCCAAGCCCTCGTTCACCAGTGATAGCGCATAGGGATCCTGCGCATAGGCGCCTGCATCATCACGCCAGACGGAGCGGGAGAACTGATCGAGGAGGATAATCAGCGCCAGCCTTCCGTGCGTATTCTGCGCCCAGTGATCAAGACCACGCTGCGCCGCCTTCTCGGTCAAATCTGAAAACTGTGCGATGATCTCAGCGTCCGCACCGCCCTGCATTCTCCAAAGCCAATGCGCTTGGTGGGCTTGTGCCCCGACATGCGGCGCGTGCCGCTCGGGAAACCAGAAATCGAGAACATCGTCCCATTCCTTACGCTCTTTAGTCCGTCCTGAACATCGCTTTCAGGTCGCAATTTTGGCGGCCTGATCTGTCCGACCGTACACCATTTTCGCGTCAACGATCATGCAGGCAGGGCGGATCAGCCAGATCAGCTGGTGCAAAATGATCCTCAGGTACCTGAGGATCATGCGGATGTTGTGGCCGCAGCCGCAGAGCACGGCGAAGACGGTGTCGCCCTCGGTCCCTTTCAAGGTGCTTCGCGTCAGTCGGCCATCGTTTTTCATGTGCCCGATCATCGGCTCGATAGCACTTCGCCGTCGTAAGAGCCTGGCGATGGTCCGGGTTACGCCACGCTTGGCACCGCTGATGAAGACCTTTACATTCTGCACGCCATGGCCACGGTATCCACGGTCGACGAAAGCGAACTCCGGCTTTTGGTCGGTCAGGATTTCGACCTGTTCCAGCGCCTCGCTGAGTGTATGACCGTCGTAGGGATTGCCGGGAAGCGCCCGCATCCCGACCACAAAGCCACCCCGGTTGGCCGTGGCCACGCTGACCTTGGTTCCGAATTCGTATCGCTTGTGCGCCTTGCCCTTCGATATGCAGGCTGTAAAGCTTGTTCTTGTCCTTCGGTTCCTGTGCCAGCAGGCGGTTCACCAGCGCGATAATTTCCACAATGCGCGCCTTCAGTACCCCTTCCGGGATCTGATCCAGTTGCCGCTCGACGTCGCGCAGCACGCGACCCGTGTAGCCCTTGAGACGGCGCAGTGCCTTGCGCATCCTTTTGAACTGGCGAGCGTGAGCATAGCGGCCGACCTGACCGGGCAGCCGGGGTGCGAGGCGGTTGTAGTTCTGTCGCAGCCCGATTCCGGCCTCGCGGGCCAGCCCGACCAGCTTGCGCCGTGCCGTCTCATACAGCCGGGCATCCGTCGGGTGGGCGATGTTTTTCTCCATCACCGTGGTATCGACCGTGACCCGCTTGAGATCGTTGCCCTTCACTGCCCCGGCACGTTTCCCGGACTCAATCGTTTGGGTCAGCATCCATTCGACACCTTCCTCGCCAATCCGCTTGCGCCATCGCGTCATGGAAGACGGGTCAATTGGCAGACGGTGCTGAAAGAACGTCTCGCCGCAGAAATGCTGCCAATACGGGTTCTCGGCCCATCGCGCCACGACCGCCTCATCCGAGAGCGCAAAAGCATGCTGAAGATACAAAAGCCCCGCCACAAGACGCGGAGAGGTGGCGGGGCGGCCGGTGTGGGAGGGGAAGAATCCTGCCCATTCCCGTTCGAAAATATCCCAGTCAATCAGGGCAGCGAGCTTCACCAACTCATGGCGCATGTCGATCATTTCGATCAATCGGGCGCGTACGCGTAAGAGGTCGTCCTGTTCCGTGGATCGCGTTTTCGGCTTCATATCATGGCTCGAAATTGCAGGGTTTCTGCTGAGACAATACCAAATCCTGCACTTTCAGCCCAATAAATTCGGGACGTTTATGAATAAAATCAAATACCTGCTGGTTGTTCAGGGCGGACTCTTTAATGGTCGTCATATCAACTCCAATTCCGGAATGCCGACGGGGACAATCATCCCTGTCAAACGGATAAAACCCGCGCCACCGAGGCGCGGGTTTTATCTTCTGCGTGCCAGCAGACCTATGCCGCGACGCGTTCGGCCCTCAGCGCTGCCGCTCTGGCTTTGGTCGCCTTCGGCACGCGCAGCAGGCGCATGGCGTTGAGGATGACGATCAGCACCGAAAGCTGGTGAACCAGCATGCCGCCCGCCATATGGATGGTACCGGTATAGACCCCGAACAGCAGCCCGACGACGGTCAGAACCGCGATGACGAGGTTCTGGCGCATGTTGGCCAGCGTGGCGCGCGCGATTTCCATCGCCTCGGCGATCTTGCCCAGATCGTCGGTCATCAGCGCGATATCCGCCGTCTCGATGGCGATGTCGCTGCCGCTGGCGCCCATGGCGATGCTGATGTCAGCCGCCGCCAGCGCCGGTGCGTCGTTGATGCCGTCGCCGACCATCGCCACGTGCAGGCCCTCGGCGCGCATCGCCCGGATGCGGTCCAGCTTGTCGTCGGGCATCATCCCGGCGTGCACCTCGTCCACGCCAACGGCGCTCGCAATCGCCTCGGCTGCCGGGCGCTGATCGCCGGTCAGCATCACCACGCGGTGGACACCAAGCGCGTGCAGGCGATCGATCATCGGCTTGGCACTGGCGCGCGCCATATCGGCCAGACCCAGCAGGCCCACGACCGCGCCATTGCGCGCCACGATCACCACCGTGTGGCCCAGCCCGTGGAGACGGGCTGTGCCGTCCTTTGCCTCGGCGCTGAAGTCGATGCCCAGATGGTCGAACAGGCGGTGGCTGCCGACGGCGATATCGTGACCGTCATGGCGTGCAATCAGCCCCATGCCGGCAATCTCCTCCAGCGATGCGGCGGTGGGCAGAGGGCCCTGCTTGCGCGCCGCCTCGATGATCGGACGGCCCAGCGGGTGGTTCGATCCAGTCTCGGCGATGCCGGCCCAGAGCAGGACATCGGCCTCGCTTTGGCCTTTCAGTGCCACGGCCTCAGCCAGACGCGGCTGGCCTTCGGTCAGCGTGCCGGTCTTGTCCAGCGCCAGTGCGGTGATGCGCCCGGCGTTTTCCAGATGCTCTCCGCCCTTGATCAGGATACCGGCGCGCGCCGCGCGCCCGATCCCCGCGATCACCGACACCGGGGTCGAGATGACCAGCGCGCCGGGGCAGCTAACGACCAGCAGCGTGAGCGCCAGTTCCGCGTTACGCGTGACGATGTAGCTGACAATCGCCATTACGAAAACGCCGGGGGTGTACCAGCGCCCGAAATTTTCGATCATCCGCTGGGCCGGGGCCTTGGCCTCTTGCGCCTCTTCGACGCGGGTGATGATCCGCGCCAGCGTGGTGTCGGCGCCGACGCCGGTGGCGCGCAGATGCAGCAGCCCGTTTTCGGCCAGTGTTCCGGCAAAGACCTTTGATCCGGGGGATTTTTCGGCCGGGATCGGCTCGCCAGTGATCGACGCCTCGTTGACGGCGGCGGTGCCCTCGATCACCTCGCCATCGACCGGCAGGCGCTCACCGGCCTTGACCAGAACAGTTTCGCCGAGGCTCACCTCATGCGCGGCCACCTCGATTGTCTCGCCATTGCGCAGCACAGTTGCCGTGACTGGCGCGGCGTCGATCAGCGCCTTGAGCGCGCCGCGCGTGCGGCTCATTGTCCGGGACTCCAGCCATGCCCCCAGCATGAACAGGAAGGTAACGGCGGCAGATTCCCAGTGGTTGTTGATGAACAGAGCGCCAATCGCCGCGACGATGACCAGCAATTCGATGCTGAGCTGACGCAAGCGCAGCGAGCTCCAGGCCCGCAGCGCGATATCATAACCCGCGAAAACCGCAGCAATTGTCATCAGGGGCGCCCAAGGGGCAGCCAGCCCGAACCCATACCACGCGACAAGTGCCACGCTGATGAACAGACCACTGGCGATGGTCAGCCATTTGCGCCGACTGACGGGGTGTCTGAAGATGTCTATGAGTCCCGCATGGAGTGCCCCCTTCGAGTGGTCCGGGCTAATTGTTAGTGCATGGTCGGCCTTTGGTCTACCGGCAAGAAGCTTTCTGGCGCGGGCGGGCGGTAGCCGAGGGAACTGTGCGGCCTGACGGTGTTGTAGTGGCGGCGCCATCGCTCGATCAGGAGCTGGGCCTCGCGCAGCGTGGAGAAGACCTCGCCATTGAGCAACTCGTCCCGGAACCGTGAGTTGAAGCTCTCGCAGTAGCCGTTCTCCCACGGCGATCCGGGCTCAATGTAGGCGGTTTTGGCGCCCACGGCACCGATCCAAGCGCGCACCTTCTTGGCGATAAATTCTGCGCCATTGTCCGACCTGATATATTCTGGTGGCCCTCACAGGATGAACAGATCAGTCAAGGCATCGACCACGTCGACAGAATTGAGCTTACGCTTTACGCGGATCACCAACGCCTCTTTCGTGAACTCATCGATGATGTTGAGCGTGCGGTATATTCTCCCGTCGTGAGTCCGGTCCTGAACGAAGTCATAGGACCAGACATGGTTCGGGCGCTCCGGCCGCAGCCGGACACACGACCCGTCATTGAGCCAGAGCCGGCCCTTCTTCGCCTGCTTTTGCGGGACTTTCAGCCCCTCCCGTCGCCAAATGCGCTCGACCCTTTTGTCGTCTAATCGGTCAAGGCTCTTTCCAGGTCTTATTTGTCGCTGTGCGTCCATTGCGTTGTCGTCTTCGAGGTCAGGAGATCATATCTGCCTCACAGTGGCGCCATGCTTAAAAGCCTCTCGATGTGGTTCACGCTGTCAGCGCTCGTCTTAGGGCGTGCAGCAAAGCGAGTCTCGAGATGGCTTTGGCCAGACCCGGAACGTGCCTGGCGTTCTTTGTTTGTCTTATTATCCAGCGAAGCTCCTGTTCTCGAACATCGTGTTGGTCTTCCACATTGTCAGAAGGGTCACCGCCAGCTTGCGTGCCAGTGCCACGCGAGCCTTCCAGCTTCCGGATCGGGCACTTATGCGCAAACCCCATTGCTTCAATGCAATTGAGGGCGAAGCGCGATATAAGATTACGGTCGCGGCCTCAAACAGAAGCTTACGGGTCAATCGATCTCCTGCCTTCGAGATGCGCCCGCCAATGTCGACTTCGCCTGATTGATAGCGCCTTGGCGTCAGCCCAAGATAGGCGCCGACATCGCAGCTCGATCGGAACCGCGCCGGGTCATCGACAGAGGTCACAAAGGCAATTGCCGTAAGATTGCCAACACCGGGCGCGCTTGAGACAACCCGGCAAGCCTCATCTTCCCGTGCAAAACGAGCAAGCTGGCGGTCGAACGCGCGGCGCTGATCTTTGAGACCAGACAGCACTGTGAGAAGGCTTTCAAACAGATCGCGCAGGACGGCATCGCTTGGCAACGCCCGGCGAACGGACTGCTCAAAGACCTGTCCTTTGCCGGCGGACAACGTCAGGCCAAAGCTTTTGGCCAGTCCACGGATCTGATTGATCATCGTAGTAGACATACGGACGATCCGCTCGCGCGCCGTGAGGACCGCCCGCATGCGGTAGCGGTCAAACGATTTAATGGCCACCGGCTCATACCAGCCACTGTGAACCAGGCGAGCCAGCCCAAAGGCGTCGTTACGGTCGGTTTTGTTAGCTTGCAGCTTCAAGGCGGCTGCCGCACGCCGTGCGTGTATGCAATCTACCGCAACTCCTCTTTCTCGCAGAGCATGCCAAAGCCAAACGGCTTGAGGCCCAGTCTCCATCCCCGCCCGAACCAGATCCGGTGCCTTCTGCCGAATGATCATAGCGATGGCATCAGCCGAGCTGGCGACGCTGCCTTCCCAAATTCGCTGCCCATGGTCATCGACCACACAAACAGCCGTTTCCTTCATTGACACGTCGAGTCCCACAAAATGCTTCATCTTCTCCTCCATGCTGATGAAAGCGGTAGCGTAGCACGAGAGCTGTCCCTCTGATTACGCCATGTGGTTCACATGCCAGCCGCTGTTATTCAGCATTCCGGTGATCATGCGATACCCATAGCGTCCGAATTCTCGCGTCAGCTCGATGATGTCCTCAGTCAGCCGCTCTTCGTCCGGCAGGCCGCAGGGCACCTTGCGCTGTGTCGACCGGTGCTGACCCAGCGTGCGGCAGGCCCGGCGCTCGGAAATCCGAAGGGTCTGCCGCACATGGTCGATGCACTGGCGGCGACGGGAAGGGCTTAGAAGTTTCCCCGTGCAGCTTCCCCCAAGATCATCTTGTCCAGTGTCAGATCCGACACAGCCCGCCGTAACCGCTGGTTCTCGGTCTCGAGCTCCTTCAACCGCTTCAGCTGATCCCGGCTCATCCCGCCGTATTCCTTGCGCCATCGGTAGTAGGTCTGCACCGTCACGCCGATCTGCCGCACCGCCTCCGATACAGACTTGCCTTGCCCTTGTAGAACTTCAACCTGCCGCAACTTCAGCACGATCTCTTCGGGCTTGTCTCGCCTTCCAGCCATCTCCTGGTCCTCCTGAAAACGGGATAATCATATCCCTGTGGGTGGACCACTTCAGAGGGGGCACGCCAGTGGAGGGTTTAGAATGCCGATGGTTTGGCGGTATAACCGGACTTGGCGATGGAATTCACCAAGGCGGCTACGTCACTGAGCGCCGGGTCGTGGTCGACCACGATCTTTCCGCTGGCGAATTTCACCTCGGCCTTTTCCACGCCCGGCAGCGCCAGCAGCGCCTTTTCAATTTTCGGCACACAGGAAGGACAGGAAAGCTCGTCACTACGCAGGGTTGTTTGGGTTGTCGTACTGGTCATGGCTGGATCCTTTCATGTGATCACGGTTGTTTCTGAACGAATTCGTGGCGCACAATTAGCGCACAGGATCTGCGTTCGGTGCTTTGACGGCAGTGGACATGATCGGATTGCTTCTGAATGTCGGGAATGAGCATCTTGTCACATCTAACAATGACGCATCCTGATCTGCGTCAGCACCGGTTGCCTCTATACCGCCTATAACTGCTCCAACCGAAGATGCCCTGTGCCTCAGCCCAGTGTGACGACGCATCCACGTCCACCATCACGGTGCATCCCGCAAGACAGGAGTTGATCTCAAAATGGCACAGCCTAAGATACAGCTTGGCCGCGACCCGGCATTCGATGGTTTTCTCGGCGCGGTGGTGGGCGAGGACAAGACAGGTGCCAGTGTCACCGTCCTGTCGATGCTGGCGCGGCTTGATGTCGACCCGTGGAGGGAAGCATCGGAATTGTCCAGTATGCCGGAAGCCCCAGCACAGAAGCGACTCGAGGCATTGTTGGCACGCTTCAAGGACGTGCCGGCGCTTGTGCCGGATCAAGGCCAGGGTGCATTGGCACTGCTGGACCTTTTGCCGAGGCGGACGATCTCTGCGGGGCCCTCTGCGGGTGGCGCGGTGCCTCAAATCATGAACCTGCCATTCGGAGCGCCCGCCTATTGGATCATAGCGACGGTCCTGTTTCTTGTATGGACCGTAGCGCTGACACAGGGGAACTGAGACGCGTCGACGTCCGACAGTTGGCCTGCCCCCAAAAAATTTTATCTTGAGAGGTACTTGATATGACTGACGAGGCCAAAATCTGGGATCTGGAAGAACGCTTCTGGACGCAAGGTGCAGACAGTGCGCGCCACATGTCCGCGAAGGATGCCGTTTTCGTCTTCCCTTATCCCGTGGGAATTCTACAGGGTGAAGCGCTCTGGCGAGAGGCCGAGGTTGCGCAGCGGTGGCGCTCCGTCGTGATGTCCGAGCGGCATCTGTCCCAACAGGACAATATCGTCGCTCTCGCCTACCGCGTCTCCGCAGAACGGGATGATGCCCCAATTTTTGAAGCGTTGTGCACGTCGACTTACCTAAAGGACGACGACAAGTGGCTGCGCCTGACCCATCAGCAAACTCTGGCGGGTTGAGCCGTTTCGCGCCCGCTCGACCCACTCTCGCGGGCTCTCGGCCGCTGCTGTTCTTAATTGCCCATATCGGTCCGCAAGCTCACGCGTTGCGGGTCTTCCCAAACAGAAAGGTCTGACAAGATGTCCGACACATACACCGATCTCGATCTGCAATTCATTGCAGGTAAATGGAAAAAGGGTAGCACGGGCCGTGCCCTGGAAAGCCGTGACCCCTTCAATGACGATCTGCTGGTATCCATCGACATGGCCGGGCAGGACGAGTTGGATACCGCCTATGCCGCCGCCCGCAAGGCGCAGGTTGGCTGGGCCGAAAAGATGCCAGGCGAACGTGCCGGTGTCATGCGCAAGGCGGTGGCGATCTTCGATGCGCGACGCGATGAAATAGTCGATTGGCTGATCCGCGAGTCCGGCTCTACCCGCGTCAAAGCAGAGGTGGAGTGGGGCCTGGCCCGCGCCATCACCGAGGAAGCCGCCAGTTTTCCGCTGCGGACCGAAGGCCGCATCCTGCCGTCGAACATTCCCGGCAAGGAAAGCCGGGTCTACCGAAAACCGCTGGGTGTGGTGGGTGTCATCAGCCCGTGGAACTTCCCGCTGCACCTGTCGCAACGCTCGGTCGCTCCGGCATTGGCGCTTGGCAATGGCGTGGTGCTCAAGCCGGCGAGCGACACCCCCGTTACCGGCGGGTTGATGATCGCCAAGATTTTTGAGGAGGCCGGCTTGCCCGAAGGGCTTTTGAGCGTTGTCATCGGGGCAGGGGCGGACATTGGAGATGCTTTTGTTGAACATAGGGTCCCCAAGCTGATCTCGTTCACCGGGTCCACACCTATCGGGCGGGGCATCGCGCAAAAGGGTGGCGGGGGCGAGCATCTGAAGCGCCTGGCGCTGGAACTGGGCGGCAACTGTGCGTTTGTCGTGCTGGATGATGCCGATCTTGATCACGCGGTGGACTCTGCAATCTTTGGCAAGTTCCTGCATCAGGGGCAGATCTGCATGGCGATAAACCGCATCATCGTTGACGCTACGGTGCACGATGTGTTCGTCGAAAAATTCGCTGAACGCGCGCGCGGACTGAAATATGGCAATCCGGCCGATGCCGACACCACCATTGGCCCCATCATCAACGCGAAGCAGCTCTCCATCCTTAGGGACAAGATCGCCAAGGCGACAGAAGACGGCGCGACCCTTGTGCTGGGTGGGGAGATCGAGGGCAACGTCATCCCGCCGCATATCTTCTCCGGCGTGACCGAGGATATGGAACTGGCCCGCGAGGAAATCTTCGGCCCGGTCGTCGGCATATTAAAGGCGCGCGACGAAGCCCACGCGCTGGAACTGGCGAATGCCACTGAATTCGGGCTTTCCGGTGCAGTCTATTCCACAAACATCGAGCGTGCGACCGCCTTTGCGCGACGGATGAACACCGGCATGGCGCATATAAACGATCAGCCCGTCAATGATGAACCCAATGCGCCCTTCGGCGGCGAGAACAATTCTGGCATCGGACGTTTCAATGGCGATTGGGCGATTGAGGCTTTCACCACCGATCAATGGATCACAGTGCAGCGCAAGCTGCGTGACCTACCATTCTGAGGAAACGCCGCCATGCGGGTCTGAGTGTTCTGCTTGAGCGGTGGCACAGAAAGAACAACGAAATTTAAGCCGGTCTGGCCGGAACATGAAGGGGAAATTGATATGGAACGCAAAGAGAAATTTGAAGCCGATCTGCGAGCCCAGCTTGACGAATGGACCGCGATTGTCGGCAGATTGCGCGCCAAAGTGGAAGACGAGCATGGCGATACCCGGATTAAGCTCATGACGGAAATTGAAGACCTTACCGGTTATCAGCGAAGGGCCGAGACGTACTTGCAAGAGTTGCACGAAGCCAACGGCGATGCGTGGAAGGACATGAAATCTGAAATCGAAACCGCGCAAGGCCAGATGCGCCAGGCCTTGGACCGCGCCTGGAAGCGGATCGAAATCGAGCCAGCGCCTTCTGCGGATTTGACACGTGAAGAAACAGGCGATCCCAAAGCCTTGCCCCATAAGTCTTCCTAGCGGTCACTTCGCTTTTGTCCGACATTTGGGCGAAGCAAAGGCAAGCCTTGACCAAGGAGGTCATCTTTAAGTCATTCTCGGGTGGTCTTCGATAGCCGCGCCTAACCGCGTCTGCGTCACCCTGTCTCGATATTGTGCTGCATTTGCGAACGTCTAAACCGCACATATTCTGTTGAAAAACGCTGGTTTCTAATCTGTTCCACGGCTCGTTCGCCCGTAAAGGCTCAAAGGGAATATCACTCTTCAAAGGTGCCCAAAATCGTTCAACGCTCGGTTTCGTCCGATCCTTTCGTCACCGTTACTCTAGCGCGCTCAAGAAGCGCTCGTAGTCCTCACTTACATCCCGCGCCTCACTGAACACGCGGGCGCGCTCTTCATCGACGCAACGGAAATAGTCCTGAACATCAGCGATGTAGGCCTCGAAATCCCCCCGGATCAGGTCAGCGTAGGTACGCATGTCGTCTTGGGACTGGGGCAGGAACGGTCGCTCGGGGCGAACACAATCCGCCGACGCAGGCACTGGCGTGCTTCCAATCAGGAACGCCAGCGCCAACGTTGTGTTGCACGCACGGAAAATGTGCAGGACAAAACTCCTTTGCCGTCTTTATGATTACGTGTCTGTCCGCTATCACCGTTATCGGAGCAAGGCGATCTTCGTCAAGTCGTTATTATTGTCTTGCTATCATTTATGTTGTATTGTATCGCCCGTGTGGAAATGATCCCGCGGGCCGATACTCTGAGGAAGAGGAGGCCCCGGGAGTGGACATGATAGAAGAAGCCCCGAATGTGGTTACAGAAGACGGATTGCGAGGCCTCCTGGCCGATGGCTACCTCATCGAGGTGGTCTGCAAGGAAGAGGCCGAAAAGCGCCACAACAGTTGGTACGGCACATGGGTTATCCGTGCCGTCCATGAAGATGGACGTGACGACAAGATGCTCGTTACCAGCCGCAGCTATCTCAAGATCCGCGAGTTCAAGACCATCGTCGGCCTTGTCAGCTTCCTTGCGGACATGGGCTGCAAGACCGCGAGCATTCCGCTTGAAGAGGGCGGACGGATGCGCCACGCTGCTCCCGGTCGTGGGCCTGAGCCGCACTCCGGCCCGGTACTGGTCAAGGGCGACTGACCGCGCATTAGCGCTCGTCATTGTACTCGGCACAGGCGTCTATTCAACGCCTCTGGCCCTTGCAGATGGTTTCATCTTCTCGGTCGGCCCGGATGGCCGACTGGTCTCCGCCTCATCCGAGCAGGGCACATTGCGCTCGTTTGCAGAGACGGATGAGGCACAGACTGACCGGCTCTTTCTCTTTGCCGAGCCGGAAGGCGGTGAAGTCCCCGCCCCGGTCGCCGCATCAGCGCCTCGTGCCATGCGCACCTCTCCGGAAATCCTCCACGCCATCGAGACGACCGCCCTGCGCTATGGAGGTCACACTGCCCTACGCCGTGCTGGCCTGTCGGTCACCGATTGGGCGCTCTTATACCGCGCCAATATCGAGGTCGAGAGCGCCTACAATCCGGCAGCGCTGAGTCCTGTTGGTGCCATCGGTCTCGGCCAGCTGATGCCGGACACCGCGCGGGACCTTGGTGTTGATCCGAATGACATGGCGCAGAACCTCGACGGCTCGGCCCGCTACCTTCTGATGATGCTCGAGCGGTTCGGCGACGGACCCTTGGCACTTGCGGCCTACAATGCCGGGCCCGAGGCGGTCACCCGCCATGGCGGCATTCCCCCCTACACCGAAACCCAAGGGCATGTGGCCCGTGTGACAGCCGTATTCCAGCGGTTGCGAGGAGATATTTCGTGACTTCCAGACCTTCACTCGTCGCGCTTAGCGCGACGGCCCTTATCGTTCTGGCGGGACCCGCACTTGCACAGAGCATCGATCTTTCACCGGTCCAGACGCTGCTACAGGGCATCGTCGATGCGATCACCGGGCCGCTCGGCATCGTAATCGGCACGCTCGCCCTGATCGGCGTATTCCTCTCCTGGCTCTTCGGCATCCTGGATTTTCGCCAAGCGCTCTGGGTGGTTGTGGCCATCGCCGGCATCGCCGCAGCCCCGACCATCGTCGCCGCGATCTGGACGACCTGAGGTCTCATTATGGCTGACCAGTCCCGCGTCTTCATCGGCCTGCTGAGGCCGCCCAAACTCATGGGCCTGCCGATCATGTATGCCATGGTCTGGCTGTTCGGCTCGACGCTTCTGTTCCTCTGGGTGCAGAGCGGGCTGGTGGCCTTGGGCGCGGGGCTGGCCTGGCCCGTGCTCTGGAAG
>Ga0306908_1000373_pt1 | contig 16971 bp, 18 predicted proteins | sample AntRauTorcE11899_FD_190430 | JGI IMG/M metagenome (GOLD analysis project Ga0306908, IMG submission 190430) | Saline lake microbial communities from Rauer Islands, Antarctica - Metagenome Torckler E11 #899 (v2) (version 2) | ecosystem: Environmental > Aquatic > Non-marine Saline and Alkaline >... | reverse complement strand
GTCAGAGACGACCATCACCAAGCTGCCTGATCCATCCGGATTTTCTCCGGACCCATTGAGCGATGTCATCCGGGATGGGGCACGCAAGCTGATCGAACAGGCGATCCACGCGGAGTTGGCCGCGCTGATGGCCGCCTGTTCAGGAGAGAAACTCGACGACGGTCGCGCGCGGCTGGTGCGCCATGGTCATTTGCCGGAACGCGAGGTGATGACTGGAATCGGCCCGGTGCCAGTGAAGGTGCCGCGTGTCCGTGATCGAAAGCCTGGCGCAGACAGGATCACCTTCACGCCCAGCATCCTGCCGCGATATCTGCGCAAGGCAAAATCGGTCGAAGAGCTACTGCCTTGGCTTTATCTCAAGGGGGTGTCCACGGGCGATTTCACGGAGGCGTTGGAGGCCCTGTTGGGCCCGAACGCCAAGGGCTTGTCCGCGAAGACCGTCACGCGACTGAAGGCCGACTGGTGGACGGACTATGAAGCCTGGCAAAAGCGGGACCTTGGCAACCGGCGCTTTCTCTACATCTGGGCCGACGGGGTCTACTTCAAACCACGGATGGCTGAGGAAAAGCAATGCGTTCTGGTGATCGTCGGGGCGGATCAATATGGCCGCAAAGAACTGCTGGCCATGACCGACGGCTTCCGCGAAAGCACCCAAAGCTGGCGCGAGTTGCTGCTCGACCTCAAGCGTCGCGGCCTGAAGCAGGACCCCAAACTGGCCATTGGTGACGGGGCCCTGGGGTTCTGGACGGCGCTGCGGGAGGTGTTTGCCACGACCAGGGAACAAAGGTGCTGGGTTCACAAGACCATGAACGTGCTCAATGCGCTGCCCAAATCCATCCAGGCCAAAGCCAAGGGCCATCTGCACGACATCTGGCAGGCTGAGACCCGCGCCGAGGCCAACGCCGCCTTCGATTTCTTCAAAGAGGCCTACGGCGTGAAATGGGACAAGGCGGTCGCCAAGCTGGTCAAGGACCGGGACGCGCTGCTGACCTTTCACGACTACCCTGCCGAACGCGCGCAAGCGCTGGCAAGCACATCCGGACGTCAAATCCGATCGAGAGCACCTTTGCGACCGTCCGGCACGGCACAAAACGAACCAAGTGGTGTCTCAGCCGCAAGACCGGGCTGGCCATGGCGTTCAAACTGATGATGTCGGCGCAGGGCAAATGGCGCAAACTCGACGGCCAAAACCGCCTGCCCGAAATCATCGAAGGGGTTGAGTTCCGAGACGGGCTCCGCGACGTTCAAACCGCCGCCTGATGCTGCGTCACCACCTTCTGCGCGTATCTCCTTGCGGTGGACGCCGCAAGTCTGTCCGTGACCTTTCCCGACGGTCAGACGCTGCTGAATTACAGCATTGACACCATCGACATGAGCGGCATCAAACAGTCGACCGCCTTCATGACCATGAGCCACCAAGATCTCGGCTCGGCGATCACCGTGCATATCGACGGGGCCGCGAACGCCGCCACGGTGGACAAGGGCGCGCTTGGCACTGACACGCTCGTCGGTATCGAGAACCCGCTCCTTGCCGGGTTCAATCTCCGGCGGGTTCGGCATTATCGGCACCTCGCTGGCTGACACCTTCAACCTTGCCCCGGGCGTCGACCAGTGGATGCAAACGCGCGGCGGTGACGGCGTGGACAGCGACGTGGTCGGTGGCGAGGGACTTGTCAGGCTGAACTTTGCCTTCGTCGGGGCCACGCAAGGAGCCAATATCAATCTCGGCTTGGACACCGGCCAGATCATCAATGCCGGCTTCGGCAATATCGAAACCATCACCGTGTCCGGCACTGTCTTGGAAATCCGCGGCACCGACAATTACGATGTAATCATCGGCAGCGACGCAGATGAAAACTTCATCTCGCGGCAGGGCAATGACACGATCGACGGCGGCGGCTTCGACCGGCTGCGCTATGATAGGCCCGGAGTGGATTTAGTGACCACCGATCTCGAGTAGGGCACCGTGACAGGGTCCTGGTTCGGCAGCGCCTTCACCGACACCATCAGCAATATCGAATTCCTGCGCGGCTCGGGCAACGATGACGTTCTCTTCGGGGATGCCAGGGACAACAGGCTCGAAGGCGGCGGTGTGATCGACAGCTTTGTCATCGGGTCCGGTGCCACCGTGATCGAGGATTTCGACCTTGGCACGGATCTGATACTGGCCGATTTTGTCGCGCTTGGTGGATTGAGCGATCAGGATTTCGTGGATGCGCTGCGGGATGCGCAAGCGGAAACGGGTGGGGCACGCGCTGTCTTCAACGCGACCAAGAGCATGATCTTCGAGGGGCTGACGCCGCAGGAGGTCGCGTCGATTGCGGACACTCTGGATCTGGATGTGCCGGTCCCGCCGCCGCCACCCCCAACCCCTGCGGCCTGGACTCTTGGCGACCCGCATCGGCTGACACTCGACGGGCTTGGCTATGATTTTCACGCGGTGGGAGAATACGTCCTGCTGCTCGGTCAGGCCGGCGACGCAGTGGGCGCTTTCGAGATCCAGTCGCGGATGACGCCGGCCACCGACGATCAGGGGGCGGACCTCGACAATGCGTCGGTCAACGCGGTGATCGCCATGCGCGCGGCCAATGGCGATGCGGTGATGATCGACAGCAATGATGGCCTGCCGCTGTCGGTCAACGGCGTCGCGGTGGACCTTGCCGACGCGGACAGCCTCGCTGTCGGCGCGGATCGCGTCTTTCGCGCGGACGACACCTACACGATGGTGTTTGCCGGCGCGGATGGCATCCTGAACGACGGCGACACGCAGGTGGCCGTGGTGGTCCATGACGCCCGCGTGGATCTGAGCGTGCGGATCAGCGAGGCGCTGGCCGGCCGGGTCGAGGGGCTGCTCGGCGACGGCGACACCGGCAACGACATCGCGCGCGCCGATGGCACCGTGCTGGCGCGCCCGTTGGCCTTCGAGGATCTCTAGGGCGGCTGCCGCGACGACTGGCGCGTCGATACCGAGGGTGACAGCCTTTTCCCCTACGACACCGGAGAATCGCTTGGCGGGGCCTACACCCTTTCGGTCGGTGACGGGGGCAGTGGACAGGTTGGCGGCGCACTTGCGTTTTTCAACAGTGGCGAGATCACCGCCGGTGACGCGCTGGAGGTGCTGCGGGCCGCTGTCGGGCTGGACAGCGACAACGCCCCGGAATGGAAGTTTGTCGATGCCGGTCTCGACGTGTCCGGGGCCACGCGCGAGTCCGTGCCAGAGACAGAGGGACTGCGTGGATGTGACTTCGATCAGTGGAACACAACCTGTTGACATGACAGCCAGTTCTACTGGGCAATATGGAAAGCCTTGCCTGATGCGAAACCTGTGGCGCACAAAACCCGAGCAGACCGACTTGCACCGCAATTTGCCTAGAGGCGAGCGACGACAATCAGCGCACGCCTTCCGTCACGCGGGGGTGTCGCCGCCCGTCGCCACGATGGGTCCGCGCGCCAAGCGCGACATGGAACTGCCGCTGTCGCTGGATGCCCCGGAGGCGGGGTGTTTCCTCCCTGCATGTGAAGGGCTGGATCGAATTTGACGCGATCTGGCTCGTTCGAGCTGATTTTGCGGACATCACCAAACGCTGTCAGGCCAACCCGCGAGACCCTGAACAAAGGCCGGAACCGGAATGATCCGAAAGACACCCGGGTTGTCCACCTTTGCCAGTGGGAGCATCTTACCATGTCGGAGAAATGTAATGGAGCGGGCGAAGAGATTCGAACTCTCGACCCTTACCTTGGCAAGGTAATGCTCTACCCCTGAGCTACGCCCGCGTCCTTACAGGTGTTCGTTTATAAATTTTGACCTGCGGCTGCAAGTCGAAAATGCGGCGCGGCGGTGTTTTCGGGGATCTCCCGGGGGTGGCCGTGTTTCGGGTGCGGGGTGACCATGCCCGGGCCGGGGACGCGATTGCGGCAGCGAAAGTCGAGTATTTGGGGCAAGATGAAGCCGGAGGGCGTGCTTTCGGCCCGTCGCTGCGTCTGTTTGGCGCTTGACCTTCTGCATTGTGACTGCAAATCTGGTGACAGTGCGGAAATTTTGCGAATGGGTGGAATATTTGCAAAGCATGGGAGAGGCACTCGGTCTTGCCACGGCACTCGTTCTGTCGGGAGATGCGGATCTGCTTGAGATCGTCCTGCTGTCGCTGCGCGTCAGCCTGATGGCGACGGGGATCGCGTGCCTCATCGGTCTGCCGGTGGGGGCGCTTGTCGCGATCGGGCGGTTTCGGGGGCGCGGCGCGGTTCTGATCGTGATGAACGCACTGATGGGCCTGCCGCCGGTGGTGGTCGGGTTGCTGGTCTATCTGCACCTGTCGCGCGCCGGCCCTCTCGGCTTTCTGGGGCTGCTTTACACGCCGACCGCGATGATCATCGCGCAGACGATCCTGATCACTCCGATCATCGCGGCGCTGTCCCGGCAGGTTCTGGAGGATCTGCATGCCGAATATGCCGAGGCGTTCCGGTCGCTCTGCCTGACGCGCATGCAGACGGTCCAGGCGCTTTTGTGGGATGGGCGCCATGCGCTGTTGACGGTCGGGCTGGCCGGGTTCGGCCGGGCCGTGGCCGAGGTGGGCGCGGTGATCATCGTCGGCGGCAATATCGACCATCTGACCCGCGTGATGACGACCGCGATCGCGCTGGAGACCTCCAAGGGCGATCTGGCGCTGGCGCTGGCCCTCGGGATCATTCTTCTGGTGATTTCGCTCGGCGTGAATGCCGCCGTGCAGTCGGTGCGGATGACGGCCGCGCGGCGGGCCCATGTTTGACGCAGGGCCCCACCCCACCGGGGCGATCCTGCCGCTCGCAGTGCGCGATCTGGTGCTGCGCTTTGGCGACATGACGGTGCTCGATCATCTGAACCTCGATCTCGGGCCGTCCGGCTGCACGATGATCATGGGGCCGAATGGCGCGGGCAAGAGCCTGCTGCTGAAACTTCTGCACGGGCTGGTTTCCCCGGGCGCGGGGCGCATCGACTGGGCCGGGTATGGGCCCGCCGAGGCGATGCGGCGTCAGGCGCTGGTGTTCCAGAAACCGGTGCTGCTGCGACGGTCGGTGGCGGCCAATGTCGATTTCGTGCTCAAGGCGCGTGGCAAGGACCGGGCGCGGTGCGGCGGGCTGCTCGATCACGTCGGCCTGTCGCACAAGGCCGCGCAACCCGCGCGCCTGCTGTCGGGGGGCGAGGCGCAGCGTCTGGCGCTGGCCCGCGCGCTGGCGACCGACCCCGAGGTCCTGTTTCTGGACGAGCCGACGGCGAGCCTCGATCCGGCCTCGGTGCTGGCGATCGAGGAGATCGTGGCCGGGGCGCGCGATCGCGGCATGCGGATCATCTTCGTCACCCATGATGCGGGTCAGGCCCGGCGCATGGCCGATGACGTGGTGTTCCTGCATCGCGGGCGCGTGGCCGAGCACAGCGCGGCGCGCGACTTCTTTCCCGAACCACGCAGCGGTGCGGCGCGGGATTACCTGAACGGCAGGATCGTCGTGTGACGGACCGAAAATAGGGAGAGATCAGAATGCTTGGAAAGACACTAGGGGCGGGCGCGGTTGCGCTGCTGATGACCGGGGCCGCGTGGGCGCAGGGTCAGTCGATCATCGTCCAGTCGACCACCTCGACCGCCAATTCCGGCCTTTACGACCATATCCTGCCGATCTTCGAGAACGAGACCGGGATCCAGGTCAATGTCGTGGCTGTGGGCACCGGCCAGGCGATCCGCAATGCGCGCAATTGCGACGGCGACGTGCTGCTGGTGCATGCGAAACCGGCCGAAGAGAAATTCGTCGCGGACGGGTTCGGCACGACCCGCACCGACCTGATGTATAACGATTTCGTCATCGTCGGCCCGGCGGACGACCCGGCGGATGTCGGCGGCATGGAGGATGCCGGTGACGCGCTGGCCCGGATCGCCGAGACAGGCGCGCTGTTTGCCTCGCGCGGCGATGACAGCGGCACGCACAAGGCCGAGATGACTCTCTGGTCCGGCGCGGGCGTCGATCCGACGGCGGCCAGCGGCGACTGGTACCGCGAGACCGGCTCGGGGATGGGCGCGACGCTGAACGCCGGGATCGGCATGGGGGCCTATGTCATGACCGACCGCGCCACCTGGATCAGCTTTGGCAACAGGCAGGATTACGCCATCGCGGTCGAGGGCGATGCGGACCTGTTCAACCAGTACGGGGTGATCCCGGTGCACCCCGACACATGCCCCAGCGTGAACGCCGACGCCGCGCAGAGCTTTGTCGACTGGCTGCTGTCGGAGGAAGGGCAGGCGGCGATCGCGGCACATGAAGTCGCCGGTCAGCAGTTGTTTTTTCCAAACGCGCCCGCAAAGTGACAGGACAGACATGACCGAGCCCGCCTTTCCCGACCACGACTACCTGACCGTCCGGGAACTGGCCGATCTCCTGCGTCTGAAAGAGCGCAAGGTCTATGATCTGGCGGCCTCGGGGGCGGTGCCGTGCTCGCGCGCGACCGGCAAGCTGCTGTTTCCGGCGGATGAGATCCGGGCGTGGATCGCACGTGCGCAGTCGGGGGGCGGGGCGGTCTCCGGGTCCGTCAGAGCCGCGCGGCCCGCGATCCTGCTGGGCAGTCACGATCCGCTGCTCGACTGGGCTGTGCGGCAATCACGCTGCGGGCTGGCGATCTTCTACGACGGCTCGCTGGACGGGCTCGACCGGTTTGCGCGGGGCGAGGGGATGATCGCCGGGCTGCATATCCACGACGCGGCGACGGGTCAGTGGAACATACCGGCCGTGTCCGAGGTGGCGTCAAACCTGAATGCGGTGCTGGTGAGTTTCGCGGACAGGCAGCGGGGCCTCGTCTACCGGGCCGGGGATGCAGCACCACAGGGCCTTTCGGATCTGCCGGGCCGGCGCGTCGTGCCGCGGCAGGCGGAATCGGGCACCGATCGGCTGTTTCGGGAACTGGCCGAAAAGGACGGGCTCGATCTCGCACATCTGGATCTTGCCGAGGTCGCGCGCACCGAGGATGACGCGGTCGAGGCGGTGCGCCGGGGCGAAGGGGACGTGGCTTTCGGGCTGAAATCCGTGGCGCGCAGCCATGGGCTGGCGTTCCACCCCGTCGTCACCGAGCGGTTTGCGCTGCTTGTCGACCGCAAGGCATGGTTCGCGCCGCAGATTTCGGATCTGGTCGCGTTCTGCACCTCCGGGCGGCTGGCCGCCCGCGCCGAAAGCTGTGGCGGTTATGACGTCACCGGGTTCGGCAGCGTGCTGTGGAACGCCTGACCCGTGCGCCGTCTCAGGCGTAGCGGGTGAGGAACTGCCTTGCGCGTTCGGTCTTGGGGTTCGAGAAGAAATCGGCGGGGGCGGCGCGTTCGACGACCTTGCCCTTGTCCATGAACACCACCTCTTCGCAGACGTCGCGGGCAAAGCTCATCTCGTGGGTGACCACGACCATGGTCATGCCCTCGGAGGCCAGATCGCGCATCACCGCCAGAACCTCGCCGATCAGTTCGGGATCGAGCGCGCTCGTGGGCTCGTCAAACAGCATCACCTCGGGTGACATGCACAGCGCGCGCGCGATGGCGACACGCTGTTTCTGCCCGCCTGACAGGGAATAGGGGTAGACGTCGCGCTTTTCGCTCAGCCCCACCTTTTCCAGCAGCTTTTCGGCGCGCGCAATCGCGGCGTCCTTTGACATGCCGAGCACCTGTGTCGGCGCCTCGATGACATTCTGCAGCACGGTGAAATGCGGCCAGAGGTTGAAGCTCTGGAAAACCATGCCCATCCGCGCGCGCACCTTCGCAAGCTCGCGATCCGACATCAGCTTGCCATCCTCGCGCCGCCCCACCGGCGCACCGCCCAGAAAGATCCGGCCTCGATCCGGGGTCTCCAGCCAGTTGATGCAGCGCAGCAACGTGGACTTGCCGGAACCGGACGGCCCAAGGATGCTCATCGTGGTGCCGGGGGGCACGGTCAGATCGACGTCGTGCAGCACCTCTACACTGCCAAAGCTCTTGCAGATCTTTTGCGCTTCGAGCGCGTAGGGCTGCGTGTCCTCTGGCGTCTCTGTCGGGGACGCGGGGTCAGGTGTCGCCAAGACCTCTCTCCTTTGCAAAACGGTTCACGATCAGGACGATGCCCTCGATCGACAGGCTCATCAGCCAGTAGAGCAGCAGCGCCACCACGAACGGCTCCAGCGGGACGAAATACATCGACTGTACCGACGAGGCCGCATAGGTCAGTTCCTGCACCGTGATGATCATCAGGAACGCGGTGTCTTTCAGCATGTAGATCAGTTGATTGCCGAGGATCGGCGCGCTGTTCAGCACAAGCTGCGGCAGGATGATGCGGCCGAACATGCGCAACCCGTGATGGCCCTGCGCGCGGGCCGCCTCGGCCTGCCCACTGGGCAGTTGCGACCACGCACCGCGCAGGATCTCGGCGACATAGGCGCAGTGATAGAGCGTCAGCCCGACGATGCCGGCGGTCCAGGCGGTCATGCTGATGCCGACCGAGGGCAGCCCGTAATAGAGCAGGTAGACGAAGATCAGGAAGGGCAGCATCCGCATGCCGTCGATATAGATGCCCACGGCCTTGCGAGCGATGCGGTTGCGCCCGTAAAGGATGTTGACGAAGAGCATTCCGATCAGGAACGCCCCGATCGTGGACAGCAGAAACAGCGTCAGAGTCGTGCCGAACCCAGCAGCGAAACGGGGCCATTCGCTGAAGACGATTTCCCAGTCGGTCATTGCGGCCTATCCTTCGATCGAGGCAAAGCGCGCGGCGCGCTTTTCGAACCGGCGTTGCAGCCGCACCATCCCGGAGATGATCACCACATAGATGATGCCCGCGATGATGATCGGCGGCAGCGGCTCGTAGGTCTGCGAGGCGATGCGGTTGGTCACGCGCGTCAGATCGACGATGCCGATCACCGCCACGGCGGGGCTGGCCTTGACCAGCAGCGTGGCCTCGTTGACAAGCCCCGGCGTCGCGGCGAAGGTCATCTGCGGGAACATGATGCGGCGGAAATATTGCGGCCGGGTCATGCCCACGGCCTTGGCCGCCTCGATCTGCGAGCGCGGGAAGGCCTGATAGACGGACCGCCAGATCTCGGCGTTGAAACAGGCGGTGTTCAGAAGCAGCGTCAGGACGCTGGCGGTATAGCGGTCGATGCTGATCCCCAGCACGGGCAGCCCGATGAAGATGAACAGCACCAGCGTGACCAGCGGCGTGGCGCGGCCGATGCTGATATAGACGGTCACGATCTGCGAGATCACCGGCAGCTTCGAGATCCGCGCCAGCCCGAGCAGCAGCCCGAGCGGGATGCCCCCCGCGATCGCGATCACCGAGATCCAGATCGTGACCCATGCCCCTTCGAGCAGCGTTTGATAATCACCGGCACCCATAGTGTCGTCTACTCTTTCAGGAGAATGTCATGACGGGTGGCCGACCCTCTGCCGGCCACCGCCCGTTTTGGGGTTTCAGTCCATCGAGGTCAGCTCGTTATATTGCTCGACCGAGGTGATGGGCACGCGGGGCAGGTCGGGAAACGCCTCGCCGAACCATTTTTCCTGCAGTTCCGCAAGCCGGCCGCTGTCACGCAGTTCGAGGATGAATTCGCTGATATAGTCCACAAGGCCTTCGCTTCCCTTGGGCACCGGATAGCCATGAAAGCCCGGACCCGAGACGGGCTGCCCCATCTCGAACGTGTCGCCGCGTTCGGCGATCACGCTCTTGGCCGAGATGATCGAGTTTACCGTATAATCGAGCCTGCCATTCGAGAGATCCTCGTAGATCTCGGGATAGGAGGTGTATTCGACGACCTCGCCGAGGCTGCCGCCGGTCTCTTCGAGCATCGCTTCAAGCTCGGGCAGGCGCGAGAGCAGCACGCTGCCCGCCTGCACGCCGACCGTCAGACCGTCGAGATCGGCCACGCTGGTGATGCTGTCATCGCCGGCGCGCTTGATGTAGTAATGCTGCGCGCTGGCCGTGGGCACGGCGAAATCGAACACCCGAAGACGCTCTGTCGAGATGATCGACCCGGTGATCGCCATGTCGTACTGGCCTGCCCGGACCGCGGCCAGAAGGCCCGACCATGGCAGGATCTCTTGGCGGACTTCGAAATCGGCATATTCCTTGAATTCGGCCACGACGTCATGGGTGAAGCCGGTCGGCTCGCCGTCCTTCATGATCTCGAAGGGGGCGTAGTTATCCTCTGTCGCGATATTGATGTAGCCGCGCTCCATGATCTCGTCGAGCGAGGCGGCCCCGGCCGCCATAGGCAGCGCGAGCGTGGCGAAAAGCGCCGTGGCATAGACCGCCAGGCGCCCGGGTGCGGTGGTGTCTTTCATTGTTGTCATTCAATCTTTCCTTCCTGCTTATGGTTTCTGGTTGGTTTTCGAAAACTGTTGCACGATCATGCCGGTCGATCCACAGGAACCTGATCGCGCACCGCATTTGACTGTCCTGTGGCAGCCAATTCCCGGGTCATGCCAGTGTTATGGGCACAATTGGCCATGACATCGTCAATATCCGCACAATAATTGATCATATGACCCTGCATGGTCGCTTTGCCGCTTTGATGGGCACTGTTTGGAGGGCACTGGCAGGGCGCGGCCACATCCCTCAACCCTCTCGGCTCAGATCGACGATCTCGCCGGGGAAAACCCTGGCCAGGCGCATGTGTGCGGCGCGCGCGTGCCCCTCCATGCCTTCGAGACGTGCGATGCGCGCGGTCGTGATCATGGCGCAAGCTCCAGAAACCCGATCCCGCCGAGGACCAGCAGGGCCAGGAACAGCGTCTCGGCGATGATCAGCGTGATCGCCCCGCCGCCGACCTTGACGATATTGCGCAGGTCCGTCTTCATCCCGACCGCCGCGATCGCCGACAAGAGCGCCCAGGATGACAGTTTCGCCAGAAAATCCCCGAGCACCTGCGGGATCAGCCCCAGCGAGTTGAGCGTGGCAAGACACAGGAATCCCAGCACGAAACCGGGCACGATGGGCGGGCGCGCGCCGTCGCCCTCCGTCTCGGCCCGGCTCCAGAGCAGGGTGATCACGATCACCACGGGCGCCAGGAACGACACACGGATCAGCTTGACCAGCGTCGATGTCTCGCCGGCGGTGTCGGAGATCGAAAAGCCCGCGCCCACCACCTGCGCCACGTCATGCACCGTGGCCCCGATGAAGGCACCCGCTGTCACCTCGTCGAAGCCCAGTGCATTGGTCAGGATCGGGTAGAGGATCATGGCGATGGTCGACAGCACCGTGACACCCAGCACGGTGAACAAAAGATTGCGCTCGGACCGCTCGTCCTTGGGCAGCACCGCGGCGATCGCCATGGCCGCCGAGGCACCGCAGATGGCAACCGATCCGGCGGTCAGGATGGCAAAGCGCGGCCCCTGTCCGATGAACCGCGCCAGCACCACGCCGAACAGGATCGTGGCGATCACGCCCAGCACCAGCAGCCCGATCATGCCCCAGCCCAGCGAGGTCAGCATCTCGACGCTGATGCGCGCGCCGAGGATCGCCACCCCGAAGCGCAGGATGGTGCGCGCGGTAAAGCCGATCCCGGCCGCCGTGGGCGCGTCTTCGCCGAGGAAGTTGAGCGCGATGCCGAACAGAAGCGCCATCAGCATCGCCGGCGCGCCGTAATGTTCGGCCACGAATTGTGCCGCCAGCGCCACCAGAACGGCGATCATGACGCCGGGAAAATAGGCCTTCAGGCGTCCGGCCATGTGCTGGCCGGACGCCATTGATAGAGCGGGCATCTTCATGCCGGCATCACGCCGATTGTTCGATCATGTCGGACGCATCGATGCCGGCCACCGCGACCGGCTGTTTCATCGCGTCGCGGCGGAACGGATCGCCTAGTTCCTGATTGAGCATCGCCTCGATCAGCGTGGTGGTATTGTTCTCCATCTGGTCCTTGATGGCCTGGTTCAGGGCGGCGGTCAACTCCTCCATCGTGCGGGCGACGACGCCTTTCAGCCCGCAGGCCTCGGCCATGCGCGCAAAGCTCACCTGCGTGTCGAGCTCGGTGCCGACGAAATTGTCGGAATACCACAGCGTCGAGTTGCGCTTTTCCGCGCCCCACTGGTAGTTGCGGAACACGATCTGCGTGATGGCCGGCCATTCGGAGCGGCCGATCGCGGTCAGTTCGTTGACCGCGATGCCGAACGCCCCGTCACCGGCAAAGCCCACCACCGGCACATCCGGACAGCCGATCTTGGCCCCCATGATCGACGGCAGGCCGTAGCCGCAGGGCCCGAAAAGCCCCGGCGCGAGGTATTTGCGGCCAGCCTCAAAAGCCGGATACGCGTTGCCGATGGCGCAGTTGTTGCCGATATCGGAGGAAATGATCGCGTCGCGCGGCAGGGCGGACTGGATCGCGCGCCACGCCATGCGCGGGCTCATCCAGTCGGGTTTCGCCTTGCGGGCGCGCTCGTTCCATGTGGTGCCGGGATCGTCCTCTTCGTGATCCATCGACGAAAGCTGCTGCGCCCATTTTGATTTGGTCTCGGCGATCTTCGCGCGGCGCGCCTCGCGGCCGGTGTCGCCGGCACTGTCCGAAAGCCCCGCAAGAATGCCACGCGCGACCTTGGCGGCGTCGCCGACGATCCCGACAGAGACTTTCTTGGTCAGGCCGATCCGATCGGGGTTGATGTCCACCTGAATGATCTTCGCGTCCTTCGGCCAGTAGTCGATGCCGTAGCCCGGCAGCGTCGAGAACGGATTGAGCCGCGTGCCGAGGCACAGCACCACGTCGGCGTCGCGGATCAGCTCCATCCCCGCCTTCGAGCCGTTGTAGCCCAAAGGCCCGGCAAAGAGCGGATGCGACCCGGGGAAGGCGTCGTTGTGCTGGTAGCCCACGCAGACCGGCGCATCGAGCCGTTCGGCCAGGGCCTTGCTCGCCTCGATCCCACCCTCGGACAGGACCACGCCCGCGCCGTTGAGGATCACCGGGTTCTTGGCCTCCGACATCAGGCGCGCGGCCTCGGCGATGGCGTTTTCCCCGCCACGGGCGCGTTCGAATTCGAGGGCACGGGGCAGGTCGATATCGATCACCTGCGTCCAGTAATCGCGGGGGATGTTGATCTGTGCGGGCGCCGACAGATGCTTTGCCTTGCCGATGACGCGGGCCAGAACCTCGGCCATGCGCGAGGGGTCGCGCACCTCTTCCTGATAGGCGACCATGTCCTCGAACAGCTTCATCTGCTCGATCTCCTGAAAGCCGCCCTGACCGATGGTCTTGTTGGCGGCCTGCGGCGTGACCAGCAGCAGCGGCGTGTGGTTCCAGTAGGCGGTTTTCACGGCGGTCACGAAATTGGTGATGCCGGGGCCGTTCTGCGCGATCATCATGCTCATCTTGCCGGTCGCGCGGGTATAGCCGTCGGCCATCATCCCGGCGCTGCCCTCATGCGCGCAATCCCAGAAGGTGATCCCGGCGCGCGGGAACAGGTCCGAGATCGGCATCATGGCCGACCCGATGATGCCGAAGGCATGCTTGATGCCGTGGCGCTGCAGGGTTTTGACGAAGGCCTCCTCGGTCGTCATCTTCATGGCGTGTCCATCCTCTCGATAGGGGTGTCAGGGTCAATCGGCACGGGCCAGCGCGCCGGACTTGCGATCCTCGAGGATCATGTCGGCGGCCTTTTCGCCGATCATGATCGCCGGGGCGTTGGTGTTGCCGGAGACAATCTCCGGCATGATCGAACAATCCGCCACCCGCAGACCGGTGATGCCGTGCACGCGCAGGCGGGCATCGACGACCGCGTCGGGGCCGGGGCCCATCTTGCAGGTGCCGGTGGGGTGATAGATCGTCGTGGAGTAATTCCGCGCCCAGTCCAGCGTGCCCGCGTCATCGTCGAGATCGAGCGACGCGTCGGGACGGAACTCTTCGGAGATCTTGCCCGACAGCGGCTCGTACCGGGCGATCCGGCGGGCGATGCGGATGCCCTCGACGATGGTGCGGCAATCGGTATCGGTGGACAGATACCGCGGCAGGATGCGCGGATGGACGCGGGTATCGGCTGAGGCAAGGCGGATCTCGCCGCGGCTTTCGGGGCGCAACTGGCAGACCGACATGGTGAAGGCCGAGAACGGATGCACGCCCTCGCCGGGGCTGTCGGCGGACCATGGCTGCACGTGAAACTGGATGTCGGGCGTCTCGACATGCGGGCCGGTGCGCATGAAGCCGGTGGCAAGGCTCGCGGCCATCGCCATCGGGCCGGACCGGAACAGGGCGTATTTCAGCGCGATCCGGGCCTTGTTGAACAGGCTGCGCACCTCGTCGTTGAGCGTCGGCTCATTGCACTTGAAGACCAGCCGCGCCTGCAGGTGGTCCTGCAGGTTCTTGCCCACGCCGGGGCGGTCGGCGCGCACCTCGATGCCGTGATCCTGCAACTGCGCGGCCTCGCCGACCCCCGACGTCATCAGCAGATGCGGCGAGCCGATGGCACCTGAACACAGGATCACCTCGGTCCCGGCGGTGACCACGCGCTCGGATCCGGACCCGTCGCGATACGCGACGCCGACGGCCCTGCTGCCGTCGAACACGAGGCGGCTGGCCGGGGCGCGGGTCAGGATCGTCAGGTTCGCGCGCCCCCGTGCGGGGTTGAGAAACGCCACCGCCGCCGAACACCGCCGCCCGTTCTGCGCGGTCAGCTGGAAATACCCGACGCCCTCCTGCCGCGCGCCGTTATAGTCGGGATTGAACGGATACCCGGCCTCCTGCGCGGCGGCGACCCAGGCGTCGCAGATGGGGCGTTGCAGGCGCATGTTCGACACGTTCAGCGTGCCCTGATCGCCGTGATACTCGTCCGCGCCGCGTTCCTGCCGCTCGGACCGCTTGAACAGCGGCAGCACATCGTCCCAGCCCCAGCCCGGATTGCCCATCTGCGCCCAGCGATCGTAATCCTGCGGCTGGCCGCGCACGTAGAGCAGCCCGTTGAGCGACGACGACCCGCCCAGCACCTTGCCGCGCGGCCAGTCGAGCGCGCGCCCGTTCAGGCCCGGATCGGGTTCGGTGCGGTAGCACCAGTCCACCGACGGGTTGTGCATGGTCTTGAAATAGCCGACCGGGATATGGATCCAGGGGTTCCAGTCGCGCCCGCCCGCCTCCATCAGGATGACCGAAACCTTGGGATCCGCCGAGAGACGATTCGCCAGAACGCAGCCTGCCGAGCCGGCGCCGACGATGATATAATCCGCTGATAGTTCGGGCATTTCCGATATATCCTTGCGTATATTTAAGGCACCGTAAGAATTTCCTTGCCAGACCGATCCTAGTCTAGCAATATTGATACCGCAAGTATCATTCTTGTCAAAAAGGGAGGAAGCCATGAAAGTATCCAAAGCCCTGACCGGGATTTCCCGGCGGGACCTGTTTCGTCTGTCGGGTCAGTTCGGCCTGTCATCGGTGGTGCTGGGGGCCGGCGCGCTGACCGGGGCGGTGTCGCTGCCATCGCTCGCCCGCGCCGCCGAAAGCACCTATGAAAAACGCTTCGGAAAGGAGCCCAAGCACACGCTGACGCTGGGGGCGTCGGGGTTCAACGCGCAGAACCTGCTGATCGAGCGCGCCGGTGTGCTGGAATTCGCCCGCGACCTCGAGGAGCGGACCGAGGGCGAGATCCGCGTCGAGTTCATCGGCGACAACCAGATCTGCGGGCAGCTCAACTGCGTGGACAAGACCCAGCAGGGCGTGATCGACATGTACGCCGCCTCGACCCAGAACTCGGCCGGCGGCGCGCCCTATCTCAACGTACTCGATTATGCCTACATGTTCCCCAGCCGGGCGTCGCAGTATCACTTCCTCTACAGCCCGGAATCGCAACGCATCCTGCGCGAGCCGCTGGAAAAACGGCATGGGCTGAAGTTCCTGTTCTCGCATTGCGAACTGCGCGGCATCCAGCTTGGCAACAACTTTGCAGACAAGCCCACCGTGACCAAGCTCGAAGAGCTGTTCGGCACCAAGAACCGCGTGACCGGTACACAGCTGGGCCGGATCGCCATGCAGCAACTCAACCTCAATCCGGTGCCGGTCGCATGGGAAGAAACCCTGGACGGTCTCAAGCAGGGGCTGATCGACGGGGCCGAGACATGGGCGTCGGCGGTGGCCTATGCCAACATGGCGCCGGTCGTCAGCCAGTCTGTGGATCTGAAATTCTTCTGCGGCACCGAGCATACCGGCATGTCGGTACGGGTCTTCGACGCGATGGAGCCGCATCTGCAGGACGCGATCATGGAATCGGCCTATCTCGCGCAGGTCCATGTGCAGGCCGCCAACGAGGCCGCGCTGATCAAGACCGTGGGCTTTTCGGACCCGCAACTGCCCGGCACGATCTTTGCCGAGCACGGCGTGCGGCCCGCCTTCCTGGCCGACGACCAGATCCGCATGGCCGAGGAGATGTGCTCGCCCGAGTTCAACCCCGAGCCGTGGGCGCAGTGGCGCGAGCGGCTCAACAACTGGGCGGATGGCATCGACACCTATCAGGAGATCTACGACGTTGCGCGCGAGATCCCCGTCGACATGCTACCCGAAAATGTCGAGCCGCGCCGCTGGTGGCGATCGGCGTGATCGTCGCGTGACATTCGGGCCGGGCCGCCCCCGTGGCGGTCCGGCCCCGCGCCGTCCGGTGGCGGCAGCATATACGGCAACCCGAAGGAGGAGAGGGCATGACCGGCTGGTTTGAGGGCACGGGCGAGATCCTGAGCGCGATGTCTGCAGGGGATTCGTGGATGTTGAGCGAGGCGATGCGCGCCCCGGCGATCTGGCCGTTGGGGCTGATCGCGATGATGCTGACCGCGATGCTGATCCTGGTGATCTTCCGCCTTGTTCCGTGGACCGAGCGCAACCTCGACAAGACCATCATGGTGGTGTCGTACCTGTTGATCGGTGGGATCATCTTCGTCGAGGTGATCCGGCGATTCGTGTTCTCGGTGCAGGCGCCGTGGTCGACCACGCTGCCGCCGTTCCTGTTCCTGATCATGACGTATTTCGGGTGCAGCTAT
>Ga0306908_1000372_pt1 | contig 17050 bp, 16 predicted proteins | sample AntRauTorcE11899_FD_190430 | JGI IMG/M metagenome (GOLD analysis project Ga0306908, IMG submission 190430) | Saline lake microbial communities from Rauer Islands, Antarctica - Metagenome Torckler E11 #899 (v2) (version 2) | ecosystem: Environmental > Aquatic > Non-marine Saline and Alkaline >... | reverse complement strand
CAGAGCGAGACATCCTCGCAGATGACACTCACAACATTCCAAGAGTCGAAATCCACTGCCAGCGACGACTAACTGGCATTCCCACCGTGTGGGAAGCCCCGTCGTTTACGACGGGGAGGATGTCACCTCAACGTCGCAGTCAGGACACATTGGCATACGTAGTTGCTTCGACCGAAGTCGTATAATGGTAGGTATGCAGAGGTACCGAACAGCTATTCCACTACAGGTCTACATACGAGGCTTTCAACAGCCCCGATTCAGTGGAAGCCGGTGGGTGGGGTAGTTCACATTTCGTTAGTCGTTATTTCAATTGTGTCCCACAGCGAGGACACAACTGTGCTGCCGAGAACGCGGGATGAAAGAATTTGATCTGGAACTCACGCCCACAGTCGGGACAGCTGTTGATTGGTGGTTCTCGAATCCAGATCACGCGATCCGATTTCGTCTCCTTTTTACGGACTTTTTTATCGTCGGTGAGTGCGTTCAGCAACTTTCGTGCGAGCCGTTTGGGGATGCCGACAATCGAGGCGAGTTCGCCGGTTGTGTACGGCTCAAACGGTTCTATCTCCTCATAGACGTCCTCGACAGTCGACTCGGAGTCTGTTGGTGGTTCGGCAGTATCATCTGGACGCTCTGGTGAGTTAGTCATCGTGCTCTCTCTTCGTATTGGGGGTGTGTAATCGTATTCACGTAGCTCGGAGAGATCATCGAACACCTCGGCAGTAGTCTCAGGGTTCTCGTTCGTATTTTTCCTTGCAGCGTCGTCGACCGTCTATTCGCTTCGCGTCTGCAAACTATCATTGATATCAGTCCCGGAACTCTCTCCCGGAAGGATGTCACCGAGTGCAGCACCGAACGAGGCGACCGTCCAGACGACGCTAATGCGAGCCAGTGCGACGACCGGCTCGTTCCAATCACCCACCCGCCCCCACATCGTCATCATCGCCGCTGCAGTCAGGAACGAAATAATCGAGATCCCGACCAACCGACGGGGAATGACGCCGAATATCGGTCGACTCATCTTCACATCTTGGGGCCCGGCCCAGTAGACGAGTGTCTGAATCATCAGCAAGACGAACACCGAATTGACGAGGAAATAGACAGGGAAGAGGCTGATCTGGAACGACAGAAAGTAGTCGGCAACATCGAAGACGCCATCTTCGACCAGAAACGGAACCGAGAAAAAAATACTGCCGACAAAGGCTTCGGCGATATCCCGAGAGGTGTACTTGTGTATCCGATCACCAAACACGTCACCGAAGGTCGCATGGGTCATTTGTTCTCTGATCCGTGCGACTTCCGCTCGATCCTCGCGGTCGACGACCGAACTGAGTTCATCGAACTGCTCGTTGAGCATCGCCACGAGCGCGCTGTCAGTGAGCGTCTCGACGTCCTCCAGCCGATTCGACCCGACACTCTCACCCACTGATGTGTGGGAGTGCAAGCTCTCGTCTCGGAGGGCCTCATTGTAGTCAGTGACCGTTTGTGAAGAGCTGCTGTCGGAGAGGATGTCACCCAGTGCCGCCCCCAATGACCCAACGGTCCAGATCACGTTGATACGGGCGAGCGATTCGACTGGATCCCCCCAGATGTCGACCCGCCCCCAGACGATCATCAGCACTGAGGCGACCAGAAACGAGACACCCAGAATCATAAATAGACGTATCGGAATCCGTCCGAACAGCAGCTGCGTCTCGTCTTTGTTTCGACCGGTCCATTCGAGAAGCGCGTACGTCATCAAAACGACGAACAGGGTATTTGCGATCAGAAAGATCGGGACAGTGTAGAGAGTGAACTCAAAGAGATATGCGCCGATATCGAAGATCCCGTCCTCGACGAGCAGTGGCGAGGCAAAGATGACACTTCCGACAAATGCCTGGATAGCGTCAGTTGCGTTGAGCTCTCGAACACCCGACTCAACCAGTCCTCGGTCGTGTGCTTCCGTAAGCAACTGCTTGATGTCTTGGACCTCGGTTTTCGTCTCCCTATCTGTGTTTAGGTCAGCCAGATCCGAAAACAGCTCTTCGACCGTGGCGACGCCTGTTGTCTCACCCCCACTTACGTGACTGTCTTTGTCGTCTTCTGTCCGTGATAGATCAGTCATTTTGCTTGAATACGCTGTGTTCCCACAGGCGAAATATATGTCCATTGCTCCGGCTGGTCGACAGAACTAGTAGAGATTCGAAGCCGTCGGCTCCGTGCTGAACACGTACTGGAAAAATGGGTGACGCTGCGTCGAATTACTCGTCGGGAAGCTTCGCACCGAAGGCTTCGCGGAGTCGTTCCTCTTCGTCGGACGAGAGGTTCGTCTGGAGCAGTTCCGGATCGAAGTCGTTTATTTCTGCAAGCACCCGTTCCTCGTTCCAGTCGTTAATGAGCAGGAACAGCCCCGACTCATCGGAGCCAATCGATTCGCTGACTTCCTTCATGAACTCATCGTTGATTCCAATATCACCGAATTTGCCCGTAAGCGCACCGATGAGGCTGCCAATGGCCATCCCTGCAAGCGGCATCAAGAACAGAATCCCGATCAGTGCGCCCCAGAACGCGCCGCCGACAGCGCCACCACTGACCAGATTACGTGCCTGTTGGAACTTGACCCGTCCTTTCTTGTTCCGCGTCACGACACAGGCGTCTTTGATCTGGATCAGTTCCTGCTTCTGGAGGTCGACAAGCCGGTCTTTGACCTGTCCGGCAGCATCTTTTTTATCAAATGATAAGACAAGTAGTTCGCTCATACAGTTTATTCTATACTCGCGAGGATAATCAAACCCCCACACGGTGCAGTCGCCTTCGGAAGACACCTGGACTGCGCTGGTCGGTGTCGACAACCACAACCAACGATCATCTGTAGAGCAGATATAGAAGATACAAACTCGACCCAATCATCAGCGTTCCACCAAGTATCATACTGACTGCACCGAGACCAGTGGCAACATATCCAAACTGGAGTAGCTGAACACCAAACAAGAGAACGAAAACAGAGACGAGTGTCCAAAAGACAGTCGAGAGTACAGAGTGGCCGACATTGACGATCTCTTCTCTCACGATCCGACGGAGTTCAGATACTGAGGAAGAATCCGAGGATGTCACATTTATAATTAGTTAACAAATTTATAACAAGATATCGTCCTAGACCAGTCGGCAAGTTCTGTAGGGTCGGTTAGGGAAATACGCTACTAAGAGTTCCTATTCACTCCAGAACCACCGATACTGTGAATTTCACAGTAAGGAGATGAGCGAGCTATGTACTCTCACGATATTTCAAAAACAGGAACACAAGAATCCCGATGATGAACGCGAGACCGAGATTGACTATCATTCCGAGAACTCCTATGCTAATAACCAATGGATACGATTGCGTCTGTTCCAGACTTGTTCGACCCAGTTGCAATCCGATAAGGATGAGAATGACACCGAGCATTGAGACTGGATATACCGCCACGAGACCGACACCCAATAGTGCGATACCAATATACCCAACTCCCAAAATAAGGTTTGCACCAGCTGTTCGTGCACCGAAGGCGTATTTGCCAGCTATCCCGCCGCTTCCATGGCACATCGGTAGCGCTCCAAACGGGATCGCGACGAGGTTCATCACACCCATACTCGTCGAGAGTTCGTCTGCAGAGATGTCTCGGTCGAAGTAATCGTATAACAGCACTGACGCTGCAAGCGCTGCATTTCCGACAGTCATTGCGAGTTGCGCGATTGTCGCTTCTATTGTCGACAGGGTCAGACTGGTTGTTCTCATCAGAAACAGCCCGTCTGTTGTCGGTATCGTCGGTGATGGGAGTCCGGTTTGATAGCCAGCTATGAGTCCACCAACGACCAATATGACGATAGGTGTGAGGTTCCACTGTCCAAGCACAATCAAGAGCAGAGCAATGCCGACAGCAAGCCCTGCTAACTCCACATTAGAGCCTCCGATCCGAAGGCCGGTCTTTATCAGGACGAGCCCAACGCCAAACTGGATACCTCGAACGACTGGACTCCCAATGTACTGGCCGACATGCGAGAGTGTATCTGTTACTCCAATACTTACTAGTACAACACCGAGGAGCCCACCCGCAAGGAGGAGTTCTCCGGTCGTAATCGTCCCTGCGAGAATGAGTGCAGCCAACGCCTTCATCGGCTCCACGGAAACCGGAACTCCATAGAAGAGTCCCCAGACGATCTGAAAGATACCAAACCAGATGAGCATCATCGCCAGCGAAAGATCAGTCAGAACAGCGACTGCAACGACGAACGGAAGTACCGTAACTGAATCTCCGATCGCTCCCGTGACTTCGTTCCAGGCAAAATCGATGGTGCTCTCGCCACGATACGGAAGGGAGATTCCCATCAGTGGCAGATTCAGTATCTCCACCTAAGTATCTGTCTCGCAATCGGTTCTGGGATTTACCGCGAACCGTTCGTGTCGACGTCGTTGAACAGGTTTGTAACCCGCTGTTCGATATCATCTCGGATCGCACGGACCTGATCGAGGCCTTGGCCATCAGGATCTTCCAGTGCCCAGTCACGAACCTCTACGTCATCGGCATCTAGTTCGAGGGTCGAACACCCCATTGTAGCGACGACATCACACGATTCGAGCTCATCGGTCGAAACTTCTCGTGGCGTTCGGTCCGAAAGATCGATATCGTGATCCTGCATAACCGTCACGACCTCATCGTGAACGCTGTCGGCGGGGTGAGTGCCACCGGTAATGATCTCAACACTGTCTTCGAGGCCACGACGGTCACGCTCGAGCTCAGCGAACGCCGTCGACATCTGACTACGACCAGCGTTCTGTACACAAATGAAGCCTAAGGTAACCGACGAATCGTCACTCATAGACTGTAGATTCGTTGCTGCCGACTTGAGAGCTTGTATGTGGAATATATATGTCTCTATAGCACCGTACGGCGGCTGATAGTAATCATGGGACGATAGATCGAGAGCCGTCGAGTGCAATCAGCATGGCAGTGGCTCGGTTTGTTGCCTTGTATTTGCGCCACTTCCCGTCCTTTCGTCGTGTGAGGAGTCCGGCCTCCGTGAGCTGGGAGAGTGCATGGCTAATCGCACTGTCGCTCACGTCGAGCAGTGGGGCAAACTCACAGACACACAGTTCTTCATCGGCAGTATGGAGGATTCGGACGATCTTGTAGCGTGTCTCGTTGGATAGCGCGGACAGCAGGTCGACATCCGCTTCGAGATCAGGGCCGCCGACGGCTGCATCCAACTCTTCGAGTTCTTTGAGTCGCTCTTCAAGCGCGTCGCTCGTACAACTCCCCCGTTCGTCGCTGAGATACCGTTGGAGCCGGTCGCTCGCTGACATACAGATAGTTGACCGATGACTAAATTAACTCTTTTGCAGTCATCGCTGACCCTACAGCAGAACGATTTAGAATATACTAATCTGATGTGAGCATGATTCCCAGTACACTACAGTGAGATGATACAGTCGACATAGCCAACGAGGGAACAACCGACGGCGGCAAAGAGGTTAGGCCACAATATCTTACTGTGACTTCTGTTGGCGAAATCCTCCGCAGAACTGCTTGAATACGACACTTAGTGAGATAGAACCCAACGCTCGACTCGCATCACGACGGAACTAATGCGGTCGCCTCTCGATTTAGTGATCATCGAAACGTTTAGGTGAATAGTTCATGTTTTGTTCAAATGAGTACGAAACGAGACGACTCCCAATCACGGTCGACGATGCCAACCAATCGATACTCGCTTGACCAACGATCAAACAAACCAATGACCCAAATCCAACTCTACGAAGAAGCGATGTGTTGTTCCACAGGCGTCTGTGGACCCGATCCCGACGACGAACTCGTCGAACTGAGCGCCGTACTCGACCAACTCGAAGACGAATTCGACGAGGCCGAGATCTCACGTGCCAATATGCAGCATAACATCGACCAGTTTCTCAACACCGAGGAGATCTATGACCTCGTCCAGGAGAACGGTCCTGCAATCCTCCCGATCACGACCGTCGACGGCGAGATCGTTGCCAAAGAGGAGTACCTCTCCTACGACGAGCTGGCAGCCAAACTCAGCGATAGACAGAGCGACCCCCAGGAGGCCTAATGAATGAGTATCCCCACCGAAGCCCGAGACATCGTTGAACCGAGTAGCGGAGATACGGAGTTCGTCTTCTTCAGCGGGAAAGGCGGTGTCGGCAAGAGTACAGTGAGCTGTGCAACTGCGACGTGGCTCGCCGACAACGACTACAACACCCTGCTGGTCACGACTGATCCCGCGCCGAATCTCTCGGACATCTTCGGTCAGCAAATCGGCCACGAAGTAACCGAGATTCAGGATATCGACAACCTCTCTGCAATTGAGATCGACCCCGACGTCGCGGCCGAGGAGTACCGCCAGGAGACCATCGAGCCGATGCGGGAGCTGCTCGACGACGAGCAGATTAGCGCCGTCGAAGAACAGCTCAACAGTCCCTGTGTCGATGAAATCGCCGCCTTCGACAACTTCGTCGACTTCATGGACAGTCCCGAATACGATGTGGTCGTCTTTGACACCGCGCCCACGGGTCACACCATCCGGCTGATGGAACTGCCCTCCGACTGGAACGCCGAACTCGAAAAGGGTGGCTCTACCTGTATCGGCCCTGCCGCCTCGATGGAGGAGCGCAAGAAAGACTACGAACGCGCCATTGACACGCTCCAGGACAGCGAGAAAACCTCGTTTGCCTTCGTCGGCAAGCCAGAGGATTCCTCGGTCGACGAGATCAACCGCAGCGCCTCGGATCTCGCCGAACTCGGCATCGAGTCACAGCTGTTGATCATCAACGGCTACCTACCCGAATCGGTCTGTGAGGACCCCTTCTTCGAGGGGAAACGCGAAGACGAACAGGCGGTCATCGAACGTGCTAAAGCCGAATTCGATGCCGACGCGATGGCAACCTATCCGCTCCAACCCGGCGAGATCGCCGGTCTCGACCTCTTGGCAGATGTCGGTGGCGTCCTCTACGACGGCGACGAGGCCACCGTCGACGTGGGCTCGGCAACCAACGTCGACACCGAGGCGTCGGTCGACTTCGACTCACTGACCGATCCAGAGGCAGTCGCCGAGAAACTCCAGCCGGTCGACGGCGAAACACGCTATCTGTTCTTTACCGGGAAGGGTGGCGTCGGCAAGAGTACAATCGCCGCAACCTCGGCGACGAAACTCGCCGAGGCGGGCTACGAGACGCTCGTGGTCACGACCGACCCCGCGGCGCACCTCGAAGACATCTTCGGCGAGCCCGTCGGCCACGAGCCGACCTCGGTGAGCCAGGCCAATCTCGATGCAGCCCGCATCGACCAGGAAAAGGCCCTCGAAGAGTACCGCCAGCAGGTCCTCGATCACGTCACTGAAATGTACGAGGACAAGGAAGAAACCGAGATCGACGTTGAGGCGGCCATCGCCAACGTCGAAGAGGAGCTCGAGTCGCCGTGTGCCGAGGAGATGGCAGCGCTCGAAAAGTTCGTGGCCTACTTCGAGGAGGATGGCTACGATATCGTCGTTTTCGATACCGCCCCGACTGGCCACACACTTCGACTCCTCGAACTCCCATCCGACTGGAAGGGATTCATGGATCTCGGCTCGCTGACGAAGGGTGCTGCTCCCGCGAAGGGCGACCAGTACGACAACGTCATCGAGACAATGCAGAACCCCGATAAGAGCTCCTTTGCCTTCGTTATGTACCCCGAGTACACGCCGATGATGGAGGCCCACCGCGCGGCTGAGGACCTCAACGATCAGGTCGGCATCGAGACTGCCTTTGTCGTCGCAAACTACCTGCTACCCGAGGAGTACGGCGACAACATCTTCTTCGCCAACCGACGAGCCCAACAGCAACAGTATCTCGGCGAAATCAAAGATCGCTTTGAGACACCGATGATGCTTGCGCCACTCCGACAGGACGAACCGATCGGCCTCAACGAACTCAGTGCGTTCGGCGATGTGGTGACCGGACTGGATACCCTCAACGAGCAGGTTACGGAGGTACCACAGCAATGAGCGACGCCGAATCAGTCGACACTGCCGAGGACGCCGTCGAAGCGAAACTGCAGGCATTTGTCGACGCCATCAAAGACAGCGATACCTACCAGCAGTTCGTTGAAGCGAGCCAGCATCTCGAAACTGATCGAGAAGCGACAGAACTACTCGAATCCTACCGCGAAAAACAACAACAGCTGCAAGAGAACTTCGATCAAGAGCTCATGGCTGAACTCCAGGAGCTTCAGTCCGACCTCTCGAATAACGAGACTATTCAGCAGCACCGTGAGGCACAGACGGACCTCGTGGAGTTACTCCAGGAGACAAACGACGTAATCAGCGAGCCGATTGGCATGGAGTTCGCCCAGTCTTCGGGAGGTGGGTGCTGTTGAGCACCGTTGACGACGAGGTGCTGGCAGCCGCCGAGGAACTCGGTGAAGAGCTTCGCAACGCCCAACAGGAGTCGACGCAGTCCGAGTTCGACTCGCTGCTGATGCGGTGCAACGATTCGATCACCGAGGAGCTCGGCGTCGACTACGGTGATGCCTGCGATGCTGGCGGCAGCTGTTAAGGGATAGTACTCCGGTGTATCTCAGAACAGCGTGATACTCCGATGTCGACAGTCGATAGAACTGTTCAAGTCCGTTGATTCCCCTCATCTGAACATCAACCGTACTCTCGAACTGTGGTCTCAAGCAGTAGCTCACACGCAGACCATTCTACCACAACGCCATGCTGTAACAGGGAGACTCTAAGCTATGCGACGAGTAGTTCGATTCCTCGTCGGTGTTGGTGCCGGCGGTGCTATTTTAGCTGGGTATCTCTACACGGTCGGTGCAGAGACGGTTCTCAGCCGGGCAATCGCTGTTACACCGTGGGCCCTTGCAATCATCGCGGTTCTCGTCATTCTAGAGGGCTTGGCGGATGCAATCGGTGTCTGGGCATCGATCGCGCCGCTCGGAGATGGCATTTCACCCGGTAAAAGCGTCCAATTCGCACTCGCCGGTGATTTCTTCGACACACTCAGTCCAGCGGGTCCGGTCAGCTCGGAACCGATTATGGCTCGATTCTTCAGCGTTGCCACAGAGACGGGATACTCCGAAGCGTTGGGTGTCCGCTCAACCGCAAAGTACGTGAAATCAGGCACACAGACCGTCTTCTCTACAGTACTCGGGATGTTCGTTCTCTTTGGAACGCCCGATGCGACTCCAATTTTGCTGACGTTCGGTGTTTCTATCGCTGGTCTCGTGGTGTTCGGCGGGGTGATCCTCCGGACTCGCAGTTATCTCTCGAAAGGCATCACAGCAGTACTTACGCCAGCTGTTTCACGGATATCGGGGCTCTATCGAGACCAACCATATGACCGAGCGTTCATCGCGGCTGGTGTCGACCGATACTGGCAACGAATCGTCGGTTTTCAGGAGACGCCTGGTCTGCTTGCTCTCATCGCGGTCGGCGGCCTCATCGAACAGTTCTTGACTGCGGCTGCGCTCTGGGTCGCCCTCGCCGGGCTCGGCGTCGACAGCGTCTTCCTCCCAATCCTCGTCATTATTCCCCTTCCACAGGTCGCAAGCGTGGTCCCGATTCCTGGAAGCGTTGGTGCGTACGACCTGTTGCTCGGTGGGGCGCTCGTTGTCGTCGCGGGGGTCCCCGGCACGGCGGCAACGGCTGCAGTGCTCGTCGTTCGGACGCTTTCGCTCCCGTTCAGTGGGATTGCTGGTGGAATCAGTGTCGCCCACTTGCGCGGCTGGCGACTGAGAGCGTGATCGGAGACTGGAAGCGGTATTTCCGTCCGTGGGTGGCGATGCCTGAGTTAGAGGACGAGGAAGTACCACGCCATACCGACTGCCCCGCCGCCGAGAATTAGGTAGGCTGCGTGCGTACCACGGACGAACAACCCGAAGGTAACGGCAGCGAGTCCGACAGTGAAGATGTCGACGAACGATTCAGCCGCGAGCGTGACCGTCGCCCCGAGGATAGCACCGACGACGGCGGCGTTGACCCCGGTGAGCGCCGTCTGGATGATGTCGTTCTCGCGGACCCGAGCGAAGTATGGAAAAAAGCCCATGATAAACACGAACGACGGGCCGAACGCACCGATAGTAGCGACCAGTGCACCCAGCACGGCCACCCAAACGAGCCCACCCGACACGTCCAACAGGAGTTTGTAGCCGACGAACGCGGTCGTCATCACGACCGGGCCGGGCGAGAGCTGTCCGATAGCGATCCCGTCGACGAACTCCCGACCCGTAAGCCACGCGAACTCGGTGACGACGTACTTCTCGATGAACGGGATAAGGACGAGTCCGCCGCCGTAAATAAACGACCCCGTATACAGCATGAACGCGAACAGTTTCACCCACGGATTCGTCCAGAGGCCGATAGCGATGCCCCAAAGAGGACTCGATTCGATGACGGTGCGAACTCGGGGACCGACCAGTTCGAGAAGTCGACCGCGGAGCGCGTAGAGTCCACCGACGATGGCGGTCACGATTCCCGCAGTGGCGATCCGTCTCGCGTTCGCTCGTACCCAGTCGGACCGATAGACAGCAACGGCGATGAGTCCGGCAACGATGAATTCGAGAACGGGGTTCGGGTTCAGCGTGGCCGTCGCGACGGTCGCTGCGACGAGCAGCGCGGCGAGCAGGAAGTCGACCGACCACGTTTTCGAGCCGATATCGAACTTGACGTCAGGTCGACCGTCAGCAAGGGCACTCCGTGCCATCGAATAGGCGGCACCGACGATGAGGCCGATGACGACCGGATTGATCCCATAAAAGGCGGCTTCGACCGCCGGGAGCGTCTGGTAGGCAAAGTAGAGCCACGAGAAGAAGACGACGAGGATGAACGTCGGCAACATAAAAAAGAACCCAGCGACGATTGCGCCTAGATTGCCTGCGTAGATCCATCCCATAAAAATACCTAGCTGTGTCGACGCGGGACCGGGGAGCATGTTACAGATCGCCAACCCTTCCATGAAGATCGACTGGTCGGTCCAGTTGCGCGAATCTTCGCCGATGAGATCGTCTTCCATCATCGCAATGTGGACGAGGGGTCCACCGAACCCGACGATGCCAATAAAGAGGAAGTAGCGAGCAATCTCGACGAGCTTTGCGGGATCCGACTGTCCACCATACTCGTCGACGGCGCCTCTGGCTTCGACGTCAGCCATCGGGGTAGCTGGCCCCCGGATATATCTCGGAGAGACGAGCGTGTGGTTCGAAGACGGGTCGGTTCATACTCCTCTGTCTCGCCAAGAGTAAAAGCCATCTTTGGCGGCCACGAGGGTGATACAGTCGACCAGATTGACCGTATCGAAGCGATCTTTGTAACACTCGAAGACGTTCATGGGGATGGTCGGCTGTGGGACACCACAGGGTGCAACCCGGTTCCAGTATCGACACGGGCCGGATAGCGGTCCACACGGCGATACTCACCTCAGGGCCGTCAAACAATTCGAGCCAGCGGAACTGATTGATGGATTCGATCAGGCAACGAATCGGCTTCTCTCGGTTATTGCATCCGAAGCGCCCTACCGTCGCCCAGTCACGGCTGCACTCGACATCACGACTGTCCCGTACTACGGCGATGTCGACGGGATGAAGATGGTTAGCGGGCTCAATCAGGAGGATAGAGTATTCAAATTCGCCACGCTATCGATTGTCGGGCTGATTTCCACTCGGAACATTTATTGAAAATCAGTCGACGGCCGAAAATGAGATCGAACGTATTGTTCCGATGCGAAAAAGATAGTTTCCATTTATTTTCGTGTGGAACCATATGGACTTCAAAGAATTCTATCAGTCGATTTTGGAGCTTCCCGAAATCGAATCAGTCGTATCGATCAAAACGTTCGACAACGAAGGGACGCTACTCTCAGCCAGCGGCGACCGACGTGGATGGCGTTGAGCTCTTGCTCAAATCATTAGTCAAAGAGTCTTAGTCTGTCACTAGCATCCGCGCGAACGGAGCGAGCGCGGTTCTCCGAGGGTGAGACCGAAGGCCGAGCCCTCGGCCATTTTCATCAAAGTTTTTGCGTCGAGTGGTTCGCCTTGGCGAACCCGAGGCGGAAAAACTTCGGCGCTCGCAGTCTCACATTAAATTCATAATGGAATTAAAAATTCACAACAATGAGATGTGATTAGAGACTGAAGATAGCGGAAGAAATCTTGTAGGGAGATAGTCTGATGTTAATTGCTTGTAGATCGCTACATATAACACCTATACCGTGGCAATAATCTCAGCAAACCAACACTATCCCCTTGATTAGGATACCTTCGTACTACGTGAACGATCCCTACCTACTCACACCCACCAGCTCTTCTTAAGAATGGAGGAGCTTAACACATCATCTCAGACAAAATATTAAATTTTCAGAATATAATCGTGATATAGTGTCTAATATAGTACTTTAAATCCAACATATACTTATTAAATTTGTGATTGTTCAAACTAAATCTAATTTATTTATTGTATATATAATCATAATGAGGGGGTTTGATATCATCATAGATGAATCATTTTTTATGGTTCCAAAACATTCAAATATTCCTCAGATTAGTAGTGGTATCTCCGGGCTCGACGAGTTGCTCCACGGTGGATTCATTCAAGGACGGATGTATCTTGTTTCAGGTGAACCCGGTACAGGGAAGACAACGTTTGGAATTCATTTTCTTCAGAAGGGACTTGAAGACGATGAGACTGTTCTTTTTATTCATAGTGAGGAATCAGCCCAAGAAATCCTCGAAAACGCCGCTCAGTTCGATATCGATATTACGGAGGCGGAGTTTCTCGATCTGGGCCCCGACTCCGATTTTTTCACTGACGGTCCATCCTACGATCTCGTCGACCCGGGAGATGTAGAGGGAGAACGATATATACAAACGATCTATGAGGCAATCAAAACAATCGATCCCACACGTGTTGTTCTCGATCCGATCACACAGCTTCAGCACGTAGAGACCTCTGAGCATTACTACCGGAAACGTCTCCTCTCGTTTATGCGGTTTCTCAAAGAACGGAACGTTACGATCCTTGCAACTGCAACGACACACGACTCCGAAAGATCTGATACGGAAATCCGGTCAATCAGTGATGGGGTTATTGAGTTGCCCCGCGGTGATGGAGGACGCCGCATTGAGGTCGTAAAGAATCGTGGATTCGGGCAGATCGACAGCGATCATGGCCTCGAAATCCGCTCGGAGGGGATCGAAGTGTTCCCTCGCGTCTTCGCCCATCCAAACGACCGAGAGTTCGATCCGACCTCACTCCGCTCCGGAATCGCCGAGCTTGATGATCTCGTCGGTGGAGGGTTCGAACGAGGGACCGTGACGTTCATCAGTGGTCCGCCCGGCGTCGGGAAAACCACTACCGGTGCACAGTATCTGACACAGGCCGCTGTCGACGGCGTCAAATCGGTTATCTATCTTATCGACGAACGAATCGAGACGTTCACACATCGCTGTCGAACGCTCGGAATCCCAGTCGACGAGATGCGGGCAGAGGGACTACTTACGTTGAATGTGATCGAGCCACAGACACTGTCTGCCGAGGAGTTCGCTCACAAAGTCCAACATGAAGTCGAACAGGAAGGCGCTGAAATAGTCATGATCGACAGCTTTGGCGGATACACCTCGGCAATTCAAGGCAATCAAACGGACCTCAAACGCGAGTTCCACACGCTGACCCGATACCTACTTAACAACGAGGTGACTGTCTTTGTTACTGATTCAATCCATCAGATAACCGGTCTCTCGTCGGCTACGAGCGTCAATATCAGTCCCATCGCGGACAATATTCTGTTTCTGAGTTATGTCGAATCCAATGGATCACTCCGCAAAGTGGTTGGGGTCTTGAAAAAGCGTACCGGAGGGTTCGAGCATACCCTTCGTAAGTTCGATATCACCGCTGATGGCATCCAGATCGGTGGGCCGATGGCGGAGTTCAGTGGGATCCTCAACGGTGTCCCTGAGGAGACACCCGGTTCCCGCCGAACGGGAGAGTCGACCGATGGACGCTAAAGAAGACTCTGCGGAGGGTGTTGAACCCGAGAGCCACCAAGAGTCACGGATGACGGTTCAGTTGTTGGTTGCTGATGAGGGCAATCGGCGGACGATCCAGCGGATGCTCAGCGACGAGTTTGCAGTTACTACTGCCCAATCGATACAGCCAGCGGATCTCTATCTCGTCGGGGACCGGCTGTTAACAACCTATCGTTCAGCGTTACGCGACCGGGTCGACCGGGACGACCCTGCGTTTTGTCCCGTCGTTCTCATCCGCCGACCTCAATTAGGGAACGTCCATGACTGGGCAGCGACAACTGATGACGACCAACCGCTCCTCGTCGACGAGTTCGTTGAGGCTCCGATTGATCGTGCACTACTGGTTCGCCGGCTTCGCTCGCTGCTTGTTCGCCGCCAGCAATCGATCGAACTGGCACTATTGAATACGCGAATCCAGCGTTCGAAGGGATCACAGGATATACGCAAGACGAGACGATCGGAGAAAATGCACGGTTTTTGCTTCCCGAGGGAGCTGCGGACGTGTTTTCAGAGGAGTTCTGGCAGACGATGACCGACAGAGGAGAGTGGGATGGAGAAGTGGTCATCGAACGCAAGGACGCCCAGCGGTGTGTCGCCGATGCAACAGCTACTGCAATTCACAACGATACGGGATATATTGAAGGATTCGTCATCGTGATGAGTGATGTCACCGAACGCATTCAGCGCGAACAGGAACTCCAAAACCGCAAAGAGGAACTCGACTTACTTCGTCAGATCTTGACCCGGTATCTCCGACACAACCTCCGAAACGATCTCAACGTAATCCTCGGCTACGGGCAGTTGTTCACAGAAACTGAGGGGCTTTCAGTACAGCAGGCACAGTGGATCGAGAAGATCCTTGAGACGACAAATCGGTTAATGGGAAAAAGTGACACGGCCCGGATGTACAGTACACTGCTCGAACAGAAAGGCGAGTTAGCGGGGTACGATCTCTCGGAGATCGTTATAGATGTCACAAACACGCTACAAGAGCAGTACCCGGAGGTGACGTTTGACACCGAGACGGTCGACGCCTGTCCGATTCAGGCACGAGAGGGGATTCGACAGGCAGTCATGGAATTAGTTAAAAATGCAGCCCACCATAACGGTGGGCCTTCTGCCCATGTTCGAATCCAGGTACAGAACATCAACGGTGGCCGGTTGCTGATCGAGGATAACGGTCCCGGCATTCCGGATATCGAACGGGCATCGTTAGAACGCGGTGACGAAACGCCGACATCCCACAGCCAAGGTATCGGGTTGTGGCTAAGTAAATGGGTTATTGAGGGTGTAGATGGGCAGCTTTCGATCGAGACACCCGATCACGGTACGCGTGTTACTGTCGACTTCCCCTTTCGCAAAAGTATCGGAACGGAAGGGATCGAGATTCCGGCATTGAAAGAACGCGAACAGCGATTGCAGACGATCCTCAGCCGGATGACGGATGCGATCGTGGAGGTCGACGCGAGATGGAATATCACGTTCCTCGACAGGCGGGCCGAAGAGATCCTTGGCATGGACGCCGACACCGTTCAGGGAGAGGATTTCTGGGACGTGTTCGCGGAAATACAGGGTACAGAACTCGAAGCGGTACACCGGACCGTAATGGAATCTCGGACTGCGGCCAGTGTCGAAGCCTACTATTCGGGGATCAACGGGTGGATAGAAGTCCATGTCTACCCCGAATTCGACGGCGGGCTTTCGTTTTATTTCCGTGAGATAACCGACACCAAAAGACGCGAACAGGAGTTGGCTCAGGAACGGTCACGGGTGGAGCTCGCGTTGAACGTGACCGAGTCGATTGTCTGGGAATGGGATTTCCGGACCGATCGGGTAGTTACACATCCAGATACGGAGGCGATTCTTGGGACGGAAATCGCTACACTTGACGACATGTTAGCGGGTGTTCACCCGGACGACCGATCTCGCGTCCAAGAGACACTCAGAACAGCAATCGAGACAGATACCCCCTACAACGAGGAGCACCGAGTGAGAGACGGCGAGTCGACGAGGTGGGTGGAAGCCTACGGAGAAGTCCAGCGTGACGAAAACGGGATACCAACACAGATGATCGGTATCGCCAGAGACATCACCGAGACCAAAGAACAAGCCCGCCGGTATGAGGCGATTTTTAACCAGACCTATCAGTTCACGGGGCTGCTTGAACCGGATGGAACGCTTATCGAAGCGAACGATACCGCCCTAGAGTTCGGTGGGATCGACCGAGAGGACGTCCTCGGCAAGAAAGTATGGAACGCACATTGGTTCCGGATCTCAGCTGAAACTCAACAGCAGACGAAAGCGGATGTACAACGAGCTGCCGAGGGCGAGTTCGTACGGCGTGAACTGGAAGTACAGGGTGCAGACAGTACCAGTATTATCGATTTCTCAATCCGACCGATCACTGACGAGCATGAGTCCGTCGTTTTGCTGATCCCTGAGGGTCGAGATATCACCCACCGTAAGGAACGAGAGCGACAGCTTAAGGGACTCAATCACGCGATTGAGGATCTATTAGCCGCAGACACGAAACAGGAAGTCGCCGAACTTGGAGTCGACGCAGCCCGGACACTCCTTGGACTGAAGGCCAACGCAATCCATCTCTGTGATGACGAATCCGAGGCACTCGTTCCAGTCGCTAAGACACCTGCCGTCGACGAGCTCGTTGGAAACCTCCCGACCTTTGTCGACGACGATAGCATCGCATGGCGCGTCTTTACCGAGGGGACCGCAACAGCTATCGATGATCTTCGAGACGATCCCGATGTCTACAATCCGGAGACGCCAATCTTGAGTGAACTGCATTTACCGCTCGGAGAGTATGGCATCCTGATCGCTGGCTCAACGACACCCTCGGAGTTCGACGACCAAGACGTGATTGTCGGGGAACTACTTGCTGCACATATTGTTTTGGCACTCGACGAACTCACACACGAACAAAAATTGCGCGAACGAGAAGAAGAGTTATTACAACAAAATGAGCATCTCAATCAATTTGCTAGCATGGTTGCACA